>Ga0209134_10000153_pt1 | contig 18357 bp, 1 predicted proteins | sample LauGreSp1BDMLBSN_2_FD_187566 | JGI IMG/M metagenome (GOLD analysis project Ga0209134, IMG submission 187566) | Freshwater lake microbial communities from Lake Michigan, USA - Sp13.BD.MLB.SN (SPAdes) (version 2) | ecosystem: Environmental > Aquatic > Freshwater > Lake | place: Lake Michigan, USA... | reverse complement strand
ATTAATATAGCCTCACCAGAAGAATTGGATGAAATCGATGCCAATGCAAAAACCGCAGTTCTTGAAGGTAAAAAAGAAGCCTGGAAAGAATTTATTGAGCCTATTATTACCGAACAAAAAGAGCTCGTTGCGCTGCTAGATAGAGTAGCCGAAATGAGTCAAAATAAAACTAAAATTCTTCAATACGTATCCGTATTAAAAAATATTAAAGATCCATTAAAAAAGGAAATTTTAGGCACCGCTCGTAAGGTATTGCGTTTGGTAATCAACGAAAGTGGTCAAGCCGAAGTAGCCCAATGGATTCAAAATTATACTGCTGTAACCCAGCATAAATTTAGTAGCCATTTGCATTCTGAATCCAATTCGAATGTGCACTCAGTCCAGCCAATAGCTCCGAAATATAGTGATAACAGTATCGCTGATACGGATGGCCGAATGATTGTTAGAGACAATTTTGACGCCTTGTTTACCAAATATCCTCAAGCCTTAGTTTTTGGCGAAGACGCCGGAAATATTGGCGATGTGAACCAAGGTCTTGAAGGCATGCAAGAAAAATATGGAGAATTGCGTGTGACTGATGCTGGTATTAGAGAAGCTACTATTATCGGTCAAGGAATTGGATTGGCTTTACGTGGACTTCGCCCTATTGCCGAAATACAATATTTAGATTATTTATTGTATGCCATTCAAATATTAAGTGATGATTTGGCCACCTTACAATACCGAACATTTGGAAGACAAAAAGCACCATTAATTATTCGTACACGCGGCCATCGATTAGAAGGCATTTGGCATTCCGGTTCGCCAATGGGAATGATCATCAATGCCATTAGAGGAATTCACGTTTTGGTTCCAAGAAATATGACACAAGCGGCTGGATTTTACAATACGCTTTTAGAATCCGATGAACCTGCTTTGGTTATTGAATGTTTGAATGGTTACCGATTAAAAGAAAAAGCACCATTAAATTATGGCGAATTTAAAACCCCAGTTGGAGTTGTAGAAACGCTTCGAGAAGGAAAAGATATTACGCTAGTTTCGTATGGTTCTACGTTACGTTTAGTGGAACAAGCCGCCAATGAATTAGCGGAAATAGGCATCGATTGCGAAGTGATAGACATACAATCGTTATTGCCGTTTGATATCAATAAGGATATTGTAAAAAGTATAGCCAAAACCAATCGTTTGTTAGTGATCGATGAAGATGTTCCAGGAGGAGCTTCAGCTTATATCTTACAACAAATTATAGAAGTACAAGATGGTTATTCGTATTTAGATAGTAAACCACAAACTTTAACTTCTAAAGCTCACCGCCCAGCTTATGGCACCGATGGCGACTATTTTTCAAAACCATCCGTTGATGATATTTATGAAAAAATATATGCCATGATGAGTGAAGCCAGACCCAACAAATATCCTGATTTGTATTAAAATAAAACTATAAAAATGGCTGCCTAATTTGACAGCCTTTTTATGATATAAAATTACAATTATTGCATATCGTAAAAACGACTATTGTTACCTCTTCGATTTTTCTTAAATGGATTAAAATCAAAAGTGAGGTACAATTCAAATGTAGTATAACTAGCTCCAGCCGTTTTTTTACTTCCCATATCGAACGAATAATTCGCTCCAACTTCAATTTCTTCTATAAAAATACTTAAAGAAGTTCCAAATTGCGAAACTGTAAAACCATCGTATTTATTAAAATGTTCATTAATTCCAAAAGAAATATTACCTAAAATCAATTCTTGATACAAATCTAAACGTGATTTTGTTCCTTGTTTAGTAAATGAATTATACAAATACAAATAGGAATTTTCAGGTAAAAAAGCACTTTGACCATACTGATTTATATCTCTTTCGTACCCTGTTTGAAAAGACATTAACATATCTTTTTTATTACTTGCTTGACTATTAAAAGAAGTTTCAGGTCGATTAATATGTTTTATACTTAATCCGAAAAATAAATTTCTATTATTATGAACCACTGCAGCTGCTCCAACATCTAAATAATTAATCTTATTATCAATATTAACTGGATCTCTTGAGACTTCTGCGATATACCCAGTCAAAACATTAATTTGATCTTCAAAAACTAAAGATGAATAATCTAATCTGCTATTTCCATAACCAACCGAGATAGAAGGATTAAATGTCCATTCATATGACAATCGAGTATTGTAGATATAATGCAACTTCGCTTCATTGATTGAAAATCCTAACTGGCTAATTTTAGTAGAATTAACATCGAATGCCAATGAAAAATCATTGTCTGCAAAAAAGTGGTTCGCAAATCCAAATCGAGATTCAATTTTACTTCCCTCATTGTATCCTTCGGTACTGTAAATAGCCCCAGCTTTAGAAGAGTCTCCAAAACCATAAAAACTTGGATTGAGTGTACCCATAACTTTATTCTGATTTTTCACCGCAAAATCTTGAGAAAAAGCACTTTGAAAGGCAACAAATAGAAAAAGTGTATATATATATTTAATTTTCATAATCATTTTATTTTATAAGCATGAATCGACCTTCTTTCTCAATTGTTTTGTTGTTAATCGTTTTTGCCATAATATAATAACGGTAATTACCATTCTTTGGCTCTGAATTCACTTTTTCAATTCCGTTCCATCCCCAATCAGTAGGAAGAGAAGCAGTATCTGATGTAATTTCATATAATAAATTACCCCAATTATCATAGATGTACATGCTTACTTCTTTTAACCCTAATAAAGAAGGTCTAAACAAATCATTAATTCCATCACTATTGGGTGAAAAAGCTGTTGGTAACATAATACCAGCACCCTGACCAACAGTAACAATTTCAGTTATGGAACGAGAACAACCAAATCGATTGTACACCGTCAAAGTAACAGGATACAAGCCGTCAATAGCATAGGTATGGAAAACAGTTGTTATACTTTCTCCAGCATTATTTGGATTGATATCTTTTGGATTATAAAACACTTTTAACGGACTATTATCTCCAAAATCCCAAACGATGTGATCGTATTCAGCTGGTATCGTAGAGTTAGTCAATCCATTAGTAAATTTAATACTTTCGTTAACTGAAATATTTCCATAGGTTGTTAAATTTAGTGAGGTAAAACTAATTTTTGGATCAATTAAAGAAGTTGTTACCGTTTTAGAATCCCAACAATTTTGACTGTTTGTAACTTTTATAATTCCCGCAGGTGTTGTTGGTGAAGAAATTGACAATTCAAACACATTATTACCTAAATCTTTAGATGGGACTAGGACACTATTATAATAGAATGTAAGATTATTATCTAAGCTTGTTACTGTAACCCTAACTTTACCTGGAGTATTAGCACATAATGAATTATCAAGACTAATATCAGCTATTTTCAAAGTACTATAATCCGCAATTGTAAATAGATATGGCTCGGTAGTACAATTATTACTATCGGTAACCGCTAAACGATACAATCCTGCTTTTAGATTACAAATATTAAAATAATTATTAGTTGGATTTGAAATTGGATTCCATGATTGCAAAGATGAATCCAAATACTCTAAACTAAAGTTTGTAAAAATACCAGTCCCTCCTGTAAAATTAAAATTAGCGCAGCCCAACGCATTGTTACAGGTAACATTAGTTGTTGAAACTAATGAAATAGTTATTGGCAATGCAGGTAATACAGTATATGTTTTAGTTGGTAATGCACAACCAACAGCATCCGTTCCTGATAAAGTATAATTGCCTGCAGCTAAACCTGTAATATGGGTTAGATTTTGTTGAAACCCATTAGGACCCGACCAACGAACAGCGTAGAGCCCACCTGAAGTTACTCCGCCAAGAATTGTAACTGAAATTTCACCATCACTAGCTGTACTACAAGTTACATTTTTAACTGATTCATTTGTAATTGAAATTGGAGTCGAAATTTTTAATACCCCTGTTTTAACAATATTACATGGCAATGTAGTTATGGTATAATTGTAAATTCCAGCTTGTGTTGGAGTTCCACTAATTACTAATTCACCATTTACAGGATTAAATAATGAACTAACTCCAGTTGGCAATCCTGCAACAGTAACACCTGTAGTTCCTATTGTTGCATACTTAATCGGAACAATAGCCGAATTAGAAGATGATTGACACTGTGTTTGGTTATCAGTACCTGTAGCCGATATTAAACTAATTGAGACTACCGAATTAATATTGGTAATTGTAATAGTTTGGGTTATTGGACAGCCAGTAGTTGTGATTGGAATAGTAAACGTTCCATTCGCTGTTGGATTTCCTGAAATAGTATAAACTCCAGCTAAATTTTTACTCCAGTTTAATCCTGTAGGTAATGTTGGTGAAATAATTCCAGTTGCTCCTCCACCAATGGTAAATTGAATTGGAACAATTGGTCCATTTTGACATATCGACTGATTGAGTGAGCTTGTACCACTAATGAAAGTAATAGTCGCTGCTGGTTTAATATCAAAAGTAATAGTAGCTGTTGCCACTGAGCCACAACTACCTTGGGTTGTAATAGCATAAGTAGCTGTCGAAGTTGAAGCAGCTGTTGGAGTTCCTGATATTGTTACAATATTATTCGCATCCAATACAGAAGTAATTCCTAGTGGTAATGGTGGAGTAAATGTAACACCTGAAACACCCGGAGCAACTCTGAATAAAATAGGATCTATAGGGCTATTAACACACAGATTAATTTGTGTTGTATTGCCAGACACATCTACTATAGATTGAGTTGGATTAACAGTAATAAGACCACTTAATATATTTCCACAACCAGTAGATGAACTAATAGTGTATGGAAATGAACCGCTTTGAATTGGTATCCCTGAGAAACTTCCTGTTATTGCATTGAAACTAACTCCTGTAGGCAAAATCCCAGAAAGAATCATAGTAGCTGATGTAGAAGTAGTTATTCCATATTGTAAAGCTGTACCAAGTGAATTTCCAATACAAACCGTTGGATTTGGATTACCAGATATAATACTGACAGTAGCATTTTCTTTTATTTCAATTGTTCCAGAATATGTGGTTTGATCGCAAATTCCATACGATTGAACGGTATAAGTAAATACCCCTACCTCACTCGAAGTACCAGTAATCGTCAATATATTTGAGGCTACAGACCATACAATACCTGATGGTTGATGTGGTGAAAAAGTTACATCACCTCCAGTTGCACCCCCACCTAAATTATATGAAATTGATTGAATTGGAGACAATGCACAAACTGCCTGACTAGTAGTAGTTGGCGTTAATGCAGTAATTACATCATCAGCTTTAACTGTTAAGGTACCTCCATAAGTTGAGTTACATCCATTAGTTGATCCTGCGGTATGAATAATATAATTAAAAATACCTGTAGCATTTGGACTTCCTGATATAGTAAATTTACTAGACCCTGGATCAAATACACCCGTTAAACCTGCTGGTAAATTAGTTGCATACGCATTAGTTGCCGAACCACCAATTGTAAATACAATTGGAACAATCGAACTTCCTTGACATGGTGATTGTGTTATTGTACTCGAAGAAACTGGTATAATAGTTCCTTGTTCGAGTACTTCAACAAATGCTTCACTAGGTGAAATAATTGTTGAAGAGGTACAAGCGGTTGCACTTGCATCTTGAACACTAATCAATCTAACTACAAAAATTCCATTATTAAGTGTTGGTACAGTAACTGTTGCCGAGCTTGAAGTTCCAGGACTAGATACCACAAAATTATTTGTTCCAATACTATAATTAAAAGTATATGGGGCTGTTCCGTTTGAACCTGTAAAAGTTACACTTGGAGACGCATCGTTCTGACAAACTGTAAAATTATTTAAACCAGAAATAGTAGCCTTTGGAATTGGATGAACTTTATAAGTAAAGGTTTTAGATGTTGAACAAGATTTACCTGCATTACTATAAGTAGCAGTAACAATAATTGTTGCAATTTGTGGTGTTGCCCCTGAATTAATAGCTGTAAATATAGGAATTGGTCCAGAACCACTTGCAGCCAAACCAATGGTAGTATTTGAATTAGTCCATGAATAAGTAGTTGTACCACCCGTATTTACAGTCGTAAATGCCACGGCTGCAGTAGTTGCACCACTACATAATTCCTGTGAAGCTGGTTGATTGAAGTCAGCAGAAGGGTTTACTGTGATAGCAAATGTTTTATTTGTCCCAGAACAATTCTGCCCTCCATTAGTATATATTGGAGTAACGGTTATAGCTGCACTAACAGGAGAAGTTCCTGTATTTATTGCTGTAAATGATGGTAATGTTCCAGCTCCGTTTAAACCTAATCCAATACTTGTATTCGTATTAGTCCAAGTGTAACTGGTTGTACCTACAGAGTTTAATGAATTAAAATTAATCACATTACTAATATCTCCGTTACATAAAGCCAAAGCAGTTGGTTGAATTACCTCTGCAGAAGGATTAACTGTAATAGTAAATGTTTTGGTTAAACCAGCACAAGCTTGGCTAACATTAGTAAATGTCGGAGTTACAACAATGGTAGCTACTACAGGTGTAGTTCCAGTGTTTACTGCATTAAAAGGCAAAATATTGCCTGATCCATTAGACGCTAATCCAATAGTAGAATTATTATTTATCCAAGAATACGTAGTTGCTCCTCCTAAGTTATTAGATATAAAACTTACTAAAGCAGTTGCAGCTCCATTACAAATAACTTGAGAAGTAGGTTGAATTAGATCAGCAGACGGATTAACTGTAATTGTGAACGTTTTTGATGGGCCTGTACAAACTACACCTGCGTTAGTATAAGATGGAGTTACCGTAATTGTGGCGATGACAGGAATATTTCCGGTATTTACAGCATTAAATGCTGGAATAACAGCTCCTGAACCTGAAACCGGGAGACCAATACTTGTATTCGAATTAGTCCAAGAATAAGTAGTAATTCCTGTTCCATTTAAAGATGAAAAAGTAATGCCTGCAGTAGAAGCACCATTACAAACTACTTGATTATTAGGTTGTACGACATCGGCAATTGGATTTACAGTAATTGTAAATGATTTAGGTAAACCAATACAAGATACTCCACCATTTGTGTATGTAGGGATTACTGTAATTGTAGCTACTGTTGGAGCCATTCCTGTATTTAAAGCTGTAAATGATGGAATCGACCCTGTACCATTTGCTAAGTTTAGTCCAATAGCTGTATTGTTATTGGTCCAAGAATACGTAGTTGATCCTCCTGTATTTGCAGAAGTAAAATTGAATGAATAAGTATCTCCACTACAAATCACTTGAGCAGTTGGCTGGTTAACTTGTGCAATTGGATTTACAGTTATAGTATATGATTTAGGTGCTCCTGTACAACTTACACCTGCATTTGTGTAGGTTGGTGTTACTACTATTGTAGCTACCTGAGGAGTTGTACCCAAGTTAACACCAGTAAATGATGGAATTGAACCTGTTCCCGATGACGCCAATCCTATACTAGTATTTGAATTAGTCCAAGCAAAGGTTGTTGCACCACTTGTATAAGAAGTTGTAAAGTTGACTGCTGTTGTAGAACTTCCATTACAAATAACTTCTGATGCAGGTTGTTGTACTTCAGCTGATGGATTTACAGTAATTGAGAATGTTTTTGTATTTCCGGTTATTGTACAAGATTTTCCTGCATTAGTAAATGTAGGAGTAACTACAACTGTTGCAACTACTGGAATAGTTCCAGTATTAACAGATGTAAAATTAGGAATTGAACCAAAACCTGTAGCAGCTAGACCAATACTAGGTGTAGTATTTGTCCAAGAATAACTTGTTGTTCCTCCAGTATTTGCTGTTGCAAAATTGACACTAGTCTGAACTCCGTTACAAAGAATTAATGGTGTAGGTTGACTTACATCTGCCACAGGATTTACCGTAATGGTAAATGTTTTAGTTGGACCTGTACATACAACTCCATTATTCAAATAACTTGGAGTTACAACAATGGTAGCCACAATTGGTGAAGTTCCAGAATTCACAGGTGAAAATGCTGCAATATCTCCTGTACCTGAAGCATTTAATCCAATTCCTGGAGTATCGTTAGTCCAAGAATAAGTTGTTGTACCTATGGTATTTTGAGTAGAAAAAGTAACAGGAGTAGTTGATTCTCCATTACATTTAACTTGAGAATTCGGTTGATTTACTTGTGCAGTTGGATTAATAGTTATACTAAAAGTCTTTGTTGCACCTGAACATGCTTTACTAGCATTAGTAAATGTTGGAGTAACAGATAAGCTAGCTGTAAGCGGTGTTGTTCCCAGATTAGCAACTGGGAAAGTTGCTATTGAACCGATTCCTGTAGAACTTATACCAATACTTGGTGTATTATTAGTCCAAGTATATGTAGTTATACCTCCAGTATTTAATGTAGTAAAATTAACCGAAGTTGGAGTACCATTACACAATACTAATGGAGTTACAGGCTGAATTACATCTGCTGATGGATTCACAGTAATAGTAAATGTTTTAGGTAAACCTACACAACTTATACCATTATTGGTATAGGTTGGAGTAACAGTTATTGTAGCCACAATAGGGGCATTGCCCGAATTGATGGCAGCAAAGTTCGCTATAGATCCTGTACCTGTTATGGCTGGCATTCCAATAGCAATATCACTTGACCAATTATAAGTTGTGGTTCCTGTATTTGAAGTTGCAAAATTAATCGAAGTGGTTTCACCATTACAAACTACTTTAGATACGGGTTGGATCATATCTGCAACAGGATTTACCGTAATAGTAAATACTTCCACAGGTCCTGTACAACTTACTCCATTGTATGTAAATGTTGGGGTAACTGTTATAGTTGCAATTAAAGGAGATGTCCCTGAATTTAATGTTGTAAAAGTCGGAATATCACCTGTACCTGAAGCTCCTATACCAATAGTTGGATTAGAGTTAGTCCAAGAATATGTCGTTGATCCAATTGTATTTGCAGTAGAGAAAACGATAGCGTTCACTGAATCTCCTTTACACTTAGTGATATCACTTATTGAATTTACTTGAGCTGCTGGATTTACCGTAATTGTAAAAGTTTTCATTGTACCAACACATGTTACTCCAGCATTTGTATAGGTAGGTGTAACATTAATTGTGGCAACAACTGGTGTAGCCCCTGAATTAATTGCAGTAAATGACGGTGTTATTGAACTACTTCCTGAGGCAGCCAATCCAATACTTGTTGTATCATTAGTCCAAGCATACGAAGTTGTTCCAATTGTGTTAGTGGTAGTAAAAATAGAACTAACAAGACTATTTGCACATACAACTGATGAAATAGGTTGTACAACATTAGCAGAAGGATTAACTGTAATTCTAAATGTTTTTGACAATCCAACACAACTAACACCACCACTAGTGTAAGTAGGCGTAACTACAATAGTTGCAACCTGTGGTATTGAAGTTGTATTTACAGCTGTAAATGAAGCAATACTTCCATTTCCAGTAGATCCTAATCCAATACTTGAATTATCATTAGTCCAAGCGTAAGTAGTAGTGCCCGTAGTATTTGTAGTTGAAAATACTATCGCATCTGTAGCTAAACCATTACATTTTACTTGATCAATAGGTTGATTTACATCGGCAGTTGGATTAACTGTTATATTAAATGATTGAGGTGTTCCTGTACAACTAATACCACCGTTGGTAAATAAAGGAGTAACTGAAATAGTTGCAACTTGGTTGATTGTAGATGGATTTAACAAGGTGAATGTTGGAATTGTTCCGGAACCACTTGTAAGTAAACCAATAGTACCATTAGTATTTGTCCAATCAAAAGAAGGCGTACCTCCAGTATTGGTAGAAATAAAGTTAATTCCTAAAGAATCACCTTCGCATAATACTTGTGAACTCAAAGGAGTTACATTTGGCGCAGGATTTACAATAACATCTATATTTTTTTGAGGCCCTGTACATCCATTAATTGCAGGCAAAGTCAATACATATCTAACAATTATTGGACTTAAAGTAGAATTAGTTAAAGTCTCAGAAATAGTAGCATTTGTTGTCGTTGATCCTGATGTACCAACTTCAGAAATTCCAACTACAGTAGCTCTAGTCCATAAAATAGCACCTGAGGCATCAGAAGTAGGAGAATAACTAAAAGTAGATCCAGAACAAATAGCAGCAACTGGTGCCACTGAGGTTAATGTTGGAATAGGTTTAACTCGAACAGTAACGGGTTCTGATTTCGAACATCCTGAAGTAGTAGTCGTAGTTATTGTATAAATAACTGGCACTAATGCATTAGTTGTGTTCAATAAAGTTTCATTAATGATACCCGTTCCACTTGCAGCTGGATTAGAAATTCCGCTCTGTACAGCTCTTGTCCATGTATACGTTACACCAGTAGTTAATGAGGTAGGTTGATAATTAAATACCGAATGACTACAAATGTCGGCAGGTGCTGCACTATTTAAGGTTGGGAGTGGTACAACTGTAATTGCAAAATTAGCAGAAGTAGTTCCGAATCCACAAGTAGTGTTGAAACCTCTAACTGTTAAATTACCAGAAGTGGCTGTTAAACTAAATGGAATTGAAAGTGTATTTGTTGTTGTACTTACAATACTTCCATTTGGTAATGTCCATTCATATGAATCTGCATTAGCAATTGCAGATGCAGTGTAAGTATTTGTTGAACCAGCACATACAATCTGTGCACCAGAAATGGCTGCAGCTGTAGGACGTTGATTGACGGTAACTAATAAAGTAGAACTAATTCCACTTCCACAACCATTAACTCCGTTAACCGAAACAGTTCCTGATATTGCATTGATGCCATAATTTACTGTAATTGAATTTGAGCCTTGCCCCGAAAATATTGTTGCTCCAGTTGGCACTTGCCAATTATATGTTTGAACGTTAGAATCTATTGCAACGGTATAAACCACAGACGAAGTACCTTGACAAATAGTTGCATTACCTCCAATATTTCCTAAACTTGGTGGGGTACAATTTACTGCTAAAGTAACTGCATCAGAAACCGAAACAGTACTACAAGCACCTATACCATTAGCTGTTAATGTCAAAGTTTCTGTAACACAATTATCACTGTACGATTCGTAAATAACTGGCGTACCCAAATTAAATTTTCCAGATTTCACTCCTGAAGTTGTCCAAGTTGAACTACCCGCATTAGTTACACTACTTCCAATAATTGAAAATGGTGCAATTGGCTGACCAGGAATATAACATGTGGCGCCATTAATTCCTGCTTCTACAGTTGGTAACGCTTGAATATTAATTGTAATTTCTTTAACTGCATCTACAGTACAACCTGATAATGGTGAAGCTACTAAACGTAATTTAGCCACTTCGTTGGTTGGTGTACTTGAGGGTAAGCCAGTAAAATAACGTCCATTATTAATGTAACCAGAAGCAGGGCCAGAAATTTTTGACCAAACTAATGAAGTATAATTAGCTCCTGAACCGTTTAACACTACTCCACCAGTTGTATTCATACACATTTGAATATCAGAAGCACTAACTGTTGGCTTTTTAATAATATCCAATCGAATGGTACTTTTATCAACAGGACATGTAATATTACCTGTTCCTGTAATTGTTAAGAATACATAACCTCTAGCAACATCATCATTACTTGGTGCATAATTTGTAATTGCATTGGTTGTAGTACTAAAAGATCCTGATTGATAAGTAGAAATAGATGAACCGTCACTATTTTGTGAACTTGTCCATGCAACAGTTGTTGCATTTGAATTAGCTAACGCCAAATTAAAGTTGGCACCCTCGCAAATAGTTCCATTTACACCTGCAGAAACTGAAGTTCCTGGCGCTATTGTTACTTTCAATATATCCGAAACAAATCCTGCACAAGAAGTATTAGAAGCCGAAACGCTTAAATATACATACCCTAAATTTATATCATCTTGAGAAGGTACATAGGTTGGATTTATTCCTGTTCCTATAAAAGTCCCTCCAACATAACCTGAAGTCGAAGTACCATCATTGTTTGTTGATCTAGTCCATACAATTGTATCTGAATAGTTTGTAGAAGCATTTCCTAAACTAGCATTAGATCCAGCACAAATTGTGAAATCTGGTCCAGCACTTACAGTAGGGCTCGCTTTAATTGTAACTGTCATTGTATCTAACACTTCCCCTGAACAAGGACTAGGATTTACTGCATGTAAAGTTAATGTTACAATTCCTGTTTCATTTGCACCCGGAATATATTCGGGATGCAGTGTATTAATTGTTGAGGCCTTAATAGTACCTGTTCCATTTTCTGTCCAATAATAGCTACTTGCTGTTGTTGAAGCTCCATTATCAATAATAATAGGACTTCCTTGACAAAACTCACGATTATTTCCAGCGTCAGCAGTAACTTTACGGGTTAAAAACACCTTGATTTCTTTTTCAGGTGTTACTGAACATCCAGTTTTTGGAGTAGCTGTAATCTTCAACTTGACAAAACCATTAGCAATTTCTCCTAAAGATGGAGAAAAACTTGGTGTCAATGAAGTAGGGTTACTTATTGTACCTGGAGAACCAGTTGCTCCAGTTGTATTTGTCCAAAGAATAGAATTTGCATCAGTAACAGTTACTAAATTGGGCAAAGTAAAAGTTTCAGCACACATTGTAATTTCATCTGCAGTAGAAGTAATTACTGGTTTTTTGTTTATATAAATAGTCATTGCATCTGTTACTGCAATTTGTGGACAAGCCGCATTTGGCAATGCAGACATAGTTAATGTTACCGTGGAAACATCAGCAGAACCTAAAGTATAGGTTGGATTAACAACATTAGAAGTAAAATCAAAACTACCATTTGCGCCAGTTGATTTTGACCAAGTTATAGAACTATAATTTCTAGCAGCTGCTCCAACAAGGGTAACCGAAGTTCCTTCACATATATCCGTTCTATCTAATCCAGCATTAACAACAGGCTTAGCATATACAGTAAGATCCATAGAATCAGTAACCGGTGCACAACCGTTAGTAGAAGTTGCCTTTAAATCAAATCGTAATACTTTTATTCCTGTAACTGAATTGAAATCATTTCCACCTGGTATATATATTGGTTTCAATGGATCTGCAGTAGTTTGAATTGTACCACTTCCATCTGTTGTCCAAGTATAAGTAGTCCCTGAAGCAGCATTGGAAACTGAACCATTTAATGCATAAGATGTTGTTCCTTCACAAAGTTTATCATCAGTTCCAGCATTAACAACTGGTGCAGGATTAATTAGAACTGTTAAATTATCAGAAATAGGTATTGGACATGTCCCTACTCCTACTGCTGTTAAAGTAACTGTTACGGCACCAGAAGCTCCCGAATTAGGAACAATAACGGGTGTTAAAGTGTTAACTGTACCAGATTGAATGGTAGCAGGACCCGAAACTCCCCATGTATACGATGAATAATTATTTTGGATACTTGCTCCAGAAACAGTAAAAGTACCTGTTTGACAAATAGTACCATCTACACCAGCATTCACTACTGGTTTAGCAATAATTGTAAGTGCGATAGATCTAGTTACGCTAGTACAACCTCCTGAACCATTAGCAGTTAAATCTAGATTAACCAATCCTGTTTGTCCTAATGCAGGTGTATAAGTTGTAGCTAGACTGTTATTTGGTGAAAATGTTCCTAATGAAGCAGCCCAACTTACTGAACTACTATTTATAGCAGCAACTTCAGCAGTAGTAAGAGTTAAAGTACTTCCTTCACAAATTGTTTTTGTAGCAGGAATTGTAATTACCGGCGGTGGAACAATTGTTATTGTTTTGGTCGACACTGCTGTTGTATTACATTCAGTATAACCTGTTACTGTTAGAGTAAGGACAATTGGTCCAAAGGCACCAGGAGTTGGTACAATAGTAGGATTCAATAAATTTTGAGTACCCGATAAAATTGTGGCAGGTCCCGTCAAAGTCCAATTGATATTGGATGTTACTGAAGCATCATAATTAGCTGCAGTCGCATCATTCACAACATAATTACCAGATCCTTGACAAACAGAAACTGGAGCACCTGCATCTGCAATTGGTTTTTTCTTAATTAATACTTCAATAGACTCTGTAGCTGATGGGCAATTTGAATTTGTAACCCCAGTCAAAGTCAAAGTAACTTTACCTAAATTTATGTCTAATAATGATGGGGAATAAACAGTATTTAAAGCTGTTGAATTCGAAAAATCAGTTGTTGCAATTGTTGAACTTGTTGACCAAGCAACTGAAGCAGAATTAGGTGCTGAACCTACTAAAGCAATTGTGTCTCCCTCACATATAGATGTTGGAGCTACAAAACTTACCGTTTGAGAAGGTGTAAAGTTTAAAGTAATAGTATCTGAAACATCAAAAGTAGTTCCACATGGTGATTTTGCTTTGGCGGTAATCTTCAAAACAATTACACCTGTATTGATTTGTGTAATTGTTGGAGTAAAAGTTGGGTTTAAAGCCGTTTTATCGCTAAAACCAAGACTACTATTAGTACCATCAATAGTCCATAAAACACTGTCGTAATTGTTCCCAGTTACTCCAGAAATTACAAAAGGTTTTGAACTACAATTATATTGAACAGAAGCGCCAGCATCAATAGTTGGTTTAGGCTGAACAGTAATTATTTGAGAAACCACTTTTGGTGCACAAGCAGCAGTGGTATTTGATGTTAATTGTATTTCAAAGTTGGAATTATTATTCAAAGACTGATTGAATGTAGCAGTGTCCAATGTTCCATTTACAAACGTACCATGATTTCCATTAATTTCAGTCCATACTAATGTATTCCCATCGGGATTAATTGCTGTTGCGGTAAAAGTTTCTCCGGCACAAACAGCTAAAGGAAGACTTAAATTAATAATTGCTGTTGGTGCTTTATCAATAACAATAGTTATCTCTTGAGAAGTTGATAATGAAGAACACAATGGATCTGCATAGGCAGTAAGACGAAGCTTAACTGATCCATTAGCTCTATCTGCTGCACTAAACGTATAGGTAGTATTGGCAGTAGTTGGGTTACCAAAATTACCAGTTCCTGAAGGAGCTACTCTAGTCCACTCTACTCTATTCGTTGGATCTAAAACCGTGTTTCCTGTTAAATTGTAAGTCAAAGCAGTACTACAAACTCTATCAGTGGTTTTTAATAAGGTAACTACTGGTTTTTGAACAGCTTTTAAAGTAAATTCTTTAAATTCAACTCCAGCACAAGGTGCTACATTTTTAACACTTACACGAATTTTAACTGTATCCGTATCATAAGCAGGCTTAAATAGTGGTGTTGTTGTATTTGCATTTTCTAAACTACCTTTACCACTTATTATTTCCCAAAAAATTGAAGTTGGATCTGTTAAATCTCTATTGGTAAAAGTAGCCGATAAAGTTTTAGGATCTAACTGTCCATTATTATCTGCATCAATCATACATACAGTAAGATCATTGGTAACGGTAACTGTTGCCAAAGGCTTAATATCTATACGAACATTACGTGAAACATCCTCAATACAAGGCGCATTAGGTTTTACTGTGACTTTCAACACTACATAACCATTATTTATATCTAAAGGACTTGGTGTAATTACAGGTTCAAGAACGTTTTTATTTACAAAAGTAGTCCCAGTAGTTGAAGTCCATTCGTACGACAGTGCATTTGTAATGGTAGTACCAATAATTGTGGTGTTTGGACTATCAGCACAAATATCAGCTTGAGGAATAGTTGTTACTATAGGTTTCGCTATAAATGTTGCTTGCATAGTATCAGAAATTGTTCCTGTACTCAAACAAGCAGCTAATGGAGTTACTGTCAAGGTCAAGGAAACTGATCCCGTTTGTGCAGTAAGTGGATTATAAATAGCTTCTAATTTATCAATCGAACTCGGCTCTAACGATCCTGTACCGTTTGCAGTCCATTGAATAGCACTATAGTTAGCGGCAGTAGCATTTAAAACAGTAAACGACAAGTCGCATGTATTCATATCAGGACCTGCATTTACCGTTGGCAATTTTACAAAAGTAATTTTAAATGATTTTGATTTTGGAGTACTACATTCTGCAGTTGCAGCAGCAGTTAATGTAAGATTAACAAAACCTCTAGTTACATCTTGAGCAGAAGGAAAATAAGTAGGATTTAATATGGTAGCATCCGAAAAACGACCTCCTATTCCATCTGATGTCCAGCTTAGCGCTCCACCATCTATAACATTGGATCCAGAAATTGCATAAGAAGTGCTACTCTCACAAATACTAGTATCATTTGGAACCGTAATTTGAGGTAATTTATGGAAAGATAAAATGATATTATCTGTTGAAGGCGCATTACATGAATTACCTATTGCAGTTAAAGTTAAAGTAATAGATCCCCTAGCAATATCGGCTAATGAAGGTGTATAAACAGCCGTTTTTAATGAGGTGTTATTTAAGAATGTACCTGTACCATTTGAAGACCAAGTCAAATTTTTATAATCGATTGCAGTTGCTAATGAAGTAGTATAGTTACTATTTTCACATATAGTAGCACTTGCTGGCCCAGCATCAATTTGAGGCCCTTTTATAAAATTAAGAGTAATTGCTTGAGTTGTCAATGAATTACAATTTAATGCTGTTCTTGATGCTTTTAATGTAAGTATAACAGATCCGGCAGCAATATCAGCTGCTGAAGGAGTATAGGAATTTGGCGTTGTTATATTGGTTGGTATTGAATTTGTAAATACGCCATTTCCAGAACTAGTCCATCTCAATTCATCAAAATTATCCGCTTGAATTCCAAAATATACACCTGGTCCGGTTATTGGCACTGCTGTTCCTGCACATATATCCAAACTAGAATTGACAACTGTAATAACAGGGTTTTTAGTAATGATTAACTGAATAGAATCTTCTGCATCTGCAGGACAAGGGGTATTTTTTTCGGCATTTAGTTTCAATATTACAGAACCGTTCGCTTTATCTAAAGTGCCCGGTCTATAGGTAGGCGTCAAAGTTGCAGCACCTGATATGAAAGTACCATCACCCGATGTTGACCAATTTAAACTACTAAAATTAGTGGCGTTAGCTGAACTTACAACATAGTTGCCACCTTCGCATATTGTTCTTTGAGCAACTGTGGTAGCACTAAATGTAACTGTAGGTTTTGGAACTATTGTTATTTGTGTTACAGATCTAGCTGGTACCGAAGTAGTACAGCCAGGAGAAAGTGGATTAGCGGTTAAACTAAATGTAACTGTTCCTGATTCATTTGTACCCGAAGTATAACTAGCTGAGATACTAGTAGGATTATTTAAAGTTCCACTGGTACCTGGGCTTTCAATTTGCCATAAGACTGAACTTGAATAGGGTGCCGAAGCATTAAAATAAAATGAATCTCCTTGACAGATGACTTGCGGTAATCCATTATCAGCAATAGCTTGCGGTTTTTTCTGAATGGTCAATACCATATTGTCAGTTACCGCTGTACAACCAGGCTGGGTTCCAGTTATGGTTAAAGTTACTGAAGTTGCTGATGGACTAGGCGTGTAAATAGGTTTTGTTTGATTAATATCATTAAAAGTACCAGAAGCTGCCGACCATGAAATTACAGCGTTAGAACTTGAAGCTGAGTTTAATGTGTACGTCTGCCCCTCACAAATTGTTGCATCCAAACCAGCAGATACTGATGGTTTTGGGTTAATCCTATATTCTATAAATTTTTCAACATATTGACTTGTGTTACATCCACTATTATTATAAACACGTAAACGGAAAATAATAGTATTGTTCATGTCCGAAACATGGGGAGTATAATGTGGATTTTGAATAGCGTTATCGTCAAAACTTCCTAATCCATTGGTTGTAATCCATTCAATAATCCCTGCATTTTGAATACTACCCGAAATAGAAATAGGGGTATTTACATCTCCACACACCACCTGATCACTATAATTTACAATTGGTTTTTTAGTAATTGAAATTACCGTTTGTGAAGTTACCGTTGTACAAGGAAAATTCCCTGTAGCTTCCAAAGTAATTGTAACTGTGCCATTTATTTTATCTTGAACCCCTGGTGTATAAGTAGGTGCAATTGTAGTACCATTAGTGAATTGACCATCACCTGAAGTTTTCCATACAAAAGAAGCTGTATTTGTATCTTTCGAAGACCCTACAACAATATAATCTGAACCTTCGCAAATTGTTGTATTTGCAGGTCCAGCACTAATAACTGGTTTCTTTATAAGAGTAACATTTACTGTAGCTTGATCATTTAAACAAGCAGAACCTGAACTCGTTCTTAAAATAAATGATAATGGACTAGTATAATTAGCTACATCAGCCGCACTAGGTGTATAAGTTGGTGTTGCTGAATTTGCAGGTGTTAAAGATCCTGTAACATTAGTCGGTTTTGTCCAAGCATAGGTAGCAGC
>Ga0209134_10000152_pt1 | contig 18373 bp, 18 predicted proteins | sample LauGreSp1BDMLBSN_2_FD_187566 | JGI IMG/M metagenome (GOLD analysis project Ga0209134, IMG submission 187566) | Freshwater lake microbial communities from Lake Michigan, USA - Sp13.BD.MLB.SN (SPAdes) (version 2) | ecosystem: Environmental > Aquatic > Freshwater > Lake | place: Lake Michigan, USA... | reverse complement strand
TCAATATTCTGACAATCGAACCAACAACCGAGAAGAATATGCGTAGTTGCGCGGAGCTAGGCCACAAGGCTTAAATCTGAAATTTCAGGACAGATCAACTGATTTGTCCTGAACCCTCCCCCGATGCCTTTGGCTGAAGGGGAGTTTTTCTGAGTACATATATGACCGGCCTTACATTTGAACTTCTCTGCATGCAGTTACTGACAGGTATTGCCCTGGGTAGTATCTATGCACTTCTAGCATTGGGCTTATGCCTTATTTTTGGCATGCTGAATGTTGTCAATTTTGCCCATGGCGCCTTCTTCATGGTTGGTGCATTTATGGGCGTCTATTTCTTAGGTGTAACAGGTAACTTTTGGTTTAGCTTAATTCTTACGCCAATTGCCACTGGAGTACTTGGATTATTGACTGAGCGATTCTTGGTGAGACCACTCTACGGACGTGGCATTGACTATCCGCTACTTCTGACTTTTGGTTTGTCTTATGTGTTGATAGAAGCAATGCGCGTCACCTTTGGTATCGAAGGCCTGCCTTCTGTTACCCCTGATGGACTTAAGGGCACTCTAGACGTTGGTATTGGTTTCTTTCCTAAGTATCGCCTCTTTCTTATCGCTGCTACAGCCCTCATTATTCTCGCAGTTTGGTTTTTTATTCAAAAGACCCGCTATGGTCTGATTATTAAAGCTGGTGCCGCTGACCAAGAGATTGTCAAAGTACTTGGGGTGGATATCGCCAAGGTATGGTTGATGGTGTTCGGCCTGGGTTGCGCGATCGCTGGCCTCTCCGGAATATTAGCCTCACCGACCCGCTCCGTAAACCCAGAAATGGGCATCCCAATCTTGGCAGAATCATTTGTTGTCACAGTGGTTGGAGGCATGGGTTCACCTGTAGGTGCTGTTGTTGCTGGCTTGTTAGTTGGCGTGGTTTACAGCATGACCTCGCTGTTTTTCCCCGACCTCGCTGAACTGTCTATTTTTATTTTGATGGCGGTAGTGCTCTTAATACGACCACAAGGCTTATTTGGTAAAGCGGGGGCAATGGGTTAATCCCCGAACTATTTATGAAATCATTTTTCCAACTCATTGCGCGTCATCGCGTGCTAGCAAGCAGTCTCTTATTGATGATTTTCCCCTTCATCATGCCGTACGAAGCACTTGCTATCAACATCTTGATCTTTGGCTTATTCGCCATGGGATTTAATCTCTTGTTTGGCTATATGGGCTTACTGTCCTTTGGTCATGCGGCCTTTCTTGGAATTGGTAGCTATCTCACTGGTATCAGCATCGTTCACTACGCCTTGCCCTGGGGCACTGCAATTCTGGTGGGCGTTATTGGTGCCGCTATCGGCGGACTGATTATGGGTTTCCTGGCAATCCGCACCAGGGGCATCTACTTCTCCATGGTTACGCTCGCATTAGGTCAAATTGTGTTCTATTGTTTTTACAAGGCTGAAAGCTTAACTGGTGGCGAGAATGGCTTAAGGGGGGTGCGTGTTGACTCCTTCAATATTTTGGGTATGCCAGTTGACTTTCTCAACCCGCTTGTGAAGTACTACATCATTCTCTTTTTTGTAGTCATCGCTATCTGGCTCATCTCTCGAATCCTGAGCTCACCTCTTGGTGCAGTCATGGAAGCGATTCGTGAGAACGAGAAGCGTGCAGCTGCCTGCGGATTTGATGTAGCCCGCACAAAACTGTTGGTATTTGTACTTTCTGCTGCAATCTGCGGCCTAGCAGGTTCATTACGCGCTCTGCATCTCTCGATTGTTCCAATAGATTCACTCCACTATCTGCAGTCTGGACAGGCAGTCATGATGAGTATCTTGGGCGGTATGGGCACCTTCTTTGGACCATTTGTTGGCGCTGCTGTCATGCTCTATCTAGAGGATGTAGTGACTACCTTCACCAAGCATTGGATGGCAGTCATCGGCCTGATCTTTATGTTCTTTGTTCTGTTCTTCCCTAAGGGAATCTGGGGAACCATCTTGAGCAAGCTAAACCTCAATCAGGATTTGAAATAATGAGTAGCTCAAACCAAACCCCTATTCTTGAGGCTCGCAATGTCAGCAAGAGCTTTGGGAAATTTAAGGCCCTGCAGGATGTATCCACTACATTTATGCCAGGCTCTCTCACCGCAATCATTGGCCCCAATGGTGCAGGAAAGAGTACATTCTTTAATGTCCTCAGCGGCGCCTTTCCCCCTTCTAGCGGTCAGATCCTGTTTAACGGCAAAGATATTACCGGTATGCAGCAATACGAATTTGCACGCATCGGCATCTCTAAGAGTTTTCAAATTACCAATGTATTTAAACAGTTAACCGTTCATGAAAATGTAAGGGTTGCTGCGCAAATGGAAACAGCGCGCTACAACTTTCTGCGTAATGCACAAAGTTACCCAGGGCCAATAGAGCTTGCAGATCAACTCTTGCGCCGTGTCAATTTAGAACACCTCAGGAATAAGAAAACAGGTGACCTGGCTCACGGCCAACAGCGTGCTTTAGAAATTGCGATGGCCCTTGCTTGCAACCCAAGCCTTCTACTGCTTGATGAACCAACTGCCGGCATGTCTCCTGAAGAAACCCTTGTCATGATGGATCTCATTCGTACACTTGCAAATGAGAGAACGGTTATTTTGGTTGAGCACAAGATGAAACTCATCATGGGTTTATGCAAGCGCATCATCGTTCTTCATCACGGTGAGTTTTTAGCTGAAGGTACTCCTGAAGAAATTCAAAATAATGCAGAGGTACGACGTGTGTACCTAGGCCAAGGTTAACGAAGGTTTATATATGTTGCGCATTGAAAATTTAAATGCTTGGTATGACCGAAGCCATGTTCTGCAAGGCGTCTCTTTAGAGGTAAATAAGGGTGAAATTGTTACCTTAATGGGTCGTAACGGGGCTGGGAAGACAACTACCCTTCGCTCATTAATGGGGCTACTCTCAAAAAGAGAAGGTAAAGCCTTCATTGATGGCACCTCATTTTTAGATCTTGCAGCCCATGAACGCTATCACCTGGGTCTAGCTTATGTCCCGGAAGATCGACGCATTGTTCCAGGACTCACTGTCAAAGAAAATTTAGAGCTGGGCGTGATTGCCCAAAAAAGCCGTGGCGATATGAGTGCTATGGTTGATGAAATCGCTGAAACCTTTCCTCGCCTAAAGGAGAGATTGCAACAAGATGGAACCTCCATGTCGGGTGGCGAGCAGCAGATGCTAGCAATTGCGCGCGCCATGATTGCTAAGCCCAAAGTGATCCTCTTGGATGAGCCATCAGAAGGCATCATGCCGGTATTAGTTGAGGAAATGTTTGAACTCTTTGCCAAACTTAAGCAGCAGGGCTTAACAATTCTTTTAGTTGAACAAAATGTTCAGCAAGCGCTCAAGATTTCTGACAGGGCTTACATTCTTGATCAAGGAGAAATTGTTTTCCACGATACAGCCCAGAATCTGTTGAACAACGATGAGATCCAACAAAAATACTGCGCTGTTTAATCCTTTTTACGACTGCTTAAATGATGTGAAGCCAATGGCCTATCTGGTGCCAAACACTTGTAGGCACTAAGGTTAGTAACCAGGTCATAGTGAGATAACGCAATAGCTTGCCAATACACATATAGATCAAGCAAGGCGCCCAAGGCAGCCTAAGCCACCCCGCAGCCAAGCACAGAGGATCACCAAGGCCAGGGAGCCAAGACAAAAGAAGCATCTTAGGCCCTCGCTCCTCCAACCAACGCTGCATTCTGCCGCTGGAGGGACCTTTTAGTGACTCAAAGCTGTTACGACTGAGTACACCAAGCCACCAGTCCAGCATACCCCCCAAGGTATTACCAATGGTGGCGACCATGATGGCAATCCAATATAAATGGGGGTTGACTGAAACGTAGCCGAATAGGATAGGCTCCGAACCGACAGGCAGTAAAGTTGCCGACACAAAAGCGCTAATGAATACCGCTGGTAAACCAACCGATGGCATACCAAAGAAGTCGAAGAACTGGACCAGCATTTGCTCCATTAAGCAAGGAGTCCTGGTGAGTTAATAAGCAAGCGATCGGTCATTCCTCAAGTATGCCCGATAGACATTCAGACTGTCCGTTCGCTTGCCAGTTGACATCTTTTTTTGACTTGCCCGTAATTCTCAATTCTTGCTTAAACTGTAGGCATAGACCGAATTAATAAACCCCTTTACTTTTAGATTGCCAAATGAATCACCCTATCCCCAAGCCAGACCAATACCAAGACATGCGCGAGGCCTTACGTGACCTTTGCGGTAGCTTTGACTCCGCCTATTGGCAAAAAGTGGATCACGAACGCGCTTACCCAGAAGCTTTTGTAGATGCGATGGCACACGCTGGCTGGTTAGCAGCCCTGATACCGGAAGAATATGGTGGCTCTGGCTTAGGTCTAGCTGAAGCCTCTGTCATCATGGAAGAAATTAATTTCTCTGGCGGTAATGCGGGCTCTTGTCACGGTCAGATGTACAACATGGGTACCTTGCTTCGCCACGGCTCAGATATCCAGAAGAAACTCTACCTACCCAAGATCGCTACTGGAGAATTACGTCTCCAAAGCATGGCAGTTACCGAACCCACGACCGGTACCGACACCACTAAGCTCAAAACCACTGCTGTCAAAAAAGGTGACAAGTATGTGGTGAACGGTCAAAAGGTTTGGATCTCCCGTATCCAGCATTCTGATTTGATGATTTTGCTAGCACGCACCACCCCACTTGCTGAGGTAAAGAAAAAATCAGAAGGCATGTCAATCTTTATCGTCAATCTCAAGGATGCGATTGGCAAAGGCATGGAGATTCAACCCATTGCCAATATGGTGAACCACGAAACTAATGAAGTCTTCTTCGATAACTTAGAAATTCCTGCTGAGAATTTAATAGGGGAAGAAGGTCAAGGGTTTAAATACATCTTGGATGGACTTAATGCAGAGCGTGTTCTGATTGCCGCTGAGTGTATTGGAGATGCTTATTGGTTTGTAGATAAGGCTCGTCGCTACGCAAATGAACGCGTAGTATTCGATCGCCCTATTGGCAAGAATCAAGGTATTCAGTTTCCAATTGCAGATTCGTATATTGAAACTGAAGCAGCCAATCTGATGCGCTTTAAGGCTTGCGAGCTATTTGATGCCAAGCAAGCTTGTGGTGCTGAATCCAATATGGCCAAGTACTTAGCTGCCAAAGCCTCTTGGGAAGCTGCAAACGTGTGCCTGCAAACCCATGGTGGCTTTGGTTTTGCTAATGAATACGATGTTGAACGCAAGTTCCGAGAAACCCGTCTCTACCAAGTGGCTCCAATCTCCACCAACTTAATCTACTCTTATGTAGCTGAGCATGTTTTAGGGCTTCCGCGCTCTTTCTAATGAGATCTTTTGATTAATACAGTTTTGGATATGTAATTACATGAGTATTCGGCCCCTAGATGGCATTACCGTAATTTCTCTGGAGCACGCTATTGCAGCCCCATTTTGTACACGCCAATTGGCAGATTTGGGTGCACGTGTAATCAAGGTAGAAAGGCCTGGTGCTGGTGACTTCGCCCGCGCCTATGACGAGCGGGTCAATGGAATGTCCTCTCACTTCACTTGGGTCAATCGCTCCAAAGAAAGTCTAACTTTAGATCTCAAACAAGCCTCAGCATTAGCAGCCCTCAAGGCACTCCTCAAAACAGCGGATGTATTAGTGCAGAACTTAGCGCCCGGTGCAGCTGCGCGTATGGGACTGACTGCAGAGCTCTTGCAAAAAGATAATCCAGGCTTGATCCTATGCGATATCTCCGGCTATGGAAATAATGGTCCTTATCGAGATAAGAAAGCTTACGATCTCCTAATTCAAAGTGAGGCTGGATTTTTATCAGTGACTGGCACTCCAGAAACACCCAGTAAGGCTGGCAACTCGATTGCCGATATTGCTGCAGGCATGTACGCCTATACCAACGTATTGGCTGCGCTACTGCAAAGAGGCAAGACTGGAAAAGGCTCCACTATCGATGTCTCAATGCTGGAGTCTTTAGGCGAATGGATGAGCTACCCGCTTTACTACGCGTATGAAGGTGCTACACCACCCCCTCGCAATGGTGCATCCCATGCCACGATTTATCCCTATGGTCCTTTTAAAGCTGGCGACGGTGGCACTGTCATGCTGGGTCTACAAAACGACCGTGAGTGGGTTTTATTCTGCGAAGTAGTGCTCGAGAATCAAGCTCTAGCCAAAGATGAGCGCTTTGATAAAAACTTTAAACGCAATGAAAAGCGCGATGAACTGCTCTCGATCATTGATGCCTGTTTTAGTCAGCTGACTACTGAACAGGTGATTGCAAAGCTAGATAAAGCCCAAATTGCAAATGCTCGCCTCAACGATATGCAGGGCTTATGGAATCATGATCAACTCAAAGCACGAGATCGCTGGGTCAAGGTAGGATCGCCTGTAGGCCCTATTCCAGCGATGCTACCTCCAGGCAGCAATGACAGCTACGACTACCGTATGGATGAAATCCCATCAGTAGGTCAGCACACCAATGCAATCTTAGGTGAACTTGGTATTGCCGCGAGCGAGATTGAGGCCATGCGCGCGCAAGGAGCAATTTAAAGCAAGGGTGAGGCTAAGTGCGCCGCGTTCTCTAGCAAGACACGCCATCGTGGTCGCTTAGCCCAACTTACTGGGTTCACCATATCTGATTGAGCCAGGTACGAGTCAATCAAAGTTTCAAGTTTGGCGCAAAACTCATCGTTATAGACGATTAAGCTAATTTCAAAATTAAGACGCAAGCTGCGTTGATCGAAATTGACTGAACCAAAGATCGCTACACGCTTATCTATTAATAAGCTTTTCGTATGCAATAGGCCGCCATGAAATTCAGCGATATTGACTCCAGCACTCATGAGATCAGCATAAAAACTGCGGCTACTCCAAGCGACTAATGTGGAATCATTTAATTTAGGAACAATGAGGGTTACATTAACCCCCCGACCTGCTGCTGCCATCAAGGCCTGAATCAAGCCATCGTCTGGGCCAAAGTATGGCGTCGTAATAGTGAGCTCCTCACGCGCATCCATGATGGCTGAGAGTAGAACCTGATACAAGATATCGTCGCGATAGACAGGGCCGGATGAAAACTCTTGAGCCAACACCTTACCTTCCGATGGGCTAGAGGCTGGTAAAACTTCGGTGAAGTGTGTAATTTTAGGGTTATCTACACTCCAGTCAAAGGAAAATGTCAACTCAAACTGCGATGCAACTGGGCCTTCAATTCTGACCATAGCATCCACCCACTCACCCACACCCGAATCCTGCTTAAAAGTGCGCGGATCTACCATATTCATGCTGCCAGTCCACACGATGGTGTTATCAATCACGAATATCTTACGATGCAGTCTTAAGTCGGCACGACGAAATTGAAAGCGGCCAACCTGAATTGGCAAAGCTTCTGTGACCTCGATACCAGCTTTTCTGAAGCGACTTGGCCAGGTAGATTTAAACCAGTCTTTACTACCCAAAGAATCCAATAACACCTTGCAAGCAACACCGCGTTGAGCAGCAGCAATTAAGGCGTCGCCAACCCGATCTGCGTCTCCACCTAAAGCCCATATGTAGAACTCCAAGTGCAATGTTTTCTTTGCTTGATTAATCTCATCAATGAAATACTGCAAGATCTTTAGGGAGCTGGTGAATAATTCAATCTGATTACCTGCAATTACCGGCGAGCCATTCATTGACTCGGCTAGTAGACTTAAAGCTCTGCCTTCAGTTGGGAGTAATTGCCTATCAGCCTGATAGCGCTTGCGCATAGCCTCAGTAATGGCAGCGTACTCTTTATCCATACGAATAATTTTTCGAGTGAGCTTGCGACCAACAGGGCGCTCACCAATCAAAATATATAAACTAATTCCAATCAATGGAAAGAGAATCACAATCAAAAACCAGGCAAGCACAACGCCTACTGGTCTTCTGACGGAAATCAATCTGAATCCGAATAGGATCACAATAATGGCATGTGCTATCGGAACCCAAATAAAGGAGAAGCCAAAAATAGACCCCAGTAGATAATTTAATACGCTCATATGATTTCCAGTTCTGCTGCAATACCTAAGTGATCCGATAATTTCAGCCATTCATGCAACACTTCTGCAGAATGGATTTTTAAACCCCGCACATAAATTCGATCCATCGCAAGCATTGGCTTCACACTGGGGAAGGTTTTTGCGGGGGCGCCAGTAAGTGCTTCAAAGACTTCACTAAAACCAGCCGCTCGCATCGGCGCGCTCACGCGATTCCGCCAATCATTAAAGTCCCCGGCCACAATAGTTGGGCCGCCATTCGCCAGCGAATCAATGTAGCGAATGATCTCATCTAATTGACGCTCACGCCCTCTTTCAAATAGAGCGAGATGCACGCAAAAACAATGGATCGGCGTTGGCACACCCTCTAATTGAGTAATGCTGTGAAGTAAGCCGCGCCTTTCAAATCGATAAGCAGAGATATCGTAGTTCTCGCCCTTATGCAAAGGTCTTTTAGAAAGGATCGCATTGCCATGATGCCCATCGGGATACTCGACGTTTTTACCGTAATGCCAATCATGCCAAAAGTCTTCCGAAAAAAAATGAGTTAACTCCGTCAATGGCCACTGACCAAATCGTCGAATGCGGCCGCGATGCTCCTGTTGAAGTTCCTGCAGAAAAAGTAAATCTGGATGGTGGCTACGCATTTTTTGACGAAGCTCGTAAATGGTAGATTTTCTATGTAAGGGAGAAAGACCCTTATGCACATTGATTGTCATGACACTAAATCGACCTAACTGCACTTGCGTCATTAAAACTGCCCCGCAGCGCGTTGTCGTCTTACGCGTGCCAAATAAATCTCACCCTCAACCAAGTCTTGGCACTGCATGCACTTATTACAGATGGAGGCCTGCTCGCGCAAATCATCGATTGAGTCGATTGGATGCTCATCAAGATATTCGCGCAGATCCACATCGAGGACCTCATTGCAGAGGCAAATGACTTCAGCCATGGGTTTTAAAAGGAGGAATTGTTTGCATTTATGCCATTTTGCCATTGCCTTGCTAGAATCAAGCCCATGTTTACGACCTTTCAGGACGCCCTTACACTTCTCACGCACTTAGATGCCGGGGTAATTGGGATCGTTTTAGTCTCCCTTCAGGTTAGCCTGTCGGCACTCCTGCTCGGCACCCTCATTGGCCTGCCCTTGGGAGCGGTTTTAGCAACCGAAGAATTCGTTGGCAAAAAGACGATCACAGTTACCTTAAATACCCTTATGGGCGTTCCGACAGTCATCGTAGGCGTTGTGGTTTACCTCTTACTCTCCCGAACAGGGCCTTTAGGTGTCTGGGGATGGCTTTTTACGCCCAAAGGCATGATCCTCGCCCAAACACTCCTCACAACCCCCTTAATAGCAGCCCTTAGCCGCCAAATTCTGGAAGATTCCTGGCGAATTCATCGAGACTCATTTATGGCTCTTCGCTTGCCCAGACTTTCTTCACTGAAATGGCTGATCTGGGACTGCCGTTTTTCCCTGACAATTGCTGTGCTGGCTGGACTGGCTAGAGCAATATCCGAGGTCGGAGCGGTCATGATTGTCGGTGGCAATATTGACCATTACACGCGCACCATGACCACAGCAATTGCGCTTGAAACTAGTAAGGGCGACCTCCCCTTGGCGCTTGCCCTGGGCATTGTTTTGCTTGGCATAGTGCTCTTAGCGAATCTCTTCACATTTGCAGTCCGTCAAGTTGCGGAGCGTCGCTATGGTTAATGCAAACGAACAATTTGCGCAATTCATTGAACTAAAAGACATCATCGTCAAAAGTAATGGGCGAGTCATCTTGGATATTCCCCATGCCTTAATACCTGCTGATCGCATTTGCGCCTGCATTGGGCCCAACGGCGCTGGAAAGACGACCCTATTAAAACTGTTGGATGGCTTGATTAAGCCCGATTCAGGATCGGTGGATTATTCATGTGGGAATAACCGCTCTTCATTGGTGCTGCACCACACACCCATGATTAAAGCCTCAGCAAGAACCAATATAGCAATGGTCAAAGACTCAGATCCCTCTATCGACTCAGTCAAGATTGAGGCAGTATTAAAGCAAATTGGCTTGAGTCATCTAGCTGCTAGCCCTGCGCATAAACTCTCGGCGGGCGAAAGACAAAAGCTTTGTCTTGGGAGAGCCATTTTGCAAAAACCCAATTTAGTTTTACTCGATGAGCCTACAGCCAATCTTGATCCAAACACTACTGAGCAAGTTGAAGAAATCATTCGTCATTTTCAGAGCAATGGCACGAATGTGATTTTTACTTCACATCAGCTTGCGCAAGTACAAAGGTTGTCCGAATACATCGTCTTCATCGATCAGGGTCAGATAAAAGAAAAAGGACCCGTAGGCCCTTTCTTTACTGATCCTCAGACTCAAGCAGCTAAACGCTACTTACATCAAGAGTTGCTAGTCGACTAATTACTTTGCTGCGGGTGCAGCAGCCACCGGCGCAACAAAAGGTGGCGGTGCTGCGCAAGCTGCTGGAGCTGGCGTACCAGATACTCTGAACTTATCCGCTACTTTATTCATCGATTGGCAAAGCTGGTATGCACCAACCCGTCCAGCATAGGCAGTCTTAGCTTTTGCCAGGTCAGCAGCCGCCTGAGCCTCAGGAGACAGCGGAGGAAGCGCGGCATACGCAGCAACACTTGCCAATGAACAGAGTGTGAAAGCAATGATTTTTTTCATGGCCATGTCCTTATTTATTAACCTTGTCATACCAGAGCTCATGGTGCTCTTTAGCCCATGTTGCATCAACGTAGCCAGTCTTCATGCCGTCAATAGAACCTTGCATACCAATCGTACCGATGTAGATGTGGCCCATTGCCATTGCTGTCATCAAGATAGCAGCAGAGCTATGAATGATGTTGGCTAATTGCATAGTGCCGCGCAAGTATTGAATATCCATGAATGGAACGATCATATCGAGGACAAATCCTGAGGCGGAAATAATTAATCCCAAGAACACCATGCCAAACCAGAACCAGAACTTCTCACCGAAGTTAAAGAAGCCCGCTGGCACATGTTTGCCAGAGAAGATTCCACCGAAAGACATCAACCAAGCCATGTCACCCTCACCGAAGACGTTTTTACGCACGAAGAGGAAGAAGAAAATCACAATGCTTAATGTAAAGAGTGGTCCTACGAAGTTGTGGATATTCTTACAAACCATCAAGAATGCGCCATAAGCTGCACCACCCATCAATGGCATTGCAAAGTACTTGCCGTACAAAATTAACAAGCCGGTAAATGCAAGTGCAATAAAGCTAAATGCCATTGTCCAGTGCGTGAGGCGATCAAAGCCATTAAAGCGTTTGATTTTTACGCCTGACAATGGCTCATGTAGTTTGATTGAGCCTTTAATGGTGTACATCGCAATCACGCCAAAGAACGCGAGTGCTAGGAGCCAACCGCCATAGACAGTAATCACGCCGTTACGAATCAAACGCCATTGTTGGCCTGAGCGCTGAATTAAAACACTCGCCTCTTTGTCCGGAATGCTGACGTAGTTGTAAGGGTCGCTATTCGCAGTATCCCAAATTGCACCCTCTTTAGGGGCTGTATTTGCTGGCTGTGATTGAGCTTGAGTTCCATTTGGAATCGCATTGAGATTCTTAGGAATATCAATTCCACTTGGTGATGGCAATGGTTGCATTGGCGCACGTTCGGCCAAGCTCACACCGCTTAACAAGCTCAGTGATACGCCCAGAGCTAGAACCCAGGAGCGACTAACACTTGAAAATGATCGATTCATACAAATATCCTTAAACGTTTTCGTTTTATTTATTGTTGTTTAACTGATCACTTAGCGCGTGAATACTCAGATTGCTTCTGATTGCGCTTGTTAATCGCCTCCGTCCAACTGGCTTTATCACCCGGAGTCCAGCCCTTTGTCATGAATCCATTGTCAGCACCCATATAAGGAGCCACATCAGGACGCTTTGCAGCTTTCGCTGCAATTTCAGGAGGTTCTGAGCAAGCTACCAAGAAAGCGCCAGCAGCTAAACATAAACCGAGAGTTTTGAAATTCAGTTTCATGACTTTGCTCCTGGAATTTTGTCGGCAGGCGTTGGTTTAGGCGCAGGCGTTCCTGAAGGACCGTAGGCTGTCGACCAACCGAAAATTTCGTTGCTTGGGTATCTACCGTTTGCTTCACGCACTGATACTCGTTTGGCGTAAATCGAAGAAATTACCTCGTCATCGCCACCAATCAACGCTTTGGTAGAACACATCTCAGCGCACAAAGGTAATTTACCTTCAGCTAAGCGGTTACGGCCATACTTCTCAAACTCCGCAACACTACCGTTGGCTTCAGGGCCACCGCTACAGAATGTGCACTTGTCCATTTTGCTGCGTGAACCAAAAGCACCCTGACTCAAGAACTGAGGTGCACCAAATGGGCAGGCAAATGAGCAGTAGCCACAACCGATACAGATATCTTTGTCATGCAAAACTACACCTTCATCAGTGCGGTAGAAGCAATCTACTGGGCAGACAGCCATACATGGCGCATCTGAACAGTGCATACAAGCAACTGAAACAGATTTCTCCTGACCAATTACACCGTCATTTACCGTAACAACACGGCGACGGGTAATACCCCAAGGCACTTCATTATCGTTTTTACAAGCGGTGACACAGCCGTTGCACTCAATGCATCGCTCTGTATCGCAAATAAATTTCATTCTTGCCATGATGTTCTCCTGACTTTATTTTTTAACTTAGGCAAATTTTTCGATTTGGCACATGGTGGTTTTAGTTTCTTGCATCATCGTTACCTGATCGTAGCCGTAGGTAGTAGCAGTATTTACCGCTTCACCTTGGACTACCGGGGCAGCGCCCTCGGGGTAATATTTGCGCAAGTCATTACCTTGCCACCAACCAGCAAAGTGGAATGGTACAAATGCGGTATCTTGATCCACGCGTGGTGTGACCAATGCGCGCACTTTAATCTTGGCGCCTGTTGGTGACTTAACCCAAACATAATCCCAATTCTTAATACCGCGAACTTCTGCAGCCTTAGGATTGATCTCCACGAAGTTTTCTTGTTGCAACTCAGCCAACCATGGGTTGGAACGAGTCTCGTCTCCTCCACCTTCATACTCAACTAAACGACCAGAGGTCAGAATGATTGGGAACTTCTCGTAGAGCTTCTCATTCAAGTTCTTATCCTGAACTGTTTTGTAGAGAGTTGGCAAACGCCAGAAATTCTTCTTGTCTGCAGATGTTGGGTACTTACGCATCATTGGTGCGTTGGTACTGTAAAGCGCTTCACGGTGAGTTGGAATGGCATCTGGGAAGTTCCATACCACTGCACGCGCTTTCGCATTACCAAATGGGTGGCAACCGTTTTTCATGACAACGCGCTGGATACCACCAGACAAGTCAGTTTTCCAGTTTTTACCTTCAGCTGCCTTTTGCTCTTCCTCAGTCAACTGACTCCACCAGCCTAGTTTCTTCATAAAGACGTGGTCAAACTCTGGGTAGCCAGTCGTAATCGCTGAACCCTTGGAGTAGGAGCCATCTTCAGCCAACAAATTCTTGCCGTCTTTTTCAACGCCAAAGTTTGCGCGGAAGTTACCACCACCCTCCATCACGCTCTTACTAGTGTCATACAGGTTTGGTGAGCCCGGATGCTTGATAGCAGCGGTTCCATAACAAGGCCAAGGCAAACCGTAGTAATCACCCGTTGTGTCGTAACCAGTTACTGGGTCAACGCCACCGCGTGACTTCAATGTCTTCGGATCAAAGACACCAGCCATTCTCATGTGAGCCTTTAAGCGCTCAGGTGTTTGACCGGTGTAACCAATTGTCCAAACAGATCGATTGATTTCACGCAAGATAGATTCGATTTCAGGCTCTTTCCACTGCTTGCCAGCAAACTTCGAGTTCAGCATTTTGTAATTCACTGACAGCTCTTGTCCAAAGCCAAGGCGATCAGCAAACGCTTGCATGATCACGTGGTCAGGAACTGATTCAAACAATGGATCTATCACTTTTTCACGCCACTGCAATGAGCGGTTTGAAGCGGTGCATGAACCGGTAGTTTCGAACTGAGTTGTAGCTGGCAATAAGTAAACGTTGCGATTTTTGTTTACAGTCTGGCCTTCAGCAGGAGGCATTGCTGCCATTGCCGCAGTAGCACTTGGGTAAGGGTCGACCACAACTAATAAATCTAACTTATCCATCGCGCGCTTCATGTCGAGACCGCGAGTTTGTGAGTTAGGTGCGTGACCCCAGAAGAACAAACCTTTGACATTGGTTTGTTGATCAATCATGTCATTCTTCTCAAGCACCGCATCAACCCAACGAGAAACAGTAGTACCGGATTTCTCCATCATGTCAGGTGCGTAACGACCTTTGATCCAATCGTAATCCACACCCCATACGGATGCGAAATGCTTCCATGAACCTGCTGCAAGACCATAGTAGCCAGGCAATGAGTCTGGATTAGGACCAACGTCAGTTGCACCTTGAACGTTATCGTGACCACGGAAAATATTTGCGCCACCACCGGACTTGCCGATGTTACCCAGGGCTAATTGCAGGATGCAAGATGCGCGAACCATAGCATTACCAATGGTGTGCTGTGTTTGACCCATACACCAGACCAAAGTGCTTGGGCGATTCTTCGCCATTGTTTCTGCAACTTTGTACATCTGCGCTTCTGGAACTCCACAAGCCTCTTCAACATTCTTTGGAGTCCACTTTTCCATCACCTCTTTGCGGATCTCATCCATGCCATATACGCGGTCGTTGATGTATTTCTTATCTTCCCAACCGTTATTAAAGATGTGATACAGAACACCGAACAAAAATGGAATATCCGTACCAGAACGAATGCGGACATACTGATCAGACTTGGCTGCAGTACGGGTGTAGCGTGGGTCAACCACGATAACCTTGCAACCGTTTTCTTTTGCATGCAACAAGCTGAGCATGGACACTGGATGCGCTTCTGCAGCGTTAGAGCCAATGTACAAAGCTGCCTTGGCATTCATCATGTCGTTGTAGCTATTGGTCATCGCACCATAGCCCCAGGTGTTTGCAACACCGGCAACAGTAGTGGAGTGACAGATACGGGCTTGATGGTCTGTATTGTTGGTTCCGAAGAAAGAAACCCACTTACGCAATAAATAAGCTTGCTCGTTGTTATGCTTTGAAGAGCCAATAAAGAAAAGTGAGTCTGGGCTGTACTTGCTACGCAAATCTTTCATCTGCGCAGTAATTTCAGTTAAAGCCTGGTCCCAAGAAATTCTTTGATACTTGCCGTCAACCAACTTCATTGGATAACGAAGACGGAAATCTCCATGTCCGTGCTCACGCAAAGATGCGCCCTTAGCGCAATAAGCACCCAAGTTAATCGGGGAATCAAATGCGGAGTCTTGACGAACCCAAACACCGTTCTCAACAGTCGCGTCAGTTGCGCAACCTACGGAGCAGTGGGTACAAATCGTTCTCTTCACCTCAATCTTGCCCTTGCCGTCCAGCATCGCTTTGCTTGGCTCAGCAACCGCTTTTTGCACCAAGCTCAACTGGCTTGCCGCGATACCAGCACCAACGCCAACTCCTGAGCGCTTGAGGAAGGTACGACGATCCATCGTTGGCACAGCGGATTGAAGTCCACGTGACAAGCTACCGATGAGGCGGGATGCAGGTGTAGAGCGACCGCTCTGTGGGGTATTGGATTTACGAGTCAGACTCATATGTTGTCCCTGAAAAATATTTTTATTTAATTATTTGGAAACGACTTCATTAACAACTGGGTTTAAAGCATGGTGGTTTCGTAATACTTACGAATGTGCGCAGACAATTGATAACCATCGTCTTTGCCCTGAACAGTGCTGCCAATTTCTTGAACAACTGCTTTACCGATTGAAGTTTGCGAAGCAACAGCAACAGCACCAACTGTGGCACCCGCTCCGATAAAAAACTTTCTGCGCGAAGGCTTGTTGTCTTCGTTTACTGCAGTTGCGGATTTAGTAGTCATCGCATGCTCCTAGTTAGTGCAAATTTTGATATAAATCAAGTGTAGTTGGTAATTGTATTTTTTGCATATTTGGAATTATTTTTATTCTAGGGGAATTCCCTCTTGTGCAATGCAACATTAAATCATGTCGAAACTCTGCCCTTCAATCGCGAGAAATTCTCTAGTTAAAGCGGCGACTGGGTGATACAGATGCATGTCTTGAATATTTTCTATTGCATCGCACAATTCGTCATACCAAGGACGAATGTGGTCATTGAAAAAGACCCTTTGATTTGTGAGGTTTGAAATTTCTACATCATCCCCCGCGATGAGGTATCGCATGACCTCACATAAAGCGGATAGGTGATCCTCAGTCTCAGTAACCTCTTCAGCAGATTCAAGGCCAAAAGTATCTAAAGCCCGGCGGATGTCTACTAAAGGCTTCTCGTTTAAATGGCCCGCCATATAAAAAGAGCCGTTCAGAATCACATTGGGACGACCTACGCTAATGAAGTTGCGATCAAATTCTTCATGCCAAGCCTTGGCAGGATTATTTTTGGCAACCTCTACTACGCTATTCCACACTTTGGCCAGAGGCGCATCATCGGCCTGACTTTCTTGACCATCCGGAATGGAGGCGGCAATTTGATCCAATAACTCTTGATCGGGTGGTTGATGAAAGAGTCTTGCAATTAAGCCGTATAAATCTGCCCTGGCCAAATCCTCAGGCAAACCCACATCGCCCACCTCAGTAGAGGCAGCCTCTTTTATCTGTTCACTCATAGCTCTTTCTTCACCATATCGACAACGCGACAATCCCCACACATCTTGAGTCTATCTAGCCCTGCTCCAGCAAAGGCACCATGCGCACCCAACTTAACTAGCATCAGATCCACCATCTTCGCCGTTCCAAAGACCTTGCCACAACTAATGCAATGAAAAGGTTTTGTCTCATTGAGTTCTACCCTTTGCTTGCGCTCCTCTACAGTTTGCAAGCGAGGCGCTAAGGACAAGGCTTTTTCTGGGCAAGTTTGAACGCAGATACCGCATTGGACACACTGCTTCTCAATAAAGGAAAGTTTGGGTTCATCCAGGTTATCCAACAGCGCGCCCTCGGGGCAACTACCCACACATGACATACAAAGTGTGCAGGCATCTTTATTAATATTCAAGCCACCCAAGAACGATGAATTTGGCAAAGCAGCGCCACCTGCTGGAAGCGGTACTTTAGCTTGTTTTTGCAAGTGCTCTAAAACCATTTCAACTGTTTCTCGCTTTTGATTGCCCAATCCAAAAGTAGCAGGCGAACAAATTGCTTGCAGAGCGCCACGCTGACGCAGCTTGCCCATTGTTGCGGATACGGGCTGCAGATCATCAGCGGAAGTAAGTTGAATTAGTGAAAGTCTGGCATCAAATCCATACGCCACCAAAATTGCATTACCCAAATCAACTTGTGTTTCTAATGCGGCGCGATAGGCTGGGTCTTCATCGCCAGCGAGCAACAAAATGACTTCACCAAAACCATAGGCGATTGCACCAAGCCATAAATCCAGTCCGGTGGAAGCGATGTGCTCGATTCCATAAGGCAGTACAAAAGAGGGCAATCCCTCAAACTGCTTAGACCTTAAGTGAGCCAAGCGTCCGAGAGAATTTAAGGCTTGAGTTCCAGCCTTGAGGGTATGCAGGAGCAAAGCAGGCGCTTGCAACTTTGTCTTAGCGCTCTCCGCAGTAAAGACATTCGCAAGCGTTTTAATCTCTTTACCCTGATGCGTCACGCTTGGATAGTTGTAACGCATGGCACCCGATGGACAAACTGTTGAGCAAGCTCCACAGCCCATACATAAATTGGGATTCACTTCTACGGCACCTTGCCCGTTTTTAAACAAGGAAGAAATTGCGCCTGTTGAGCACACGTCAATACAGGCGCTGCACCCTACTTTGCCATTGCGGCCATGTGCGCAAATCTTTTCGGTATACGCAAAGTATTTAGGCTTTTCAAACTCACCAACTAAGCCCAACAATTGATTTGCCACTAAAGCCTGCTCCAGCGGATCTTTACCAGGGGCAAAGTAACCCTGTGGAGTTTGACTCATACGCATCTTCGGATCAGTGCGCAGATCCATGATTAAATCAAACTCGGCATTACGCTTACGCTCTACCCGATCAAAATTAATTGCACCAATACCAGCGCAGGCAGTAACACAAGCGCGGTGGGATTTACATTTATCTAAGTCAATCTGAAACGAATCGTCAATTGCACCTTCTGGGCAAACCTCAACACAGGCACCACAGCGAGTACACATCTCTGGATCGATCGGGTTTTGCAAATCCCAGTCCACA
>Ga0209134_10000151_pt1 | contig 18511 bp, 14 predicted proteins | sample LauGreSp1BDMLBSN_2_FD_187566 | JGI IMG/M metagenome (GOLD analysis project Ga0209134, IMG submission 187566) | Freshwater lake microbial communities from Lake Michigan, USA - Sp13.BD.MLB.SN (SPAdes) (version 2) | ecosystem: Environmental > Aquatic > Freshwater > Lake | place: Lake Michigan, USA... | reverse complement strand
CAGGGTCTAGATGGTTATGTTTGAACATACCACCTTGCAACTGTTGTGTAGCATCCATAATCTGCATTAGTCCTTTAGCACCTGACGGACTAACTGCCGTACTATCGTTGCTACTCTTACTAATCTTCCCCTCTTTAAGACCAGTGTTCTCTGCCCACTTTAGTGCCTTTAATGTAGTCTCAGGAAGTCCATGCTTTTGTTCTAACTTATCTGCTAAGGCATCTAGTCGTGGGTCATCCCATTTAAGTTTAGACCTATCTTCCACCGACATACTTTTAAGTTCTGCAACAGCGTCCATATTATTCAAGTACCTCAAGTGATTTGAGAATGGTGTTACCAGCAGCGTTACTAGTATCATCGACAATAGTAGCATCTTGGCTACCCAAACGTGCTTTTGCTGCACCAACTTTAGGGTACTTAGCAGGTGTAAGTAGTGCTTTTGTTTGTGCTGTATACGCTTCACTAATAGTTCCTTCACTAGCAAATGTCTCTATAAATTTTTTACGTAGATCAAAGATTGACACTCCAGTTAACGTTGCTTGTATTTTTAATACATCATCCACTGCACTTAAATTACTATTTAATGTATTAAATATAGTTTTAGCACCTTGTGTTTGATTAACGTAATCTTGTAGCAAGAATGTTTTTTCTTGTGGTACATTAATTGGTTGGGAAACAACACCTACTCGCACTGCACTAGCTCCTGTAGCATCCACAAAACCTATAGACACGCCTATGTCTTTGTACCTAGCTAGTGCTTTGTCTATTGACAAGTACGTTTCCTTAGCTTTATCACCATGAGAACCCCATCCGTAAATACTCTGTTCAGCATTACTATTGATTAAGTTAGCTACATTAGCTTTATCTGCTTTTGGTATTCTAGTATCCATAAACGCAGTAAGTGCAGTTATACCTGTCTTCAATAGACGCTCAGAATTTGCAGGGTCTGCAAAAGTAAGTTTTAGCTGTTTAGCAACGTGAGCACTGGGGTCTTCTATAACTACAGTTTTATCTGCGGCTGCTCGTGTAGTATTGACATTACATTGTTCATAAGCAACACATGAAGCTACTGCTTCAGTTAGTGTAGTAGGTGAACTACCTTGTTTGCTGCCGTTAAATGAATCAACATCCTTCATAAGTTGCATCCATTCACTATCTGGAACTCCCTGCATAGCTTTATTACGTAGATTTTCAAAGTGGTCTAGTGCTTTAGCAAACTTAGGGTATCTAGTACGAGCATCGTTATACCCTGTCTTATCCCCTACCATACCTATTGACGCAACTACTTCGGGGGAAAGCCCTAGTGACTGTACTAAACTATTAACTACGTTTAGACGTCTTTGTAGTGTAACTATACCGTCTGTACCCATAGACGTTGCCAGTAACCAACTTGATTTATTCTGTGTGTAAAACGCTTTAGTTTCGTCATACCATTTCTTTAAGTCTTCCTGTGCTTGCCTTGCCTTGCTTGCATCAGCAGGTACGGTTGTAATTCTAGCAAGTAACTTTTCGTTTGTACTTTTGTACTGTGCATCTAATAACTTCAATATACCTGTCCCACCTTCCTCAATTAACGCTTTATATTGTTCACTCTCTAATACTTTCGGAGGAACAGTTCCTGAAGCAATTTGTTGCGCTGATACTCCTAGTAGTTTTAACCGAGATAAAATATGTGCATTAGCTCCTAGTAATTCATTCTCAAAAGTAACTTTGCTAATGGTCGCTAAAGATAATAAAGTATCACCACCTTTTTTAAGTGCCGCATCTGCATCTTTAATACTTTGAGAATACGTAATTGATGACTGTGCTAACGCAAACTTCTCTGTAAAAGTTAGTTGTTTGTATTCTAAATTAGCCTGTAGCTCACCTACTCCTGCACCCTTAATCCTGTCAGCAACAAAAGCCAGACGTAGTATTTCATCTTGTTTCGCTATAGTTTTACCTGCTTCTTCTTTTTGCTTTTCAATAAAGTTAATGTTCTCATACAGTTTATTCACACTGTACAAATCTACACGTTCTTTACCTGTAACTTGTTGTGCAATCTGTCTAAAACTATTAGCCATTTCAGGTGTTTGGGCAATTGCTCTCCTTAATAAAGCCTCAGAACGTAGCATCATTTCATGCTGACGCTGTGGCATTGCATCTCTTGCAGCCATTAACTGCTCTTGTTTAGACCTAAAATCAGAAATAAACTTGTTTTCATTTTCTTTACTAAATATACTAGACATTGCTCGTGCTTCATCAGGGGATTCCCCCATAAGAATGGCAGCAGGAACAATCTCATCAGCCATTGTACGTACTTGTGCTCGGTCTTGCTCCACTTTAGCCTTGTTAGAAGTGTCGTCTGCAACAATTTGATCGTACTGTGACTGTAAATCAGTAACTTCTTTAGTTATAGCCACGCCTAAAGCGTCAACTTTTCCTTGTTGTTGCTGCTTATCATACGCCTTGTAAGCACCTAAAGCAACATCTGCGGCTGCTTTAGTTAACATTGTGTTTGTAGATGATTCGATTCTAGCACCAGCAGCACGAGCTTCGTCTCCTTTAGCTAAAGTACCATAGTTAGGGGAAGCAGGGTCGATAGTTTGTGTTACATCTGCTCTATACATATTAGTTGCCATCTATTTCTCCATACGGATTTGTTACTAGTAATCTATTTTTGTGACTAGACATTTGTGTAGCCCACTTGTTAAATGCCTCTCTACCAACTACATCGTAAGAAGTAGAATCTCTTTTCATTTTTTCTATTTTTTCTCTATCTGCTCTAGGTAAAGGAGCTAAGATTGCTTGTGCTGCTCTATAGTTCTCGTCCATAGACGCTATATCTCCTGCAAGATAGGCTTTACGGGCTAATCCCTCCAGTCTCATTACAGAATCTGCGTAGCGTTGCATGGTGGCTGTATACTCTTGGTTAGTTTTAAACACTGTAGAGCTTTCGTGTGCTTCAGTGCTTTGGAAACCAAGAGCTTGGAATATCATCTCAGGTGTGGTTAGCACAGCTTGCGGGTCGCCACGTTTACTTAGTATCATTCCGTCAGCATGGTAGGCCCAGTATGCTTTGTCAACACCTCTCCATGAGGATACCATTGTTGCACCAAGTGTAGACACTGTTCTGCCAAAATCAGCTAAAGTAAACTCATCTTTACTCATGTAGTCAGTAAATATTACAGGAATTTCTAACACTGATTTTAAAGTAGACCCAGTAGGGCCAGCTAGTTTAGCTACATCTACTTTGTCACCCTTAAACAAACTATATATAGCATCTCCTAAGTCTTCATACCACTGTATAGAAGATAGTCGTGACCCCAGTGCAATGTTAGTACGTTGACCTGTTAATTCTTCACCTATAGTTGATAGAATACCCGCAAGTACACCTTGTGTAATATATTGTTTCTGTTGTTCAGAAAGATTAGCATTAAACTTCTCTCCTAACCAGTCTTCTATAAAATCAGGAGTTGCATTATTGTTAATTCCATATAGTAAATAACTACCTAACGTAAGTTGTATTGCTTCTTTAGTGCTAATAGTAGTGGATTTTTTACCTACTACTCCTGACATAGCAGCAAAAATGTTTGTACCCAGTCTAATGTTATGTTGTAAAAACTGTAATGGAATGCCAAACACACCTTTAGTAAAACGTGCTTCATTAACTTGTGTCATATTCATAGTTAAATCATCAGCACGTTGCACAATACCTTCTAGTGCTGTATTTGAATCCCAAGGCATTCCGGGGTTAGTAGCTATATATTCTCTACGAGCAATTTCAAAAGCACCTACCCTGTTAATTTCTTCACCTGTATTGAAGAACATCATTTGTGCTTGTTTAAATTTATTTTTATTACGTGCAAATATATTAACGCTACCCTCACCTGCGTTATATACAGAAGATGCACCAACGTTATCCAGTAGTCCTACTCGTTTAATTGCAGAAGCAACCTTACTAAACTCAGACATATCCATGCCTGTATGTTTAGCTACGCTTGTCCACGTATGGATTTTATTCCATACGGATACGTTATCAGATGTCAATGCCATTAAGATAGGGCGAATTGAGAATGCCGCCTTAACGCCGTGTATTGGACTCATAGTAGCTGCTAACAACATTCCTGATGCCTGAACAACTAGTTGCGCTGGAGCAAACATACCTAGCATAAGTGTTGAATTAACACCTTTAGCCCACTCTACTACGTTAGCTTTACGCAACACATGCCCAACGTGTGAAAACGCAGTAGAGGTCAAGTTATTTGTTAAAGTATTAATTGCGTGTTGAATTATTTTTTCATCTGTTGTTTTTATAGCAAGTTGATTAATAATAAAGTCTTTAGTAACTAACATCTGTCTAGGTAATGCATCTGTTAGTGCATATCCTTTTGTATTGTTAACTACATTAAAAAACACATCTTCAGCAGTTTTTGTATTTAATTTATCTGATGCAGAAATAGCATCTTCAAATGTATTAAACCAACGCTGAATAGCATTACGCCGCCACTCATTCATAGATGTAAATCTAGCTGTATTACTAATCTCAGCCTCTAAACTCTGTAACGGCCCTTGTATCTCTAAGTCACTACTCCCTGTACTAATAGACTTAATACCTTGTTCTGTTCTCTCAGACCAAAATACTTTACCACCAGACATATTATCACTACCTATACCTGTAGTATCCCTAAAAAAATTATCATCTAACCTAGTATAGTTAAATTTAGCCTGAGCATTATCAAACACACCGCCATTAATATCCGCAGCTAACTTCTCTGCTTCTTTTTCAAACATGCCTAACGCTTTAGACACATCCTGTGTTGTAATTACTTTCATTGCTTTACGAGTATTTAGCAAAGAATTAAATCCAACTACATACGCAGACGCATCTTTTTCAGATGCAGCAGTACGAAAAGCGTATTCCATTTCCTCTTGCACATCGTTAATTAACTGTCGTCCTTTAATCTTGATAAAGAAATCTTCTGTGTAGATACGACTATATGCACCATCTACTCTACCTACAACACTAGATATATCTCCAATGCGAATCTTATTTACAGGTGCTGCAATAATAGTAATATGTCCTTTACGACCTACTACTTGTTGTGCTTTTGCATATTCGTATATCTGTAAACCACGAGCATCTAGTTCAGCAACATTATCTAATGTAACTGTAATAACCTTGTTAGTATCTACATCATACACATTTTTGTAGAGTAAATCAGCTAAATCACGCCTCTTAGCAGGGCCAGTAAATTGACCTAACTCACCTAATCCTACAAATATATTATTATACCCACGAGCAATTAACGCATTAGCTGCTTCTTTATTTTTATAATAATACTGTGTGTTCCGCATAGTACGGAAAGCATAGTAGGCTTCTTGTTCAGTTTCTGTTTTTACACCGTGCTCACCTAGCTCAAACACAGACATATCTCGTTTTAGTTTTTCAGTGTATACTAAGGCTTTGTTTACCTTATTCACAGCTTCGCCATTAAGTTTATCGAAACTAGATTTAATAAAATCACTATATACTTTACCATGCTTAGTTCGTTTAAACATACTAGTGAGTGCTGGAGAATAAATAGAGTTTACAGAAGCCAGTCTAGGATTAACTTTCCCTAAAGCTGTGTGCATTTTGTCTAGTTCGTCTTGCGTTATTTTACCAATGTCTTCAAGGAATACTGGCATGTCTGTTTTTTGACGAACATAAAAGCCACTAGCTGAAGGGGCATGTAGTGGGTCTGCATCAATACGTTGTGCCACTGCATCTTCAAACTGGTGTAGTAAATTATCTACATGTTTGTTAACAACAACCTGACCGTGTTTAGGATAAACTCGCACTACAGATGGATTTACAAAAGTAGCCTCACCTGCTTTAATATATGTAGGTAGTTGTACTTTTAAACCTTGTTTAGATAGTTCTTCTGTAAGGCCAAACCACTCTGAAAGAGCTGTGTCTTTTGCACCAAATCCTAGTAAGTCTTTAAAAGAACTCCACAAAGCAGAGAGCACAGTAGTGTTTTTGTACTTAATACTATTTAAAAAACTTGCAACTTTAGGTATTTGATTAATACTCCATAGTCCAGAGGTGCTAAATTCCTCTAAAGATTTAGTTAAGTATGTCAAGTCTTCTTTTAATACACTATCTTTTATTTTAGGAATATTACTAATAACAGTAGCACGTAGCGCATCTAAATTGGTAGTAATTTTACCTATACTACTCGATGGATTCAATCTACCATACGCAAGTTTATCTGTTGTTACAGCATGGATTATCTCATGTGTAAATACATTCATGTCTTTGTTGCCGCCATGTAACACCATCACATCAGTTGCTGCAATATGATATGATCTGCCTTCACCCGGTTTAATCATTACTTTAGTTTGCTTAGGTAAACTTGCTAGTAAATGATCTACTACTAACCGTTCCTTTAAAAACACTTTAGTACGCACAGATTCCCACACATCTTGTAGTAGGGGATGTGCTTCTGTTACTGATTTGATAGCAGGAATATATTTACTATTAGCGGTTACTGAGCGTGCTTGATTAAATAACGGAGACTCTCGTGCTAAGTCTGACAAGTTATTAGTTACACTTAAAATAGGTGTATACTTAGCTTCTGAAATTTCATTGGTAAGTGTTGTAATTTTACGATCTAGTGCTTCCATAACACGCACTTTTTCACTGTCAGTTCCACCAACAGGTATTACTTCCAAGTCACCCCGCTTCCAGTCTTTATAGTAAGCTAGTGCCTCGTCTGCTGTAGTGAATGCATTTCCCCTAGCATCACCATATAAAACATCAATTGATAGCTTACCTGCATGTATGTCTGAAGTAACACTAGCTGAAACAATAGAAGGGTTAGATTCTTTATTATAAATTCGTTCTAAACGAGCTTTAGTTGACAACACTTCATCAATTTTAGCTCCCCCTGTATACAGGCTACTATCAAGGTCTTTAATACTAGTTTCAAGGCGTTTACGTAGTACAGACTGTACTTCAGCAGACGCTCCCTCTAACTCACTTGACAGTAGTGTACGAGAAGATATTGCCGCATCAACAGCTTCTTTTTTACTAACTCCTAAAACTCCTTGATTATGTTCAAGCGTAGTAGCTAAGTCAGCAGCAATAGCGTCACTTGCCCCTACTGTTTTACCAATAGAGACACCACTGGACGACTTAAGTGCTGATCGAATACCTGCTTTAGTTAGACTTGTTAACATAAACACATCTAAACTACCCACAGCAATCTCAGATAACGGGTCAGAAGTTAACTCTGTAGTAACCGCAGTTAAAAACTTACGTGTACCAGCCTCACCTAACACTGGTAGTAACTTACTAGTAATAGTATTTACTACTTTACCTACGTCATCAGTAGGAATATCTCGCAGTAATGATCGTGTGTTATCGGCAGCAGCAGCAAATGAAAATGCTCTATCACCTTTAAACCCGTTTTCTTCTAGCACTAAATTTACAGTAGGAGATAATCGTCCCCAGTTTTGTATTGTAGTAAACCCAGTTACATCACGAAATAATTGATTGGCAGCACCACGCTCGTCTAAACTACTTGTATGTATTTCTAGTACTGTACGTAAAGCTACATCGTGTTTAAGTTGTAATGTTCTACGAGTAATTTCATTAAGAGATTTACCTGACTTAATTAAAGCTACTTCTAATTCAGGAGCTACACTATCTACTACATTGTCGTGGAAGGTGTATTGCTTGTCTACTTTAAGTTGTTTTAGTTCACCTAGTGCTGTTGCTACTGCTGGTGCATTTTGTTCTTTAGCTAGATTTAGAGTTGCTTCTGTTAAAAGACTAACTTCATCTAATCGTGCTAGTTTTGCACGTTCTTTAGCTACGTGTGCTGGCCCTAATAAGGCTTGTTCTTGCGCTACCCCTAAAAAATTACCGTCATTAAACCCATACATTAACGACAGTGTGCCGTTAGCTTTAGGTTCGTTTTCTTTTGTAGCTGGAGGTGTTGTTTCGTAGAGGTTAAAATCGTCCATTAATCAGTACCTTTTATACTAAGATAAGTATTTGTTAACTTTTTCATAGCCACCACTTCCGCTAAAAATAGTACTTCCTATAGACGCTATGTTGGAAAAGTCTTGTGCTTTGCTACTAGCAATAGAAGCATCAGCCATTGCACTAGAATAACCTAATGCAGCTTGTCCTATAGCAGTATTCTGTGTAGCAATCTGACTCATATAACTCAAGTTACTACCAAGTTGACTACCTACACTAGCTATACCACCAGCCAGACCACTACCGCCCATTCCACCTGTTTGAGCACCCACGTTAGTCATACTGCTTTGTGCTAGACGTGTACTTCTAATTTGCTGGCGTACAGAACGTACATTTTGAATGTCTGCTCGTTTAGATTCTGCTGCAAACTGTGTAGCAGACTGTTCTCTAGCACGGTTTGTAGCATTTCTAGCTTTCTCAGATTCCTTCATGCTTTCGTTTGTGCCATATGCAAATAATGCCATTGCTGCTAATTCCATTCCCATACTATTCTCCTGTAATGTTGCAAACCATTAGTAAGTAATTTTCATACTTACTTAATGAGGTAAAACCAAATGTTTGTTCAAATTTAATAAGTTTCTTATTATCTGCTGGAATAATAACATATATATTATTATGCCCTAGTTGTTTAAGTTCACTCTTAGCTTCTTCCCACATAGCTAAACACTTAATATACATGCGTTTGTTCCAACTTGTAACTTCAGCGTGAGCAAATACATTACCATCTAAAAACTCAAACCGTAAGAATCCGTCTTCATCCTCCCAATAGGGATTAAACATTTCCATTCCCTACAAAAGTAGTTGTCCATCCTACTAGTTGCATATCTTTACCTGTCTCACTTGCAAATTTAAGTTGCAATGCTTTACCTCTGCCACGTATTTTATTTTTAGAAATGACTAATGGGTAGCTATCGTCAAAGGTTGTTAGTGGTTCTGCAAAGAATGGACGATTCTGTCGATATACTTGTGCTTCTGTTTGCCACTTACCAGCATAACTATTGTCAGTAAAATCCCATCGAGTTTGTAACAAACATCCACTAGGATTAACTGGAACTGTATCTGCATCAAAGATAGTTTCAGTACGCTTCATAAAGGTAGTGATGTACTTAACACTCTTAGAACGTGCAGGGCCTACTCCACCCATGTCATATCCAGTGATAAAGTAAGAAGACTTCTCTACACCACCTGTATTATAGTTGTACCAATCTTTAAACTTAGTAGTAGTTGTACGTACATTCTCAAAGTCTGCAAATGTAACTGAGTAGTTATTACTAGTAACAGGGTGTAACGTTAACACTTTAAATTGCTGCACTGTACCGTTGACAACGGAAAGTGTAGCTACAACATTATCAGTACTAACTTGTACAGTGTTTACGCCAACTAATACATCGTAGGTACTACTACTTAATGTAGTTTCTTTTGTTGTCTCTAACGACACTGGAATAACACCTAGTGTTGTATCCATGTCATGCCAGTACCAACTATTTAACTTAACATCTAATGCAAGAATAGATGTTTTATTATATCGCCCACTACTTGTAGAGCCTGTGTCTACTCCGGAGTATAGCCAATACACAAGTTTATTACTTACGTTGTAGCTACCTTCAGCATATATTTTATTTAATGTAGGGATATTTTGATAGAATGTTTTAATATTTCTATCACTAATGTTCTGAGCACTAAGTTCAGCAGCAGTAGTTCCGGGACTAATAGTATAGATACCAGTGTTACTCCAGTAAATCAAACTATCTTCTACTGCTACAATAGATTTAGCTGAAGAACATCCAACGTTACTAATGCGTGTTACTGAGTAGTTAGACGCAGAGAAAGCTAAGTCAATACCACTGACAAACCATACACCATTACTAGCCAACACTGTAATACCACGCCCTAGAGGTTGCAAACCAATAATCTCACCTGCTTCTGGAATCTGAATTACTCCACCATCACTATCCAGAATATCACTAAACACTTCTGAGGTAGGGTCATTCTGTTGGTAGCAATTACCTGCATTACTAATAACATCTAGTACTTGACTAAAGTACACTGTACCCAGTTCTTTAGCAGAACCCATACCAGCATACCATGCACGACCAGCAAAGAAAGCACAAACTTTAGGTCTAAATGCTGTAGACGTAATTATGGAACTTCTATCTTGATAGAAAGCATTTAAGATAGTGCGCCCTTTAGGTGCAGGAGATGTACCAAAGTCTTGTTTGTTTAATAGGGCAGCATCAAAGTCATCAGTTGCATTTTTACCTGAAATCCAGTTCTTACTGTTAGCAGGTAATTTACTTGCGTTAGCTGTTTTATAAGTGGTAAGAAGTGCATCTGTCCACCCTTGATTATACAAGTTATATTTAGCTTGTGTAAGGAATGTAGGAGTTAGTGCAGTCCACTGAGCTTCTGTTCGTTCTTGATCTACTGCTAAAGGAGATTCAAAACCTTCAAAGTCACGCACATTAATTGTAATTGTAGACACTGTAATTGTGTCTGAGGATTCTGTATACTCTACAAGGATAGGGTTAGTACTAGAAGTAGTTACAATGAGTCTACCATAAGTAGACGCAAAACTAGCAATGTCTGCACCATCTGTAGCAGTAGAACCTGTTGCTTTATACGAAGGCAAGTTAATTGTAAATGCTTTTCTAGTAGAACTTACACTACCAGATAAAGAATCATAGAAGGATAGTGTTGTCCCTGTTTGTACTACAAAGAAGTTTAAGTTGCCATTACCAGCTACAGTAGACCAAGTACCTACAGTAAATGCCCATAAGTTCTTTTGGTCAGCAGTGATGGCACTAGCATGTAACTGATAAAAACTCTCATAGTCAATACCGTTTCTACGCTGTAGTGTTCCATCGGTGTTAGGAACAACATTAACTCCCTCTTTCCAAGAGTTTTCAGGCGTAATAAAATAACCACCCTCAGTGTTTAGACCTCCTACGAATGTAAAACTGTCTTTAACACTAGTTGTAGCCATTTATACTGTTCCTTGTATAGTTAAGCCACGGCGATCTGCAATGGCTACAATACGTTCTTTACGTGTAAACAAACCTTTAAGTTCGTCAGGCACAGGGCCAGACAAGGAGTAACGTACTGAATACAAACCAGTGGGTTGTACTTCAATAACAAGTTTATTAACTTCTCCAGCTAACTCTCGTTCTTCTTTACGTTCTTTAGATTCTTGTTTTTGTTTTAAGGCTTTAGCCATTACACGATCAACTGCTTCACTCATTGTGTACCCTTCCATTTGTGACTATTCACATCTTTAATTTCTTTAGAATTCTGATAGGCACGTTGTTCAATTTCTACAGCTTTGTCTAGAAATGTATTACGTACTTCTTGAGGAATAGTTTTGTCTTCTGCTGCTTTGCGATAATCAGCAGGACTTAGTTTCTTTGTAGCCATTAGTTTCTTCCGTAGTTAACTTTGTTGTTATACTTAACTTCACCGTTCTCATTACGCCACGCTTCATTACGCATGGTGTTCTTACCACGTTGTGCTTTACGTTCTTCTCGGTTATTTGCTTGTTGCTTTAAGTTAACAAAGGCTTGACTCTTTGCTTCTGCCAACAGTGTAGGAAAGAACTTCTCAGGGATGCTAGGAACAAAGTTGTCACTGTGAGTCCAACTTGCAGCTACAGTCGCATATACGCTTGTTTTAGCCCCTACAAGGGTGCTTTCCACTGTAGAGTTGTATCCGTCAAAGTGAACGTTCACATCATCATAGCTAGTCCAATACTGAGGGTCAGCATTAATGACATATCCATTAGCATCTACAACGTTAGCTTGTACTACTCGATTGTCAATTACATTCTTAAAGTCTTCAGGAGTTAAGTATTCAATTTCTTTCTTGTTGTACTTAATCCATTTAACCTTATTCCATGTACCGCCCATCTGCATCTTAGTTGGATTAGAAGTATCTCCTAAACCAGTAAGTTGTACAAGTTGAAATAGAAAAGGCCAGTCACGCTGGCTTATAATGTCAAAGAATGCTTCTTTAATTAAATCTGCTACCTGTACCGCTTCCACTGTTTCGTCAATAGAATCTACAGGGTCACTGTCCATAGCAGACAGAATGTTTTGAGTCATGTCTAACAGCGTTAGTTTCGCCATACTATGCCCCTGCGAAAATAGCGTTTAGTTGCATTGCATACAAACGTATATTACCACTAGCACCGTTGTTTAGAATATATAACTCTACGTAATCATTGGTAGCCAGAGTTATAGTGTGTACTCCTGCCATGTTGTGTTTTTCACTTGACGTAGTGCTTACTACAGAATATCCATTTGTTACGCTGCCATTTTTATAAATTGCAACAACTAAATCTCTAAGAGAACCTGATGTTTGGTCTAATGATACAGAATAACTAATAGACACAGGAACACTATCTGTACCAGTGTATGTAAGTCTAGCTGTGTTAGCTTCTGTAAAGTTAGAGGGAATTCCACCTGCTGTAGTAGTAGGTGCAAGTTTAGTGTATGAGGATGGGTATGTTAGCGTATACGGTGACGCTAAATTAAAGAAGTGCACTGCTCCATGCGGAGTACCTGTAAATACAAAGTTACCACTACCATCAACAGTAACTGTATCTCCTGCTTGACCATTAGTCGTGATACCTGCTAGTTGTGGAGGACTAACTTTTTGCCATGTTCCACTAGCTGAACCATTAGATACGTATACTTTATTAACTGTAGCTGCTGCTACACCTTTAGGCTCATGGATATTAGGGTCAGTAATAGCAGAGTGTTGTACTGAGGGCATTATTTCTCCAAAAGAAAAGAGAGGAATCCCGCTACGCAGGAAACCCCTCTTACGCTATCAAACGTATTCTACGACAATGGTAGCTGTACCAGCAGTGAATGTACCAGCAACAGTGACATACACGTCAGTGGCAGCAGCATACGCTTTAGGAGGCAATTGGCCTTCTGTAGAAGTATATGCATACGCACCTTGAGCTTGAATAGCAGCATTTGCGGTAAGGTTAGCAGTAGCAGCTTGTGTAGCTGTAATCCAGCCATCAGCATCAGATGCATCACCAAACGTCAAAGAAGTTCCACCTACCCAAGCAGTACCAACTTTTAGGTATACGTTCTTGATAATAGAGCCAGCAGGAATGCTAACTTTAGCACCACTTGCACCAGAAGTACTCTGATAAGTGATATTCAGTTGGGCACTCTTGTCGTTGCCATCAACTTCGTTGACACCAGCGTCATTACGCTCAGGGAAATTATTACCAAAACCGACAACCAAACCATCGGAGTTAGTCCATGTAGAAGCACGAGTCATTTTATAGTCCTTTCAATATCAGATTGTGTTCTTGGTGATAACAGATACCAAGCACTCAGGACGATAGAGTTTCAAACCAAAACGTGCGTTCATAACGTATTCGTCACGACGCAAATCTTTGTTACGCTCATATTCTACACGAGGCATTTGGCGATAAGCACCAACAAACGGAGTCAAGTCACCACCAACAGACATGAACATGTTCACGGTTGGAGTAGCAGGTACGGTAACACCACCCAAAGTAGATGATGCAGCTTCTGTAGCAGCAGGTAAGAAGTTAGACACGTACACATCAAAACCGAAGATGTTACGGATAAAACGCATACCAGTTACTTCATTAACAAAACCACCTTGAACAATACCTTCAAAAGCAGGGTTGTTAGTAAATGCTTGAGCACCTACCAAAGTGTTAAACACATACTCTTGAGATGGGTCAATGATCGCTACACGAGCACCGCCAGCTTGTGCCTTGTCCAAAGCATATTTAGCTTTAGCAAAGTCAGCAAGAGCCAACACAGTGTTAGTAGAACCAGAAGCTACGAAGCGATGATCTGCACCATTGATGGCGTTAGCATTACCTGAAGTTTGTTGGTTAGCCAAAGAGAAAACAGACGATTCCAAGTTTTCATCTAAAGCACGGCGCATTTTGGTAGGGAACATACCAATGAGTTGTTGAGCGTAGTAGCTGTCTTGCTTTGCCTTATCAGTGATATAGGTAGCGGATTCAACGTAACGATCAATTGTAAAAGTGAACTCACCAGTATCCATTGCATCATACACAACGGGTGTGTTTTCAGCAGTTTCACGCATTGGCAATTCACCGATTGAGGGAATGGTAAATTGATTACCATCAGGGAAACCATTGAGCATACGAACATATTTCGTACCCATCAATTGTTCTTGCAAAATATCTTTTAATTCAGCAGACCACAGTTCTGTACGAACGAGATGCTCATTAACCTTTGCATAATCTACACCAGCCATTTAATTCTCCTTAAGTCCCAAAATATAGGGATGGGTTTTTAGTAACAGTTTGTTGTAACTTATACTGGAATTCTTGTGACCAATATGTCGAAGGGCTTTCTTTACGGACTTTAGCAGCCCATTCTTTTGACCCTTCAATATTACTTCGATCACCACCAGTAGAAGGTACTGAAGTTGTATTCATAGAACCTGTATCCATTGCATTAGCATAGTTTGGGGAAACTCCACTAAACATAGATGCAAACTCTTGTGGGTCGTTGGCGGCTAGTTCCATAAGAATACGTGTTTTATCTGGGTTATTTGCACGTTGTTTAAATACTTCTTCTGCTTTACTTCCAAACTTATCTTTCATAAGTTTATCTGCTAACATCAGATTAGTTTCTTTTGTCTTAGCTACTTCTCGTCCCGTCAACGTCTTCTCTACAAGCTGTTGCACATCTTCAGGGGTATAACCCTGAACAGGAGGATTGTCGTTCTCTGATGCATTGCTTTGTTTTGACATACGTTCCAACACCTCATCAATAGTCTTGGCTGCAACTGTCTGCTCTCGCAATTTACGATTTTCTTCTTTCAAAGTATCAATAAACTGATCGGCATTAGCGTAGGCTTTGGCTAAATCTTCTGGTGTCTTATACTTTTGATTTTCACCGACCAGTGCGGTAAAAAGTTGCCCATCAGTTGTCACTGCTGGCATTGTGGTGGCTTGGTTGTCTCCGTTACCACCAAAGATTGTTGCATCGGTCATGCGGTTTGCTCCTAAAAGTTAACTGCCTAAGTGTGCAGTTGTTGAAAAATGTTACCCTACTTAGCTGAATCAGGTAGCAAGGATAGTACGTGTTCAATCATTTTGGACTGCCCTAAGTTAAAACTTAACTTAGCATAGTGGTTAGGACAGTCAAAGTCATCTTTCTTAATGTTATGTAGTTCTGTATTCATATCATTTAATGTCTTATATAATACTTCAAATACATAACTACTGTTATTCCATGTCTTAGTAAATTCTTCTATACTACTATCTTTAGGTCTATTGTTAAGTAATGTCTTATTCATATTACATCATTTCTGGAGGAATGTCAACCCCCTCTGGGTTGATGGTTGCTTCTGTCTGTACATCTTCTGAGATTTGATTGATAAGTCGTTGTGTTTCAGCTTGCTCAAACACCATTGCATTGTCTTGCACAATCTTGTAGTTCTGCCAGCCTAAGTTCTCCTCTAAAGCCTTAGCAATAGCCTTTCCTGACATGTGTGCAGCTACTCCGGGAATAGCTTGTACAGCAGAAATAGTTTGTGCCAACTCTTGTACAAACCTAGCTTGATCTGCAAAGTGCCGTGCACCTACCGGATAAATCTTACCTTCTGCCATTAAGTCATTTTTAGTAACCTCAACATAGGACTCCGTATTAAAGTCTTCATCTATAGCACGAATACGTTCCACACCCTCAAAGTTACGTACAGATTCTGCTAACATACCATTTAAAAGAGGTTCTAGAATATTACGTTCAAACCAACTAACTTTACTTTGGAAGATACGACCAGCAGCATTCTCTAAACTCTGTACTTCATATTTAGTTTTCTCACCGGGAGTACGGATACCCATTGCTTGCTTAGGTGCTCCAGCAAGTTCCTCCATGCGGTTCATAAGTTCATTAATTTGCAAGTCTGCTTGAAGTGCTGTAGCGTCAGGACGGATAAAATCTACTTTACCCTCATCACCAACAAATACAGTTGCTCCGGGTTCGTATTGGAATTCTTCTACAGTATTACCATATACTACCATAACAGGGTATGCAATTAAATCAAATACGTCTGCCTTCAAATTCTCTAAATGGTCAATACGATATTGCATTCCAACTAGTTGATCTAAAGGCCCTTGTGCCCACAGATTATCTGTACGCAATCTCCAGCCACAATGATGCATTGGTTTGTTACCTGTCCACAAAGGATTAGGTTGTTTACGCAATACCCATTTACGATCAATAATAGTTACCAACTGATTACGGAGTAACTGTTTAGTATCTGGGTCATATATATCTCCCCAGAATTCTAGCAGTTCAACCATATCACTTTCTAGATATTCATCAGCACTACCAAACCCGTCAATAGCCATATTAATTTCCTTCTTAAACTCAGGGTCATCCCTATAGTTTTGACGGAAAGACATAGCCTTATCAACTACTGCTTTATTATAATTTAAATTAGGTTTAGTTTCAATATCAGATAATAGATCACCAATAGATTTTAACATCCTACGTACTACTGGAGTTTTAGTAAATGTCTCTGCTAAAGGATTAAAAACAATATCATTTGGGTTAATACGATAGGCTTTAGGGCCAATATATCGTTTAACTACATTACCTGTCTCATCACTAATTACATCTCGTACATAATCATAGGTAACAATTACATTACCAAAGTCAATATAGTCATATATTAATTGAGATACTAAAAGTTGGAAATCAGAGGCTTTAAGTTTCTGTTTTAAATAGTTTACAATGGCTTGTCGTTTAGCAGCTAAGTCCTTGTTTTGATCTGTAGATTCAAAGAAAAACCAGTTCTCAGATGGAAACAATGCAGCCATATAATTAGCATGTAAATTGTCTCGAATCTGAGTAAGTTTAGGAGTTACTGTAGAGTTTTTCCACGGTAGTTTACTATTAGATGTAGTACGTGTATCAGTGGCAAAAAGATAATTACGTAACTCTTGTTGGTTAGATTTCCACACACTACGACCACTATCCCAACGCATCCACATATCAGTAATTTTATTAGCTAGTGAGTCGTCTTTATAGCTAACTTGAATATTATCATTCATTATTTATTTCCTTATTAGTAACTTACGCCACCATATTTTGAGTTAAAAGCAATTACATTTGTGCGTTTTCCCCATGTTCTATTAGAAACAGGGGATTTACAAATCTCTACACAGGACGCTAACGCATCTTTAATGTCGTCATGTTCTGGATTATTCATCATTAGTTCTTCTTCTAGTGTTTGGCAGTTACCACCCTTGTAATGTAATATCTGATTATTAGTATAACGAGGTTCTAATATAGCTGCAATACGTTCTAGTTTACTCATATTACGTGGTGGATTATATTCGTCAATTGTAAAGACAATATTTTGACTACGCATATAATCTTTAAACTGTCCTACAATAAGTCTTTGTGCTGCAACTACTTCACAGCGCATCTTTTTAAACTTCCACTTACGAAATACTAACTCTGCTTTATCATACATAACACTAATCTTATTAGTTTTAAATCTATCAATATCTAGTACATAATAATTATTATCTTCGTCAATACCAACTACTATAATAACAGTATAATCAGATGTAGCACTTATAGAATAAGCAAAGTCCATACTGGCGTAAATGTGTAATAGTTTATCTCCAAAATACCATGCTCCGCTAAAGTTCTCGATTTTACTACGATCATAATAATTAAACCTGCTACGGTCAATAAGTTGAGTTTCGACAGCATTAGGATTATTATAATATTGAGCGTAAAACTGAGTAATATCTAAATACTTAGCTTTTTTACGTGCAAGTTCTCGTGCATCAAAACCAAATGTTTTACCATCAGTTCTACGTTGTTTAGGCCAAAGAAACTCACCATTAGTTTCTACTGTACGCTCATATACCTCATATACTTCGTTTTCAATTTCTTCGTCAGTAACTTCATCATAATATGTTTCCGTCATTTCCATCATATCTTTGTACAAGTCACCGGGATGGTATCTAGTACCAACAGCCCACTCTCGTGCGCCAGTAGATTCAATAGAAGATAGTTGTGAGTAGAACGATCTAACTTGATCTCTACCTAGTTGTGTATAAGCATTATCAGGAACAACTACGTCATCTAGTACGGCAATAGTGCAATGCAATCCAGTAACGTTAGCGGTAATACCTGCTGCTTTAATTGTAGCATCACGTACTCCTTCTGCCTTACGACTAGGGTGATCTACTGAAATCTCATCAGCAGCCCAACGTTCTCGTTTACCTTCCATTTCATTGACCATCTCAGGCCAATAAAATCTATAAATGTCAGATAGAAAAATATCCTTAACTGCTTTAAGTTGCTTCTCTGCTAAGTTAGCTGTAGCAGACACATATAGCACTGTGGTTTCAGGGTGCTTAGTAACCCACCAAGCAACCCTATATGCGATCATAGCACTCTTTTGATGGTCACGTGGCAGCAACACTAATTGATTGTCCTTAGC
>Ga0209134_10000149_pt1 | contig 18760 bp, 9 predicted proteins | sample LauGreSp1BDMLBSN_2_FD_187566 | JGI IMG/M metagenome (GOLD analysis project Ga0209134, IMG submission 187566) | Freshwater lake microbial communities from Lake Michigan, USA - Sp13.BD.MLB.SN (SPAdes) (version 2) | ecosystem: Environmental > Aquatic > Freshwater > Lake | place: Lake Michigan, USA... | reverse complement strand
TGCCGGCATTGGCAGCCATACCGATGGCACCGGCCATCTTGGAGCGATGCCGTTCCGGCCACGCTTCCATGACCAGCGCCACGCCGAGAGCCCATTCGCCACCCATGCCGAGTGCCGCCATGAAACGGGCGGCCGCGAGGTGTGTCGGGTCGGTCGCAAAATAGCAGACTCCGCTGAAGACGGAATAGAAGAGGATACTCCAAGCCATCGCCTTCACGCGGCCGATGCGATCACCCAGCCAGCCGAAAGCCGCGCCCCCGAGGGCGGCGCCGACAAGAAAAGCAGCGGTGATAATACCCATCCAGCCGCCGACCCAGCCATTGATCGCCTTGGTTCCAAGCGTCGCGATATCGGCAGGCACCATGCTCTTGAGGGCCGGTCCGGCGAGCGTCGGGAAGAGCGCCTGCTCGTAGCCATCCATCATCCAGCCGAGGAAGCCGGCGAGCAGCGTCATCTGCATGCCCTTGGTAATCGCGTCGCGGGTATCTTTGGCGTCGTTCATGGGGATAGCCCCATCAGAAGGACTTAGCCCAAGCCTTCAAGGGGCGAATTCTGTCTGAACGCCAGGAGTGCAACTAATGTTTTCAAGCGGTCAATTACCTGCTAAGCCTTTCGCCCCATGAAGCCGTTGATCGACCGCCCCGAGGACCTGCTCCCAACGACTCCTTGGGCCGCGACGAAATGGGCCTGGACGGCCGAGGAAGCCCTCGTCGACCACCGCACCAAGGCCCGCCTGTGCTCGGCGGTGCTCCTGCCCTTCCAAAACGGCCAGCCGGACTGGAAGAGCTTCGTGTCCGAGATCCGCTGGCAAAAGGCCGCAGCCGATCATTACGGCGTCGAACTCGTGCCGGTGCTCAACGCCGACACAGGCTACATCTTCGACTTGGACGACAAGATGTACGCCGAGGTCCTCCGCCAGTTCCGCCTGGCCTTCCCGGAGATGCGCTTCATCGCCGGCATCACCGCCCGCGGCGCGCAGGACGACACGTCCTTCAAGGCCGAGCGCTACCGTGCGCTCCTGGATATCGTTCAAGCGCACGACAACTGCGAGGTGATGATTATGACGTCGAAGTGGCTGAACTCGCTCGACCCCGAGCGACGCCGCGACGGCTACTACCAGATCGCCGAATGGCTCATCCGCCCCGGTATCGTCCACGCGCTTGAACCTTCCTTCGTCTCGTGGGCTACGCCGTATGAGCCTTGGCTGCTCCATCAACTCGCCATCCACCCGAAGTTCGTGGGCGGCAAGGTGAGCACGCTCGACGAACCCCACTTCCTTTACTGGGCCGCAATGTGCAAGGACCTGAAGCTCGATTTCGCCCCGCACAGCGGCGATGACTACGGTATCGCCACCGCGATCAAGACCGGCCTACCGCTTCTGATCGGCGCCGCCAGTAGCGCGGCTCCACAGATCTGCGCGGCCAAGGATATGTGGCTCGACGACGTTACGCCGGGTAAGAAATTCCCCACGGGCACGGGGCGCTTCGACACGCGCGTCTACAAGCTCTTCGAAGCTTTCCAGTCGCTTGAAGACCAAGTCTTCCGGCTCGACGCCAAGGGCAGCGCTGCCGCCTACAAGCACAGTACCGCCCACCTGCTCCATCAGCTCGGCGTGATTACCTCGCCTGAACCACACCCGGCCTGCAAAGACGTCCGGGGCGCCGACGAAGCCGCCCGTATGACCGAAGCGATGCTCCGCACCCGCCGCATCTCCGATCGCCTCAACATCCCTCGCTGAAACGCCTAATGACCACTCCCTTCAAGCTCACCCGCGTCGCGTCGCTCAAGACCGTCGCTGATTTTCGCGCCCATTGCGCCAGTATCGGCGTCGAACTCCCCTTAGAGGACACCATCGAAGCCGGCGCCGGCAATCCCCTCTCGCAGCCAATCGGCCGCACGAAGGTCAACGGGAAGACCATCGGTAACCGTATCGCCATCCACCCGATGGAAGGCTGGGACGGTACCACCACCGGCGGCATCTCTGAGGAGATGAAACGCCGCTGGCAGCGCTTCGGCGCGAGCGGCGCCAAGCTGATCTGCGGCGCAGAAGCCATGGCCGTGCGCGCCGACGGCCGCGCGAACATGAATCAGTTGATTATTAATGAGGAGAACCAGGCCGGCATCACCGAGCTCGTCAGCATCCTCAAGGCTGAGCACCTTGCCCGCTGGGGTTCAGTCGATGACCTCGTCATCGGCTTCCAGCTCACGCACTCTGGTCGCTTCTGCCGTCCGCATGACAAGAAGCGCTGGGAATCCCGCGTGGCCTACCGCCACCCGATCCTCGACAAGAAGTTCAACGTGACCTCGGACGACCAGGTGCTGACTGACGCTGACGTCGAAGAGCTGGTCCGCTGCTATGTGCAGGCCGCCCGCGTGGCCCGCGACTGCGGTGCCGACTTCGTCGACATCAAGCACTGCCATGGCTACCTCCTGCACGAATTCCTCAGCGCCCACAACCGTCCGGGTAAGTTCGGCGGCTCGTTCGAGAACCGCACCCGCGTTCTGCGCGATATCATCGCTGGCATCCGGGCCGACGGTAACGCCATTGATATCGGCGTGCGCCTGAGCCTGTTCGACATGGTGCCGTTCCGACCAGACCCTGCCCTGAGCATACCCGGAAAGCTCGGCCCAGGCATTCCCGAAGAGCATGCCCACCTCCTGCCCTACCCTTATGCCTTTGGCGTGAACGCGCAGAAGCCTACCGAGATCGACCTCACTGAGACCTTCGCGTTCGTGAAGCTCCTCGGCGAACTTGGAGTCAAGATCCTCAACACTACTGCTGGCTCGCCCTACTACAACCCACACCTCCAACGTCCGGCGGCCTACCCGCCCAGCGACGGCTATCAGCCGGCGCATGACCCGCTCATCGACGTCGCGCGTCAGGTGCGCGTCGTCCGCGAGGTCCGGGCGCAGGCTCCTGCTGGCATGATTGTCGTCAGCTCAGGCCTCAGCTACGTGCAGGAATACCTCCCCCACATCGCACAGCACATCCTACGTACTGGCGGCAGCGATGCGATCGGCGTAGGTCGCGCGGTGCTCAGCTATCCGGCCATGCTCGCGGATGCCGCGAAGAACGGCGTGATGGAAACCAAGTTCATCTGCCGCACTTTTAGCGACTGCACGACCGCCCCGCGTAACGGTCTCATCTCCGGCTGTTACCCGCTCGATAAGTATTACACCGCTAAACCCGAGTTCCAGCAGCTAAAGGAGCTTAAAAAGACGGTAGGAGCATAAGCCTTACGTCCAAAGGCCAAAGTGGTTGCCCCGGCCATGACCTGAGGGTATGACCTCATTGTGCCCTGCTCCCGCGCAGACAGTTACGTCACACCTAGGCGATTACGCCCTGGTTTCAGCATCGTTCTGACGCTGACGGTATTGGCTATGCTGGTCCTGACGGTGCTATCCACCGCCGCCTTCATCACCGTCGAGTCACGGCTCGCGATGCACCATCACCTCGCGACACGCGCACGACTCAACGGGATTGTCGCCATGAGATTGGCGCTCGCCCACCTTCAGCAAGAGGCTGGCCCTGATCGACGTGCCACGGCACGAGCGGACTTCACCGCCACCCAGACCCAACCCGGGAAAAACTGGACGAAGGTGAGCAACCCGATGTGGACTGGCGTCTGGCGCAACGACCAGCTTGGCCAGCCCCCCGCCTGGCTCATCAGCGGAAGACATGATCGGCCCGCTGGCACCCAGTCCGCCAGCCTCCTCACCAACTTTGACCCGACCAAGCCGGTCGATGCTGCCAACCCCAAACCCAATTACCCCGAAGGCGTTTGGCTGCCTTGGCAGACAGATTATACACCTCCAGCCGACACCCTGGTCACCTTGATTGGTGCAGCTACGGCCGAAGGACCGGTTGATGCCAAACCTTCAATCATCAAAGCCGATCCGGACACACCGGGACGCCCGGATGGCCGCGTGAGCCTACCCAAAATCATCCTGCCGGATACGCAAGGAGCCTACGCCTACTGGATCGGCGACGAAGGCGTGAAAGCCCGGCTGGATCTGCGAGACCCCAGAATCACGGGCGTCACTGCCAGTCCGACCACTGGCCGCGATGCGGTCAAAGGTAGCGGACGCACCGGCCTCGAACTCCTTCCAGGGTTCGGGACCATGACTGGAATGGAGCTGGACGCACGCGTGACCAATCTGGCCGCGCTTGAACTCGCACCCCCCGCAGGCATCGCTGCGGCCGATACGCGCGTGCTTGCGAGGCAGACCTTCGTCAACGGTACGCTCATCTCCGAAGGCGTGCTAGCGGACAGCATGTGGGGCGGCCTACGTGTCGACCTTTCCAGTCTGTTCGAACTTTCGGCCAACGACTTCAAGCTGACCGAGTATGGTTCGGGCATCGGGCCTTCGACCTTCGTCTATAATCCCTGGAATCAGACGACTGGCCCTGGTCCGGTCATCCCCACTCCGGTATTCGCCTCAAGCCGCGCCGTGCTCCGTTACACCGAGCCTGGTGTCTCCAGTGATCACTGGGTAGCCCCGATCTATACGCTCGAAGACCGTAACCGCCCGGGCACGAAGATCCGTGGACCTCTCTGGGAGGCCCTCAGGGCCCATCACCTGCTCTATCGCGAACTCGAAACCCGACCAGGCAAGACCCCTGTTCTAAACGCGCGGGCCCACTTTCCCAACACGGTCAACCTCGCAGGCCAAATCAGCGCCAGCACGGCCCACTACGGACACCTGTACAATCGCATGGACACCACGGAGGACGTCTGGGCGACCGACTCCATCCGCGGTACCCCTGCGCCGCGACCGACCAAGCCCGGCGTGGCCCCGTACGTCGCCCGCCAACTACTGGTCATGGGCCTGCACGACTTCGGGGGCGAACTTCGCCTCGTCCTGACGCCGGTCACCGTCCTGCATAATCCTTATAACGTCGCACTTCGTCTCCGCCCAGTGAACGGAGGCGACGCCGCGATGCGCCTTTCCTTCCGCTATTGGCAGAACTGGTTTATCGACTTCAGCTCCTCCTCCGGCGCCGCCTGGTCGAAAGACCTGCTGAGTATGGCCGCGCAAACCGGAGGTAATCCCAACGCGTCGGAAAGCATGCGCATTTATATTCCAGAAATCACGTTGGAACCCGGAGAACTCCGGGCCTTCTCCATGCCCGGGAAGGAGCCACTGCCCTTCAGTCGTCTAGGCACGACCGTACCGCGTTTTGACTTCCTCGGCGGCTTCTACCTTCCCTGCCTCACTGCGAGTAACGCGCCCCTCATGCGTAACGCCAGCGACACCTTGCGCGTGCAGTTCCGCAGCCAAGGCCCCTTCTACGTCCGGCATATGATCTCATGCTGGCCAGGCGATCGTCTCAACGAGGCAGGCAACTCCAACGATTCTTTACTCTACAATGCCTCCAGTGAGATGACCGAGCTACTGTCGAATGACCTCAGCGCTGGCCGCAGTGGGTCCGCGCCCGCCAAAGTCATCCCCCCGAGCGTGATACTCCCGGGCCCCGGCATGCCGCCGACCGTGCTGGCGGTTCTCGACTATGCGGTCCGTTGGCCCGGCGACGCTTTACCCTTCCCGATTTTCACCCGCTCTAATCCGATGGCGGCCATGACCCGACCAGAGGCGACCGGCTGGGGTCCAGGCTCGATGCCTGGCGGCTACGCCACGACGTCGAGCAGCTTCCGTGTCACCATCCGTGGTGCCAACGATTGGTCCGAAGTCCTCGAGACCGATGGGGCCGGGGAGCATGCCTTTGGCGGATATAGCTCAGCCTCCACTGGCCAGACCCATGCTGTGTATACGGCCGTCCCCCTGCAGGCTCCGCTTTCCCTGGCTGAATACGCGCATGCCAACATCCACATCCGCGACCAAGATCCGCTACTCGCCGCCGGCAACAGCTTCGCCTCTCCCTTCATCCCGCGCCATCTGGCCTGGAACTACCGTAAGGATCAGAACAACACGGACATCGATCGCTCATTCCTGCTTAACGCGGCCTTATTCGATCGCCATTTCCTCTCGGGCGCCGGCCCCACTTGGTCGGCTGGCGCCGAAGTCCGATCCATGGCGACCAATCTTAACACCTTCGCCACAGGCCAGAGCAAACTCGCCAACCCGCGACTTCGCCTCCTCCCCGAGCCAAATGTCCGGAAGAAATTGAATTCGCACCAAACGCTCGCCGCGGGCGTGATGCAGCAAGGTGCCTTCAATATCAATAGTGTCTCCCCGACCGCCTGGGCCGCAGTGCTCGCCGGTACCAAGGGACTCCCCTCTGGTTCGGCCGATGCCACACAACCCAGTCCCGACCGTAACACGCGCTTTCCGCGGGCGAATCGTAATGATGACGCCAAGCCAGGCTATCGCCAGCCGCTCACCTCCGATGACGCTTGGAATGGACTGACGACACTGGAAGACCGCCAAATCAAGTTGTTAGCCCAAGGTATCGTGGACGAAATTCGCTGGCGGACAATCTACCCTCACCGGAATGAAAACTATTTTCCGCCAGATCATGATGCGCCGAAAACCTTCCGGGGCGCCACCACCGGCTCTTCGACGCAGGTGCCGATTCCCTTCCAAGGGCTAGGGCAATTCGTGAACCGTTTTCTTTGTAATACTTTCCAGTTCATCGGTAACGGCGGCTGCCTCCAGAACGGCATCTACCGGGCAAACGCCGCCGGTGCCGAGCTCACTAGCCGAACAGGCCAGACCACACCCATTTCCTCCGACGCCGCCCAGGCCCCCAGCCAAGGCCCAGGCCAGACACCGTGGACGGATCCTTTAACGCGCATCAACCTGCGAGCCGGGGATCCGAACGGTAACGCCGCGGGCATGTCCTTGATGAGCGAAGGTGCTCCAGGTAGCATGCTGCAATCCGATATCTTGGAAGCCATCGGACCGGCGCTCGCCAGCCGCTCCGACACCTTCATCCTTCGCGTCTATGCCGAGGCCAGTGCGAATGGCGCCACTTCCGGAACTTGGTTCGAAGCCGTTGCGCAGCGCTTCCCCGAGTTCGTTGACCCTCGCGATCCGCCGGAGACGCCAGTACTCGATCCGGCCGATTCCCGACTGAAAAACCCTGCGCTCAAGGCAGCCAACCGACTACTGGGACGGCGATTCAAGATCATCTCCCTACGTCACCTCCGGGCCGAAGAGCTATGAGGATCCTCCTAATTCTCCTCAGCGCCCTGGGTATCGCCCAGGACCAAGCCGACCCTAAGACTAAGATACGTTGCACCTTCCGCACGCTCAGCCTCGAAGCAGCGATTGAAAACGGAGTCTTCATCGAAGGACGATCCTTGCGTGCACACCTGATTCCAGCGGATTTCTTTTCCGTCACGGAGAAATACCACGGCGATGCGTCCGTCCGGTTTGGGCTTCTCCCGCCGACCGCAAGCCAAGAAGACCCGCGCGCGGTGCCGCTCGAAGAGGAGAAGCGAGCGCTCTCCCAAGCCGAGCAGGCCGACGCCGCCTACCTCGCATTAACCGAGGCTACCTCGCATTAACCGAGGACGCCGCGGCGGTCATCGCTGCCGCGCCCGAAGGCGCTGCGGGAGAGTCAGCTCGCCAGCGTGGCCAGAAGCTCATGCTGGCCGCCACTGAAAAAGCGGAAGCCGCCCGGCAAGCCCGGACTGCCGCGCGACAAGCGCGTAGTGCGGCCGATGGCCTCTCCTTACCCGCGCGGCCAAAGTCACCCGCCAAGAAATCGAAGCTAAACGAGCTAACACAGCTCGCACCCCTTAGTCAGGTCGCTCTCGCAGACGGAAAGAACTACCTACTCCTCTTTACAGGGACTAATGGTGTGAACCGAATCCTCCCTTTCATCGAGCCAACCGAAGCGCACCCCTTCGGCCAACTTCGCTTTATTAACCTCGCACCGTATCCCCTCGAGATTCGCTCCCGGAACCCGACACGCATCGTTGCACCACAGCAATCGACTGTCTTCAAGCCCGCCACCGACGAACATGGCTATGCCGGTCTGGAGATCCGACGGAAGCAATCCGACGGCAAGCCTCTCCGCACACTCCGGGTATTCCCCGAGAACGACGCCCGCACCACCTACTTCGTGATGACTGATCCGCTAAGCGGTAAACTCATCGTCAAGGCAGTCCACGAGCGCCGCGGAAATCTCAATGCGCCGACGACGTCACCAACCGACGGGCGCTAAAACCCTTAAGGCTTCTCGAAAATCATCAGATGCTGCCACGGCAGGTCTGGCTTATTAATCACGAACCGGAAGCCCGCGGCTTCAAATTCTTTACGAGCCTGGGCCTCGGTCATCTTGTGGTGCGGCTTGATCGGGACGTTGTCGTCCTCCGCGCGATATTCGAGCACGTAGATGCGTCCTTTCGGCTTCAGGGCCGAACGCAACGAGGCGAGCATCTCCACCGGGTGGTCAAATTCATGGTAAGCGTCGACCATCAGCGCGGCATCAATCGATGCCGGCGGAAGCTTAACGTCATCGATCGCGCCGAGGTGAGGCTGAACGTTCGTCACCCCGAGCTTGGCGGATTCCGCCTTCAGGAAATCGAGCATCTCCGGCTGAATATCCACCGCGACGACCTTGCCGCGGGGTAGTTTACGGGCGATGCGGAAGGAGTAATAGCCCGAGCCGGCGCCGATATCGGCTAGGACGGCGTCGGGCGCTAATTCCAGCAAGGCGATGGCCTTCGAGGGCGCTTCCTCCTTCTCGCGATCGGTGCGCTCGAGCCAACCAATACCTGGATGGCCCATTACCTTTGAAATTTCACGACCCATCCAGACTTTGCCGATACCGTCCGGCGAAGCCGCGCGGGTTTCGTATTTCGCGGGCACCGCGACGGGCGCGGCAGAGACGGGACGCGACCAGAAGAATAGGCCGATGGCTCCGCCCAGGAGCAGCACGGAGGAAAGCACGGGGTAACGCTTCAGCATGGAGGCATGCTGAGGTATGACCGAACGTGCGCAAGCGCGACCGCGCGGCGCGTTACTTCTTTACCGGCTCGTTGCAATGATCGCAGACCTTGTTGACCTTGGCGGCCTTGACGCAGCAAGGGTGGTTGCATTTGTCGCCCCGCTTCGTCGCCTTGTCGCAGCAGCTACCTTCCTGGTATTTCGGTGCGACTTTCGCGGGCGCCGCGGCTGGCTTGTCGGCGGCGAAGAGTATGCTGGCGGGAAGGAGAAGGAGGAGCGCTAGGGTTCGCATGCCTTTGCATCGTACGAAGTGGCGGACGCCAACAAGCAGAAACAGAAAGGGCCGGACAAAACGTCCGGCCCTTTCGAAGATCAGAAGCTATGAGTTACTTCCGCGAAGAACGATGCGAGTCCGACTTCTTTTCTGAAGACTTATGGGTTTCCTTCTTCTGCGGAGCGGAAGGCGTCTTCTTCGTGCAGGGCGGCTTCACGGTCGGGGGCGTGGGCGGAGTGGTGGGAGGAACACCACCGCCACCACCGGCGGCGGCACCGAAAAGCGAAACCGAAGCGAAAAGAAGGGCGACGGCGAGAAGCGAGGTTTTCATGACTCATTCACCTTAAGCCCGCGTCCTTAGGCTGAAAACACTTATTTTATATCATTTATCCAAGGTAATCATGTCAGCATGTATGGTCGATGGCCAGACCAGGGAGAAGGCGGGTCTTGCCTGAGGCGACGAATGGGTAATAATGCTCATACCACCGAGGAGGTGGCACGGCATGAAACACAGCAAGCAAAGCCCCGGTTTCAGCCTCATCCTGTCCCTGACGGTGATGGCTGGGCTCATCATGCTGATTGTGACAGTTTCCGCCTTCATCACGATCGAATCGCGCGCGGCGATGAACCAGCAACTAGCAACGCGTGCCCGCTTGAATGGCATCGTCGCGATGCGACTCGCACTGGCGCACCTCCAACAGGGAGCTGGCGCCGACCGACGCGCGACGGCGCGAGCCGACATCACGCAGACCGGGGCCACCGTCACCAACCCCATGTGGACGGGTATCTGGCGGACCGACTTCCCCGAGCTACCCCCAGTTTGGCTCATCTCCGGACGAGCGGACCAAGATGCCGGATTTCAGTCCAGGTCCCTGCTTCCCTCAGACTATCTCACCAATAAGAAGGTCGATTACCCTTCGGGCTATTGGTACCCCTGGCTATCCGGCTACACGCCGACCGATGATACGCTCGTGAATCTGGTCGGCGCCGCTACCGCCCTACCCGCCTCGGGCAGTCGACCGAGCGGATTGGTAGCCTTACCCAAGATCGCCCTGCCCGATGATAATATCAACGGCACGTACGCCTATTGGATTGGCGACGAAGGCGTCAAAGCCCGCGTCAACCTTCCGGAAGTTCGCTCGGCCTCGGCGGCTGATATCGACCAGCTCATCTCTCTGCGCAGCCCGGTGACCCACGGCCTGCTTAAAGACCTGCCTAAACAGGAAGAACTGCCGATGCTGAGTCGACTCGACCAAGCGCCACTCCTGACCAGCTTTGACGCCGTCATCGCCAAGGGAAGCCCAATTGATTTCCGTCAATACTTCCACGACATCAGCCTATCCTCGGCGGGCGTGCTGTCTGACCCCCTGAACGGCGGACTGAAACGCGATCTCTCGCTCGCTTTCGAACTCAGCGACGACCTCTTCGCCAAGACCGAGTTCGGCCAAGGTAACACCGACGGTGCCGCGGCGACCCTCACTGAAAAAGGCTTCGAAGCAGTCCAGATGCCCGTGCTGCAGCAGAATGGCGGTAAGCCCACCCTCAGCGGCGCCCCGATGTTCAGCCGGACAGTGACCGACGGCCAAGTCAGAGGCCCGACCTGGTGGGCGCTCCGCGATTATCATCGTCTCTACAAACAAGTGGGTTGGACCGCCGGAAGCACTGGCGATCGCAGCTCGTCGATTCCCTCCTTCCGGGCCCGCTCACTCTGGCCGAACGTCGCCGCCGCCCACCCCAGCGGACCTCCCGTCAGCAGCGGCCTGCCTAATAACAGCCTCCGCAACCGACTCTATGGCTACTCGGACGTCTACGACGGCGACCTGCCGTCCCCCATCAATCCGAACGCATCGGACCTACTCAACGGAGATACTGGCCGACTCATCACCCGCCCGCTGAACGTTGCGGCAACGCCCTACGTCCAGCGCGTCACCCTCGCCTTCACGGTAAACAAGATGGCCTACTACGAGTGGACGCTCATCAAGGGGCCCAAGGGCAGCAGGTGGTGGTACCTCCCCTGGGTTGATATCCGCCTCAACATCACTCCTATCGTCGTTATCCATAACCCCTATAACGTGAGGATGACCTGGGCTCCAGGTATCTCGGCCGGGAGCGGTCAAGCCTACGCGGCCTCCGTCTCGTTCGCTGACCTGGCGGGCTGGAAATTCAAGGTTAAGCAGTACACCGACGTCGCCCGGAGTAGCTTCTTCAATTCACCCAATGGCTACCAGACGGACATCACAGCTTTCTTCAAAGGTCAGTCTCCCGATAGCGACACCGAAGACACGTTCCGATTCTACCTCGCGCAAGATACTGCCGCCGCTGCCGATAAATCGATTACCCTCGAACCAGGCGAGCTGCGCGTCTTCTCATGTAAGCCGGTCATCGGTGATTGGGCTAAGTCCATCGCACTCGATAACACCTACGACAACCGTGGTGGTTACCGCGACCATATCCCAGACTGGAATTTCGGAGAGGCGGCGCTGGACTCTTTCAATGTCGATCTGCCCATCGGTTTAGAAATCGTTCCAGGAGATAAGCTACGCATGCGACACTCGCTGACCTGCTGGCCTGGCGACCAGCTCGACATGCTGACCGGGCCTGCCGCCAACGCCAACAGTGACAAGATCAACTACCTTTCCAAGAGCAGTGAAGTGACCGAAGTCGTCTTCACCGACATCGCGAGCAAGCACCCCAGTGCCGGCGAGCGCGTCTTCCCCGACTGGTACGCCATCCAAGATAAATATGATCGGCCGGCTTCGCCCTACGATCACGATGGCCGCAAGCCCTGGCCCACCCCGACCTCCCCGCCGCTGCCTGCGGATATCGTCGCGGTTATCGATATCACGACTAAGACTGCCGACGCTACCGACGCACCCTACCCTGCTTTCACTCACTCCAATCCTCTCGCCGCCACCGTAAAGGCCAGCGCGGGCGGACGCACGAGCATTGGCACGGATAAAGGACACAAGGGCATCTCCCCCAGCTACCAGCTAACGGTCCGCACCGACAGTTGGGACAACGTCTTCCAGTTCCCCGTCGGCAGCGAGGGCAAGAAGGCTTTCGGCGGCTACGCCACCGACACCAGCGGTACTGAAAAGGCGATCCTGACCGAGATCCCCTTGGCCCAGCCCACCACGTTCGCGCAGTATGCGCATGCGAACTTCGGGGTGCGCGACCAACAGCCGCTCTTCAGCATCGGCAACAGCTTCGCCACCCCGTACGTCAATGCGAGTAAAGCGATTCAGGATGCCGACTCAAACTGGACGGAGTTCGACCAAACCTACCTCCTTAATGCGACACTCTGGGACGGCTTCTTCCTGTCGAGCGCGGCGCCCTGGATGAAGACGGGCAACACCGGAGCCACGACGGCGGTCGCGCCCAAGCCCTCCGCACCCGACGCCACCTCCGCGACCGCCGACCCCAACGAAATGAAAGCTTTGAAGGACGTCATCAGTGACTTCGTGCATAAGGGACTACCGCTAGATAATCCGCGCTTCTCGATCGAGCACACCGGACTCGACCACGCCGCCGTCGAAGCCGCGCTGAACGACTATCGCCGATCGGCCACCGTGCTCCTCAATAAGGGTGCCTTCAACGTCAACTCCACCTCCTTCACCGCGTGGCAAGTCTTCCTCGGTTCAGCCAAGAAATTCGCCCTCGCTGGCCAGGCCGCCTCCGCGCCCAAGACGAGCGAGAACGCACGCTTCCCTCGCGTACTGACCAAGGACGCTACGGCGCCCGCCTACGACTCGAATAAGCCAACCGAAATTAACATGCAGGTGGGGTCAAACTGGTCCGGCTTCGCTAACCTGACTGATAGCCAAATCGATAATCTCGCCAAGGCGATCATCGACGAGAACAAGGCCCGCTTCGGCATCCTCGCCCGCACCGAACGCGACGCAGCACCGAATACACCCGGGCTCAGGCTCTTCGGCGGCCTCACTCAAGCGCGCACCCCCTACCTGAGCCTCTCTGAATTCGTTAACCGATTCCTGACCGCAGATAGCTGGTCGAACCGTTCTGGCGCCCTCCAGGCGGCCATCCTACGCGCTGACCAGACTTACGCCACCGGCCTGAGTGATCGACTCTTCTCCAGCCTCACCGACCGCAAGGTCTCCGCATCCTCACTATCGACGCCTACGGCTGGCTACTTCCCCTACCCCGAGAACATCGAGGTCACCGCGCAAACCGGAACGAGCCGTACGCACACGGCCATGGGTGCGCCGGGCAACCTCCTCCAGTCTGACCTCCTGCAAAGCCTCGGCTCCGCGATTACCACCCGCTCAGATACGTTCACCATCCGCTGCTTCGGCGAAGCGACCCAGAGCAGCGGCGAAACCGGCATGGCCTGGATGGAAGTCCTCGTCCAGCGCGTGCCTGAGTTCATCGACCCGACCAATCCAGCCGAGACGGGCAACAGCGCACCCCGCCCCCTTTTACCCGCCGCCTCAGCGGTCACCGATGCCTCCGTGAGCACCGCCCTGACCAAGGTCAACAGTGTGCTCGGACGGCGCTTCAAGGTCATCTCCATGCGCTGGCTCAAAGCCAATGAGATCTAAGAGCCCGTTAGTCCTTCTTCTGCTGGTGTGGGCTCTCGGGGGAATCGCCGCCGACGACCCCTCTCGCCTCGTCGAAGCACGCATCAAGTTCGTTTCCGCTGGTCAGGCCATCAGCGTCGGGTTCATGCAGGACAAACGTCTGCAATCTTTCCTGATTCCCTCTGACCTTCTGACGCAGGAGTTCATCTACCGCGGGCCAGCTCGACTCACCCTGCTCAGCGTGAAGGCCGCAGCCAAGCCGCTAGACCCCAAGGCCAAGCCCGATGACAAGGAGAGGATCGAAAAGCGCTCAGCTGCCGGCTCCAAATCAGCGGGCAAGACCCCTGACATCGTCATAGCCGACGGCCCACCCCTTGCTTGGATCGACCTGCCCGCCAACCAAGGCAGGCTTAATCTGATCTTGGTCGTCAATCCAGGTAAGGACAATGGCATCACCGCCGTCGCCGACACCCCCGGCGCTTTCCCGCCCGGCAGCAATCGATATTTCAACCTCTGCCCTTTTCCCATCAAAGTGAAACTGCCGTCGGGAGAGCAATACGTGGCGGGGAAGGACGCGAAGGTTATGCGACCTGGCGCAATCCACGCCAACTACTATGACCTCGTGATCAGCAGTAAGGTTGGCGAACAAGAGCTCCTCGCATTTTCCGGACGCATCTTCCACATGGAAAGACTTCGGAAGCTCTACTTCATCACACCGGGACAAGGTGAGCTTGGACGTATCCGCCTGAAAGTCGTCGAGGACCGACCGGCCTATGAAAAGCCGCCGTCCACTCCGCCGGTCGCTCCCAAGAACCTAAAGTAGTTAGGAAGCGTAGCGCCAGTCTAGGATCTCGGCCTGCGGGATTCGCCGGCCCTGCCAGCGATTCCACTGCAGTTTGACGGCCATCTCAATCGCCTTGCCAGGTTCCGGCATGCGGTCGGCCATGCGCCAGGCGACGAAGTTGAGGCGACGCCCTCCGCTCAGCGAAAGCTGGTGACGGAAATTGCCTTCGCCGAACGGCGTGGGCGGACGATCGAAGACAAATCCCTTGAAGCCGAAGACCGGTTCGCCATTCCCCTCACCGAACGGCTGCAGGAGATCGAGATCGTCGAGCAACTGGTCGGTGACCTCGGAAGGCTTGATCCAATGGGCGATATCGATGTCGCGTCCGTCGGCATGGACGACGCCAGCGAGGCGTTGGGCCTCGACGGCGGCAGCGAAGCGCGTCCGGAAGGCTTCGACGTCGCTGACATTGAGCGAGACGCCGACGGCCATCGGGTGGCCGCCGTAGGTCTTGAGCAGATCAGCGCAGGCACCGAGCGCTTCGACGAGATTGGTACCGGGAACGCTGCGGCCGGAGCCCTTAGCACTCTCCCCTTCCTTGCCGAGGACGATGACCGGGCGATCAAGCGCGCGGCAGATCTTACCGGCCGCGATGCCGACGACTCCCGGATGCCAATCACCGTGGAGGACGTAGCCAGCGAGGTCACCCATCGCCTTAGCCTGAGCCATGGCTTCTTCGGTGACTTTCTTGTCAATCTCCTGACGCTCGCGATTGATCGAATCGAGCTGAGCGGCGTCGCGCAGGCAGTCATCCGGATCATCGGAGAGCAGCAGGCGGAGCGGCAGCGAGGCATCGGCGAGGCGTCCGCTGGCATTAATCCGCGGTCCGATACGATAAGAGACGTCGACCGAAGTCAGCATTCCGCCCGGCTCCATGCCGCTGACGGCGATAAGGGCACGGACGCCTTGGCGACGGGCTTCGCCGAGAGCCTTGAGGCCATGGGCAGCGAGGATACGATTCTCCGAACGAAGCGGGACGAGGTCCGCAATCGTGCCGAGGGCGGCGAGATCGAGGTAGTCCTTCACGACGATGCTCGTGCCACGTTCGTCGCCGGCCAGGCGGAGGACCTTCAGAATACCGTGGACGAGTTTAAAGACCAGACCTGCGGTGCAAAGCGACTGCCAGGGAGCGTCCGCGGCGTCATTGACGCGCGGATTGACCAGCGTGCAGGTCACGCGGGATTCCTTGGCCACGTGGTGATCCACCACGATGACGTCGACGCCCTCGGCACGCAGGCGATCGACTTCAGGTTTAGAGTTCGTGCCGCAATCAAGGGCGACGAAGAGCTGCGGCTTAGCTTCGGTCAGTACGCGCTCCAGGGCGGCCATCGAAAGGCCGTAGCCCTCCTCCAGGCGACGCGGAACAAAGTATTCCGGGTGCGAACCCAGACGGCGCATGAAGTGGACGAGCATGGCCGTGCTTGAGACGCCATCGACATCGTAGTCACCCAGGATGGCGATACGCTCGCCCTTGGCGGCGGCGAGCACGAGACGTTCGGCGGCTTCGCGCAGGCCGCCGACCGCGAACGGATCGGAGACGTGGGCGAGCTGGGGGCGGAGATGACGCTCCGCCTCGGCCTCGTCCGTAAAGGAACGGGAGAGAACAGTGGCTAGGGGTTCGGAAACCCCCAGCGAAGCCGCGATCCGTCGGGCAAGCCCGGCGTCCGCGGCCCGGTGAGACCAGGCGGCCATGTGCGGGGTGACCCTTAGGCGTCCTTGTCGGAGCCAGCCTCCCAGGAGTAGGTGCGCGGAAGTTCCGCAGCATCGACGCCCTTACGTTCACCCTTATGCCACCAATAGAACACGGGGCTGGCGATGAAGATGGAGGAGAAGGTTCCGGTGAGCACGCCGTAGATGAAGATCTCGCCGTAGAGGCGGACATCGCCGGCGCCGAAGGCCCAGAGGGCGACAGCGCAGAGGAAGACCGTCGCGGAAGTCAGGATCGTACGGGAAAGCGTGCGGTTGATAGCGAAGTGGATGATATCGCGAAGCGAACGTCCCGGGTTCGATTGCAGCTCCTCGCGGATACGGTCGAAGACGACGATCGTGTCGTTGATCGAGTAGCCGATAATGAGCAGGATCGCCGCGATGAGGGTCGCGTTGAACTGGCCGCCGAAGAAGACGAACAGCGCGATCGTCATCAGCACGTCGTGCAGGGTAGCCACCATCGCCGCGACGCCGAAGCCGGCTTCGAAGCGCAGGGAGACGTAGATGCCGATGCCCAAGAGGGCCAGGATGACCGACCAGATGGCATTGGTCCGCAGCTCGCTGCTGACGGAACCGCCAATGGCTTCCTTGGAGAGCATCAGCTTATCGACGGAGGCAGTCCGGTCCTTGAGGATTTCAGGGTTCTTGGCCTGGATGGCACCGACAATGGCTGCGACGTTGGCGAACTCGCCCTTGGACTTGTCCTTGGTGAGCTCGGTCTCGATACGGAGAGTCGGTTCACCGCCGCCCACCGGGGTCTGCACGGTGACGGTGGTATCACCCAGACCAATGGAGGTGGCCAGTGCGGCAATCTTGCCGGTATCGACCTTGGCGCCGGGGGCGATGGCCACGAGGGCGGATTCGCCTCCGCGGAAATCCTTACCGAAGGCTTCCTTGCCCTTATAGGCGAGCTCGCCGAGACCGAGGGCGATGATGACCCAAGAGGCGATGAAGGCGAGCCGAGCGAAGTTGAGGAACGGGATATCGAGGGTCGGTTTGAAGACCGGGAGCCCGAAGACGCGCGTCATCACGCCGCGGGAGATCGCCAGTTCCTGCAGGCCACGACAGGTCACGAGGGACGTGAACACCGTGGTGAAGATACCGATGGTCAGCGTGATACCGAAGCCACGGATCGGGCCAGAGCCCATGAACACGAGGATGAGGGCGGTCAGCAACGTCGTCAGATTGGCGTCGATGATCGTCCAGGTCGCGCGGGCGTAACCCTCGCTCAAGGCGACGGATCGGTCCTTGCCCAAGGCGGCCTCTTCGCGGACGCGCTCAAAGATGAGGATGTTCGCATCGACGGCCATGCCGAGCGTGAGCACAAGCGCGGCGACACCGGGCAACGTGATCGTGGCGCCGAAGTAGGCCAAGGCGCCGAGAATCATCACCAGGTTGAGAATCATACCCAAGATGGCGATGAAGCCGCCCCAGACATAGAACCCGACCATGAAGAAGACGACGAGGCCGACGGCCACGAGGGAGGCCACCACGGACTTGCCTTGGGCGTCCTTCGCGAGCGAAGGGCCGACGGAGGTCACGTCCTGAGTGATGAGCGGGAACTCGAGCGGGTTGTTGAGCACGTTGGCGAGCTCGACAGCCTCTTCGCGAGAGAACGAACCGGTGATGGTCGCGCCGGTGCTACGGATGGCCTCGCGTACGGTCGGAGCGGACTGGAGCTTGCCATCGAGGACGATGGCGAGCTGGCCGATAGAACGGGAGTTACCCTCGGCGATCTTGGCGGTGAGGTCGCCGAACTTCTTGGAACCCTCATCGGTGAACTTCATGTCCACGTAGAAGGAGATACCGTCGTCGGAGCGACCGGAGGCGGACTTGATAATCTTACCGGTGGCGTCGGCAGCCTTGCGGACGTAGTAACGATTGATGGTGATTTCGCCGGAGCGGCTATCGACGTCGCGGAGCGTGAGGACCTCGTAAGTCGAAATCGCGGAAGCGGCTCCCAGCATCGGATCGACGGGCAGCGAACGGAGGGAACGCTCGCGGTCGGTCTCGGCAGGGCGCTCAGTGCGGTGCACCTGACGGAACTCGAGCTTCGCGGGCTTCTTCAGCGCGTCGATGACATCGGGGTTGTTGGCAGCGTCTTCACCGGGGAGCTGGACCTCGAGAGAGAGGACGCCTACAGGGCGGATTACCGGCTCGGCGACGCCAAACTGATTGACGCGCTGTTCCATGACCTGGATGGCCTGATTGACCATATCAGCGGCGGAAACGTTGGACTTATCGCCGGCACCCTTCTCGCCGGACTCAGCGCCGGTCGGGTCGACCTTGAGCGTAAAGGACACCCCACCCTGCAAGTCGAGGCCAAGCTTGAGGCGACCTTGGGAGGAAACCAAGAGCTGCTTGAGGACGATACCGTTGCGCTTCGACTGATCAGGTTCGCGGACGATCTGGGCTTCAGTGAAGAAGAACGGACGGAAGTCGACCGGAGCGGCGCGACCACGGCCTTCTCCGATATCACGGAGCGCCTGGAAGTAAGAGACCGACTTCTTGTCGGCGGCGACGGCGGCGTCCTTGTAA
>Ga0209134_10000148_pt1 | contig 18771 bp, 20 predicted proteins | sample LauGreSp1BDMLBSN_2_FD_187566 | JGI IMG/M metagenome (GOLD analysis project Ga0209134, IMG submission 187566) | Freshwater lake microbial communities from Lake Michigan, USA - Sp13.BD.MLB.SN (SPAdes) (version 2) | ecosystem: Environmental > Aquatic > Freshwater > Lake | place: Lake Michigan, USA... | reverse complement strand
TTTATTGGAATTTTAAAAAAATTATTCTTTTGTTTCGTCTTCTTTTTTGGCTACTGGCGCTTCATCTTCACCTTTAGCTGCTTTTTTAAATTCCTTGATACCACCACCAAGTCCTTTCATTAATTCAGGAATTTTTTTACCTCCAAAAAATAAAACAACAACGGCTATAATTATAATCCATTCTGTTCCTCCAATGGCTCCTAAAGTTATATATAAAGAATTCATGTTTTTAAATTTTAAATTTATACTACAAAGGTACATAAAAAATTAAAACACAAATAAGATTATTCTTTTTTTATCGGCGCATTTACTAATTGACAAATTGCCTAATTGTATTATATTTGTATAAAATCAAGAGATATGTCTCAAAAAAGATTAAAATTTCAGGCGCTAAAACAAAAATTAGTTAGCAAAAGACGTTTCATTATTTATAATGAAGACACTTTGGAAGAATCATTTTCATTAAAACTTACGTTAATGAATGTATTTGTAGCGTCTTCTTTAAGCGCTATTTTAATTGTTTTTGTCACCACATTTATAATAGCTTTTACACCTTTACGGGAATATATTCCGGGTTATGCTTCTACACAATTAAAAAAACAAGCCGCAGCTTTGACCATAAAATCAGATTCGTTACTAAAAGTTACAAAAGCAAATAACGCATATATTCAATCTGTTAAATCTGTTTTAAATGGCGATTTAGAATATGCTAAATTAAACAAAGACTCCATTAAAGTGGCGGCAAACGCTACAGAAAAATTTGATGTAAAAGTTTCAGAAAAAGAGTTGCGGCTTAGAAATGAAGTACAAAAACTCACTCCAAAAAAAAACTAAAAAATAAATCCGACTATTATGTCAATAAAAGCATTTGCAGCTAAATTACTCGCCAAATATTCGCACTTACAAACTCAAAAATGGGCAAACTCTCCTGTTGCTTCTCAAGAAAAGGTTTTTCAATCATTATTAAGTCAAGCGAAAAACACGCAATTTGGAAAAGATCATGATTTTTCTAATATCAAATCATTTGAAGATTTTGCCAAACAAGTTCCAGTTCGAGATTACGAACAATTGAAGTCATACATTGATAAAGTTGTGGCTGGTGAGTCTGATATTTTATGGATTGGAAAACCGTTATATTTTGCCAAAACATCTGGAACCACATCTGGCGCTAAATACATTCCGCTTACAGCCGCATCAATGCCATTTCATATTCAAGCTGCTAAAAACGCTATTTTAAGTTACATTCACGAAACAGGAAAAGCTGATTTTGTGGATGGAAAAATGATTTTTTTACAAGGAAGTCCAGAAATGAAAGAAAAAAACGGAATCAAATTAGGCAGACTTTCAGGAATTGTTGCGCATTATGTTCCAAAATATTTACAAAAAAACCGATTGCCAAGTTGGAAAACCAATTGCATAGAAGATTGGGAAACTAAAGTAGATAATATTGTAGAAGAAACGCTGCATCAAAATATGACGGTGATTTCAGGCATTCCGAGTTGGGTACAAATGTATTTTGAAAAATTAAAAACTAAATCGAATTTGCCTGTTGGCGATTTGTTTAAAAACTTCAATTTATTCATTTATGGCGGCGTGAATTACGAACCTTATCGTGCTAAATTTGAACAATTAATTGGTAGAAAAGTAGATTCGATTGAATTATTTCCTGCTTCCGAAGGGTTTTTTGCCTATCAAGATTCGCAAACCGAAAAAGGAATGTTATTGCTTCTGAATTCCGGAATTTTCTACGAATTTATTATAGCAGATGAGTTTTTCACCGAAAACCCTAAACGACTGACAATTAGCGAAGTAGAAATTAACGTAAGTTATGTTTTAATTATTTCTACCAACGCCGGACTTTGGGCATACAATATTGGCGATACAATTGCGTTTACCTCTACAAAACCGTATAGAATTATTGTTACCGGAAGAATCAAACATTACATCTCTGCTTTTGGCGAACACGTGATTGGAAAAGAATTGGAAAACGCGTTACAAATTGCTATTTTAGGAACAAATATAAGCGTAAATGAGTTTACAGTTGCACCGCAAATTAATCCGAAAAGTGGTTTGCCGTATCACGAATGGTTCATAGAATTTGATTCGGAACCAGAAAATTTGGATGCTTTTGCATTAAAAATTGATACAGCAATGCGCCAACAAAATGTGTATTACAACGATTTAATAAAAGGTAATGTGTTGCGAACTTTAGTAATTACGAAAGTGGAAAAAAATGGTTTTCAAAACTATATGAAATCCATCGGAAAATTAGGCGGACAAAATAAATTACCAAGATTAAGCAACGATAGAAAAATTGCTGATTTTTTTGAAGTGTAAATGAATAAATTATTAACTTTCTATATACAAAAAACGAACGAAAACGGACTAAAGAATAAATTTATTACCTTTGTTGGTGATATAATAAAAATTAATGAAAGACATTAAAAACATTTCGCGTTCTAGGGCGCAAGAATCGTCGGCAGCTATCGAACGATTGTACATTACCATGCGACACTTATTTAACAGAGGTTTTTACAAACCAATGGGTGTTTCAGGCGAAACTTTACGTGAAGCCTTATTATCCTTACGACCAGAAATTTACGGTTCAATTGCAGAAGAAAAAGTAGAGTTAAACGGATTATTATATGTTATTGAGCGTTTACCAGTAGGAATCGAGCAGTGTCGTTATATTAATTTGACATCGGATGAAGGGTATGCGAATTCGCACTTTAAAGCCATTGTTCCCCCAAAAAGAAGAAGAAATTGTTATCGTATAGATGACGAGCAAATGAATATTGAAATTACCCGTGGCCGTTCAGATATTTACGATATTTTAACGCATTTAACGTTTATTTTCATCGAATCGCACAAAATTAAAGACCGTGTTTTAATTGACGATGAAGGTTTAGTGTCTCGCGATTGGGAAAAACTTGCACAATTTGCACTTCAAACCAAAAAATTAACACCAGTAGATAGAGAAATTGCGATGTCGCACGCGGCTAACGTATTGGGAAGAACCTTTGCAGAAGTCCAAGATATTTATGAAAGTTTTGCTACAACAGAGGCGCCAGAACGTTTTTTACAAATTGTATATTGGTTAGGAAAAATTGCAATTGAAGAAATTGTAGATAATAACAAACGCACCATTACTTTTAGTCCGATTTTAAGAGAACGATTAGGCCATCATATTTATGGTGAAATTTGGGCCAACAACATCAAAGAAACGCTTAGCAAAAACAATTTATTAGAAAGACCCATTCATGTGATTAGTGCAAATATGCACAGCGTAATGAATTCCATTTTTGCACCTGCAGTTTTAGCTACAAAATACAAAGAGAAAGAAGCATTTCAAATTTATGAAGACTTAAGTTCGTCGGCACACAAGGACTTACGAAAAAAAGTAGAGGATGTGGCTTTACAAAATGGCATGATTTCATTGCCAGACACTTCAGGAACCAATATTGACGTACAAATTTTTGATACCGCAAAATTCGATTGGAAAAAAACAGCCTTTCCTTTAGTTACTACAAAAGACAAACCTGTTCTTATTGTTATGGATTATGCTTTTGGCGAACAAGCTTATGAAACCATTGATGAGCTTTTAAAACCATACAAAGTAGATAAAACTAAAACCTTACTAAATGTGGAATCGGTTTCTATAATGGGTAAAGCTGGGATTTTAGAAGGCGGCAAAGGAGACATTATGATTCCTAACGCACACGTAAATGAAGGCACAGCAGATAATTATCATTTTGAAAATGAACTCACAAAAGAAATGTTCGAAGGGAATGGAATTCCTGTTTTTTCGGGACCAATGATTACGGTTTTAGGAACTTCTTTACAAAATAGAGATTTACTAAAATTTTTCCACGAATCCACCTGGGAGGCCATTGGTTTAGAAATGGAAGGTTCGTATTATCAAAAAGCCATTCAATCCGCATCTAGAATTAGAAAAAGCATCAATACAAATGTAAAAGTAAGATATGCCTATTATGCTTCAGATAATCCTTTAGAAACAGGAAGCACATTAGCTTCTGGAGGTTTAGGAACCACTGGCGTAAAACCAACATATTTAATTACCATAAAAATATTAGAACAGATTTTTAACGTAAACTAAGAAAATGAGTACAAATTCTCAAGAGCAGGAAATTGATTTAAGCCAAATTGGTAAAAGTATTTCAAAAGTATTTCAAAAAGCGGTAAACAGATGTTTCGATTTGTTGTTTTTTATACAAAAGAAACTGATAATTGTTTTTATTTTATTAGTTATTGGTGGTGGTTTAGGTTTTTATTTAGATAAAGAACCTAACTATACAAGTGATGTTGTAGTGATTCCTAATTTTGGAAGTAACGAGTATTTGTACGACAAAATAAATTTAATATCTTTAAAATTAAAAGAAAAAGATAAAGCATTTTTTACCAAAATTGGAATTAAAAACATTAAAGATTTTATTTCTATTGAAATTGAGCCTATAAACGGAATCTACGATTTTATAAATAAACAAGAGCACAAAAATAATTTTGATTTTATAAAACTAATGGCTGAGGATGGAGACATAGAAAAAGTACTTCAAGACAAAACCACTAGTAAAAACTATTATTTACATGGTATAAATATTAAAACCGCTATAGTTTATAATCAAAAAGACTTAATAGATCCTATATTAAATTTTTTACAACAGTCGGAATATTTCTTAAAACTTCAGAAAATTCAGCAGTATAACCTTGAAGAAAAATTAGCAGCCAACAAATCAATTATTGCACAGATTGATCAAATTGTTTTAAGTCTAAATCAAAACAAAACCGGAAGTAGCGTTTCTATTTCTGAAAACACTGGTTTAAGTGATTTAATTGAAAAAAAGGACTATTTAATTTTAGAAAATCAAAAATTATCTACTAACCGGTTAGAGTTTGAAAAAATAATTAAAGACCAAGATATAGTATTAAATCAAATGAATACTAGCGGAGCAAACAATAAAATGAAATTTATTTTACCATTATTATTTGTTTTGTTTTATTTATTAGGGTACTGGTTTTCAATAGTATTTAAACAACAAAAACAACGAATTCAAGCGTAATGAAAAACATTTTAGTAACTGGCGGAGCCGGGTTTATTGGAGCTAACTTTGTTCCTTATTTTATAGTAAATAATCCTGATTATCATTTAATAAATTTAGACGCATTAACTTATGCAGGAAATTTAGAAAACGTTTCAGAAGTTGAAAACCATGAACGCTACACGTTTGTAAAAGGCGATATTGTTGATGGAGAATTCATTAAAAATTTATTTGATAAATATCAATTTCATGATGTAATTCATTTTGCCGCAGAAAGTCATGTTGACAATTCTATTTCTGGTCCAGAAGCGTTTATTAAAACCAATGTTTTAGGAACATTTAATTTATTAGATACCGCCAGAAAACTTTGGATGACAGCACCTAATCAATATAATTCAGAATTTATAAACGCCCGTTTTCATCACGTTTCCACAGATGAGGTTTATGGAACATTAGGCGAAACAGGTTTGTTCGAAGAAACCACACCTTATGCGCCAAACAGTCCGTATTCAGCATCAAAAGCAGGTTCAGACATGATTGTTAGAAGTTATTTTCATACCTATGGAATGAATGTGGTTACCTCAAATTGTTCCAATAATTACGGCCCAAAACAACATAACGAAAAGTTAATTCCTACTATAATTCGTAAGGCATTAGCCGGAGAAAATATTCCAATTTATGGAGATGGAAAAAATGTACGCGATTGGTTATATGTTTTAGACCATTGTAAAGGAATTGAATTGGCTTTTAAAACCGGTAAATCTGGTGAAACCTACAATATTGGAGGAAGAAACGAACGTAATAATTTACAAATTGTAGATACCGTTTGTAACATCCTAAATCAGTTAAAACCAAAAGCATCAGGAAAATATCAAGATCAAATTACATTTGTAACAGACCGCCCTGGGCACGATTTACGTTACGCAATTGACGCAACAAAAATTGAAACCGAATTGGGCTGGAAAGCAGACGAAAATTTTGAAACAGGAATTAAAAAAACAATTGAATGGTATATTAATAAGTTTTAAGTTAGAAGTTAATAGTTGATAGTTCAACTTTTCACTTTTCACTTTTCACTTTTCACTTTAAAATTTATGAAAGGAATTATACTAGCCGGAGGCTCAGGAACAAGATTACACCCGTTAACATTAGCGGTAAGTAAACAATTAATGCCAATTTATGACAAACCTATGATTTACTATCCATTATCAACTTTGATGTGGGCAGGAATCAACGAAATTTTAATCATTTCTACGCCGCACGATTTGCCATTATTTCAACATTTATTAGGTGATGGAAGTAGTTTAGGATGCAAATTTGAATACGCAGTACAAGAGCATCCAAACGGATTAGCTGAAGCGTTTATTATTGGAAAAGATTTTGTGGGTAAAGATAAAGTAGCTTTAGTTTTAGGCGACAATATTTTTTACGGAACAGGATTGGCTGAATTACTTCAAGCAAACAATAATCCAGACGGCGGAATTGTTTACGCTTACCACGTACACGATCCTGAACGTTACGGTGTAGTAGCATTTGACGAAACAGGAAAAGTGCTTTCTATTGAAGAAAAACCTAAAGAACCTAAATCAAATTTTGCGGTTCCAGGGATTTATTTTTACGATAATTCAGTAATAGAAATTGCGGCGAACATACAACCAAGTCACCGAGGCGAATTAGAAATTACCGACATTAATAAAGCTTATCTAGAACAAGGAAAATTAAAAGTAAGTATTTTAGACAGAGGAACTGCATGGTTAGACACCGGAACATTTCAATCGTTAATGCAAGCCGGACAGTTTGTTCAGGTAATTGAAGAACGCCAAGGATTAAAAATTGGAGCTATTGAAGAAGCGGCATACAAAATGGGTTTCATCAATGCAGATCAGTTGAAAAAACTAGCCGAACCTTTATTGAAAAGTGGCTACGGCACGCATTTAATGAGTATAATTTAAGTAGTAAGATTTTAGAATTAAGTATTAAGAAGAAATTGAATTTCCTTATTGATATTGATTTTGACATTGTAATTGATTTTTGAAATTGAATTAATGAAATTTATAGAAACCAAATTAAAAGGCTGTTTTATTTTAGAGCCAAAAGTAATACAAGACGATCGTGGTTATTTTATGGAAAGTTTCAACGAGAATACTTTTTATGAAGGCGTAGGTCAAAAAATATCTTTTGTTCAAGACAATCAGTCGTTTTCTACTAAAGGTGTGTTGCGAGGTTTACATTATCAAACTGGTGAACATGCGCAAGCTAAATTAGTCCGAGTTTTACAAGGCGAAGTGTTAGATGTAGCGGTAGATTTGAGACCCAACTCACCAACATTTGGGCAATATGAATCGGTAGTATTAACTGCACAAAATCAAACTCAATTTTTTATTCCACGAGGTTTTGCACATGGTTTTTTAGTATTGAGCGAAACAGCCACTTTTTTTTATAAGTGTGATAATTTTTACAATAAAGAAAGCGAAGGCGGATTAATTTTCAATGATAAATCCGTAAATATTGATTGGAATTTTCCAATCGAACAATTAGTTATTTCAGAAAAAGACCAAATATTACCCACTATAGATAACGCAAAAAAAGCATGGTAGTTTTAGTAACAGGTGCAAACGGACAATTAGGACAAGCTATTCAGTCGGTTGTAGGAAATTATTCTTCAATCGATTTTGTGTTTTGTGATTCATCAGTATTAAATATAACTGACATATCAAATTGCGAAACTATTTTTATAAAACACAAACCACAATTTTGCATTAATGCCGCTGCCTATACAGCTGTAGACAAAGCAGAATCTGAACCAGAAAATGCATACGCTATCAATGTAATTGGCGCTCAAAATTTAGCTGCCGTTTGCAAAACCCACGACACTATTTTATTACATGTTTCAACCGATTTTGTTTTCGATGGATTAGCAACTGAACCGTATTCAGAAGAAGCCATTCCAAATCCAACGGGTGTTTATGGATTAACTAAATTACAAGGAGAACAAGCCATACAAAACATTTGGGAAAAGCATTTTATCATTAGAACCTCTTGGGTATATTCGCAATTTGCCAATAATTTCATGAAGACTATGTTGCGATTGGCAAATGAAAGAGACAGTTTATCCGTAGTTTCAGACCAAATCGGAACACCCACAAATGCAGTTGATTTAGCAGAATGTTTATTAACTATTATCACTTTCGACTTTCAACTTTCGACTTTCGACTGTTATGGAATCTACAATTTCAGTAACGAAGGACAGTGTTCTTGGTATGATTTTGCAAAAGAAATATTTAGGGTTAATAACATCTCTATAAATTTACAACCTATTCCAACTACTGCTTATCCCACACCAGCTAAAAGACCAGCGTATAGTGTATTGGACAAAAGTAAACTAAAGCAAGTTTTTGGGATTGAGGTTAAGAGCTGGGAAGCAAGTTTAAAAAATGTAAAACACGTAAAATGAGAAGATTAAGAATATTATTTTACTGGCTTTTTTATACCAAAAACAACATAATATTTGTTGAATTAATTAAATATTTACTAAAACCTAAAGTTGATAAAGTAGCAAAAAGATATATAAAGAAAATTTTATTGAACAATAATTTTTTCGAAATTACGTTTAACAATATATCGAAAAAGTTATTTTGGCCCATTAAGTTTTCTGTTGAAGGAATTAATCAGGTTACTGCAGAAACTTTTGATAATGAAGACTGGCATTACTATAGGTATAAACACACAGAAGTTGAAGACGGAGATATAATTTTAGATATCGGAACAGCAGAAGGCTTGTTTCCGTTAGTTGTTATTGATAAATGCGAACATATTTATATGGTAGAGCCAAGTAGTGTGTTTTGCGAAGCATTAAAAAAAACATTTTCTGAATACGAAAAAAAAACAACAATTTTTAATAACGCGGCAGGGTCTATTGACGAAGAAGTTTATTTTAATGAAGATTCTTTAGCCGGACAAATTTCTAACGATAAAAAAGGAGAAACTAAAATTCGATTAAGAAAAATCGATACTTTATTAACGGATAAAAGAATAACATTTATAAAAGCAGATATTGAAGGATTTGAACAAGAAATGCTATTAGGAGCGGAAAATATTATTAAAAAAAACAAACCAAAAATAGCCATAACTACTTATCATAAAGAAAATAATCCAGTAGACATCATTAATTTAATAAAAAGCTATGTTCCGGAATATAATTATTTTATTAAGGGAATTCATGGCGAAGAACCTAAACCAGTTATGATTCATTTCTGGATATAAATTAGTTTAACTTTGTAAAAACCTTTTAAATATGAAAAATAAAATAATAATTACAATTTTATTAAGTTTATTTGTTGGGTTTAACTCAAGTAAAGAAAAAAATATTACGATTGAAAATACGAATTACAAAAAATGTTTTAATAAGAATTTATAATATGTAAACAAATACCTCATTAAACATAATGAGGTATTTGTTTTTTATGAAAATTCAAAGATATTAATGAATAAAATTAGCAAAAATTTTATTGTTTATGGAGTTGGGCAGGCATTTAATTTATTAAGTCCCTTACTAATTGTTCCATATATTATTTCGATATGTGGCATTGCTAATTTCGGAAAAATTGGCTTGTCTTTTGGACTATCATTGTTTTTAATATTAATTGTCGATTATGCTTTTGATATTAAAGGAACAAAAATGGTTTCTGAAAACAGAGACGATATAAGAATAATAGAACAAAAGCTTTTTACTGTTATTTACACAAAAACCGCATTAGTTTTTGTAGCTTTCTTCATACTTTTAATATTGGTTAATAGCATACCCCTTTTAAGCAAAGAACAACCCCTTTTTTTATTTAGTTTTAGTATTGTACTTGCTCAAGTTTTAAATCCACAATGGTTTTTACAAGGGTTGGAAGATTTTAAAACCGCAAGTTTAATAAATATATTATCTAAATTATTTTATGTAATTCTTGTTTTTATTTTAGTTAAAAATAATGAAGATTATATTTATGTCAATTTTTATTTAGGTTTAAGTTCGTTACTGATTAATTATTTAGGATTATTTATTATTCAAAATAAATATAATTTTAATTTTCATCGTCCAAATTTTATAGAAATTAAAGAAACATTAAAATCAGATTTTTTATTTTGTGTATCACAATTATTTTTATCATTAAGACAATTATCACCTCTTTTTATAGTTAGTTATTTATTAGGATTCTCAGTTGCTGGCCAGTATAAAGTAATTGAACAAATTATTTCATTATTCAGAACGTTTAATCAGGTTTATTTGAAATATTTTTTCCCTAAATTATGTTATAAAATTAAGCAGTCTAAAAGTGATGCTTTAATTTTTTGGAAAAAATATGTGACGATTTTATCGGTCTTTGTAGTAATTTTTAGTTTGTTGTTGTTTGTGTTCTCAACTCATGTTATTAGCTTTTTTAATGTTTCAATTAATATAAATAATTTGTTTTGTTTTTCATTAATTCTTCCTTTATTAATGGTTTTTTCATTAGCACTAGAGCAAACAATGCTTATAAATAGTAATAACAAAAACTACATAAGAATTACAATATTTGTAACAGGAGCAAATACAATAGCGCTGCTTATTTTAGCTCCAATTTTGAAATTAAATGGAGTAATAATATCTATAATATTAGCTGAACTTTTTTTTATATTTTTATATTTTAAAAATTCTATTTTATTTAAAAAAAATAAAACATGATAATTTCTAGACAATATTTTTTCAGTTTTTTATATTTATTATGTTTAGCAGTATTGTTATTTAATAATTACGAGCTTACTTTTTTGGTTTGGTCATTAGTTGCTATAATTACTTTAAGAACTAATTTTTCAAAGAATTTTTTTTATATTATTTGTTGTTATTTAATCATATTATTAATAAGTTTTTTTACAGAGTTATTTTTTTATGATCATTCTATTTTCAATAAAATAAGAGACATTACGTATTTACTAAAACCTATTTTAGGTTTACTTATCGGGTATAATTTTGCAAAAAAATACACAGGTAATGCTTTAAATTATATTGTTAATTTGGGGATTTTCTTTTCGGTTATTCACTTAGTAATAATTTTATATTCAATCTTAGCCCATAAAACTTTATCTGTTTCGGAAATTAGGCACTATGCAGGTTATTTTAATGACTTTGAACCATATGTTTTTGTATTGATTTTGTTCGCCTCAAAATTTAACATTACTATTTCTAAAAAAAAGAGGTTACTTTATTTAGGAATTGTAGCCACATCCATTTTCTGCTATTTATCTAGAACAAATTTTATTCAATTGCTAATTTTAATTTTAGCAGTTAAAGGTTTTTTCAATTTAAATGTAAGGTCTATTAAAGTTATTAGTTTTACCATTTTGCTTACTTTAGTTAGTTACGCATTAATTTATAATTCCAACCCAAAAAGAAAAGGAACTTTCACAGAAGAATTTTTATATAAAGTTAAAATAATACCTATTGAAGCCTTTAAAACAAAAATAAATCAAGAAGATTGGAAAGATTTTAATGACAATTTCAGATCATTTGAAAATATTAAAACAGTTAACCAAGTTTTTTATGGAGGAACACAGGCTGTTATTTCTGGCAAAGGTATTGGTTCTTCAGTAGATATTGGAAGAGTTATGGCAACAAATGACGGAACAAAAGTGCGTTATTTTCCTTATCTTCATAACGCTTTTTCAACTGTACTATTAAAATCAGGCTTATTAGGGATTGCATTATATTTGCTATCTGTATTTTACATTTCGAGAAAAATCGTTTCAAACAATATTCAGGTAACTAACCTAAATAAGTTGCTCCTAGGCTCTGGAATTTTCCTAATAATTTCAAGCTGGGTATTTATGGGTTTTTATCTAAAATTAGACAGTAAATCAATCTTAATTGGATTGTTATTGGGTTACAGGGAATATTTACACAAAAAAAGAATATAATTGGACAATAGTAAAATAAAAATTTTTGTTGATTGCCACGTTTTTGATAACGGTTTTCAAGGCACAAGAACATACATACAAGGTTTATATCAAGAGCTTGCAAAAGATGAAAACATCCTATTTTATTTTGCCGCAAATGATATTGAGAACTTAGAATCAGTTTTTGGTACCAAAAAAAATATTAAGTTTTTAAAATATACTTTCAAAAATAAATTTTTAAGATTATTGCTTAACATTCCTTATTTGATTATAAATAACAAAATTGATTTTGCGCATTTCCAATACATTGTTCCACCAATAAAATTTTGCAAATACATTGTAACAACTCATGATGTTTTGTTTATAGATTATCCAAAATATTTTTCTTTTTTAAGTAGAATTAAAAACACGTTTCTTTATAAAAAAGGCGCAAAATCTGCAAAAATAAGACTTACAGTCTCAGAATATTCAAAAAATAAAATAGCCCAACATTTTAACATTCATAATTATCACATTACGCCAAATGCAGTTGATAAAGTGTTTTTTGAACCTTATGACAAAAATGAAGTTCAAAAAATTGTTTTAGAGAAATATAAACTTTCAAATTATATTATTTTTATTAGCAGATGGGAGCCGAGAAAAAATCACCAATTAATATTAAAATCCTTTATAGATTTAGAGCTATACGATAATTATCAATTATTATTTATTGGTGATACTACATCAAATAATCAAGAATATTTTGATATTTATAACAAACTAGATATAAATATTAAAAATAAAATTATAAGAATGGACAAAACAGATTTTAAAACCATGTTGCTACTTCTAAGAGGAGCAAGTGCGTCTGTTTACCCATCATTTGCAGAGGGTTTTGGAATCCCACCATTAGAAGCTATAGCCTCAGGAATCCCAACAATTTGTTCTAATCAAACAGCCATGTCGGATTTTACTTTCCAGAAAAAATTTGAATTTGATCCAAATAATGAAATAGAATTTAATGAAAAACTTAAGTCTATTTTAGATACTGATTTCACACAAGAATTTAGTAAAATTTCAAATCAAATAAAAGAAAATTACAGCTGGGAAAAATCTGCAGAAACCGTAAAAAAACTCATTACTGATTTTTAGCAGTACCACTTCCAAAAAACTTGTTTTTGGTTTGCACCAGAAAATTAAAGTTTTTCGCTAAGACTTTTTTCATAAATGAGGCGTCATCTTTAGGAAACCAGTCGGTAGTTCGTGGCGTTTCTAATATTTTGTTATGAATTTGGTAGGCATAAGTAGCAATTGACGTTCTAAATTTACCTTCTGGGAAATTAGTCATATCGTAACCATGTAAAGTATATGGTGCACATTGCTGAATTATCAATCTATTAAACGGAACATCCAATTCTGTTTCTTCGTTTGTTCGTAGATCCTTAATTCGTAACCTACCTTTATATTCTGGTTTCCAATCTTTATTTAAATATAAAAGCAAATTCAACTCTCGGTACCAATTTTTTTGTAAAGGATGGTAATTAAAATCCAAATGCATGTCTAAAAAACTATTTTTCTTTCCTTGGTGTAGCCCACCACCATGATTTTTAGGATCAACAAATATTTTTTTAGCCGTAATGAAAGATAATAATTCATTAAATCTATCAGAAGACAAATCATGGTACAATTCTTCTAATTCTGGAGATAAAACTTTATAATTAGATTTTTCAAATTTGTTGTTGGCAAAAGCATAATCTCTACTTTTGTTTTCTAATTCAGGAATTGAATTATATGCTTTTGACAGTTTCTCTTCCTCACAAAAATTATCAATAATCAAATGGGGAAAGGGCTGAGCGGCTAAATATTTTATCCTTAAAGATTCTTTGGTTTTTTCTAAAAAATCAAAATCAATCATTTTTTTCTTATTTAATATTAGCAAAAGTAAGCATTATTAACGTAAAAGTTTTAGGTAAATTGCCCTATAAAACAAAATAATTTCAAAACATTCATATTATTCCGTTATTTTTGTTTCGTTATAATAAGAAAATGAAAATAGGAATATTAGGCACCCGAGGCATACCCAATAATTATGGAGGATTTGAGCAATTTGCCGAGTTTTTTTCAATTCATGCCGCACAAGCTGGTCATTCTGTTTCCGTTTATACTCCTCACAATCACTCTTATGATGAAACAACATTTGAAAAGGTTACGCTAATTAAGTGTTACGATCCAGAATACAAAATTGGAACAGCTGGTCAATTTATTTATGATTTAAATTGCATTTTAGATGCTCGAAAAAGAAATTTTGATATCATTTTACAATTGGGCTATACAAGCAGCGCTTTTTGGTATGACTTTCACCCAAAAAATAGTGTCGTAATTACCAATATGGATGGTTTAGAATGGAAACGAAGCAAATACAATAAACCGGTTCAAAAATTATTAAAAGTTGCTGAAAAATGGGCAGCTAGAAAAAGCGATTATTTAATTTCAGATTCTTTAGGAATTCAAGAGTATTTATTGAAAACGCACAATAAAAAAAGCGAACATATTGCTTATGGTGCAAATAACTTTGATGCGCCAAATGAAGAAATATTAAATATATATAAAGTTGAAAAAAATCATTTCAACATGATAATGGCCCGGTTTGAACCAGAAAATAATTTAGAAATGGTTTTGCAAGGTGTGGAATCAAGTGAAAATAAACAACCTATTTTAGTAATTGGAAACCACGAAACCAAATATGGTGAATATTTAAAAAATAAATTTTCAACATGTAAAAAAATACAGTTTTTAGGAGCCATTTACAACCAAAATCATCTTGATAATTTAAGGTATTTCTCCAATTTATATTTTCACGGACACACAGTTGGAGGCACAAATCCTTCTTTGCTTGAAGCTATGGGTTCTCAATCTTTAGTAATTGCCCATGACAATCATTTTAATAAAAGCGTGTTAGAAAACAATGCCTATTATTTTAACTCCCCAGATGAGGTAAAAAAAATAATTGATACCATAAAAAAAATTGATAACTTGCAATTTGTTAAAAACAACTTCGAAGCTATTGCTACTAAGTATAATTGGAACAAAATAAATGAAGAATATTTACAGTTTTTTACCAAATGCTTATCAAGAAATTTTAGAGGAGCAAAAGCTAAATAAATCATTTGTACCTTTTTTCTTGCTCCTTGTTACTTTGCCAACACTTTTGGCAATAAATTCAATTACCACAGCAATTTTCGTTTTTTCTGTTCTGTTTTTTAATAGAAAAGAAAAAATTACATTTAACAGTACTTTATTATTCCCAATAATATTATTTATTTGGATGGCAATTTCCTTTTTTTGGTCAATTGATAAAGCAGCTACCATCCCCGCGATTTCACGAGAAATTGTTTTGTTATTAATTCCCGCCGCCTTTTTAATCATGAGGCCTTTTCATAAAAATCAAGTTGATAAATTAATAAAATATTACAGTTATGCTATGGTATTTTATGCCAGTTTTTTTCTTTTAAGAGCATTGATTAGATATATAATTTCAGGAGACCAAAGAGCGTTTTTCTATCATGGAGAATATGATGATGATTTTGGTTTGGTGCCAAAATTACTAAACGCAATACATGTTTCAGTTTATATGGCTGTTGCCTTTTTTTACTTTTTAAATTTACAAATTAAAAAGAAATTTGAAGTTATTTGCGCATTTATTCTGTTTGGATTTATTTTTTTATTGTCTTCCAAAAACATAATAATTGTATTTTTATTTTTATTGGCGAGTCATTTTTTTATTTTTCAAAATCATCAAACAAAATGCGTTTGAGAAATTTAGTTGTTTTAATACTAATTTTAGTGGCGGTATTTAGTTTTAATAAAATAAAAAATAGATTTTTAGTCGAATTTCAATCCAATACCAAAACCAGCGTAAGTCATAGCGTATATAATGAGGCTGATGAAGGCGTAAACTACATAAGCATATATGAAGCATGGAATAATCAAAAATTTTCACATGGGGATTATTTTCCTGGCACTGCTTTTAGGGTGTATCAATTCCGAATGTTTTTAGAAATTTTTAGTGAAGAACCCTTGTTTTGGAAAGGATTAGGTTTAAATGCTTCTCAAGCCAAACTTATTGAAAAAGAGAAAAAATACGAGCTTTATCCCGGATACGGATCGTTTAATTTTCATAACCAATACGTACAAAATTTTGCAGAATTAGGCTGTATAGGTTTTGCCCTTTTGATTGCAATATTGTTTCTAAACATAAAAACCGCAATAAAACATAAAAATTTTATGCATATTTCTTTTGCAATTCTAATGATAAGCTTATTTTTGACAGAGTCATTTTTATGGAGACAAAAAGGGGTGTTGTTTTTTATATCTTTTTATTGTTTGTTTCACATCAAAGAAGACAAAACCCCCTTAAAAATCTAAAATTTAATGAAAAGAATATTAATTACAGGCGCTGCAGGATTTTTAGGTTCTCATTTATGCGACCGTTTTTTGGCAGAAGGCTATTTCGTAATTGGAATGGATAATTTAATAACAGGCGATTTAAAAAACATCGCGCATTTATTTAAAGAAAAAAACTTTGAATTTTATCACCACGATGTTACTAAATTTGTTCATGTTCCGGGTGAATTAGATTATATTCTTCATTTTGCGTCTCCAGCTAGTCCTATTGATTATTTAAAAATACCTATTCAAACCCTAAAAGTAGGGTCTTTAGGCACTCATAATTTATTGGGCTTAGCAAGAGTTAAAAAAGCAAGAATTCTTATTGCCTCAACTTCTGAAGTCTATGGCGACCCACTAGTACATCCTCAAACAGAAGAATATTATGGAAATGTAAACACTATTGGACCAAGAGGCGTATATGACGAAGCCAAACGTTTTCAAGAATCTATTACAATGGCCTATCACACTTTTCACGGCGTGGAGACTAGAATTGTTCGTATTTTTAACACATACGGACCAAGAATGCGATTAAACGACGGACGAGTAATTCCTGCATTTATTGGCCAAGCGCTTCGCGGTGAAGACTTAACAATTTTTGGAGACGGAAGTCAAACCCGCTCTTTTTGTTATGTAACAGACCAAGTGGAAGGCATTTATAGGTTATTACTTTCCGATTATCATTTGCCTGTAAATATTGGAAATCCAGACGAAATTACTATTTCTGATTTTGCTGAAGAAATTATCAAATTAACTGGTACAAATCAAAAAGTAATCTATAAAGATTTACCTTTAAACGACCCTATGCAAAGACAACCAGACACTACTAAAGCAAAAGAAATTTTAGGTTGGACGGCTAAAGTAAAAAGAGAAGAAGGCATGAAAATTACTTACGAGTATTTTAAATCACTTTCACCAGAAGAATTAGCCAAAGAAGAACACAAAGATTTTTCAAAATACATTTATTAATTTGAAGCCAAAAACAGGAAGATATTCAGGATTTATTAGACCACTAATTATCTTGATAGATTTATTTTTGATAAATCTATTAATTTTAGTTTGTCTTCGTTCTGCTATGAGTAATTTTGGTTATCACACTATTTTATCGGTTTCTTGGATAGTTATCTCCTATTATTCCGGGTATTACGAAGTATACAGGTTTACTAAAGAAATTACAATATTAGGGAAACTTTTCAAGCAATTCATTTTTATTAGTTTAATCACATTCGCTTATGTTGGTTATAAGTATAAGTATGTAACGCCAGAAGAAGTTTGGAACTATATTATTTTTTCCATTATTTCTGTTGGGTTTGTTAAGTTTTCAATATTTTTCTTACTTAAAAAATACCGCTTATTATACGGTGGAAATTTAAGAAATGTAATTATTTTAGGAAATGGAAAAGATGTAGAAGAATTAAAATTATTTTTTACTACCAATCCAAATTATGGCTATAATTTAATGCATGTTTTTAATTTAAAACTAAATAAAAAAGAAGAAATTAAAGCATGTTATGAGTTTGTAACCAAAAACAATGTGGATGAAATTTATGGTTCTTTAAACACTCTTAATACTACAGATTTAGACAATCTGATACATTTTGCAGACAACAATCTTAAAACCATAAAATTGCTACCAGATAGCAAAAACAGAATGTTACGCAACTTAGCCGTAGAATATTATGGTTACGTGCCCATTATTTCTTTAAGAACCATTCCATTAGATAAAGTAATTAATAAAAGAATCAAACATTTATTTGATGTTGTGTTTTCAATACTAGTAATTTTACTGCTTTTGTCGTGGTTAACTCCTTTAATTGCCTTACTAATAAAAATGGAATCTAAAGGCCCCGTTTTCTTTAAACAAAGAAGAAACGGATTAAATTATAAAGAGTTTTATTGTTATAAATTCAGATCCATGCAATTAAATTCAAAAGCTGATTTAGAACAAGTTCAAAGAAACGACCCAAGAGTTACTAAACTCGGGAGAATTATAAGAAAATTTAGTATTGATGAGCTGCCACAATTTTACAACGTTTTATTAGGCGACATGTCAGTTGTAGGACCAAGACCTCACATGGTTAGTCACACCGAAATGTACGCCAAAAGCGTTGATAAGTTTATGGTCAGACACTTTATTAAACCAGGAATTACCGGTTTAGCTCAAATAAACGGTTGCAGAGGAGAAGTTGAAACCGAAAAAGACATAGTAAATAGAGTGAAATTCGATATTTTTTATCTAGAAAATTGGTCTATTTTGTTAGATTTAAAAATTATAAATAAAACAGTTATTAATACCATTAAAGGCGAAGAAAAAGCATATTAATTCAATTAACGCAAACAAACTTCTTATTAAAAAACTTCTTATTTTTTA
>Ga0209134_10000146_pt1 | contig 18909 bp, 12 predicted proteins | sample LauGreSp1BDMLBSN_2_FD_187566 | JGI IMG/M metagenome (GOLD analysis project Ga0209134, IMG submission 187566) | Freshwater lake microbial communities from Lake Michigan, USA - Sp13.BD.MLB.SN (SPAdes) (version 2) | ecosystem: Environmental > Aquatic > Freshwater > Lake | place: Lake Michigan, USA... | reverse complement strand
GGATTTGAATAATATAAACAATCCTCCTCTGATAAGAAAGAAGGTAATAAACTAAACGTATAAGTATTTCCACTTCTTGATATTGGTGTACCTAATCCTTGAACAGATATTTGAGTGAAGTCAAGTAAATCATCTTCATCTCTTCTTATGTAAGCATAGTATTCACCCTCTCTAGTCTCAAAGTGGGTATTATCTATGTAACCAGCGTCTAGATTACTTAGTATCTCTACATCCCAATTACTATCACTAGACTCTAATGATATTGTTTTAAAATGTTTAACATCACTTGGTTCTTGATTAAAAGCAAATTCAACATAAGAATCGTGGTTTACTAATACACCACTATCATTATAAAAGAAATTTTTATTACTGGTCTCTGAATGATGCCTAAATAATTGACCACATTTAAAAGAGTAAAAGTTATTTCCTAGTCTAGCCATCCATTCTGGTTTATAAGACCAGAAAGATGTCCATCCATTATTTTTTTCATCGAAACTTATTGTCTTTGACATATATTATTTTTTTTAACTACAGAATCCGTTAGTACTCCATTGACCAGCTCCACCTTCTACACTTCCAGTTATCGCACAAAAAGTATAACTACTAAATCTAGATGTGCTTATTGACTTAGGTGTTCCATCACAAGCTGTATATGTTATTAAAGCATCTCTACTCGCTATATGTGTGTAACTAGTACAAGCTTCCTCAGAAGAACACGTAACAGTTTCTGTAAGAGCAGGACAAGCTGTTCCACCTCCAGAAGCTGGTGTTATAACGGTTCTCGTTCTTGTTTTAGATCCAGAAGAACAAATAGACCAGTCAGACCATTCTGAAACAACACAATTCACAGGAACTGCCCCACCACTACAATTAGCAACGTCTTGTAATTTACCAAAAACTTGCTTTCTATATAGTCCATTAAATGAATAATACCCATCAGGAGCTTTTGTTGTTAATGTTTGATTTGTATACACAGAAACAGCAGTATTAAAACTGCTGGAATCTATGTAATATAATGAGCTTGTAGCCATATTTATTTATGTATTTTTAATTATATATTTATTCTAGTAAACACAAACATTTGATGATGTAAATGCAGATCCGTCCCAGTATCTACTTAATCCGTCAGCAGAGTACCATCCAGCACCTCTAGCAGCTAATATTCCACAACTTCTGTGTAAGAAAGTAGCATCTGCCCAATCCAAAGCGTTTATACCTACTGATATAGTTGATCCCATTCCGTAGTTAGAACATGCTACACTTTCTGAAGAAGAACTATATCCAACAATGTAACTAGTACATATTTGTGCTTCTGTACAACTCTGAGTTTCAAATAATACTGGACAAGCAGCTCCTCCTCCTGATGCAGGTACTACAACTGTACGGGTTCTAGTTTGACTTCCTCCAGAACAAGTGCTCCAATCTGACCAAGCAGAAACTTGACAATCTACTGGTATTACACATTCTTGGTATTCTATTAGTGATGGACAAGTAGCTCCTCCTCCTGATGCAGGGGTAACAACTGTTCTTGTTCTACTTTGGAATCCATCAAAACATTCTGACCATTCGCTCCACGCTGAAACTTGACAGTCAACTGGCATAGCACAACTTTGCGTCTCTGATAATACAGGACAAGATGCTCCACCATTTTGAGGTTGTGTTACAACTGTACGAGTTCTAGTTTGACTTCCATCAACACATGTAGACCAAGCACTCCAATTAGATACTACGCAATCTACAGGGAAGCATGATGGTAAATAACTTTGGTAAGTACCATATACTGTTTGAATACCACTAGCTCCTACTATAAATCCAGATGTATTGTTTAATAACAATTCAATAGAGAATTCATTTCCGTAAGTAACAGAAGGATTAAACGTAACTTCTAAATAAGCATTACCAGGTGTCGACACTATTGAATATTGTAAACCAGCATAGTTCTGTACATTTCTACTTGATATAGTATAAGTACTTGGTTGGTTTGCTATTGATATTGCAAATCGTTTTGTAACCGTATTACCAGACTGATTATTACATGTTACAGATCCTAAATTTATACTTGAACATCCTCTCATTTCAGAAAGTACAGGACAAGCAGCCCCACCATTCATAGACGGAGTTATAACTGTTCTAGTTCTAGTTTGAACACCTTCTGAACAAGTACTCCAATCAGACCATTCTGAAACAACGCAATCCATAGCGCAATTTCTAGTTTCTGATAACACAGGACAAGTAGCGCCTCCATTTAAAGCTGGTGTTATAACTGTTCTAGTTCTAGTCTGTGTACCAGCATCGCAAGTTGACCAAGCTGACCATTCAGATACTACACAATCTACAGGACAATCTCTCGTCTCTGTAAGTGTAGGGCACGAAGCTCCACCACCAGTTGGTTGAGTAATTACTGTTCTAGTTCTTGTCTGAGTACCTCCATTACAATTTGACCACGCACTCCAATCAGAAACAACACAATCAACTGGAAAACAAGACGGTAAGAAACTTTGGTAATTACCATACATAGTTTCTGATCCGCTAATTCCAACTATATTCCCCGAAGAGTTTTTCAATAATAATTGAATAGAGAACTCATTTCCAGAAGTTACGGAAGGTCTAAAAGCAACTTGTATGTAACAATCTCCAGGAGTTGATACTATAGAGTATTCAAGTCCAGCTGGATTTATAACTGTTCCAGGTGCTGATTCAATAGTATAAGTACTAGGAGCATTATTTAAAGCTATTCTAAATCTTTTTGTAATTGTACTACCACCATCGGTATTACATATAGTATCTGTTATATCTATACCAGAACAAGTTATTGTTTCAGTTAATACAGGACACTCAGTTCCTCCTCCTGACGCAGGCGTAATTACTGTTCTAGTTCGGGTCTTAGTTCCGTCAACACATTCTGACCAAGCTGACCATTCAGATACTACGCAATTAGTACAAGATCTTGTTTCACTAAGTGTAGGACATGCAGTACCTAACCAGTTAGGTTGAGTAGTTACTGTTCTAGTTCTAGTAGAAGAACCATCAACACATGCAGACCACGCAGACCATTCGGATACGGCACAGTTTACTGGAATAAGGGATGGTGCATAACTTTGGTAATCTCCGTAAAGTGTTTGATTAACATTAGTACCAACAATATTTCCTGAAGAGTTCTTAATAAATAATTCAAGAGAAATTTCATTTCCATAAGGTAATGAAGGTTTAAATACTACTTGTACGTAAGGACTTCCAGAATTATAATCTATAACATATTGTAATCCAGCTTGATTTGTAACAACCCCTGTATCAATTGTATAATTTGAAGGAGCGTTATTTACAGATATTGCATATCTTTTTGTTACAGTATTTCCTCCATCAGTGTCGTTTCCTATAAGATTTGTTATTCCTATACTAGAACATGTTTGGCTTTCAGTTAATACAGGGCAAGCTGCACCTCCGCCTGACGCTGGAGTGATTACCGTTCTACTTCTAGTTTGGAAACCATCAACACAATCTGACCATTGACTCCATTCAGATACAACACAATCAACTGGCATTATACAACTTCTACTTTCTGTTAAAGAAGGACAAGCCGTACCACCACCAACTGCTGGAGTTATTACCGTACGTGTTCTAGTTTGAGTACCGCCTGAACAAGTAGACCAAGGTCCCCAATCAGAAACAACACAGTTTACTGGAACAACATCGCATTCACAAGCTAAAGCATAATTTGTTTCATTAAAACATAATCGTATAGGAGTAGCTGTTATACTACAATTTTCAGTGTCTATATAATCCCAAACTAAATAAAGTTTTTGAGATCCAGTTCTATTAAATGTAAATTGAATATAGTTATCATCTCCAGATTTTGTAATTGCAGGATATGTAGCAGAATCTAATATTTGCTGAGGTGTTAAATCACTAGCGGTAACAACGTATCCTATTCTATTACAAGACGTAAATTGTCCAGTAGCTTTAGTAGAAGTTACTTTTATTACTGAGTTATTATAAGGTATCTCATTTTCTCCTTCACTACCAGTGTCAGAAATAAATCTAGTTACATTTCCAACAGCAAATACATCTAGTAAAGAAGAACTTCCGCTAGTAGCTGTAGCTGAATTTGTCCATTCATATTTATTAGTCATAGATTTATTAGTGTCTGAACTATCTCCAACAACTAAAGTAATTACTTCTAACTCAGGATTTCCAATACATACGTTTTTAAGAGACAATGATCCCATTGTATTCTCTCTATTGTATATGTTTAAAACACCACTTGATACAGTTGTTGGTTTAGGAACAGTAAAATTACCAGTACCAGTTACATTTTCAAGGTAAGTAGTAACTCCATTTGTAATCATTTCAAAATCAAAAATACTTCCTCCTGGAATTGTATAATTAACAAGATGATTACCTATATTGCTTCCTAATTCTATATTATAAGAATAATAACTATTAGATGGTATGTTTAACCATTGTATTGCTTGACCACAAATAAGAGACGCTTTATAGTCTATTTTATCTGTAGCTAATGACAAAATATAATTATCATGGATAGGATCAAACCCACCATACTTAAAGTTATTTTTGTACTGTTTCAAGTTATCTTTAAACCAGTCGCGCATTTTATATTTAGATATAGGTTCTAATCCATCTCCACCTAATCTTAAAACCGCTCCTTTATTTGTATCTGTAAAATATATTGAGTTTGCATAATATGAAAAACTCTCTGGGTTTTTACTAATACCCCATTCTCCAGCAAAAGGAATTTCTTGACCAAGAACATCTTCAACAGAAGACACACTACCGCCACCTACAGCATCGAATAAAACATTTTTATTATAAAGTATTCTATGTACTTTATCTTCTTGGAATACTACTAAATCAGTGTCTCTAGAATGTATCTTTTGAATACTTCCGTATTTATCATCCAAGTCTTTATAGTTTGCTCTTGATAAGTTAAATTCATTTAATGAGTTATAACTTGTTGTTTTATCAAAAGGTCCGCTATAAGTTATAGAAGCTATATTTCTTACTTGTTTATATCCGTCTAATTGTACAGCGTTAGGTCTTGAATTAGTGGATAAAAAGTTTCTATTAAAAACATCTTTAACAACATAACTCTCAGCTCCATTACCTTGAGTAAAACAATTAAACCAATTTAAATTAATTATAGCAGGAACACTTGAAGTTTGATCAACATCAGTAGTGTACTCTTGTTTATTAGACATATGAAGACCATTCTGTACAAGATAAGTATCTTGGGTCTCGTAAAAAACTTCAGATGTATTATCAATGGAATCAGTTTCAAATATTAATAAACTATATCCAGTCGTTATGGTTATTTTTGCGTTTAAGAATGAACGATTTTGTCCATTACCATTCAATTGGTTTTTTACTTTTAAATATAAATACCCATTAGGATTCAATGTTATTGTTTCTCCTCTATTAGGTAGTTTTGTTCCAAATGTACCACTTCCAGTGTCATAAGGTTTTGTGAACCCTCTTACAAATTCATAAGTTTCAAAATCACCTAGTCCATCACCTTCTGTTTGAAACCAACTTTGAAAATTAGTATAACTATCGCTAGATATATATTCTTTTTTAAACTCTACAGTAGTTAATCCACTTCTCTCATTTTTTATTTCTATCTCTATTCTACTACCAGGTGGTATTGGAATATCCTCAACAACAGGAAGACTTAGAGTTCCTTTATTAACAGAGAAACCAGCTGCGCCTCCACCAAAAACAAAAAAATTGTCTCCAGTATCCATAGCTTCTTTCTTGAACTCGTAAAAGTTTTTCTCAGCTCCATCTATTGTTAATGCAGATGATGATTTCACTTTTACATATACCCCAGAAGGCTCTACTATATCTGTACCTGCTGGATTTTTATTATCTTTAATAAAGTCTCTTGCATTTGTAGCGTAATCTAAAATTTGAAGCTTTACAACGTCATCAGCAAATCCATTTACATTCTTCTTTACTATTAGATAATCTCCTTCTTTTACTTTCTGTTTGTCTTGACCCTCTAACTTTAACCAAATAAATCCTTGATCTTCATAGGCAATAACGGAATATATAGTATGATAATTTAATTTACTATCTTTTACAAATATTTTATATCTATTAGCCCAAGCAGGAGCTTTGCTTTTTATCTCTAACTTTAAGTTGTTACTGGTAACACTATTCTTTATTGGTATAAAGACAGTATTATCATTACTTGTTAATACGGTAGAATATCTTCCATCTTCATCCAAATATACAATACCAGTTTCATAACTTCTAATTGATTTACAACTAGCATAAACATTATTATCTGAAGAAAAAACATTAACACTATCTACCTTTATGTGATAGTATTCATTTTGGTAATCAAATAAAGAGTCTCCTGTATCATTAGGAGTCGTGTCTATCTTGTGTCTTATATACGGTATCTTTATACTTAATACATTACTTGAAGTAGCTGTTAATAATATAAAAGGCTTGTACTTATCTGGATAAGATTCTATATCATTGTTAGGCTCTGTATTATTTAAATCAGCATTTTTAAAATTATTACTCGCTACAGTTGATAGGAAAGTGATAAACTCTTCTGATTTAGAAAGTTCAAAAGCACTAGCGTATGTTTTCTCTAAATAAAAAGATAGATCACACATGTAGTTACCAAAGAAAGGAGTATCACTACTAGCTCTAAATGATATAGAAAGTATTTTTCCCTTTTTAATATCAGATGGAGCTAACTGTATATTTAAAACATTATCAGTAGTTTCATTGCTAGATACAGTTGTATTCAAAAGATTTTCTTTTAAATCTTCAGCAACAAAAGATGTTTTAAAATCTACATTTATTTTTTTACCAGATATATCTACAAGATCTCTACCTTCTGTATAGTTACCAAACATAAGTCTATTACCTATAAACTCCTGAGCTTTTGCTACAACTGGTATATTATCATATAATCTATTTACCTCATCTTCTGGAAGTATAGAGTATATCTTATTATTAGAAAATAAAAATGTTTTTTCTGAATTATTTCCGTATTTTTCTTTTGACTTATCTAAATTCTCAATAACATATATAGTACCACTATTACTTTCTTTAAACAATAACTGTACATCTGTTACGTTTTTATCACCAGTATTAAAACCAATGTTAATAGCATTAAATGAGTTAACCATCCCATTATTTTCTTGAGTAGAAAAATTGAATGAGAAATCAGAAGGATAAAATTGAGGATTACTAAATGCAGAAGTAGCACTATACTCTCCATCTAAATATCTATATCTATATCCAAAAGATAAAAACCTTTCTTTTATATTATTTTCAGTACCATCGCCAAACTGAGTAGGAGTGCATTTAGGAGCTTTAAACGGGGCTCTTTTATATAAACTGATATCTTGTGTCGCAAAACCATTTACAGCCCAGGATTTGGCTCTATTTACGTTTATACAGCGTATAGGGTTTAAGTCGTCTGTCCATACAATAAGTTTTTCCTTATTGAACGAGTTATATATTACATTAGCACCAGTTATTTTATACTTAGAATTGAAGTTTAATACGTTGGCAGAACCAGCTCTTGTGTCTGATAAGATTATAGATAAAGATTCATTATCTAATATATTATATTCATATATAAAATTTCCAGCAGTTGAAGTAACAAACCAGTAAATACATTCATTACCCTCGTCTGTTACACTTCCTATAGTAACAGCGTTAAGTGGTAAAGTTAAATTAGTTAATTTATCTAATCCATTTGATTTTTGAACAAGACCTAAACTAGAGCCTTCTGAGTTTGATACTATAATGTTCTCGGCATCAATATACTCTCCTTCTGGTATTAATCGAACATCGTAATCTTTGTTCATTAACCCACCTACAAAAGTCTTTTTTAACTCCATATTATTTTATCCAGTTACTTCCACCTCTAATAGATTGTAAAATTTCATCGTAACGAATATTTGACATTCTAATTTTAGTGTTATTTCTAATTGCTCTGTATTCTACTTTAGCTCTCTGAACTATATATTCTTGAACACCAAACTTATTTGTAAGTATCTCGTGTTTTATAAATTGATATAAAAACTTCTCAGCTAATTTATTTACTTTTATTTCGTCTTCTGACAAATCAGATAATCCATCAGAAATATATTCTATTACTATAGTTTTACCAACTAAATCAGAACTAAATCTCATAACGCCTAAATTCTTGTTTATGACAAATGTTCCATTCTGATTAGCTGTTTTTCCATCTATACCAAATCTACCTCCATTTAAATAAGTAGATCCACTGTCATTTAAATTATTTGACTTTGGGTTTCTACTATTTAATTCTGTAGTTGAAGTACCTTCTAATGCTTGACCATTGGTATCAAAAAGTATATTATAATTATTATCTTGAAGATATGAATTTACAATACCAGACTGATTATTTCTAATTATAGGTCTAAAATTACCGTCTTCGTCAACCCAACTTATTCTAACATAATTTACATAGTCTCTTGGAACTGGTAATTGAAGATTAGTCGGTAACTCTAGCTCTATAGCTTTTACTTCTTTAGCAACATCGTAGTTTAATTCCTGAAGACCTCTCTTAGCATGAAATATAACTTCATATCTTTTGCAGTCATTTATTATTTTATCATCACCAACATACATCATATAAAAGTTATTTATAATATCTTTCAATAATATATATTGATAATTACCCCAATTCTCATCTTTAGGGTTTACCCCACTATTCTCGTAGTATTCGAAATCAGTCATCTCTTATATTTTTATTTTGCGTCTCCTTGGTTTTCAAGCGCTATAGCAGCACCAACAATATCAGGCTCTCTCATATTTAAACCAGCGTACTTTAATATTTTAGATATAATTTTAAACTTATCATCATACCCAATCTCTAAGTCTTGGAATCCTTGTTTAGAAGGATTAAATATAGCATTACCACCAATCATTTCATAGGTCCAGTTTGGATCCTTAGGGTTTCTAAAATATATTATTTGGACACCAGAAACAATTGTGTCTGGATATACTTTATATTTATCTTCGTATTTTACATATGCAGGATAGAATACACTTGGTCCAGCAACTTTATTGGTTAAGAAATAAGATAATTTCTCTCTTGGAACTTCCTCTACCTCTTTACCATTGTAAATTATATTTATCGTAGTATATAAGTTTGATGGACTACTAAAGAAACCATTTGAGAAAGTCATTGTAGTAGGAGCAACTATAAAATTATCTATAGCTTCTTTTATTCTTGTTACAGTATCTTTATAATTAGCTCTTTGTGTTTTACCTACTATCGCTTTATTATACTCATAAAAATAATCATCAACAATCTCTTGCTGCGCCTGTTTAGCAAATGTGTTGAACTGCAAAGGAGTTATGTATCCACGGCTTTCTTTATTCAAAATAAAGTCAACTATGTTTCTTACATCGTTAATCATCATAATTAGTTATTTTGTGCAAAGTTAATAAAAAAAAAGCACCCCCTTTCGAGAGCGCTTTTATTATAATTGATCGTTATTTAACACAATATACTACAATTTGTTTGAAATATCAGACAATACATCCATACCTTCATCCGTCAAGAAGAAAGCAGCTAATGCAGAATAAGCATTCTCTCCAAATGGTACCGTGATAATTCTTCCTTTGTCTTTTCCGCTCCAATTAACAGTTCTTCCATCAGAACTTACATTGATGATATCCATCTGTACAGCTCTAATTGCAATGTTTCTAAATTTAATAGAATCATCATTAACTAAAGAATTAAACTCTGCTGGATTTTTACTAGCGTAAATCAACATGTCTCTTCTTAATTCAGAAGAAGTAAGCAATTCTACTTTCCCTTTCAATACCACTCTAGCAATAGCCTCTAATTCCTCAATAGGCATTTCTCTAGCTGTAACCTGAGCATCAAGTTTAGCGGTTAACTCATCATACTCTTCTGCTGCTTTTTCTTCAGCATCAAACTCGTAGTAAGCATTGTTATTATCTGGATGATAAATAGATAAGAATTTTTGTAACTCTACCTGTTCTTTTTTTACGAATAAAGATCCGTTCTCAAAAATAATAGGTGTAGATACAGCATACCCATCTTGCTCATCAATAAATGGAGAAGTTTGATTATCACTCCATCTTAAAGCACGATTAACTTTATACTCTTGATCAAAATATAAAAGTGGTTTGTTTGGTGAATGTTTAGAACGCAACATAAAAGAGATTGGTGTTGCATTACCTTTTAAAAGATACATTCTATCTTTAAACTCAAATTCCTTTTGAGAAGGAACTTCTTTTTTTTGCACTTGCTTTGCCATAATTAAATTATATTAAAATTAAAGATGCAAAAGTACAAAAAATATAAATTATAAAAAAACCGCTAAAAGACGAATCCAATAGCGGTTAAAAAAAATGAGAGTCTTTAAAGTAAAACATTACAGTGCAAATATAAAACAAAAAGGGTAAACCGAAGTCTACCCTTAATGATATTAATAAAAACTTATTAACTACTATTTTAACAACATAAAGTTATTAGCACCTAAAACAACCAAAGCTCTTTCAGATAAGAAGTTAACAGACATAGCATCGATGTCAGAGTTTGAAGCTCCTCCAGCAGATCCTACAATCCAAGATTTGTATTTTCTATCTTCTGTTTCAGATTTTCTGTAACGAGTGTGTAAGAATGGACGTTTAGCATTTTTACCAAGAACTTGGTCGTAAACAGTCAATGTTCCAGCAGGAACTAATACACCATCGATATCAGAGATAGAACCTCTAGTTGTAGCATCGTTCAAATATTTCCAGTCAGTTTTGTAGAAATCATAACCTAAGTTAAATCCTTTAAAACCAAGATTCAAAGCCATGTCTTGTTCGTTGTCAAACAATCCGTAAGAAGCTCCACTTGAACCGAAGTTATTTTGAGCAGCTAATACAGTGTCAATCTCGAAAGATGTTTTTCTGTTAACGAATAATACATTCTCTTGAATAGCACCTTCTTTATCCAACACTTTGATAATGTTTTCTAAGTCAGCTCTTTCAGTGATAGCACCTGTTCCAACGTTACCTCTATTAGCGATTTCGTAGAACAAACCTTTAGTACCTTTGTAACCAGCAGCAGCTACAGCAGAACCAGCAGCAGCAGGCTCACCTTCAACCATTGACATTTCTAAGTAATCTTCGAAACGTAAACGAGTTTCATGCTCAGATTTCAAATACCATAAGTATCCGTCAGCACCATTTTCAGTTGTAACTTGAATCCAACCAACTTGAGCCATATCAGAACCATTAACCTCATACTTATCTTTGATGATAATTGGGTTAGTTTCTAAGATGTCAGATTGAGCTTCCAAAGAACCAGCCATTCCGCCTGTTCCTTTTTTGAATTCAGAACCGTAAACAAATACTTTCAAAGCACCAGAAACAGTACTTAAAGCAGCTAAGTTAGCAGCGCTATAAGGAGCAACAGTAATTGTTACACCGTCAGCATCAATAGCAGTAACTAAAGCTTTAATAGTAACTCCATTAGAAGTATCACTAATAACTACAGTTTGGTTTAAACGTACGTTATGAGCAGCACCAAAAGTAATAGTAGATGAAGTTGCTTTAGTAGCAGTTCCAAATACGTGAAGACGACCTTGCTCACTCCATTTGATCAAATCAGAAGTAGAAGGCATTTCAGCACCTACTAAACGTAAGAAAGATGCGATAGAACGATTTCCAAATCTTTCGAATTCTTTTTCGTAAAGGTCTGGTAATTCATGTGACAAAAAGTCAAATGTACCTACATAGTTAGTAGATAATGTAGCTTTAACTGGAGCTGGAGTTAATTGAGCTCCACCAGTGATAGCATTACTTGTAAAATTTACAGCTTGAGCCATGTTTTGTGTTTGTGTTTAATTATTATTTTCTTTTTCTAATTTTCATACCACCCTCAAAATCATCGCTAGGAATCACTCTCATTTTAGGACCATCACCCTTTGGTGTCACATCCTTATTGTCTCTTACAGACATCTCAATGTTTTTTGCATCTTTAATTACGTTTCCAGTTGCATCTGACTTGCCTTGTTCATAAAAGAACTTAGCGAAACCATCTGGGTCTCTAAACATAGCTAGAGCTTTGTGATACTGGTGTTCGTCTTTTAAATATCCATTCTCATCTAAATGCTTAGCGATAATACCGCTAATATCTGATTGAGCATTTTTAGTTTCTAGCACATCGCTAGGTTTGAAAACCTGTTTTTTATCTCCTAGATTAAATTCAAAACCTTTGAATTCACTATTAAATAATCTATTGGTCTTGTCTAAAAATACACTAGACTTTTGTTGAGCAATCTCCGATTCTTTCTTCGAGTTCTCGGTATATTCTTGATAGAAATTAAAAGCTTCTTTATAATCCTCTGGAACTTCAGCAGATCTAGACCCTAGATCAACCTTATACTGTTCCTTTAAATCATTTAAATAACTTTTAGCTCTAAACAATTCTTCTTTTAACGCAACCTTTTTCTTTTTGATATCTCTATCGTCATCAATATCTTCATCATAAGAATACTCTTCTTCTAATAAATAAGTAATGTCTTCATCATCTAGATGAGGTTTTGTTTGCTTGTAATATTCTTTTAGAATAGTAGCATCATTCTCTGAGTTCCAATCTCTATTTATTTTAAGATAATTGTCAACACCAAATTCCATTAACTTCTTAATGTCTTCTGGTAACTCAGCTTTTTCTTTTTGTGTAAGAACTTCGTCTAAAGAGTTATACTCTTTTTGATATCTTTCTTTTAAGTAGCTTAATACTCTAGCATCATCGATGTCTTGTGATTGAACATCTTCTACCTCTGTATCTTCTACTTCTGTATCTTCTACTTGCGTATCTTCTACTTGTGAATCATCATCAACTGTTTCTACAGTTTCTAAATCATTATCTACAACTTCTTCTTGGTTGCTAATAACTTGATTTTGCACTTCACCATCGTCATCTAAGACTTTAAAAGTAAATCCTTCCATTATATTAAATATTAAATTAAATTTTTTGCAAAGTTATGAATTTTTAAATAGTGTTGAATATATCATCAATATTACCAAAATCATCTTCTTCTTCAAAGTCTATAGCATCCTCATCTTTAGCTCTTTGTCTAATCATTTTTGATTGTTGAGTTGCTTGTAACTTTGTTCTTTTATCTTTTCTATCCTCTCTCTCTTGTTCTTTCTGATTCAACATAGACATTTCGCTTTGTTTAATCTCAGATTTCATTCCTTCTTGAAGTTTTATTAACTCAGCTTTCATTTCAAACTCCATTCTAAGTTTCTCCATTTCATTTTGATGCTTCAATTGTTCTAATTGAATATCAGATTGAGACTCTGCTTGAACTAATTGCATTTTAGATTGAGATGTAGCTTGAGCTAATTGAGCTTGAGCTTGAGCTTGAGACTCGTAGTTTTTCTTTTGATTTTCTTGGTCTCTCTCTTCTTTCTTTTTCTTTTTAACTTTTAATAATTGAGAAGCTATTTTAACATTTTTAACATTTCTAATGTCAATAGCGTCATCAATATCAATTTTACCAGCAGCTAGTGCGGCTTGTATGTTTTGATTAAGCATTTGAGTTTCCTCTTCATCTGGCATTAAATCGATATAAATTCCAAAATTATATAAATGCAAATCTTTTATTTTCTCAATAACATCCATAGAACTTCCGCCAATCATATTAGCAAAATCTTCTTTCATATCAGAATACTCTAATACATCAGACATTCTATAACAAATACATTCAGCAAGTCTTCTTGTTGTAAAAATACCACTTTGAAGAATATGTCTTGTAGCTGTATTTGAATTTAAAGCTGCTAATTTCTGAGTTCCAACCAAACTATTTTCATCTGGCATACTTCCATCTCTAGCCTCATTTAATCCAGTTACAGCTCTAATCATACCAAGGTATTGATTGTACATTCCTATAAGTGATTGTATTTTAGCGTTAGCTCCTGAAGCAGTTAATTCTTGAACTGGTATCTTACCATTATTAAATTCTCCGTCTTCAGTCATGCTTCTACCAATAACACTACCAGTTTGGAAATATAAATTTAAAGCCTCTTCTGGCGTGTAAGTCATACCATTACCTAAATTGATAGAATTTAATCCATCTATATCCAAATAAACACCATCTGGTTTCATACTAGAAATTACTTGTTGTAATTTTAAGTGTGTTAATTGTATTTGATCAGCAAAAGGAATCATTCTTTTAACTAAAGAATCAATAGATCCTCTATACATTCTTGGAGCTGATAGTACGTAAGGAGCATATACTTTTGATATAGAAGATTTTGGTCTAACCATATTCTTCATAACCTCCCACTTAAGTATGTGGTTAGTACCCATTACCAATATACCTTCAAACCAAACATCTATTCTTTTAGATAATTTCTCAAATTGAGCTTCTCCAGTTTTAGGACCTTGAAAAGAATCATCTCTTTTAATTACCTTTTCACCACCATTACCATTCTTTTTCTTTTTGTAAACGATATTCATATCTGTTTTAAAAGCAAAGAATAACAAAGTTGCGCTATTGTTATTTAAGTTACCTCCAGTTGAATTTCCTCCTTGTATATTTTGGTATGAATCCCATTTTGAAGCTAGTTTTGATATCTCTTTAATATCTTCTTGACTTAAATTAGGATTTATTTTTTTTAATTCTGTTATATTTACATTCTTTACCTCTCCAAAATAATAGCAATCCTCAAACGTAGGATCTTCTGTTGGAGACCAAACCATATTTGCTGGATCACAGTATTCTATCTTAATACCGTTGTGAGTATCGAATGAATGTTTAGCAGCTGATATACCTAAAACAGTTGCGTCTTCATCTATTCTTCTTTTAATTAAATCATAGTTGTTTAGTTTTAAAACATTATCAATAGCTTTTTCTTCAACAACTTCAACTTCATCTTTATAGAACTCCATGTGAAGATCTAATTCTTGCTTGTCAGCTGGCATGTTTTCTTCTGGTATTGGATACATATCCACACCAAGTAAATCCTTAGCATCCTTTAATATTTCTTTACCAACCATAGCTTTTTCTAGCTCAAATTTGTAAGCTCCTTTTTTCATAGAAGACATACTATCTATAGCTTCAGCTTTAACTTCGTATTGTCTATTAGACATTCCGTTAACAACAATATCTACAAACTTAGGTATAATTGGTACTGGAGTCCAGTCAACATTAAGATATGAAATATCACCATTTACACTCATTTCTTTTTTATACTTTTGAACAGATTGCTCTCCTCTAGCATATAATCTTAATTTGTGAAAGTGATCTCTATTTGTATAAAATCTAGAACCATTTAAAGAAGTTTTTCTAAACCACTCCCCTTGTATTGCATGTCCTACACTTCTACCATATTCTTCGCTCAACTTTGTATTGTCGTCAGCTAATTGATCTGGAAAGTATACGTTAGGTAATGAAAAGTCTTGACTCATATTTATTTTAATAATTCGCTTTGTAATCCTTTATTGGAATATCTTGCAAAATTAAACAATATTTCTTTATTATTTCTAATTGGCTTAACTACATAAGTTTGATTAGCCATAATCGCAAAACCACTACTAATAGAAGCATCAAATTTTGTTCTGTTAGAAATATCATAATTAGCCCAATCAAGTAAAGTTCTATTGAAATACATATTACCAATCTTACCAGCTTCTCTGAACTGACCACTGTAATCTATTCCGACATATTGATCTATGTAAGCCTCAATCGCATTTGCGTGAAGCTCAATTACTTGCATAGATGAAGGTATGCCACCTAGCTCTTTCTCGGATTGACTTAAATCATTCTTGTGTTTATCTGGTCTTCTTAGACAGAACTTATCATATCCTCTATTATAAAAATACTTTAACTGACCAACCTTGTTGTTCTCAATTAATATAGGCATACTATAAAACACACAAGCCATCAAGCAATCTTCATAAAACTCTTCAGCAGTTCTAGGTCTTGCTATGTATTCTAAGAAAAAGAAATTACTTGGTGCGTCCTCCATATTAAACTTTGTAAGACCATGTAATGAACCTTTAGATCCACCACCACCTACAACTCCAGATATATCATAAGTATCGCAACCGAAAGCTCCTATGTGTGCATTAGCAGGATGTCTCCTACCATTCTTCATATCTACAACATTCGTATTCTCTTTATTTGGAAACCAAGTCACTTTAAAGTTACCATCTCTATTTGGAGTCCATATAACCTCACTATCTTTAACACCGTTCTTCCAAGCAAATTTACCCGTGTTCACAATTTGGTTTATCTCTAATCCATCATTGTAGTCTATTTGCTCATATATCTTTGACAAATCAAACAATGAGTTTTTAGCCTCATCTCTAAATGCATGACTCTCTGTTCTTGGGAATTGTCTATAGAATTCGTTTAAAGCGTCAGAATTGTTTTTTAAGGCACTAACTTCGTTCTCCCAGTAGTCTATTACCCCTGTGTAAATAAAGCCTCCCTGAATGTCTCTAATAGGCTTCTCAGGCGTTCTAAAGACTGGTTGACCATATATATCAATGTATCCTTCAAAATTCCACTCCATTGGGATAAATAAAGCGTAAAGTCCACTAAGTGTCTGTCCATTTGCATTTCTCTTTGTAACATCTGAATCATTATATAAAGACTTGTAATTCCCACCACCTTTTGCTATAGAGTTTGAAGTAGAACCCATCATACATTTACCAATGATTCTTCTACCTAAACGCAAACATGTTTTAGTAACCCTCCAGTTATTTAAGATATTATTAGGAACCTCCCACTTACCACTCTCGTCATGAACAAGTCTTAATAGTTTTTCCCCATCATAACTGTTATCTGCGGTATTCTTCCAGTCAATAGTAGTATCTAATCCATCAACATCATCCTTTAAAGACGACATATTATTTTTTGTAATTTTAGAAGCTGGTACACGATAAGCTAATTCTGTCTTTGGCTTATCCATACCGTCCATAATTGGTTTAAAAAAGAATGGATAGTTACCAGAGATTGGAACAACTTTATCAGTAAACATTTTCTTAGCATCCGAACCTGTCTTAGATAGAATACCAATACGACTATCTCTTGCTAGAGTAGCTGTATTGACTAATTCCGCTGAAGACATAAATGAGAAACCAGAACGTCTATTCTTTAAATAGCACATTCCGTAACTTCTTTCGTCAGCAACACATGCCTCCCAGAATAAAAAGAATACTCTGTTAGCCTCTCTAAATTCAGCGTGACCAACATCTATCTTAGTCCATTGTAGATACATGTAATGAGTACCAGTTACATAACATGGAGTTCCATTATTCATAAACCAGAAACCTTCTTCTCGTCTATCGAACTCATTCTCAATATAGTCTACGTATTTATTTTTAAACTCGTTTGGATATTCGTTCCATTGAAATACAGATGTTATTTTCTGTAGTTCTTTTGGATATTCGAAAGCCTCCCAATACTGTTCCTCTTTTTTTCTATCTCTTTTATAAACACTTTTTGGTGTTGAAGGAAGTGCTATATGTAATCCTTGAATTTCATACACCTCTCCAATAGTACCATCTTTAGATATAACAACAACATCGAACTCTGGATTATATCCATACTTCCATTCTTTCTTCTTGTTTAGTCTATCAATGTCTTTAGGTTGTATTTTGTTTACAATCCTAAAAATACTATTATCTTCCTTTACTTCGTTTTTCTGCAAAAGATTGGAATTTGATTTCATCTACTTCTTCTTTATCTGTACCCTCAAGTATTTTTTGCTCGCTCTCTATCTTTGATAATATATAGAATGCGTCATCTAAAGCTGTTTTTTTAGCTAATACAGCGTTTCTCATTTTATCAGCTGACACATCATCTATGTTATCGTCAGATATAATTTCATCAGCCAATACTTTAACTAACTCGATTACAGACTTATAAGCAGCGTCTATAATCATTTGCTTTAATTCTTGATGGTTATACAACATAATTATTTAATTCGATTACAACATCTCTATCGTACATTCTGTACATTTTAAGATCATCTATCTCAAACTCATACTCGCTATTCTTGGTAAAAGCTACCATGTCTCCGCTATTTAAGTTTAAGTTTTTAATTTGATTTTTGCTTGGGTAAACTATTATACCAACATGCTTCTCTTCTTTGTCGACTATGTGAAGACTTTCATTCTGTATAGTAGCAATTGGTTTTACAAAACAATAGTTTAAATGTGAGTTCCATATACCGTTTCTTTTGTACAAATAAATCCTTTCTGGACTTAGTATATACAAGTCATCTCTAAAAAACTCTGGAGATTTAGTTTGCCTACCTTTCATATCGTGATAAGTTCTAAATACATTATGATGTATTACAACTATGTCACCAGGTTTAACATCTCCATTATAATGATGAGGTGTTTCTATTACTACAGCTAATCTATTAACATACTTAGCCGATTCTAGTGATGTATTTATGATAACATCTTTTCCACCTATCTTTTTAGTATTATTGTAATTATCCCCAAGAGGAGATACTATAAAGTTATATGGAGATCTCATTAGAAATTGATATTAAATTCTAAAGCCATAGGGACATAATTGTTTATCTCTTTCCAACAAACAACTTCCTTGTCTTTTTCTATCCAGATTAATATACCAGTATCTACTCTTTGTATTGTGTGTATTACGTAATTTCCAAACACAGTTTGACCAACAACATAATGCATAGAGTTTTTGTAGTCATTCCCTATGCTGACTTTTCTTATTTCTTGCATTGTATTAAATTTTAAAAGCCATCGGTTAGGATGGCTTGTTCTCTATTCTTCTGTAACCTCTTTAACGGTATAGACTCCAGTGGTCAAATCTATATCAATATCTCCGTATTGATCTTTTAAATCTGACTTAAGTTTTTTAAAGTCTTTGT
>Ga0209134_10000145_pt1 | contig 18933 bp, 18 predicted proteins | sample LauGreSp1BDMLBSN_2_FD_187566 | JGI IMG/M metagenome (GOLD analysis project Ga0209134, IMG submission 187566) | Freshwater lake microbial communities from Lake Michigan, USA - Sp13.BD.MLB.SN (SPAdes) (version 2) | ecosystem: Environmental > Aquatic > Freshwater > Lake | place: Lake Michigan, USA... | reverse complement strand
GCTTAGGACATGACGACCATTGCTTCTGGCCACGGAATCGCAACACTATCCAACGGAACTACTTTGGATGTTTGGTTCCCATCTCCATCCCTATCCGGTCTAACTGGTTCTGCTCCTGCAGAACTGATCTCATTAGCTGGCGCAGATGAAGCGCGCGCAATTACTCGCGAAGTCATTAGTATCGAAATCGATTTAACAAAAGCACCTGCAACTGCTGCAGATGCTTATCTACGTTTACATCTGTTGTCACACCGACTTGTAAAGCCCCACGGAGTTGCACTTGATGGAATTTTTGGGCTTCTCAGTAATGTTGTTTGGACCTCTGTTGGTCCCTGCGCCGTTGACGGTTTTGAAATGACTCGAGCACGCTTGAAGGCTGTGCATGGACATGTCAGTGTTTACGGTGTTGATAAGTTCCCACGAATGGTTGATTACGTTGTTCCAAGTGGAGTCCGAATTGCAGATGCAGATCGGGTTCGCCTAGGTGCCCACCTTGCATCTGGCACTACTGTCATGCATGAAGGTTTTGTAAATTTCAATGCTGGAACATTGGGAACTTCAATGGTTGAAGGTCGTATATCTGCTGGTGTTGTTGTTGGGGATGGCACCGATGTTGGTGGTGGTGCTTCAATCATGGGCACACTCAGTGGTGGTGGAAAAGAAGTCATCTCAATTGGTGAAAAGTGTTTACTGGGCGCAAACTCAGGCTTAGGAATTTCTCTTGGTGATAACTGTGTGATCGAAGCTGGAACTTATATAACTTCAGCGGCAAAGGTAAGGCTTCCTGATGGTGAAGTAGTTAAAGCTGGCACGTTGTCTGGCGCAAGTAATCTTTTGTTCCGACGTAATTCACTTGATGGATCTCTCGAAGTTGTTTTAAGGACTGGGACTTGGGGTGGGCTCAACAGCATTCTGCACGCCAACTAAATCAAAGTAGGCAGATGGAATTTTGGTTCGGCTTCTAAAGGTTTCGCCTCGTAAACTCTTTTGTACGCCGGTGCTTGAGGTCGCCTTTATTGTTGCAACCGTTCCACTGGTATTTTTCATAACAATCTCTAACTTAACAACATCGGGCAAAACAAAGGCTGCCGCAACTGCTGCTTGTGAAACTGTCCTTTCCCACTTAAAAAAGCGAGGGTTCAGGATTGGATCCAGGCTGGATGGATCTGGAATTGTTTGTGTGTAACTTATTTGTGTACCCCAAGCATTTCCAGAAGTTTCTGTCTGTCCCCCACTTGAACTAGAAAAATAAGCAGCGATGGGCTTTCCTGCTTGGGTAAGTGTCATTCCAGCAGTGTTGGTAACTGCGGCTTTCCACAAATGTCCCCAGCCTTTTTCTGTCTCTTTGGCATATCCAAGGAATGATTGATCCGATATCTCACCATAAAGATCGCAATCACAGGATGCTCTATATATTCCTGCTTTACTCATGGCAAATGACCTAGATGCAATCGCTTGTGCCTGAAGGGCAGCCTCTGGCCACGATGATGGAACTTCACTAACTCCCCATAGGTATTCATCAGCTAGACGGACAGAGTTTGTAATTTCTAAACGATATCCAAGAGTAGATGCCTTTACCGCTCTTACTTGCATCTGGCCGTAGCGGTACTTTTTTGTGGTCGTTGTATGTGAAAGCGATATCACTCCATCAACGCCTTGTAAGTAACGAGTCCCACTCCAACGAATTGTGAAGACTCTGTTGCGCGGAATACTTGTAGTTTTCTTTCCAGTAACAACACTAGGAACAACTGTTGAACCCAAAATACTAAAATTTAGGGAACTCTTAACCGGAACGACCGCTAAAGGAATTGCATCTTGCGCATCTCCAATATCGCCATTGTAGATTTGAATTATTGCATCTTGTGTTGCAGTCACTATTTTTGCAGATGTAAGTAAGTGCCCAACGTTTACTCGCAATATTTTTGTGTCATCTAAAGGCGCGATTACGACATCTTTGTAGTAGTAATTAAGAATTGCAGTTGCAGTTTCACCCGCCATAGCTTTTGCTCTTGCTCCAATTTGACTCATACCAACACCATGGCCATAGCCAGCACCCTGTACTTGAAAGACAGTAGGGATTTCTACAGCTGAAGATTGTGTTGGAAAAATTATGGCAAGAGAAAGCGCCAGAATTGTAGGTTTAAACATCCTCATCAATTGCTGCGCTCTTTCCAAGGTGTAAGAACTCTTGATAGGCATCAATAACTGCATTTGGCTCGCCACGTTGAACTAGTTTTCCTTTGTGTAGCCATGCAACATCATTACAGGTGTCTCGCAAAGTTTGCATCGCATGGCTCACTAAAATCAGGGCACGATCTTCGCCACGAAGTTCCTTTACGCGATTTAGGCTCTTTTCTTTAAACTTGGCATCTCCGGTACTAAGTGCTTCATCAATAATCAAGATATCTGGACGCACAACGGCTGCAACTGAAAATGCTAGCCGCGCATACATACCTGATGAGTATGTGCGCATAGGGGCATCTATCGCATCGCCAAGTTCAGAAAATTCAGCTATCTCTTCAAAGTTACCCGCTATTTCCTCGCGTGACATTCCAGCGGCTAGTCCACCAAGGAAAACATTGTCACGGCCTGACATTGATGGATTAAAGCCAACGCCAAGTGCGAGCAATGTGCTGACAGATCCATATACCTCGATGCGACCCTGTGAGGGAGGCAAGATGCCGGCAACACATCTCATTAGAGAAGATTTTCCAGCACCGTTTGTGCCAATTACACCAAGCACATGTCCATATTGAATATCTAAATTAATCTCGTCTAGTGCTCTTACAACTCGCGTTTGTTTCTTGCCGCGCCCCAAAGACTTTGCTCGAGATTTAAGGGTCGGCTTCTTATCAATAGATGTTGTATATGTAAGTCCTACTCCACGGATCGAAACCGCGAGTTCATTTGTTATGTGTGTATTAGAGACGGACAGCGAACTCACGCTCCCTCGATAAAAAGAAATAAGTACCAACAAAAAAGATTCCAGTAGCCCAAGCTAATCCTTGTAGCATGCTTGAAAATTGAGGAGTTTCTCCTTGAACCATTGCACGTGTCCATGAATCCAAAATTGGGAAAAGTGGATTAACTACTTCAAGTGCTCGCAGACTTGGTTTCAAATCCGCTGCGGTATAAAGAATAGGTGACAAGTACAAAAGCGTTCTAGTTAGGTACGGTAAGAAACTTGCTATGTCTCTGAAATACACATTGATACAGGAAATTGTGATTGCCAAACCGAGTGCAAGAAAAATAGTTATCAAAAGCACAGGAATGGCCCAAAGCATTTGAAGTGAAAATGGTGATCCAACAATTGCTTTAATTGCAAGAAAGACAATGAGTGTGGGTAGAAATTTGAATATTGCAATCACTAGCGCTGATATTGGAAGCATTATTCGTGGGAACGCGGTGTTAAGAATTAAGCGCTGGCCTGCGGTAACAGATTTCACGCCACCGGTAAGACTGTTTGCTACAAGGTAAAACAGAAACAAGCTGGCAGTTAGATGTGCATACCGTTCACTATCTGTGGTGCCACCAATAATGATGATCAAAATGAAATAAACGGCCGACAGCAATAATGGATTTATAACTAGCCACAATTGCCCAAATACAGAGTCAAAATGTTGCTCTCGAAGTTCAGATTTGGAGTACTCCTTGATGAAGGTCCGACGAGACCATAGAGACTTCCAGTAACGGCCCAGTTTAGGCAGGCCAGCTTTGAATGGCTCATATACCTGCAGTGGCGTGCTCACGGGTTCAAGGTTACCGCAGGGGCTAGTGACTTAGGCGAAGTAAGAAATCCAAGCCCCCATGAAATATGCATTGTTAGCAATATTGTGGGTAAACACAGAATCTCGCCCATACTTTTTCCGATTACTCCAGAAGCAATCAGGATAAACACAGCATATGTGAGGGCTGGAATGAATAGAACCGGAGAAATTAACAATCCGAGTATTAGTGAAAGCGTTGTTGCAATAACCGTGAAGGGCGGTGCTAAATAACGGTAATTGATAGTGCCTTTATGGCGGCGTGAGACTACACGTCGCCAACGACCATATTCGAAGTATTGCTTTGCTAATGCTTTTATAGTTGATCGAGGCCGATAGGTAACAACTAAACGAGGATCAAAGTAAACAATGCCACCAGCTTGGCGCAATCTGAAGTTGAGTTCCCAATCTTGAGCACGAGTAAATCGTTCATCAAATCCACCAACAGCAAGTAATGCCTCTTTTCGAAATGCACCGAGATACACAGTGTCGACTTCCCCAGCGCCTCCGCCAGTATGGAATCTAGAAGCACCAACCCCTAGTGGACTGCGCATTGCACGTGCAACAGATCGCTCAAATAGAGATCGGCCTTCAGCGGCCATTACACCGCCGACATTTACTGCACCTGTATTTTCCAAAATCTCTGACACCAAATTACAATAATTATTTGGGATATTTGCATGGCCATCGACTCGAACGATAATTGAGTATTGCGATGATGCAATTGCCAAATTTAAACCAGCTGCAGTTCGACCTGTTGGATTGTCAACGATTACTACTCGAGAATCATTCTTGTGTAATTGCTGAGCAATTTCCAAGGTTCTGTCCTGCGAAGGCCCAATCGCTAAAATTACTTCAATCTTGCCATCGTACTTTTGGGCGAGGATCGCATTTACGGCATCAGTTAAGTACTTCTCCTCATTCAAGACAGGCAGAATTACCGAAATCTCTCGCTTCGGTGAGCCATATAACGCATTAGCTGATGTCGGCATAACGCGTACACGCTATCGCTCAAGTACGCTCAGACAGTGAAATCAACGCGGGCAATTCGGATTATTACCTCACTATCCCTGGGAGTAGTCCTTATCTCGGCCATTTCTTGGCTTGGCCTCGGGCAAGTAAGTGGAGCCATTGATCGAGTTGATGTATTCGGAGCCTTGGATTCTCGTCCCGATAAACCAAACAAAGCCCTTAACTACCTTCTCGTCGGATCAGATACTCGTGAAGGCTTAACAAAAGAGCAACGTAAATTGCTTCGTGTTGGATCTACTGCAACCGCGGCAGGTAAACGCTCTGACACGATGCTAATTGTTCACATCTCTAAAGCTCGCGACAAGGTAACTTTAATCTCGATTCCTCGCGATTCTTTAGTCACAATTCCTGAACATGTGTCATCTATCGATAAAACTAAAATTATCCCAGCAGCAAAAGGAAAGATTAATTCTGCATTCGCTTTTGGTGGTGCTCCGCTTCTCATTGAAACCATTGAAAATGAAACTGGTGTTCGAATTGATCACTATATTGAAATTGGTTTTGCAGGATTTGCGGGCATGGTGGATGCGTTGGGTGGGATTGAAGTCTGTACCAAGAAAGACATAGATGACCCAGGTAGCCATTTAGTTTTATCTGCCGGAGTTCATACTCTCAACGGTGTTGAGTCACTTAAGTATGTTCGAACACGTGATTTCGATGGCATGGGCGATCTTGGCCGCATGCAACGTCAGCAACAATTCCTAGGATCTTTGTTAAGAAAAGTAACAAGCACTGGGGTTCTACTCAACCCAATAAAACTCGTTAACTTCTTTAATGCCGCAATTGCCACAGTTACAACTGACTCCGAACTTAATGAGTCTGATCTACTTACTCTTGCAAAACAAATGAAAAATCTTTCACCGAGCAAAGTTCGCACCTTGACCATTCCGTTGAGTGATGTCAACGCCCGCGTACCCGGACTGGGCTCAGTAGTTGTGTGGGACCCTGTATTAGCCCCCGATCTTTTCAATCGTTTGCGTGAAGATTTGCCGCTTGTTGATGAAGTGACCCCCTCACCATCTGCCTCAAGTACTGCTGAAGCAACTCCTACTGTGATCGATAAATTCAAGACTCGTACCGCTGATGAAAATCCTTGCGGGGCTCTGAAGTAAACTCCCGCACATGACTTTAACTCTCTCGGTTGTTGGCTGCGGATATCTAGGAGCCACCCACGCTGCATGTATGTCTTCACTTGGCTTCACTGTTGTTGGTGTGGATACAGATCCAGAAAAAGTAGCGCTTCTCCAGAGCGGCAAATTACCTTTCTATGAGCCAGGACTAGATACTCTTCTAGAACAAGAGATGAAAACTGGTCGACTCTCTTTCACGACAGATTTTTCGGCCGTTAAAGATGCTGATGTTCACTTTGTCTGTGTTGGTACTCCTCAAGTCAAGGATGGATTGGCTGCAGATTTAACCTATGTAAAGTCGGCAGTCTCTGCAATCGCTCCTTACCTAAAAGATGGATCTCTTGTCGTAGGTAAGTCCACTGTTCCAGTCGGCACTGCACAAGCTTTACGCGACGAACTTGCCAAGATTGCTCCTCAAGCAGACCTTGCTTGGAATCCTGAATTCCTTCGTGAGGGCTTTGCAGTTGAAGATACGTTGACCCCAAACCGTTTAGTAGTTGGCGTTGCAAATGATCGAGCTGAAGAGATACTTAAAGAAGTTTATGAACCAGTGATTGCATTAGGAACTCCATGGATTCGCGCAGACTTACCAACATCTGAACTTGTAAAAGTCGCTGCAAACTCATTCTTAGCAACAAAGATTTCATTCATCAACGCCATGGCTGAGGTGTGTGAAGCCGCTGGTGGAGATGTCACTGTGCTTGCAAAAGCAATTGGTTATGACCCACGCATTGGAAGTCGCTTTCTGCAAGCTGGTATTGGTTTTGGTGGAGGCTGCCTTCCAAAGGATATTCGGGCATTTATGGCTCGTGCTGAAGAGCTGGGTGCCAAACAAGCCCTCGAGTTTTTGCGAGAAATTGATGCCATTAACTTACGTGCCCGCCAGCGTGTGATTGATATTGTGCGAAACGTTCTTTCTGAAGATCTTACGCAATACAAAATTGCCGTCTTAGGTGCAACATTTAAACCTGACAGCGATGATGTGCGCGACTCCCCAGCCTTAGACATCTCTGTGCAATTGCATGCAGCAGGAGCTGAAGTTGTCATTCATGATCCGCAAGGTATTGAGCCTGCTCGCAAGCGCTTTCCAAACCTTAAATATTCTGAGGTCATTGAGGATGCCATTAAGGATGCAGATTTGATTCTGCACCTGACGGAATGGAAGGAATACCGCCAAATCGATCCAGCGGGAATATCTTCTCTGGTTAAGGAAAAGATCATCATTGATGGACGCAACATGCTTGATCGTACTTTGTGGCGCAGCGCTGGTTGGAAATTCCACGCATTAGGGCGAACTGATTAATACCAAGGAAACAATTGATGCAGTCCTTGAATTGAAAACTTGGGCTGTTGTTGGTCTTGGGAACAATCCTGAAAGAGCAGCCTTTGGTGTTGCAAAATTGCTACAAGACAAAGGACACCGAATCATTCCTGTGTATCCTCGAGCAGAAATTGTGCACGGCGAAGTTGGGTACAAGACTTTGTCTGAAATTCCAGGACCTGTAGATGTTGTCGATTGCTTTGTTAACTCAACTCTTGTTGGAAAAGTTGTCGATGAAGCTATCGCCATCGGTGCTAAAGCCGTCTGGTTACAGCTGGATGTTATTGATCATGAGGCAATCACGCGCGCAAAGGCTGCTGGATTACTAACGGTTATGGATCGTTGCCCTGCTATCGAATATCGGGCCCGAGCTTAAATACTTTTTTGTGTTTCTAGATTTACTCATCTATTTCTCCACTTATATAGTCCAAAGCGTGCTGAACTTCGTTGATTAACTCTCCGCTATTTTTCCCTAATAAAGTTATATGGCCAACTAATTCACCTGGGCGTGGTTCGACCTTGTACTGCTGAAACTTAAGCGCAGGTGTGCGTGCCATTAAATGCAAATATGGACGATACATATCACTCTTGTTTCCAGCTACTACATTGCCCGTAACAGCAATAGCCGCAGTCATTGAAGGATCCCCCAGCGGAAGATCCAAAACAGCGCGTAAATGTTGCTCAAACTGACTTGTGAGGGCTCCTTCAATTGTCCAATTTCCTGAGACCTGCGGACCTATCACCAAATCATTAACAAACAATTTTGAATCTTGAACAAAGATTTCAACAGTTATAACACCAATGACTCCAACTTCAGCTGCAATATCAAGAGCAAGCATCTGCGCTTTTTCAGACATTTCTGCTGAAAGTTGTGGCGCAGGAGTAACCGTCATCATGCATATGCCATCTTTTTTAAATGATTGCGTAGGAGCCCAAGTTGCTGCTTGCCCATGCGGTGAGCGCGCAACCATCACAGTGATCTCATAGTCAAAATCTATTGTCTGGTCCACAGCCGCTTTGTTGTATGAGTTTTCAAGTACGGAAGAGGATGGCCGAAAAGTTATTCCCGCTGCTTCTAGGGTTTTGATAACGCTGAGCGGTGTTTGATCGTTTGCACATGTCACTACATCGCATTTCAAAGCAAAGGCATGGACTGCATTCAGGTCCGTGCAGTCATCCTCAAACAACTGTATTTCAATACCAAGATCTGCAGCAGGTGAAACAAACATTCGAGTAAGCGAGCTAGCACCGATGATTCCGACTGTTGGGAAGGCTTTGGTCACCGGATTATCGTAGATGAATTACATCGGCAGATTGAACATGGGTCCCATCATCCAGGATGAGCGCGCCAACATCTGAAATTGATTCAGCTTTAGCCAAGTGTGTAGCACCGCCAGGATATTCAACTCGAACCTCTTTACCTAGCGTCCCACATAGATGCACATACAACGCCTGAACCTCATCAATTCCTTGATCCCATTGCAGAAAATGCTCCTCAAACTCTTCTAAAACTTCGCAAAGGATTTCATCTCGCGTTAAATCAACTCCGCCTTCAACTAGCAATGATGTTGCTGTCTCAACGGGTAGTTGATCTTCACTCATGCCAACGTTAATACCGATTCCAATTACTACCCCACTACCCACTACTTCAGCAATTAGACCTGAAACTTTTTTATTCTTAATCAAAATATCGTTGGGCCATTTAAGTGTTGCTTGAAAGGCATGCAGAGTCTTTGCAACACTGTAGCCAGCGATCAATGGGATCCATCCCCAGTCATCACGATTGCGTTGCGGTTCGATGTAAAAAGAAAACAACAACGCTGTTCCTTTCGGTGCTTCAAAAGTTCGATCTAATCGTCCTCGTCCAGCGCTTTGAAATTCCGCAACGATTACATCCCCGACTTGCGCATTTCCATCTCGAACCCGTTGTACTAAATCGCCTTGTGTAGAGCTCGTGAGGTCAACCACGATTACTCGCCAGTAAGGCGTAATTAATCTATTGATCTCGGCCTGATCAAGCGCTGCACCTAACAATTCTCTGCCCACGACTAGTACCGTACGCCCATGAGCCGTGATCTGCATACAACTGCCGGAAAAATAGAAGATCTTCGTGATCGTGTTGAGGAAGCCATCCATGGTGGCTCTGAACGCGCCGTTGAAAAGCAGCACTCTAAAGGCAAGAAATCAGCCCGTGAAAGAATCGAATTGCTGGTTGACGCTGATTCATTCACCGAAATAGATGAGTTTGCACGTCATCGCTCAACACAGTTTGGAATGGAAAAAAATCGCCCATACGGTGATGGCGTTGTTATCGGCACTGCAACCGTTGATGGTCGCCCAATTGCTTTGTATTCACAAGATTTCACTGTTATGGGCGGTTCTCTAGGCGAAGTTCATGCGGAGAAAATTGTTAAGATCGCAGAATTCGCTCTTAAATCTGGAATTCCTCTCATCGGAATAAATGACTCGGGTGGAGCACGTATTCAAGAAGGTGTTGCATCATTAAATGGCTACGGCAAGATTTTCCGTCTGAACACTCGCTCATCAGGTGTGATTCCACAGATCTCACTCATTCTTGGTCCATGTGCCGGAGGTTCTGCTTACTCCCCAGCGCTTACAGATTTCACGGTGATGGTCAATGAAACATCGCACATGTTCATTACCGGTCCTGATGTCATCAAGACTGTGACTGGTGAAGAAGTTGGAATGGAAGAGCTTGGCGGGGCACGCACACATAACACGCGCACCGGTAACTCTCATTACCTAGCCGAAAATGAAGATGACGCAATTGATTATGTAAAAGCACTTCTTTCATACCTTCCATCAAACAACATGGATGCAACCCCACATTTACCACCTACAGAAACTTTGGAAAAGAAAGCTTCAGACATTGCACTCGATACTTTGATTCCAGATAGTCCTAACCAGCCATATGACATGAAGGTTTTGATTCAGGCATTAGTTGATGAGGGCGAATTCTTAGAGGTTCATGCACTATATGCACCAAACATTGTTGTTGGATTTGCGCGTATTGAAGGTGAATCGATAGGAATCATTGCTAATCAACCAAATCAATTAGCTGGAACTCTTGATATCAATTCAAGCGAGAAAGCAGCACGCTTCTTACGTTTTTGCGATGCCTTTAACATTCCAATACTTACCCTTGTAGATGTTCCAGGTTTCTTACCAGGAACCGAACAAGAGTGGGATGGAATTATTCGCCGTGGAGCTAAATTGCTGTATGCATATGCTGAGGCATCTGTTCCCCTAGTTACTCTTATTACCCGAAAAGCCTACGGTGGTGCATTCATTGTCATGGGATCTAAATACCTTGGAAGTGACATTAACTTTGCTTGGCCAAGTGCTGAAATCGCTGTCATGGGTGCACAAGGTGCAGTAAATATTTTGTATCGTAAGGATTTAGCAGAAGCCAAGGATCCTGAAGCAAAGCGGGCTGAGTTGGTAAAGGATTACAACGAATCACTAGCTAACCCATATCTAGCTGCAGAGCGAGGAACAATTGACACGGTAATCGAGCCAAGTCAATCTCGTGCCTACATCACTAAAGCATTTAGAACACTGAAAACAAAGCGTGATGTACTTCCAGCACGTAAGCACGGGAACATTCCCCTCTAATGGAATTTGAAGTTACCAACGGAAATCCAACTCCAGAAGAGTTGGCGGCAATTCAGGCTGCGATGGCACAACATAAACGTGAAGAGCTCAAACCTGTAATTCGTCGCAGTGTGTATGGGTTACCGCAATTGCGTCAGCCTCTGCCTCATCAAATTACATTTGGTGCTAGAAGGTTTGGTTAACAATGCCAACAATAGTTCTTGCATCTCAATCAACTAGTCGACGACGTTTACTAGAGTCGGCTGGCTTGTCCCCAAAGATTATTGTCAGCAATGTTGATGAAGAAACAGATTTTTTCAATGCCATGCACCCTGCAGACATGGTCATTGCCTTGGCAATCACAAAAGCACACACTGTCCGTGAACAAATTGACTTTCCAGCAATAATTATTGGCTGTGACTCAACCTTTGAATTTGATGGTGTTTCACTAGGTAAGCCAGGAACGCCTGAGATTGCAACAGAGCGCGCTATGCGAGTTCGAGGCAACTCTGGACTCCTACATACTGGACATTGCATTATCGACACAGGCAAAGATGTTGAGATTTCAGATCGGGTAACCACGCGAGTCACATTTGATCACATGAGCGATGAAGAAATCGCAGATTACGTTGCTACTGAAGAACCGCTCCATGTTGCAGGTGGATTTACTCTTGATGGCTTTAGTTCTCCATTTATCCCTTCAATTGAAGGTGACTACACAAATGTTGTTGGGATATCAATGCCATTTGTGCGTAAGGCATTTGCTCAGCTCGGATACTCATGGCCTCAAGCGAAGTTGATGAAATGAAGCGCGTCCTTATTGCAAATCGTGGTGAAATTGCGCTGCGTGTTATTCGTGCCTGTAAAGATCATGGGCTTGAAAGTGTTGCGGTGTATTCAGATGAAGATCGCACATCTCTACATGCACAGATGGCAGATACCGCTTATTCACTTCACGGCACAACAGCAACACAAACCTATTTAGATATTGAAAAGTTAATTGCTATTGCAAAAGAGTCTGGGGCAGATGCGGTACACCCTGGTTATGGATTTCTTTCAGAGAATGCAAACTTTGCCCAAGCAGTCATTGATGCGGGCCTTACCTGGATCGGGCCACCACCTGAAGCGATCCGTGCTCTAGGCGATAAAGTTTCTGCACGAAAAATTGCCGCAAAAGCTGGCGCACCTCTTGTTGCAGGAACAAAAGATCCTGTTGCCGGTCATGAAGAAGTCACCGCTTTTGCCAAAGAACATGGCTTACCAATTGCTATAAAAGCTGCCCACGGTGGAGGTGGACGTGGACTTAAGGTCGCGCACACTATGGAGGAAATTCCAGAGTTGTTTGCATCTGCTGTTCGTGAGGCAATTTCAGGTTTTGGTCGCGGTGAATGCTTCGTGGAGCGCTATCTAGACAAGCCACGACATGTTGAAACCCAAGTTTTAGTTGATAAATACGGCCATGCTGTTGTTGTTAGTACTCGTGACTGCTCGTTGCAACGTCGTCACCAAAAACTTGTTGAGGAAGCACCAGCCCCATTTTTAACCCAAGCACAAAATGATGAGCTCTACCGTTCAAGTAAAGCAATCATGAAAGAGGCAGGTTATGTTGGTGCTGGGACATGCGAATTCTTGGTAGGTGCTGATGGAACGATTTCTTTTCTTGAAGTAAATACTCGGCTACAAGTTGAGCATCCCGTGAGCGAAGAAGTAACTGGACTTGATCTTGTCCGTGAGCAGTTCCGAATTGCTGATGGTGAAGCACTTGGATTTGATGATCCAGTTATTCACGGACATTCAATTGAATTTCGAATCAATGGCGAAGATCCAGGACGTTCCTTCTTGCCAGCCCCTGGTCGCCTCACTGAGTGGGAAATTCCAACTGGTCCTGGAGTTCGAGTTGATGCAGGTTTTCAAGCCGGTGACACTATCGGTGGTAATTTTGATTCACTCCTTGCAAAGTTAATTGTTACGGGAGCAACGCGTGAACAAGCAATTGAGCGTGCTCGCCGCGCACTTTCAGAGTTCAAAGTTGGCGGATTAGCAACAGCGATTCCATTTCACCGTGCAATCCTAGAAGACCCGGCGTACACAGAGAATTTCAAGGTCTACACCAGCTATATTGAAAATGAATTTAACAACCAAATTCCAGCATTCAGTTTTAGTGAGCCACCTCTAGAAACTCATATGGCACCTGAATATCTTGTTACTGAAGTTAATGGGAAACGATTTGAAATTCTTGTTCACGCGCCAAAACCTGTCGTAAAGCGTCACCGCGCAAAACAAACTATGGCTGGTGGCTCGAGCGGTTCTGGTCTTACAAGCCCAATGCAAGGAACGGTCGTAAAGATTGCAGTAGAAGAAGGTGCATCAGTTGAAGTGGGTGACCTCGTCTTTGTACTTGAAGCGATGAAAATGGAGCAGCCATTAACTGCCCATAAGGCCGGGATAATCTCAAATCTGACAGCAGTTATAGGAACCACTGTTTCTAGTGGCACCAATCTCTGTGACATTATCGATAAATAATCTGACTTCTCAAAGAGTTGCCTCGAAGTTACTCTAGGCACATGGATCAATCATTAGTCAGAGAAGTTCAAGCCTGGATTGCAGATGATCCGGATCCAATTACATCTTCGCAGTTGCAAGAATGGCTAGATACTAAAAACGAAGCAGAATTAAAGAAATCATTTAGCGGCTTCTTGCAATTTGGAACGGCTGGCTTACGTGGCCCTATTCGACCTGGACCATCTGGCATGAATCGTGCAGTTGTTGGCCGCACGGCCGCCGGAATTGTCACTTACATGCGCGAACGCAACCTGACTTCTGTAGTTATTGGTCGCGATGCCCGATATGGATCAGAAGATTACACATTTGAAACAGCTGAGATTATGAGTGGGGCGGGCATGAATGTTTATGTTCTTCCTCGGCCACTTCCTACACCTGTTTTGGCTTTTGCAACTAATGAGTTGGGTTGTGATGTAGGAATCATGGTTACTGCAAGCCACAACCCACCTCAAGATAATGGATACAAGGTTTACCTCGGAGGAACCGTAGATGGCATTGAATACCGTGGTTCCCAGATAGTTTCTCCTACAGACGTTTCAATTGCACAAAAGATTGATGCCATTGTTTCGCTAAAAGATCAACCACGAGGCAAGGCGTGGACAGACTTAGGCGAGGAGATAGTTGAAAAATACATCACTCGCACCGCATCTCTTGCAACAAAACCGGGCACCCTGAAGATTGTTTACACAGCAATGCATGGGGTCGGCACCGAAACACTTCAGCGAGTTTTTCATAAAGCCGGTTTTCTTTCTCCAATTTTAGTTGATGCACAAGCTGCACCAGATCCAGATTTTCCAACTGTTGCCTTTCCAAATCCTGAAGAGCCGGGGGCAATAGATTTAGCTCTTGAGACAGCAAAAACTTTTGGTGCAGATTTAGTCATAGCAAATGATCCCGATGCAGATCGATGTGCAGCGGCAATAAAAGATCCCACAACGGGTTGGCGCATGCTCAAAGGTGATGAATTAGGGGCAATATTGGGCGAATCTATAGCCCGAAAAGGCGGCTCAGGAATATTTGCCAATTCAATTGTCTCCTCTTCAATACTTAGAAAAATTGCCAAGCATTACAATTTTGAATTTGAAGAAACGCTCACTGGATTTAAATGGTTAGCAAAAATTAGAGGACTGACCTTTGGTTATGAAGAAGCTCTAGGATATGCAGTTGATGCAGAGACTGTTAATGACAAGGATGGAATTTCCACAGCAATTACTTTGGCGCAAATAGCAACAGATCTAGCCGCCGATGGTAAAACTATTCTTGATCTCCTTGATGAGATTTGGGCTCGCCATGGTTTCCATGCAACGGAGCAAATTTCTATTCGTCTTACTGATTTATCCAAGGTGGGCATAATTCTCGGGGGGCTACGTACTAATCCCCCACAAGAAATTGCAGGACGTCTAGTTACTTCAATTGATGATCTAGCTGCCCCCACTGATGGATTACCACCGACAGACGGTTTGAGAATTTGGCTAGATGGTGGAATCCGAATCATTATTCGCCCCAGCGGTACTGAAGCAAAGATGAAGTGTTACATTGAGGTTATTGAAAAGGATTCTGAATCTGCTCAAGTAGTATTGGATCAACTGCGACCACCGCTTAAGGAATTGCTATCGTGAGTTTTTATGGTTTAGTAGATGGCAGTGATGCCTCGCTAAAGAGTTATCTTGGCAATCTCTCTGGTGTAGACCAGGTTGGCGCCGAAGCTCGGGCAAGCATGCTTGCAACTAGAAGTATAAAAACAACATCAAAGCGCTGGGCAATTGATACGGCAATCACGATGGTGGATTTAACAACACTTGAGGGCGCGGATACTCCTGGCAAAGTAAAGGCCTTGTGCACAAAAGCTGTCAGACCAGATCCAACAGATGCCTCTGTTCCTAGTGTTGGAGCGGTTTGTGTCTATAACGACATGGTTAAAGTAGCTCGCACGCACTTAGATTTGATTGGTGGGCAGCATGTCCCCGTAGCAGCGGTTTCAACTGCTTTTCCATCAGGTCGTGCATCAATGCCGGTCAAGATTCGAGATACCCAAGATGCTATTGATGCAGGCGCAGCTGAAATCGATATGGTGATTGATCGAGGTGCTTTCCTTGCTGGGCGATACATTGATGTGTTCAACGAGATTGTTCAGATCCGCGAAGTATGTGGTGATAAGGCGCACCTAAAGGTGATTTTTGAAACTGGCGAACTAGTCACATATGACAATGTCCGCAAAGCATCATTTTTGGCAATGGCAGCAGGTGCTGATTTCATTAAGACTTCTACGGGAAAGGTTGCACCAGCCGCAACTCCCCCAGTCGTGTTAGTCATGTTAGAGGCAGTCCGCGACTTCTATGAGATGACACAAGTACGCATTGGAGTTAAACCTGCCGGAGGAATTCGCAATACGAAAGATGCAATTAAGCAATTAGTTTTGGTCAATGAAACTGTTGGACCAGATTGGCTCAATCCGAAACTGTTTCGAATTGGTGCTAGTGCTTTGCTCAATGACCTATTGATGCAACGCATGAAGATGGATGATGGTTATTACACTAGCCCTCAGTATGTGACGATGGATTAATGGAGACGACTATGACCTTCGAATATGCCCCAGCACCAGAATCACGCGCAATTGTCACGATCAAGCCAAAGTATGGTCACTTCATCGGTGGAAAGTTTGTGCCAGGCGGCAAGCACTTCCCCACCATAAATCCAGCAACTGAAGAAGTCCTCAGCCAGATAGCCCTTGCCGGAAAAGCAGATGTTGACGCAGCGGTAAAAGCTGCGCGCAAGGCATATACAAACACATGGTCAAAGATGTCTGGCAAAGAGCGCGGAAAGTACTTGTATCGAATCGCACGTATCATGCAAGAGCGAGCACGTGAATTTGCAGTGCTGGAGACTCTCGATAACGGTAAACCAATTCGTGAATCACGAGACACTGATATTCCTTTAGCAGCCGCTCACTTTTTCTATCACGCAGGTTGGGCAGACAAACTTGAATACGCAGGTCTTGGCACATCTCCTAAGCCTCTTGGAGTTGCCGGTCAGATTATTCCGTGGAACTTCCCTTTGCTCATGCTTGCCTGGAAAGTTGCTCCCGCACTTGCCGCAGGAAACACAGTTGTACTTAAGCCAGCAGAGTCAACGCCTCTTACCGCCTTGCTTTTTGCAGAAGTTTGCCAGCAGGCCGAACTTCCAGCGGGTGTAGTAAATATTGTTACCGGTGATGGCTCAACAGGTGCCCTCATCGTGAATCACCCAGGAATAGATAAAATTGCATTTACTGGTTCAACTGAAGTTGGAAAGATTATTGCTCGAGCAGTAGCGCCAACTAACAAGAGTGTTACTTTAGAACTCGGTGGCAAAGCTGCAAATATAGTCTTCGATGATGCACCAATAGATGAAACAGTAGAAGGAATTGTCAATGGCATATTCTTTAATCAAGGACATGTCTGTTGTGCTGGCTCTCGACTACTCCTTCAAGAAAATGTTGCTGAAGAAGTCTTACATAAGCTAAAGAAGCGCATGGAAAAGATCCGCGTGGGTGATCCGATGGATAAGAACACTGATGTTGGCGCAATAAACAGCAAGGAACAACTACTCAAGATTATTGAACTTGCGGCCGTTGGCGATGCAGAAGGTGCAGAACGTTGGAGCCCAGAATGCAAACTACCAAACAAGGGATTCTGGTTTGCGCCAACCATCTTTACAGGCGTAACTCAAGCACACCGCATTGCCCGTGAAGAAATCTTTGGACCAGTCCTCTCGGTTCTAACATTTAGAACCCCACAAGAGGCGATAGAAAAGGCAAACAACACTCCCTTTGGCCTTTCAGCAGGTATCTGGAGCGAAAAGGGTTCTCGTACATTGTGGGCATCACAACAACTTCGTGCCGGAGTTATCTGGGCCAATACATTTAATAAGTTTGATCCAACTTCGCCCTTTGGCGGATATAAGGAATCGGGGTGGGGTCGCGAAGGCGGGCGCCACGGCCTAGCTGCATATTTGAAGGGAGTTGGACATGAGTAATCGCATAGATGTGAAGAAAACTTACAAGCTATTCATCAATGGTGCCTTTCCACGTACAGAATCAGGACGAACTTATGAAGTTAAAAACGCAAAAGGTGTATTTATTGCAAACCCATGTTTAGCCTCCAGAAAAGATCTGCGTGATGCAGTTGTTGCCGCGCGCGCGGCGCATGCAGGATGGAGTAAAGCAACTGCCTATAACCGAGGTCAGATTTTGTATCGCATTGCAGAGATGCTCGAAGGTCGTCTTGGGCAATTTGTCGAAGAGATCGTCAATGTAACTGGCGCTACCAAAGTAAAAGCAGACAAAGAGGTAACGGAGTCGATTGATCGTCTTGTTTGGTATGCAGGTTGGACAGATAAAATCGCATCCCTTGCTGGTTCAACAAACCCCGTTGCAGGACCTTTCTATAATTTTACAATTCCAGAAAGCATGGGAGTCGTCGCAGCAATTGCACCTGAGGCACCATCACTGCTTGGATTAATCGATGCAATCGCACCGATCATCACATCTGGAAATACAGTTGTTGTTCTGGCAAGCACTAAAGCTCCTTTATCAGCTATGACATTTGCTGAAGTTCTTGCCACAAGTGATCTGCCAGCAGGTGTGATTAACATCCTGACAGGTAAAAAGGATGAGATTGCTCCATGGATGGCGTCACATATGGACATTGATGCTCTAGATATCTCGGGACTACCAAGTAAGAAGCATGCAGAGATAAAGGTTGCAGGAGCTGAAAACCTAAAGCGTATTCACTCCTTTAAGTCAGCAGACCCTGGTCGGATCATCGCCTTTATGGAAGCCAAAACCGTTTGGCATCCAATAGGCCTATGAATTAACGGTTTTTAGCCACAATTTCACAACAGCGTCGACATCTAGATCCAAGGCAACTCGCACCTTTGCTGAATCCTCTAGATCTAGAGGTTCTAGCTGCTTCAGCCAGGCATCACGTCGGTCAACAATGGTTTGTCCTCGGGCAGGGCCAGCTGATGTATCTACAACAACATCAAACATCTCTGTTGTGAACAACTCTGGGTGAATTACAAAAGCAACGGCCCCATAATCTCCCAGTGAAATTGGATCTGTGCGCAGCTGTTCCATAAACCCTAAGGCCAAGGAACCGGCAAAACGTGAAGATGCCTTGTCTGAAGTGCTCATATCAGTTGCATCTTTGCGACCAATAGTTGGACGCATGAACACATCTAACCCATACATTGATATCGGTACTCCACTTTGAAAAACAATTGCTGCGGCCTCTGGATCATGCCAAACATTAAACTCAGCTGCAGCTGTTGCATTTCCAGCTGAAGCTGAACCGCCCATCAAGACAATGCGATGAATCTTTTTAGCTGTTTCTGGAAATGCACGTAAAAATAATGCGATGTTTGTTAGAGGTGCGATTGGGACAATTGTTACCGGGTCAACAGATGCCTCGATGAGATCCCGAAGTAACTCAACTGCAGAACGTGGATCAACTGTACGATGAGATGGAGC
>Ga0209134_10000144_pt1 | contig 19014 bp, 18 predicted proteins | sample LauGreSp1BDMLBSN_2_FD_187566 | JGI IMG/M metagenome (GOLD analysis project Ga0209134, IMG submission 187566) | Freshwater lake microbial communities from Lake Michigan, USA - Sp13.BD.MLB.SN (SPAdes) (version 2) | ecosystem: Environmental > Aquatic > Freshwater > Lake | place: Lake Michigan, USA... | reverse complement strand
AATTAATTTGTACGATTCTGGAATTTCAATATTTGCTGTTGGAAAACCAATTGTTCTTCCCAATTGATTGCCTTTTACGACAATTCCAGATAACATATAAGCGTAACCTAAATATTCATTTGCTAAAGAAACTTTTCCTACTAATAACGAATTTCTAATTTTTGTTGAACTTACCGAAACCTCATTTACTTGTTTTGCTGAAATTTCTTCTACTTCAAAACCAAATTCTTTACCAAAAACAATTAAATCATTAAAATCAGCCGCTCGGTTTTTCCCAAACTTATGGTCGTATCCAATAATAATTTTCTGAATATTGAGTTGTTTTATTAAAACCTGTTCTACAAATTCTCTTGGTGATAATTCAGAAAATAATTTATCAAAGGGATGAATTATAAAGTTTTGTATCCCTTTTTGTTCCAGAAGCATTGCTTTTTCAGCCATTGTGTTCAACATTTTAATTTCCGAATCATTAGAAATAATTAAACGAGGATGTGGAAAAAATGTGAGCAGTACGCTTTCTAAGTTTTCTTGTTTGGCAATTGTACAAATTTTATCTAAAATAGCAGTGTGTCCCAAATGAACTCCGTCAAAAGTTCCAAGGGTTACAATTGTTTTTTTAGTCGGTTTAAATTCGTTAAGAGATTGATATATTTTCAAAGTCAGTTATATGTTTATGCAAAAATAAAAAGGATTGGCAAAAACCAATCCTTTTTATGGAAAAATATTTTAAAAATTACTCTTTGATAAAACGAAGTGTTTTAGAGAATTCTCCTATGGTTAAGTTAATAAAATACATACCTGCTTGGTAGTTATTTGTATTAATTGTTAAATCATTTTCTGAAGCTATTTTTTTAGTTGTAACTTTTTGACCAATTGTGTTATACACATCAAAACTTCCTAAAACTTCTATACCTTGTGGAATAGAAATTGTAACCCATTCTTTTGCTGGATTAGGGTACAATGAAACTGAATCAAATAATTCAAAAGAACCTGATTCTAATGTAGCATTATTTGTAAAATAACTTAGTCTAGAAACAGGCGTGTTGGCTGGATTTCCTAAAACAACAAAATCAGTAACATTTACAACAGTTGTAGTTCCTGCCGTAATAGTATAGGAACCTTGACTTACACCATCATACAATCCGTCTCCATAAGAATCATTAACAGATAAATAATAACATCCATTTGCTGGCAATGTCCAAGATTGGTTATTTACCAAAACTTGAGTTCCAGTGGCTATATCTGTATAAGGACCACCGCTATATAATGTTGTACCCGCAGCGTTCTTTAAAGTCCAACTTATTTCAGTACCATAAGAATCTCCTATTAAGTTAAATGTAAATGAAGTTGAATTTGCATAACCTAATGTAGATCCAAAAGTTTTTGTTGCAGTATTATTAGAAGCCCTTTGGTCAGCAACACCGTTAGCTGTTGTTACAGTAACTGTTAGCAATCCGTTAGCTATAGAATTAGGTAAACTAATTTTTGCGTATGCATTTGGCGCCAAATTTCCTGTCCAGTTATGTGTGTAGTTCGTTCCACCGTTAAAATTATAGCTCATAGTAGCAGAGGTTAAATTGGAAGTTCCTCTATTGTACAATAAAATTATTTTTGAAGGTGAACTTGGATTTGTATCTGTACAAGTTGCCCCTGAAGTACTACATAAATTTTCTATTTTAACTTCTGCGTCAATAGCAAATAATGGTATCGCAACATCTTTTACAGAAGTTTTTAAAGTGGCTCTTCTTGGAGAATTATTTAATACTGTGGTAATTCTTGTTTTTTGTCCAATTGTAAAAATATTCATACAGGTATCATCGCTGTAATCCATATAATTTTCAATCATATCATTTCCAGGATTTCCTGTACAGGAATTTGTACCAGGAAGGCAGCCATAATTAGCAGTACTAGCAGCAGGAGTGTCTGCCACAAAATCTTTATCATTAACTGTGTTTGTAGCAGGACAGGCGGTATTGTCTCCCCAAATATGTCTTAATCCTAAAAAATGTCCTACTTCGTGAGTCATCGTTCTGCCTTTGTCATAGGGCTGAGCAAAACTACCAAAAACTAGATCTGAACTTCCAAAAGTGGTATAATTTGCCACAACCCCATCTGTAAGAGGGTTTTGCGCTGTTGTAGCCATTCCTGCTAAACTAGATTCTGGAAACTGGGCATATCCCAATAAAGAATTGTCCGTAAAATTTACAGACCACATATTCATATATTGCGTTGGATCCCATATTGTAGCGGGTTTAACAGTAGAATTTATTGCAGTGGTAGACCAAGTTGCTTGACATAAATTTACTCTATTAATTCCATTTGTAGGATTTCCATTTAAATCTACTTTTGCCAAAACAAATTCAACTTGCGTGTCAGCTCCTACTGCATTTGAGTTAAAACCTGGAGTTCCAGTTAATTTTCTGAAATCTTGATTCATTACAGTAATTTGAGATTGCACTTGCTCATCTGAAATATTCTCATTAACACCATAAGCGTCACCATTATGAATTACATGTACAACAACAGGAATGTAAATAATACCTCCACTTTGAGAAGCTACTTCTTGTAAAGATTTTTGATCATTTATTTTTTTAGCCATCCATTTTTCAAAAACTGCTATGGATTCTGTGTTGGGATTTTGCTCTCTTAAAAATTCATCGTATTCTGTTGAAGCACATCTTATGTGACCAGAAGGTGAAATAAATTCAGGATTAATTTTTTTTCCGAAAACCGTTTTTTCTTTCTTATCAATTTGAGCAAAAGCAACTGTGCAGAAGCAAATTAAAAAAGACAATAGTAAAGTAATTTTTTTCATTATATTTTTGAGTTTTTTGTTATAATAGCGAACAAATGTAACAAAATAATAATAATTATTTAAAACAAAATTAATAAAACTAGTTATTTACCATTATAAAAATTCATCGTGTTATTTAATCCGGCTGAAATAAAAGATATAATAATTTCAGATGAAATACTTAATCTTTCTTTTAAAGCATCTTTTTCTTCGGCTGACCATTCGCCTAGAACGTAATCCACTTGTTTACCTTTTTTGAACGCGTCACTAATTCCAAATCTAAATCTTGGATATTCAGTAGAATTTAATAAAAGTTGTATGTTTTTTAGGCCATTATGCCCACCGTCAGAACCTTTTGTTTTAATTCTGATACTTCCGAAAGACAAGTTTAAATCGTCTGTTATAATCAATAGATTTTCTTTTTCAATATTTTCTTTTTCCATCCAATATTTTACTGCTTTTCCGCTTAAATTCATAAACGTATTTGGCTTCAATAAAATGGCGGTTCGTCCTTTAAATTTAAATTCAGCTACTTCACCTAATTTTTGGGTTTGAAACGAAATATTTTCTTGATTGGCAAAAAAATCCAATATTTTATATCCAATATTATGTCTGGTATTTACATATTCAGAACCTATATTTCCCAAACCAACAATTAAAAATTTTTTCATTTTTGGAGAATTAGTTATTGTCTTTTCGTTAGTTTCAATTTTGGTTTTTAATCCTAAAATTTTGGATAAAGATTTTATTAGTGACATATTAACTTTTTACAAAAATAAAAAAAGGGCTGAATAAATCAGCCCTTTTTTTATTTCAATTTATTTTTTTTAGAATTTACCTCTATTGTCTTCAATTTTTGCTTTGTCTTTTAAGCCTTGAACAATTCTGTATGATGCAGAACCTTTTGTTTGTTGGTTTAATTGATCAATCTGCGATTTGTAATCTTTAACTACTGGTGCTTTAGTAAGCGTTTTTGTTCTTACCATAAACAAACCAGCATTTCCTTCAATCACTTTAGAAGTTTTACCAGAAGCTAATCCTAATGCAGTTCCTACCACTTTTGGTTCATAACCTAAATTCGGAATAACTGGAGAGGCCATAGTAGCACCGATAGCAGGAGCTATAGTAGAACCTGTTGCTTTAGAGATTGCTTCTAAAGTAGTACCTGTCATTTTCTTTTTAAGAATTGCAGTTTTTTTCTCATTTTTAATAAGTGGCTCAACCTGTTGTTTTGCTACTTCTAAAGGCAAAAGACCTTCATCGTTTTTAGATTTCAATTTTACAATAGCAAAACCTTGATTCACAATATCAAAACGTTTTATATCATCTACATTTGTATCATTATTAAATGCCCAAGTTACAATTTGTCTTTGTAATCCTAAATTAGCTACATTTTCATCAAATGCTTTTACGCTGGTAACAGGAGCAATTTTTAGACCTGCAGTTTTCGCCGCTTTTTCAAGTCCACTTGCTGTAGCATCAGATTCTACTTTTAATGCTTTATTGTAATTTAAATCCTCGGTTTGTTCTGATGGCTGTACTTTTAAAGCTACTGTAGCTAATAAAACTGCATCATTCTTTCCATCTACTTTCATTACGTGGAAACCAAAATCAGTTTCTACTACACCTGTTTTGCCTACTGGATTACCAAATAAGAAATCGTCAAAAGGTTTAACCATTTGTTTTGGCGCCACATTATCATACACCCCACCGTTTTGCTTTGAACCTTGATCGTCAGAGTTAACCATTGCTAACATTGCCATACTAGAAGGATTTGCATTTACTTGAGCTAACAAACCTGCTGCTTTTGCTTTTGCTTCTTCTTTAGTTAATTTAACTGTTGGAGCTGCCTGCATAGCGCCTTTGTAAGCAATTAAAATATGACTAACCTTTGCAGTAGCGCCTGATTTTCTTCCAGCCACTCTAGATAATTTTGAATAGCCATTATCTGTATAAGGACCAAAAACTTGTCCTGGTGCTAATGCGTATAATTGTTCAGCAAATTGTGGGTTAATATCTTTTTTAGCTAAATAAGTTGAATCAAATTTAATTTCCGAATATTTATTTACATAAGCTGCAACATTTTTTGCAGCACGGAATGAAGGAATAGTGTCGTTTACTCCGTTTTTGAATTCTATTTTTCCATTAACAAATCCGTCAATTTTAGATTTCATTTCTGTTTCATCAGCTGCAGATGGTTTGTTTTCGACTAAAACATATTCAACAGATCTTGTATTGTCTGATTTGAATTTTTTAGGATTTTTCTTCATATACGCCATAATTTCCTCGTCGGTAACCTTTACTTGGTCATCACTAACTGTAGAAAATGCTAATGCTACATAATCAAAATCAACTTTATTATTGTCTCTTTCGTATTTTAATTTTCCTTCTGCTTTTGTAGTATACACACTTGATTTAATCAAAGTATTGTAAATTTGTTCTTTAGCAAAATCTTCAATTTGCACTTCATATGCTTTCCAACTGTTCCATTGTGTTTGGTCTGGAGCACTTTGCAAAGAGTTAATGTATTCAGCAAATTTTTTATCGTCAAATTTACCAGCGGCATTTAGAAACTGTGGAGATTGAGACAATTGAGGGTCATTTTTAATTACCGCCATTAATTGCTCTTTACCTAATAATAAACCAATTTTATCGTATTGTTCAGATAGTATTACTTTTTTTACTTCTTGTTCCCAAACTGAATTTAATGCTTGCGTTCCGCTTGCACCTTGCTGTTGTTTTTCAACGTTAGCTACTTTGTTCATGAATTCTTGGTATTCAAAATTAGTTCCATTTACAGAACCAATATTATTTGAACCACTACTAAATCCACCACTTTTAATTACATCTGCTAATACAAATGAGAATAATGCTAATGCTATGATTAGAACTAATAAGATAGAACGTTGTCTAATTTTTGATAAAATTGCCATTTTTATATTGATTATTTTTTTATTCAGAGGGCGAAAATACAATTATCTATTTAATAATAAAATAGTATTGTCGATTTTTTATAAGTTTTTTTTATTGTTTTCCATTTTTTTAACGAAACTGCGTCGCACAAAAAACATGATAGCAAATCCTACGGCAATAATTGCTTGCAAGCCATAATCTTCATTATTCATTATTTTTACAATTACAGAAATTAAAAAAAGTATAGATGCTATTAAATATATGTATTGTGTGTATTTAAAATATTTCATAGTTATAAAATTACATGTTGATTTTTTCTCCGTTGTTATTTTGCATATTAAAGATTTTAAAGTCTTTACTAAAGTCTATTCCTATTCCTTGTAAAAAACTTCCATCTGCTTCTTTAAAAATAAATGCTTCGTCAGTAAAAAACCATTCGTTTTTTTGATCAAAATACAATTGATTGGTTTCTAAAACTTTTCCATCGTAGGTTTTAATTTTTACATTTCCAATTAAATCAATTACTTCTGTTTTTTTGTAAGAAATGGCTTTGTCTGCTACCACAATTGTTTTATTCCCATTGGCATCAATAAGTGTAACTAAAACGGCTTTTGGAAATTCAACAAAAGGATTTTTTGCAGTTGAATAATCAATCATTTTTAAACTCTGTAAGATTGATTTTACTCTTCCGGAATCTGTGTATTTTAAATTGATTGAATCTGCTTCGCCTGTTGGAACAAATGATGTTTTATAAATTCGCTGAACATCTTTTAAATTACTTTCGCAACTTTGCAGAAACGAAATCGCTAATAAAAAAGCAATAAATTCAACAATTTTTTTCATTATTCTAGTTATATAATGTTTTTCTGAACCATTTATCATTAAATAACAATCCGATATTTATTGAAAAGTAATCTTCTTTGATTAAGCCGTTTCTTGTGGTGCCTCTTGAGCCGTATTCGATACCTAAATTCATGCTTGAAAATGTTCCAGAAATTGGTAAGCCAAATCCTAAAGTTACTGATTTGTCTTTAATGGCAGTATTGTTAATGACTAAACCTGTGTTTTCAAATTTAAAACCACCACGGTAAGTTACTCTTTGAAGATAGCTGTTAAAAGAGTCAAATTTTGGAATAATAAATCCTCCTATTGCCACTTTTACGCCATTTTCAAAAGACACATTTGAGTAATTCTCAAAACGATTGACTTGATTTCCTGTTCCTGAAAAAGCGACATCTCCGCCTAAAAACCACTTTCTATTTCCTAAACCTGCACCAATGGCTAATTTAGAAGGAACTATTAATTTTGTATCTGGTACATTTACTTCTGAATCTGCAGAAGCTGAAATTATACTTCCATTTGCCAATGCAGAAACTAAAGATACGTTTCTAATATTATCAGAATTTAATTTTGCTTCTGGTGCGTAAGTTAAACTTGAAAAGAAATCCAATTTACTTGTAAACTTTGTTTTAAAATTTAAACCAGCATTTACAGCAACTCCAGACAAATTAGATTGATTAACCTCTCTAGACCCATAAATAATATTCTGATTTAGCACATCAGATTGTGTATCAATAATGCCAAACAAATATTGGAAATCCATACCTACACTTAACTTTGGGCTTATTTTGTATCCTGCACCTAAGAACACTTTATTTACGCCGCCTTTACCTTGGTATTGTTTTGTAAGGTCATTTACTGATCTTGTGTCTGATTTTAGCCTATAACCTACTGCACTTTGTGGCAAAAGACCAACAGAAACTCCGACTTTTTTAGAGACAGGAAAACCCATAACCAAATAATCAAAAGTTGTTTTTTTAGCTTGTTCTGTATCAGTGGCTACATTTAATTTATAAAAACTAGATGTTAATCCAATTTGAAAAGTTGTAACCAATTGGTTCGAAAAAGACGCCGGATTTAATACATTAATATGTGTACTATCTGAATATACAGAAATACCACCCATATTGACAATATCATTAGTTCCTTTAAATCTGGCACTTCCAATTCCATAATAAGAATAGGGAGAAGCTGTATTTTCTTGAGCAAAACCGAAGTTTGCAAGTAATATCGTAATTAATATGACAATTTTTTTAATCATTTTGTAAACTGTAAGTATATAATTGTTGTAAACTTTTTAATAAGAAATTTTCATCGGCAAATATGGTGCTTTTTAATCGATTCGCCAAAAAAATAGCGTCGCCGCCTGTTAAAATTATTGTAAATTGTGCATTTTTAACAGAATATTCAGAAATGAAGCCCTCAATTTCAAAACACAAACCATTTACAACACCTGAATAAATAGATTGATTGGTGCTATTTCCGATAAAACTTTCTGGTGGATTATTTTCCAACAATGGCAATTTAGCCGTATAATTATGAAGTGCTTGATATCGCATACTAAGTCCGGGTGAAATGGCGCCACCTAAATATTCTTTTTTGTTCGTGATAAAATCATAAGTAATACAAGTTCCTGCATCAATAATCAAAATATTCTGATTTGGATATTCAATTACTGCGCCCGCAGCCAAAACCATTCTATCAATACCTAAAGTTTTTGGAGTTGAATAACCATTTTTAAAAGGGAATTTAGTTTCCGAATTTATTTCAATAACATGAATTTGTTTTTTCAACCATAAAATATCATCATCCTCTGACAGCGAAACGGAAGATATCACCGCTTTTAGATGATTAGGGTACTTTTTTAAAATTATTTTGAAATTATTTTGAAAATTATTCTTTTGAAAAACAAACTTATCTATTAAGTTAAACTGCTCAAAAACAGCAACTTTAATATTTGTATTGCCCACATCAATCGTAAGTACCATATATTAATATTAGAAATGCAAATGTACAAAAATGATTTTTTTTAATAATTGTTTTGGTAAATATAAAATAGGTTCTATATTTGCACCCGCAATGAACAGGTTGTATTACCTAAAGTCGCAAGGTACCTTAGCTCAGATGGTAGAGCAATGGACTGAAAATCCATGTGTCCCTGGTTCGATCCCTGGAGGTACCACAAAAACCCTTGATAATCCTTTGATTTTCAAGGGTTTTTTGTTTGTGGAATTATAGTTTTGTTATAATAAATTCGCTTCGTCTGTTGGCTTGATGCGCTACTTCCGTGCAGGGTATGTCATCCGAACATTCATTTAATAATTGCGACTCACCATAACCTCTTCCAGTTAATCGTTTGGCATCAATGCCATTTTCAATTAACCATTTTATGGTGGATTTTACACGCTTATCAGATAACACTAAATTGTAATTTGCAGTTTGACGACTATCTGTATGGGAACGAACATCAATTTCCATAGTTGGATATTGCTTCATGACTTCTAAAATTTTTGCTAATTCTACTTCGGCATCTTTGCGAATGTTTGCTTTGTCTAAATCAAAATAAATAATGTCAATTCCTAGGGTTTTTCTTAAGTCTTCTCCAACATGAAAGGGTTGTAACTTTGGGGTCATAACCATTTTTATGTCTTTGGTATCGGACTCTTTTGTAATAATACTTTCTAAAGTTACGAAATCCTTTTGTTCTGGAATTATACGAAATTTATTTCCGAAATCTACAGCGCCAAAATCAAATTTTCCTTCCTTATCCGAAATTACTTCGCCTAATTTTACATAATTTACATCAAACAGTGCTAACTTCACTCCTTCAATTGGCAATTGTGTGCTAGAATCAACAACCACTCCCATTAAACTTTGCTGAAGCTCTTTTGGCATTGGAATAGTTTCGGTAAACCTATAAATATCATCATATCCTAAATTGTCATTTTCTCTGTTAGAACTGAAAAAACCAATGTTTGAATTGGTATCTATAATAAAACCAAAATCATCAAAATTAGAATTAACTGGTTCGCCTACATTTTTAATTTTACCATGCGTGCCATTTTCATTTAGTTGGGCAATAAAAACATCTAATCCACCCAATCCAGGATGCCCGTCAGAGGCAAAATATAATTCGTTATTATTTGATATAAATGGAAACGTTTCTCTGGCTTGTGTATTAATTTTGTCACCTAAATTAATGGGTTTGCCAAAATTTCCATCAGAAAGAATGGCCACTTTGTAAATATCAGACATGCCCTTTGATCCTGGCATATTTGATGAAAAATACAACGTTTTCTCGTCGGGAGATAAGGCTGGATGTGCACAACTGTATTGATTACTATTGAATGGTAATTCCGAAACGTTATCCCATTTACCATCATTTTTTGTTGCTTTATATAATTTTAGCAAAACGCTTTTCTTACTGTCTCTTCCTTTTTTACCATTTAAATAATTATTTCTAGTAAAGTACATTGTCAAGCCGTCATTTGTAAAAACTGGAGTTGATTCGTGGTATTTTGAATTGATTTTTTTTGAAAATTTCTCTGGTTTCAACAAACTTCCATTGTCAGCCATTAATGAACCATATAGGTTTGTAAATGATTGATTGGTCCAACTGTGTTTTTTTACAAAAACACCGCCAGTGTCCCTTGCAGAGGCAAAAACTAAAGTGTTTTTATAAAAAGAAGCACCATAATCAGAAAATTCAGAATTAATTCCTGCATTTTGTACGGTATATCTACCCGAATTATTTTTGATTGCTTCTAAATAATCGAGTTGTGCTTTTGATAAAATTGCACGCATATCCGAAGTATTAACCTGATTGAATTTTTCCATCATCTCATCGGCTTTTTTGTAATTGCCAACGGCTTTTAATGTTTGTGCATATCTAAAATAATATTCTGAATTTAGCTTCTTTTTTAAGGAAAACAAGTCGTTATACCATTTGTTTGCTTCTTTTAATTTAGACTGAAAATAATAGGAATCACCAAGTTTACTAAATAATTCAACTGACTTATATCCTTTTTTGGCTACTTTTTCATAGGTTACAATTGCATCCTCATATTGAAAATTCTCGTAATTAGAATTCGCTTTTTTAAATTTCACTTCTTGTGTATATCCAAAAAAACTAAATATTAACAAACAAACCTTGGCACAATTTTTTATTTTCATACTATATATCATTTTAGAAAAATCTAGGTGAAACAATTTTATCTTGTTTTCCTTTAAATTCATATCTTAAAAAGATTTCATGTGAACCAGAATTGTAATTGGCTAGTTTGGTAGTATCCGAATCATAGGTGTAACCAATAAACCAATTAGCATCTATCTGAAAACCAACTAATGCACTTGCTGCAGCATTCCATCGCCAAGCACCACCAAGAACTAATTTGTCGTAAAACATAAAATTAGCCGTTACATCTGCTTGAAGCGGCGCGCCTTTTACTGATTTTATCAAAAATGCTGGTTTAAACTTTGTAGTTTCTGACACGTCAAAAACATATCCACCAATAAAATAATAATGCATGGCATCTTTGGCGATGGAAGACGTATTGTCATCAAAATATTTTGTTTCTAAAATTTGAGGTACAGAAAAACCCGCATACAATTTATCTGAATGGAAATAAACTCCTGCTCCTATATTTGGTGAGAATTGATTAACAATATTATTTTCAAATTTCGGATCGTTTTTATGGTACTTATTTAGTTTGGTATAATCTACATTGAACAAATTTACAGCACCTTTTATACCAAAAGACAATTTATAGTTTGCTGAAGTATTTATAGTGTAAGAAAAGTCGGTAGCAATCGTTTCTCTTTCCGAAATACCGATTTCATCTTTTGTAATAGAGATTCCTAAACCAACTCTAGAATTAGTAATTGGAGCATGAAGAGAAGCTGCTGATGTACTGGGCGCGCCTTCTAAACCAACCCATTGCGCTCTGTATATACCAAATACACTTAAAACGCCTCGTGAACCAGCATAGGCAGGATTTACGTTTATGGTGTTATACATATACTGAGTAAACTGTGGATCTTGCTGTGCTACAGATTTAGTAGTATTAAACAGCAATAAAGACAATATAAAAATGACTTTAGTTAGTGCTAATTTATTTACTATATCTATTATGTATTTCATCCAAAAGACATTTTTAAAGATAAAACAAATATAGTTTTATATAATTGAATTTTATGAAAAAAAATGACGAATATGAAGTTATTATTTTTTTATAATTTTTGCAGAATGAACAAAATTATCTGATGAAAGTTTGACTAAATATTCGGCTGTAGAAAGATGCAGTAGATTTAATTTAATTGAATTATTATCATTTTTAACGTCTTGAGAATACACTAAACGACCTAAAACATCAAATACATATGCTGAAATTTTATCGCCTGGAGAAGTTGAAAATGAAAAATTTACTTCATTTACAAATGGATTTGGAAACACAATTGTGGCAATAGAAATCGTATTTTGCTCTAAAATTTTGCTCCAATTACTTTGCTGAAATCCTTGCTGCAAAACATAGCCGTTAGTAGAAGTCCCCGTTACGGATTGTTGTCCAACTGTATATCGAACCAATTGTCCATTGGCTGTTGTTACAGAACCTCCTTGAGCACTTATCATTTCGTGATGAAGTTGTTGAGCACTTAAGATTTCACAACCAAAAATAAATAACATTAAAAATAATAATCGCATTATAAAATTATTTAAATAAAATTAACTGCAAATATAAAAACTATTATACAACCTTTAGCTATATAATTAAGTAAATTAATATAGATTTAATTCTACATTTATTTTAAGCAATTGAAAAGCAGCTATTTAAAATTATAATACAAAAAAAGTGAGCCCAATGGACTCACTTTAATTATACAAAAATGTATTTTGTTTTATTGCTGATATCTGTAAGTAAATCGTACTTTGTTTCCAACAGGATTTCCGCTGGCATCGTGTTGATATGCTTCAAAAACATAATCAATTTTAGTAGCAGGGGAAACTGGAAGTGTAGTATTAAAAATTTTATAGTCTTCAATATCTCCTACAGTTCCATTTGCTGGAACAGTAATTATTGGCTCCGAACTTAATGGATAAGAATAACCCGTAGAAATTGCTGACAAACATTGCGCGCCAATACAAATACTTAAATAACTGGTGTCAGGAACTCCACTAAAAGAAATAAACTTAACTTTTGTATTAATTGGAGCCGCCGAAGTATTTTTAAAATAAAATTTTAACGTATGGGCATTTCCTTGTGATGAAATTGAATTAAAAGTTATTACATCACCATCTTTAATTTCTGCACTAGTAGTTTTATTAAAAACTTTAAGTGAATTATTAGCTACAGGTTCTGGAGTTGTTTGAACATCGTCTTTACTACAGCTAACAGCCGAAATAACAGCGAATAATAGGATTGCGATTTTTTTCATAGTTTTTTATTTAATTATTCAATTATTATTTTTTTAGTTTGTTCTCCTAATTCATTACTCATTTTTAATAAGTAAAGGCCTTTTTGAAGTTGTGTTAAATTTAAAGTAGTTTGATTGTTAATGTTTAACATTCTAAAAACTTCTTTACCTGTAACGTCAATTGCAACAACGTCTGTTGGCAATTGTGTATTGATTGTAAAAATACCATTAGAAGGATTTGGATATAATGTAATTTCATTTGTATTAAAATCTTCTGCACTAAGAATATTGGCAACTTGGAATTTTCTTGATTCTGAAGATCCAAAAGTACCACCTTCGATAGTTGGAATTAAAACATTGTTTGCTAAGATTTGATAAGAACCAACACCATAACCACCGTTCATCCCGTCTCCATATGAATCATTCATTACAAACTTGTAACAATCAAAAGGTAATGTTAAGTTTATATCTGGTTGCGGATATTCTCCTGGACCTGAACCATCAACATAAGTTGGACTTGAAGCTACAACTGTGTTTAAAGAATTTAGCAATTGCCATGATGATTCAGAACCCCACTGATCAAGTGTAATTTTAATTGTAATATTTGTATTTGTAGTTAATGCTGCTTTTGCAAAAGTAACAGAACCAGAATTGTCAGAAACATTGGCGTCTGCTGGTACAGATACATTTAAAGTATTACTATTTAAAAGAGTATATGAAATTGCAGGTAAAGTTACCGTTTCTTTTGCAAAAGAAACTAAACTACCCGTCCAGTTATATACTTGTGGTGCACCACCATTGATACTATATGTAATTGGCAAAGTCGTTAAAGTTGTTTGACCATAATTTTGGATTTTAATTTTTGGTGAAATAGATGAAGCACATTGATTTTCTATACTTTCAACTTCCTTTAATTTAACATCATTTGCAGCTAATCCAGTATAAGTTGGAGTAGCGCCGTTACCTGAAATAATTTTTTGTTGACCTTCTGCCATGAATGCAACAATTTCAAATTCACCCATTTCAGCAATTATATTATTGTATGCTGCTGGTATAGTGTAAGTGTAGGTTCTTGTAACAAATGTTCCTGATGTAGTTGTACTGATAACCTCACCCCACTGTCCTGTAATCATGTGAATTAATCTATGTTGGTGATTGTAATTATTACCTGCATTTCCTCCAGTCTGTGGACCAACAGTATTATTTTGTAAAAAAGCTACATTTAAATTATTTGTCGCAACTGGGCTAGACCCTGTGTAATAAGCTTCTACCAAAACTGTTAATAACCTAGTGGTTGCATTGATAGTAGCTGTAGTAGCCAAATTCACATATGAAGATTGGGTAGTGATCTGATTTGATGCAGCAGTCCAGAAATTTCTACTCATGGCTGTACCTGTTCCGCCGTTTTGGGCGCTACCAGTAAATACTGTACGATTAACTGTTCCAGCTGGATATCCTGTTAACCCACTTTGATTTGCTATGGCTGTTCCAAAAGGAGTTCTAAAGTCTGGCTGACCAACACTTGGAGTAGCAAAACCACCAACATGAATATTTATTAAAAAAACATTGGTAGGATTTGATGCTTTAATAGCATTTGCTATAGTATGTCCAGCTGGACACCAAACACAATTAACACCTGTAAATTCTTCAAGAATTACCTTTTTATTTTGAGGTGTTGTTTGAACAATTGTTTGTGCATTCATTTGGAATGCTGCAAATAATATTGCAAGTAAAGTAATTTTTTTCATAGTATTGGTTTTAGTAATTTGAATACAATAATAATAAATTTATTTTGAAAATCAAATAGTTAAGGAAAAAAATAATTAAAATGAGATATTTTCGTAAAAAAACCATGAATTTTACTACAAAAATGGCAAAATCTCATTTTTTAATTTATCGTATTCTCCTTGTAAAATTAATCCGTTGTCTAACAATTTTTTATAATTATTAAGCTTGTCAAATAATTCATCTTTAGTAAATTCTGAAAGCTTTTTTTCATGAGATGGAATTGGTTCTTCTAATTCTGTGTCCTGTAATGTAGGGATAATTTCAGCAAAATGAGTAACTTCTTCTGTTGGAAATTCTTCTATTTCGTCGGTTAAATTTGAAAATGAATTAATGTTTTCTGATACGCCTCCATTTTTCAAAATATCCAATTGTTCTTTTGCATACGTATATAATTTACGTGCTTGATTTTTTGGCAAATATTCTACTGTGTGCGTCAAGTCGGTTTTGGTAGAAAAAGAAAAATCTGAACCTAAAAATCCTTCTTTTACAAAAGTTCCTGCAATGTCATCCCAATCATAATCCATTAATTCCATTGATAATCCTAAATTTTTAGGTTTACATAAAATAATGCGTTTATTGGTTACCACAATACTATCAGGAAATACAGTAATTGCAGGTTTTTTCTGTACAGCAATGTAACCAACTTCTTCATTAGACATTAATAAGTTTTCCAATTTAGACGTAATTTTTTCAATCGCTTTCGGATCTTGGTCTTCGTTTAATATTTTTTTTAAATTATCAATCATTTTCTATTAGTTTATAAGTTAGTGGGTTAAAATTTTAAGAGATGGTATCAAATGTAATGCCTAATTTTTAGATTCTTGGATTTCCAATTGGATTTTTTTTGTCAAACTCTTAAAAATCAAATCGTAAGAATCAATAATTAATTTACACATCATCTCATCATTAACATCAGAATTAAAATTTACTGTATTCCAGTGCAGTTTACTCATGTGGTAACCTGGTTCAACAGCTTCATAATTTGCGCGAAGTTCTATTGCAAGTTCTGGGTCGCATTTTAAATTCAAACTTGGCTCTTGTAATTCCCATTGTTTTATAGACGTCAAACAAAACATTTTTCCACCAACTTTAAACACCAAAGTATCTTCATCGAATGGAAAATGTTCGGTTACTCCTTTTTTAGATAGACAAAATTCGTATAGTTGTTGAATGTTCATGGTATCAAAAATAATTAAATTTTATGAATTGTGGAGTTGGTTTTGATTATAAAATTATTATTTTTAGCAAAATTTTAATTTTATTTATAAAACAATGCAAAATAATATTTCTAAAAATCAGCTTTTTGATGTTTTTTCTACTGTAAATTCTAAAGAAATTCCTTTTATTAACCAAGAAGAATATTTGGTAAACGGAGCGTTCAAAACTTGGAATGGTCCTTTCAATGAAATTCATTCTGCTATTTGCAAACCAACATCTGATGAAAAATTAGCACCTATTTTAATTGGAAAAATACCAAAAACAGGTTTGCCTGAAGCAATGGAATGTCTAGAAAGTGCGGAACTAGCATATGATAATGGTTTTGGAGAATGGCCTTTGTTTTCTGTTGAAAAAAGGATTTTTCATGTAGAACATTTTGTTGGCGAAATGCTAAAGTTGAGAACAGAAGTCATAAATTTATTAATGTGGGAAATTGGAAAATCTGAAAAAGATTCTGAAAAAGAATTTGATAGAACCATAAAATACATTTACGACACCATCGAATCTTTAAAAAAATTAGAACGAAAATCGGCTACTTTTACTATTGAAGAAGGCGTAATTGGACAAATTCGTCGTTCGCCTTTAGGAATAACGCTTTGTATTGGTCCTTATAATTATCCTTTAAATGAAACGTATACTTTACTAATTCCTGCCCTGATAATGGGTAATGTAATTTTATTTAAACCACCAAAACACGGATGTTTGTTACATTACTGTTTATCTAAAGCAATAGAAAAAAGTTTTCCAAAAGGCGTTGTAAATTATCTTTACGGAAAAGGAAGTGAAATTGTTGAACCGTTAATGAATACCGGAAAAATAAATGTTTTAACCTTAATTGGTTCTAGTAAAGTTGCATCAGATATTAAAAAAGCACATCCAAAAGTAAACCGATTACGAGCTATTTTAGGATTAGATGCCAAAAATCCTGCGATTGTTTTAGAAAATGCCAATTTAGAAAATGCCATAGAAGAATGTCTTTTAGGAAGTTTATCTTTTAATGGACAACGTTGTACAGCTTTAAAAATACTGTTTGTCCATGAAAATATTAAAGATGAATTTGTAAAAAAATTCTGCGAAAAAGTGGATGCTTTAAAATTTGGAATGCCTTGGGACGAAAAAGTGCAAATTACACCTTTGCCTGAGGAAGAAAAATTTAACTATTTAAATGATTGCATTGCCGATGCCGAAAGTAAAGGCGCAAAAATAATGAATGAAAATGGCGCCATTCAAAACGGTACCTTATTTTTTCCAGCAGTAATGTATCCCGTTAGCGAAGGAATGAAATTGTATCGTGAAGAACAATTTGGACCAATTGTACCGATTGTTTCATTTAAAGAATTACAAGAACCAATTGATTATATGATTACATCTAATTTCGGACAACAAGTGAGTATTTTCGGAACGGATACCCATGAAATTTCGCATTTAATTGATGGGTTAGTCAATCAAGTTTCACGAGTAAACCTTAATGTGCAATGCCAACGTGGACCCGATACTTTCCCATTTACAGGTCGTAAAGATTCTGCGGAAGGCACACTTTCGGTTTATGATGCGCTTCGTTCTTTTTCTATTAGAACAGTTGTTGCAACAAAAGAAAATAAGGACAACAAAGCTATTATTAATAAAATTGTAACTGAAGGGGAATCTAACTTTTTATCTACGAAGTTTATTTTTTAAAGTTTAGTTTTATTTAAATGTTTTTGCATTACTGAATTACATATAAAATTGGTTTACTTGGACTTGCATCATTTTCAAATGAAGCAATCTGTAAATTCAACAAATAGGTGGCATCAGAAACAGAATCATTTACAAAAATTAATTCAGTAATCGTGCAATCTAATCGTGCATCATTGTTTAAAATTGTGGTGTTTTTTACATTCCAAAACGCTTTATGTGCCAATAATTTACCTGCATCTTCTTCTCTATCTACACTTGGTAAATCTATTAGAAGGTGTTTAATTCCGATTTCTCGAATATAAATTGCCGCTTCTTCTAACAAATAAGGCGGATTGGTATGCGAATAATTCTTTGATTTTTTTTCTGAAATATTTGGAAGTGTACGAATAATTATCGCTTCAGGCGTTTTCCCATTTAATGAATTTTCAATTTGATTTTTGGTAATGACAAAATCGCCGTTTCTTTCTTCAGGCGAAATAGAAACTAATTCTGCCATGAAAAAAAACTGTTTTAAACACTGATTTATAGAATAAAATTTATTTGTTATATGTCCTAAACACTCGGTATGCGTGCCATGTCCGTGTGGATTGAAAAATATATTGTTGAAATTTGTAGCACTTCCTTCAGAAACTTTTCCTACCCAATTTTCAAAAGTTACAGGTTCAATTACTGGTTTTTCAATATACCACGCAATGGGATTGGCATCTGTATTAGTTAAAGGTAAAGAAATATCAATGGGATTTGATAAGTCGATATTGAAGTTGTTTATAGTAGCTTTCATTTTTTTTAACCGCAAAGCTCGCAAAGTATTACGCAAGGTTCGCAAAGATTTTTAAAGGTTATTTGCTATTCTTTTTATTCCATCTTTTACCAATTTAACATTGAAGTTAATTAGCATACCTAATTTGCAATTTGTTAATTTTAAATACGTTAATAATTGAGCAAAATGAACGTCATTTAAACTTTCAACTGATTTAATTTCAATAATTAATTTGTCTTCTAAAATAATATCTAATCTATAACCAATATCTAATTTTATTTCTTCATAAATTAGAGGTAACGCTTTTTGCTTCTCAACTTTTAATCCCGTTTTATTTAATTCATAAAATAAACATTCTTCATAGGCGCTTTCTAAAAGGCCTGGGCCTAAATTTTGATGTACTTTTAATGCCGCATCAAAAACAATTCTTGATAATTCGTTTTCTGTCATATTAATCATTTTGGCTTATATAAAATTGCGAGCTTTGCGCTTCACATTGCGAACCTTGCGGTAAAACTATTTCAAATTTAACAAAAACAAATCACTTGCGATGCCATCGCTTAAAAATTTTCCTTTTTTAGTAGTTTTTAAAATATTATTTTCAACTTTTAAC
>Ga0209134_10000141_pt1 | contig 19471 bp, 7 predicted proteins | sample LauGreSp1BDMLBSN_2_FD_187566 | JGI IMG/M metagenome (GOLD analysis project Ga0209134, IMG submission 187566) | Freshwater lake microbial communities from Lake Michigan, USA - Sp13.BD.MLB.SN (SPAdes) (version 2) | ecosystem: Environmental > Aquatic > Freshwater > Lake | place: Lake Michigan, USA... | reverse complement strand
GTCCTGGACCACCTGAACCTCCAGATTGAGGAAGGCGAACGGGTCTGTCTACTCGGTCGAAATGGCGCCGGCAAAACAACCCTGATGCGCATCGCCGCCGGCGAGTCCGCCCCCGACACGGGCACGGTGACCATCCCAGACGGCGTCTGCATCGCCCGACTGACCCAGGAAATCCCCGAAAGCCTGCCCGGCAACGTCCGGGATATCGTGACCTCCGGTCTCCGCACCGACGACCATTCCGAAGACTGGGAAAAAGACCTTCGGGTCGACGACCTGATCGCCCGCCTCGGGCTCCCTGAGGACCGCGAGTTCAACGACCTCTCCGGCGGCCTGAAGCGCCGCTGTCTCCTCGCCAAGGCCTTGGCCGCTAAGCCGGGCCTGCTGCTGCTCGACGAGCCGACCAATCACATGGACCTCGATTCGATCCTGTGGATGGAAGAGTTCCTGCTCGAGCAGAAGATCCCCCTGCTCTTCGTCACGCACGACCGCGCCTTCCTGCGCCGCATGGCCAACCGTATCATCGAACTCGATCGCGGAAAACTCGCCAGCTGGTCCTGTGACTACGACACCTATCTCGTCCGCAAAGAAGAACTCTTTGTCGCGGAAGAACGTCAGCGCGCGGCTTTCGATAAGAAACTCGGCCAGGAAGAAGCCTGGTCTCGCCGCAGCCCCGGCGCCCGTCGCACGAAATCTAACGCCCGTATGGAAGCCCTCGTGAAGATGCGTGCTCAGCGCGGTGCGTTACGCTCGGTCGCTGGATCCGCGAAGATGGAAATCAGCGAAGCCGAACGCTCCGGCGTCCGCGTGGTCGAAGCCGAAGAAATTGCCTTCGCCTACCCAGGCGGCACGCCTCTCATCCGCGAATTCAGCCTCGTCCTCAACCGCGGCGACAAGGTCGGCCTCATCGGCCCCAACGGCGCCGGCAAGACCACCTTGGTCAAGATGCTCCTCGGCCAGCTGGCCCCGACCTCGGGCGTCCTGAAGTTCGGCACGAAGATGGAAGTGATTTACTTCGACCAGATGCGCGAGCAGATCGACGACGATAAGACCGTCGCCGAGAACCTCGCGGGTGATAGCGATACGGTCACGGTGCAGGGCCGCTCGCGTCACGTCATCAGCTACCTACAAGATTTCCTCTTCGACCCCACGCGCGCTCGCTCCAAGGCCAAGGTACTCTCGGGCGGCGAACGCAACCGACTCCTGCTCGCCCGCCTGTTTACCAAGCCCGCTAATGTGCTCGTGCTCGACGAACCGACCAACGACCTCGACGCCGAGACCCTCGACGTCCTTGAGGACATCCTCGTTGATTACGCCGGCACGCTGATCATGGTCTCCCACGACCGCGCCTTCCTGGATAATGTCGTCACGAGCACGCTGGTCTTCGAGGGTAACGGTGTCGTGACCGAACACGCCGGCGGCTACACCGACTGGCGTAACGAACTCGCCCGCATCGCCGTGGCCAAGCGTACGGCCGCCGTCGGCACCGCCACGAAGACCGTCGCGGCGAAGTCGACTGTCTCCGCGCAGCCTGGCGCTAAGCTCAACAACAAGGAGCGCAAGGAACTCGAGACCCTTCCCGGCAAGATCGAGCAACTCGAAGCCGAACAGGCCCAGATCACCGTGCAGCTGGGCGACCCGGAGATTTATAAGGATGGTGGCACCAAGGCCGCAGCGTTGCAGAAGCGCCTCCACGCCGCCGAAGCCGAGCACTCCGAAGCCTTGGCCCGTTGGATGGACCTCGACGCCCGCAAGGAAGCCTGAGCCGGGAAGACGGCGTCTAACTTGAGTAGGCTCATTGCCGTCCCGACGGTCTTTTGTGCCGATATTCATATGATATACGCAGTTAACGGCGATTGCCCTTTCCCGTCTTCTGACCAATATCCGCAATATTAACCTTAAAAATAGGGTTAATTCTCACCATGGCACCCAACGCTCCGACCCCCCTATTACGGGATCTCACTGTGCCGATTTTTGACAGGCTGCCCGGCTCGGGCCGCTGAACCCATGCCGACCAGCATGAAAAGCCCTCGTAACGTCCTGCTCGCGCTCGGTTGGTATGACCATCGCCTGCTCCAAGGCATCGCCACCTATGCCTCCGAGCACCGCTGGCACTTGGCCTCCCATAGCATCATCCATGAGAAAGTAATCCCGTGGGGTTGGGATGGCGATGGCATCCTGGCATGGCTGGGCGCCGGCGACGACCTGGCCGACTTTGTCCGCAAGGCCGACAAGCCGACGGTCGATTTCTCCCTGCGTCGTCGGGACACGCCCTTCGCTCACGTGGTGCAGGATCACGCGAAGACCGGTGAACTGGTCGCCGAACATTTCATCGAGCGTGGCATGACCCGCTTCTGCTTCTTCAGCGATACCGAGAACTGGTCGCAGGTCGAACGAGGCGAAGCCTTCACGGAAGCCCTCCGACGCCGCGGACTGGCCTGCGCGCATCTCCGCTGGCAGCCCAAGGGCAAACGAGGGACCGCACAGGATGAATGGCAGCGCCGCCGAGACTGGTTGATGACCTGCCTCAAGGAGGCACCCAAACCGCTGGCGATCTTTGCCGCCAACGGCACCCTCGCCGTCGAACTCCGCGAACTCTGCGAAGAAGCCGGCCTGCATGTGCCCACGCAGGTGGCGATCGTCGGCATCGACGACTACCTGCTCTCGGTCGGCGCAATCAAGAAATACGTCTCCGGCGTCGACACGAACCTGGAGGAACAAGGCTATCGCGGGGCCGAACTGCTCGACCGGCTCATGCGCGGTGAAAAAGCCCCCCTCGAACCCATCCGCATCCAACCTGCCGGGGTGATCACCCGTATGAGCAGCGATATCCTGGCCACCGGCCATGAAGGCGTTATCCGGGCGCTGCATCACATTACCGACCACTTTGCCGGATCGCTCGGAGTGAAGGAATTGGCCGCCATCGCCCATATGTCCGAACGTGGGCTACGCCAAGCGTTCGTGAAGCACGTCGGCTGTACGCCCGGGGATCGCCTGCGCACGGTGCGCATCGATTCCGCCAAGCGCCTGCTCGCCGGCTCCACCGAGAAGATCGAGTCGATCTCTCATCGGTGCGGTTACCCAAACCTTAATTCGTTCTTCGCGGCTTTCCGGCGCACGGAAAACATGACCCCGGCGGAATACCGCCGTATCATGCGCTTCCGCAGCTGAGTCGCCGAATCACTCAGCCAAGGCGTGGATGGTGTTAATCACCTGTCCGCGTAGTTCGACGCCATCGGCGGCCTTGATATCATACTTAAGCTGCATCTGCATGGCGGGACGAAGGTCGGGAATCTCCAGGAAGACGGAATGGCGGTCAGCGGAGACGGTGGCCGACTTGACGGTCAAGGGGTCATGTTTGCGCTCCGACATCTGGGCCTTGCTGAACTGGAGCTTGCCGTCGTTGCCGAGCTCGGTGGCGGCGACCTTGGTCTCGAGCGTAGAGATGTCGGGTGAGCCGTAGGCCGAGGACCAGATGTAGTTCCAGATCTCGACATTCCAGTTGCCGGAATCGGCGGCGACCTTGGCATCGATCTCGCAGGTGAAGTCGAGCTTGATGCCCTTCTTGGTGGTAGCAAGGGCGAGGGGCATACGGGTCGCAGCGCCGGTGTAGCGCACACGCTGGAAGCAACCGTTCTGCGTCGCGGTGGTCTGCCAGCCACGCAGGCCGGTGACGTAGAGTTGGCCGTCCTTAGGATTAAACCGGGCACGCATGGCGCCGCTGCCGAAGTCGACGTTGAAGCGTGCCACCCCGCCCTGCATCTGCGGCTGGCCGTTAAAGGTCACTTCCTGAGGTAGGACGCCGAACAACGAACACATGCCGTAGCTAAGATGCAGCAAGCGATCCTTCCACGGGCCGAACTTGTCAGAGGTGACCCAGACCTGGCCGCCGCTGGAATTATCCACATCCTTTGGAAACCAGCAAAGCGGGCGATCATAGTCGGTCGGCTCGGTCTCCCGATGAGCGAGCGGAGTCACACCATAGAAGCCACCCTGCCTGACCCAGTTAAGGCGGCACATGGGCGTCCAGGTGCCTTCGTTATCGCCTGTGGTAATCTGGCCGGTCGGGCTCATGCCAATGCCGTTGGGCGCGCGGAAGCCCGAAGCGAAGAGCTCGCTATTCTTACCATCAGGGGAAATCTTCAGGAGCGCGCCGTGGTGGTCGCAGATCTCATCGAAGCCGCGCCCTCCTTTGCGGACAGGACCAGCCTTGATGACGTAGAAGTTGCCGGCGGGGTCCGTCTGCAGGTCAAAGGTAAACTCGTGGAAGTTCTTGGTCACCATTAAGTCAAAGTTGAAGGCCTCGTAGGTGTCACACTCACCGTCGCCATTCGTGTCTCGGAGCTTCCAGAGGCCATCGCGGCAGGTGACGTAGATCTCGCCGTTGACGACCTTAAGACCCAGCGCGTGATAAAGGCCCGAGGCGTATCGACGCCAGCTAACCTTCTCCAGCTTCTCATCGATGCCCGCTGCGATGAAGACGTCGCCATGGAAGGTGCTGATGACCGCGCGGCCATCTGGAAGGAAGTCGAAGGCCGACGTGAACATCGGGGCCTTCCATGGGTTGGTCACGGGTAGGCCAACGTCGTCAACGACGTAAGGCTCGCCGACCTTCTCCGAGAGCTTACCGGCGGTCTCGACGATTTCCGGCCAGAGGGTCTTGGTGACCTTAAGTAGCTTGGACGGCAGGTCGGTATCGAAAGCCTGCGGGAGAGGAACACCCACCGGCAGATAAGCGATGCGGACCGTCGTGACATCCTTGGAGCCATCGATACGGGCGACGGCATGACCGTCGAGCTGGTCGACCTTGCTGGCGCCCAACGTCACGATACGGGCGGTGTCCGTGGACTTACCGAGCATGACGGTGATACCCTTGGCGGAAGGTGCGACTTCGAGGGTGCGCACGACGAACTGCACCTCGTTGGCGGTGACGACCTCAGCGGTCTCGTCGATAGCGACGCCGGAGATATCCCAGCGGACGACAACCGAGCGACCAGCATTATGGAATCCCTTGAAGCGAATCTGGTCGACCGGCAGCGGACCGAAGCCCTTGCGGGGAGACAGCGCTGTAGCGTCGGCGCCTAGCATATAACCGGCGAAGTCACCTGTGACGAAAATCGTTTCACCCATCGCCGTCGGATAATCTCCGCGGGACATCAGATTCATCTCCGTCGTGAACTTGCCGGACCAGGCGCCGATGGGGCGGCAAAGATCGAGGTCGTAGGCGATACCCTTCTTGCCATCGTCGCCGAGGCGGACGGCCAGCCCTTTGAGACCGGTCGAGTCAATCGAGCCATCCTTTTGCTTGCCGACGCCGACGGTGCCAAGGATCCACTGCCCAGATGCTTCCACGACCGGAGCGGCGACAGTCGTCTTCTTGGCAGGCTTCTTGGCCTGACCAAAGAGCAGACCGACGGAGAGGAACAGGGCGACGAGGGGCGAGCGCATGGGAAGATACATAGGGACAGGGACGGGGACAGGGACAGAAAAAAGAAAGGGTCGGAGTCCACAGACCCCGACCCTTTTTCGACTAGCCCTAGCCCGGGCCCTGACCCAAGCCCTAAATCAGAGACTCCGCAGATAGGCGGCCAGGTCGGCGACGCTCTGCTCGGTCAAGCCCATCTGAGCCGGCGTGAACATGAGCGAGCGGTCGAGATGCTTCTCTTCCTTGATGCGATTGCGAGGAATCGACTGCACGAGGCCACCCATGGACTTGATCATCAGCGGATCGCCCGAAGACAGCACCATACCCGTGATGACCATACCGTCGTCGAGCACTACGCGCGTGCCTTCAAAGCCATGCGAAATATTATTGGAAGGCTGGGCGATATTCAGGATCAGCGACTCGAGCGACTGCTGCTTGGCGTAGGTCGTGAGGTCCGGACCGAAGTCGATACCCTTACCGTCGAACTTATGGCAGGCATAGCAAACTGCGGCCGCCGTCTTACCATTGGCGGTATCACCCTTGAGGGCAGCGATGACCTCGACAGAGGCGAGACCCTTCGCGCCCGGCATCTCCGGTGGCAGGTCGCTGGCCACCAGCTTAGCCATGGCAGCATTGCCTCCGCGCGCCTTGACGATGGCATCGACGTCGAAGGCTTTCCAGAGGCTAGCCTTGCGATTACCAACCCACCACTTGGCGAGGTCAGCCTGGGCGAAGTTCTTGCTCAACGAGAGTTCGACCATCGTGCCGGCGGCTTCAGCGCTGCGCGTGAAGGCGAGCGTGGTGAGGTCACGCTTGAGTTCGACATCGTTCAACTTACCGGAGAGCAGGCGGACTCGGACATCGCGGACGGCGGAAGCCGGGTGCAGGCGCCAAGTGAGCCAGGCGTAGGCGGGCGTCCATTCGAGAGCCGGCGTGGCCATGGCCTTGGCGATGGCGGCGTGGACGACAGCCTCGCGGTCCGTGGAAGCAAGGCCGATGGCCTCGAGATAGGCGCGATCCTGGCCATCAAACTGCTGGGCAATCGTCACGAGCGTGGCGATGGCGGCTGGGGTCTTGAAGTCGCGCAAGGCGATGGCGACCTCGCGGCGAACGGCGGCGGACTTATCCTTGGCCATTGACTCACAGAGCGCGAAGACATCGCGGCCGGCGGCGCGGAGAGCGCGGAAGGCCACGAGGCGACGCGTGTCATCCGCGGAAGCGAGCTCCTTGCGGGCGAGTGCGACACCCTTATCGCCGAGCTGTGCGAGCAGCCAGACAGCTCGGGAAGCGACGAACGGATTGGTGTCAGCGAGGAGAGCCGCAACATCGTCGACGACCTTATCACCCGCAGCCTTGAGGCGATTGAAGCCGCCGGCGCGGACGTTAGGCGAAGGATTGCGCAAAGCGGCGATCTGGCCAGCGACGGTGGAGAGGTCGATCTTCGGCATGACCGACTTGAAGCCCTTCGGAGCAATCCGATAGATCGTGCCGGACATGCTGTTGTCGCGGGTGCCGTGGCCGCCCACACCGGGGTCGAACCAATCGGCGACGTAGATGGCACCATCCGGACCGACGCAGACGTCAGACGGACGGAACTTGGTCTTCAGGACGCCGGTGGCCTTGCCGCCGAGGAAGTCGGAACCAGCCCACTCCTTCTCCTTGTTAGAAGTGAAGAAATCGAAGCGCTCGAGCTTCATGCCCGCGCCATCAGGCTTGGGTAGGTAACCGAAGACAACGTTCTTGCCGGCTTCGCAGGCGAGGAGAAGGCCGTTCCACTTCGCATCCAGCGCACCATTCTCATAGAAGGCCACGCCAGTCGGCGAGCCTCCGCCGTAGACATCGCCGGCAGGCATGGTGCCGGGGTCATCCTGGCGCCATTCGGCGACAGGGGTCTCTTGGCCGGGACGCTTGTCGGCACCCCAGGAACGTTGGCCGTCGGCCGAAGCAAAGCCGGCGTTGCCGCCTTCCATGATCAGGGAGACACGGCAGGCGGGCGGATCGTCATTGTCGCTCTGGTACATGTCGCCAAACGAATTGATAGACTGCTCGTAGCTGTTGCGATAATTGTGACCGACGATGCGGGCGTTCGTGCCGTCGCTATTCATGCGGACGGAGAAGCCGCCGACCCAGATGTTGCCGTCGTCACTGCGGAGACCAGCGACCTTCTGGGCGTCGACGGCCTGCTTGGTGAACTCGCCATGGTTATAAGGACTGCCGACGCGGAAAGTCTTACCCGACTTGTCGGTGAACTGTCCGCAGGTGTTGCCCTGGTTGAAGTTCCACTGGCCGTCCGGACCGAAGGTCGCGCTGTGCAGGGAGTGGTCATGATTGCGGCCGTTGAAGCCGGTCAGCAATACGTCGCGTTTATCGACCTTGGGGTCAAAGACGCCGTCGCCGTTGACATCGGTGTAGACAAGGAGATCCGGCGGCTGGGAGACTACGATCTTACCGTCGATATGGGCCACGCCCAGCGGGGAGACGAGATTCTCATCCTGCGTAAAGACGGTAACCTTGTCGGCCTTGCCGGCGCCGGTCGTATCTTCGAGCACCACGATGCGGTCGCCTTCCGGACGGCGTCCCTTCTTGCCGCGATAGTTGACGCCTTCGGCGACATACATCCGGCCACGTTCATCGAAATCAATGTTGGTCGGATTGGAGATTTGCGGGGAAGTCGCCCAGATCGTCACCTCGAAACCTTCGGGAACCGTGAAGAGTTCAGCTGGGACGAGCGTCGGCCCAGCATCGTAGTCGACCGGCTTATATTTCTCTGGACGGGTCGTGAAGACCGCGAACTTGACGTCGGCCGAGCTGGGCTTGCCGCCACGGATGGCACCACCGTCGTCGATGCCGACCTTGGCACGGAAGGACTTCGCCGGACCTGGCAGATCAAAGGCAATGAAGGAACTCGCGTGCGTACCGATGCCTCGCGTGTATTCCTTACCAGCAATCTTGAGCGGCTTGCCGTCGTAGTTCTTGCCGACGCGGGTGGTGCCCAGCGACTCGACTTCCTTCCACTTGAGTTTCGTAAGGTCAACCACCGTGCCGTCGACCAGGACAACCTCGGGATCAATCCAATTTGCCCAATCGCAGGCGTTACCGTCTATTTCGGCGACCATCAGGAAGAGTTGCCTCGAGCCATTGAGCTCAGCCGTGAGATCGACCAATCTTTGCTTATCCTTGGCGAACAGGATGGCCGACTCGGCGACGGGCTTAGGGGCGGCGGCAGAAGCCAGCGCGGCCAGTCCAAGGAGGGCGAGCACGGAGGCTTTAGCCTTACGAAATACGGTGGTCATGTGGGGGTTAGGGGTGACACATAGACACCCACATCGGCCGACGGTTCAAACCCTAAGCATGCCACCAAAGCACGAAACCGCTTAAAACCGCATCGACGGCTTTACATCCCGATGACAGCCAACACCTTTTAGGAACCAAGGGCACCCCGCCCTGTCCTATCCCTTTCCGATGTCTTTCCGGTCTCTCTTTGGCCCCCTTATTATCGCCCTCTCGGCCACCGCTGCCGAGCAGGCCGCCCCGCCTACGGCCGCCCAGTTGGAATTTTTCGAAAAAGAGGTCCGACCAGTCCTCGCCGACAATTGCTATAAGTGCCACGGACCCAAGAAACAGAAGTCCAGCCTCCGTCTGGATTCCCGAGAACTCGTCCTCAAGGGCGGCGAACTCGGGCCGGTCGTCGTGCCCGGAAAACCCGATCTCAGCCGCCTCATTCTTTCCATCAACCACGCCAAAGGAAAAGATGTCTACGCCATGCCCGGCGAAGACGAGAAACTTCCGCCCAAGGCGATCGCCGCCTTGACCGAATGGGTTCGCCAAGGCTTGCCGTGGCCGAGCGAGTCTTCACCCGTCGCGCATGACCCAAGCAAGCACTGGGCGTTCAAGACCGTCCAGGCTCCTGCTACGCCAGTCATCACTTCCGCCGATGAAGCCAAGGTCGGCCAACCTCTTGATCGTTTCGTACTCGCGAAGCTGAAGTCTGCCGGCCTCGACTTCAATCCAGAGGCTCCGCGCGAAGTCGTCATCCGTCGACTGACGCTCGCCCTCTGGGGCTTCAATCCTTCAGCCGAAGAAATTGCCGCCTACGTCAATGACAAGGACCCGCAGGCAACCGAGAAACTGGTCGATCGGCTCCTCGCCGCGCCGGCCTTCGGCGAACGCTGGGCCCGCCACTGGCTCGACGTCGCCCGCTACTCCGACACTAAGGGTTACGTCTTCCTGGAAGAGCGTCGCTACCCTTACGCCTACACCTATCGCGACTGGGTCGTAAACGCCTTCAATCAGGACCTGCCTTATGACCAGTTCCTCCGCCTGCAGCTCGCCGCCGACCAAATCGCCAAGGACCCCGAGAATAACCGCGACCTCGCCGCGCTCGGCTTCCTGACGCTCGGCCGTCGCTTCCTTAACAGCACCCCGGACATCATCGACGACCGCATCGACGTCGTCATGCGCGGCACTCAAGGACTCACGATGGCCTGCGCCCGCTGCCACGACCACAAGTTCGACCCCTTACCGACGTCTGAATACTACTCGTTATACGCGATCTTCAATTCGAGCCAGGAGCCCAAAGAGCTGCCGCCACTCAAACCCTTTACGCGCACGAAGGACACCGAGGAGTTCGAGGCCGAACTCGCGGTCCGCCAGAAGAAACTCGATGACTTCATCCAGAGCCGTTACGAGCTTTCGTACTCGCCGGATAAGATCGCGGCATACCTCAATCTCGCCCAAGAGTCCTTCAAGGACACCAAGCTCGACGCCAATCAGAAGGCCAAGGCGGCTAACCTCTATGCGGCCGTGCTCGGCGGCTGGAAGAACGCGCTGAAGCCGAAGCTGACCCCGACGGACCCCGTATGGGGGGCTTGGTTATCACTACAAGGCGTGCCCGACGCGGACTTCCCTAAGCGATTCGCCACTCTACTCTCCCAGCCGACTCAGTTCGCCGATCCGCTCCTACGTACCCGCCTGCAAGCCAAGGCTCCGACCAAGCTCGCCGAACTGACCGCGACCTACGCCGCCCTTCTTTCCGAAGCCCGTAAGGCCGACAACGCCACTCGTACTGAGTGGAAGTCCTGGCGTGATCTGATCCTTCTTCCTACTGGGCCGACCGTGATGACGCCGGCCTCGCTGATCTCCACCTACAACATCGCCGACCGGAACACGCGCACCAACCTCGAAATCCAGGTAGCCAGTTTCAAGGCGACCAGCCCGAAGAGCCCGCCTCACGCGATGGTCCTCGTGGACAAACCCACGGCCGTCAAAGGCGTCGTCTTCGTCCGTGGTAGCGCCTCCCGCCCAGGCAAGACTGTCCCGCGCCAGTTCCCTGCGGTCCTCACCGACGGCAAGGTGAAGGAATTCACCGAAGGTAGCGGACGTCTCGACATGGCCAACGCCATCGCCAGCAAGTCGAACCCCCTCACCGCCCGCGTGATGGCCAATCGCATCTGGACCGAACTCGTCGGGCGCAGCTTGGTCGAAACACCCAGCGACTACGGCGTCCGCACTCCTTTGCCGAAGAACCCTGAGCTGCTTGAATACCTCGCCTCGACTTTCATGAAGGATGAATGGTCGATGAAGAAGCTTATCCGCTCGATCGTGCTCTCCCGCACCTTCCTGCAGACGGTCGACGTCCGCCCCGAAGGGTTGGCCAAGGATCCCGACAATGACCTGAGCTGGCGCGCCCAACGCCGCCGACTCGACTTCGAAGCCATGCGCGACAGCATGCTCCGTGTCGCCGGCCGCCTAGACGCCACCAAAATCGGCGGCCAGCCTTTCAATCTTGAAGCGAACTTCTCCGAGCCTCGCCGCACACTCTACGGCAGCATCGACCGTCAGAACCTCCCGGCTTTCTTCCGGACGTTCGACTTCGCCAATCCGGACTATCACGTCCCGAAGCGCAACCAGACCACCACGCCGCAGCAGGCGCTGTGGATGATGAACCATCCGTTTGCGCGCACCCAAGCCGAAGCCCTTGTCGTCAAGACCGCCGCCCTGCCCACGAGCGAAGAAAAGGTAAAGGCTCTCTACCTTTCGGTCCTCGGTCGTTCGCCCAACAAGAATGAGGTCGCCCTCGCCCTCGACTATCTCCGCGAAGCCGAGTTGGCGCCCGCCCCTGCGAGCTGGCGCAACGGCTACGGTGGCTGGAATCCCGCAACCAAGGCCGTGGTCTTCACCGAGATGAAGGTCCAGACGAAGGATCGCATCGCTCCGACCGATAAGATGCCGGACAAGGAGTTCTCGCACGCCTTCCTCACGGCCAAGGGAGGGCACCCGGGCGATAAGACCGATGCCACCGCGGTGATCCGACGCTGGACCGCGGGCAGCGCCGGCAAGTATCGCATCGAAGGCACGCTCGCTGTCAGCAGCAAGAGCAGCGACGGAGTCCGCGCCCGCATCATCACCGCCCGCAAAGGCATCCTCGCCGAAGTCGTCACCAAGGGTGCCGCATCTTTGCCGGTTAACCTCGCCGAAGTCGAGCTGGCCGCCGGGGAGAGTATCGACTTCATTGCCGACAACTTCATCGGTTCAAATAGCGACGGCTTCTCCTGGTCTCCGGTGATCAAAGATGCCAAGACCGGGGAAATCATTACTTCCGCCGCCGGGGAATTCGGCAAGAAGCTGGATCGTCAGTCTGCCCTTTCCACGTTTGCCCAAGTCCTCCTCACCAGTAACGAATTCATCTTCGCCGACTAATGAACCATCTCGACTCACTCTCCCTCGGCTCCCGCCGTGAGTTCCTCCGCCGTGTTGGCATGGGCCTCGGCGGCGTGGCCATGGCTTCTCTCCTTCAGCAGGAACTCCGTGGCACCGAGATCAAGGTGGACCCGCTCCGTCCTCTCGCCGCCCGCAAGCCCCCACTGCCCTGCAAGGCCAAGCGCGTCATCCATATCTTCGCCAACGGCGGCGCCTCCCAGGTCGACACGTTCGACAGAAAAATCGCCCTCGACAAGTACCACGGCAAGACACTCCCTGGCGACTACATTGCCACTGAGCGCAAGACCGGCGCCGCCTTCCGCTCACCCTTCACCTGGAAGCGCTACGGCAAGAGCGGACTCGAGGTCAGCGAACTCTTTGACAAGACGGCCCAGCATGCCGACGACCTCTGCGTCATCCGCTCGATGAAGGCCGACGTGTCCAACCACGAGCCTTCGCTACTCCTGATGAACTGTGGCGAAGCCCGCCAGGTCCGCCCCTCGATGGGGTCTTGGGTTACCTATGGTCTCGGCACGGAAAACGAAAACCTGCCCGGCTTCATGACACTTTGCCCGGGCGGCTTCCCCATCCAGGAAACGCAGAACTGGCAGTGCGGCTTCCTCCCCGGCGTCTACCAAGGCAACTACGTTGACACCTCTAAGCGCAGCGTCGAAGAACTGATCGAGAATATTCGCAACTTCGGTCTCTCCCGTCCGGCCCAGCGCCAGCAGCTCGATCTCCTGGCCAAGCTCAACGCCGCCCACCAGTCCGTCCGTCCGCAGGACGCCGCCCTCGAGGCCCGCGCCCAGTCCTTCGAGATGGCCTACCGCATGCAGCTCGAGGCCACCGATGCCTTCGACATCGGTCGCGAATCCGAAAAGACCCGCGAGATGTATGGCGACACGACGCTCGGCCGACAGTTTCTCATCGCCCGTCGTCTCGCCGAACGCGGTGTCCGCTTTATCCAGCTCTGGCATGGTGCCGGTCAGCCCTGGGACAGCCACGACGACATTGAAAAGAATCACAAACGCCTGGCCCAGGAAGCCGACCAGCCCATCGCGGCGCTACTCACCGACCTTAAGCGCCTCGGCATGCTCGACGAGACCCTCGTCATCTGGGGCGGCGAATTTGGCCGCACACCGACCGTCGAACTACCGACCCCTGGCTCCAACGCAGGCAAGATCAACGGCCGCGACCACAACAGCCACGGCTTCACGATGTGGATGGCCGGCGGAGGTGTGAAAGCGGGTACGGTCTACGGCGAGACCGACGAATTCGGCTACAAGTCTGTGAAGGATGTCGTCCACGTGCATGACCTGCATGCGACCATCATGAGGCTCCTCGGATTCAATCACGAAGAGTTCACCTTCCGTAGTTCCGGCCGTGACTTCCGCCTCACGGACGTCCACGGCAAGATTGTCCAATCCATCATTGCCTGATGCGCCTGCTCGCGCTGCTGCTCTGCCTCGCCGCCACCACGGCTTTAGCGGTCGAGACCAAGGTGATCAAGGACATTAGCTATAAGGATGACGTTATCTCCCAGACGCCCTACGAGCAGGAGCGCTGCAAGCTCGACCTTACCCTCCCGGTCGGGGCCAAGGGCTTCGCTACCTACGTCTGGTTCTACGGCGGCGGCCTGAAGAATGGCGCCAAGGATCTGCGCTCCGAATATTGCGCCGAGATCCGCCAAAGCCTCGCTCAAGCCGGCGTCGCGGTGGTCACGCCCGACTACCGACTCAGTCCGAAGGTCAAATACCCCGCCTACGTCGACGACGCCGCCGCAGCCTTCGCCTGGACGGTGAAGCATATCGCGGAACTTGGTGGCGACCCGCGCAAGGTCTTCATCGGCGGCCACTCCGCTGGCGCCACGCTTGCCTTGCTGGTCGGCATGGATCCGAACCGACTGAAACCCCACGGCCTGACCCTAGGCTCCGTCGCCGGCATTGCCCAGGTCAGCGCCCAAGTGCTGACCCACTACACGGTCCGTGAAGAACGTGGCCAGCCGCGCTATGCCATCACCTGCGACGAAGCCGCCCCAGCCTTCTACATCCGAAAGAGCCTGCCGCCGATTCTCACCATCTACGCCCAGCACGATATGCTCAGCCGTGCCGAAGAGAACCAGTTCTTCGTGACCACACTTAAGGCCGCCGGTCACGCTGAGAACTATTCGCTCCGCGTCGACGACCGCGATCACGGCACGGTCGGGCATAATATCCGCAACCTCGACGACCCCGCCCGCCTCGCGATCCTAAACTTCATCGCAAAGCAATCCGCCAGCCGCTGAGCCAACCTCCTCCTATCCTCGGGCCCTCCAGCCCCGAGAGTCATTGGACCATGTTATCGCCCAACCGCTAACCGCTAACACCTCCTTCAAAGCCCCATGCTCCTCCGCCTTTCCGTACTGTGCCTCATCAGCCTACGCCTGACCGCAGCCGAATCCTACGATGTTGTCGTTTACGGCGGCACGGCCGCCGGCGTCATCGCCGCCGTCCAAGCCAAGAAGATGGGCAAGTCTGTGGTCATTGTCGGACCCGACAAGCACCTCGGCGGGCTGAGCAGTGGTGGCCTTGGTTTCACGGATAGCGGCGATAAATCCGTCATCGGCGGCCTGTCCCGCAATTTCTACCACCGCGTCTGGCAATATTACCAGAAGCCCGAGACTTGGGTGCATCAGAAACGCGAAGCTTTCGGCAACAAGGGCCAGGGAACCGTCGCGATGGACCAAGACGAACGCACGATGTGGATCTTCGAACCGAGCGTCGCCGAGAAAGTCTTCGAGGACTATGTGAAGGAGTTCGCCATCCCGGTGCTGCGCGACGAATGGCTCGACCGCACCAAAGGCGTCGGACTCACCGACGGCCGCATCACCTCAATCACGATGCTGTCAGGTAAGGCCTTTGAAGGAAAGATGTACATCGACGCCACCTACGAAGGTGACCTCCTGGCCGCCGCCGGCGTCAGTTACCATGTAGGCCGCGAAGCCAACGCGACCTACGGCGAGAAGCACAACGGCTCACAGGTCGGCGTCCTGCACCATCGCCACCACTTCGGCGTGCTGAAGTCAGGCATCGATCCTTACATCATCCCCGGCGACCCCAAGAGCGGCGTCATCGCCCGCGTCTCGACCGAAAAGCCTGCACCCAAGGGCGAAGCCGACCACCGCGTCCAGGCCTACTGCTTCCGCATGTGCCTGACGAACGTGCCCGAGAATCGCGTGCCGTTCACGGCCCCCGCTGGCTACGACCCTAAGCAATACGAAGTCCTTGCCCGCACCTACGCCGCCGGATGGAAAGAGACGTTCGGCAAGTTTGACCTGATCCCGAACGGCAAAACGGACACCAACAACCACGGCGGCTTCTCCTTCGACAACATCGGTTACAACTACGATTACCCCGAAGCTAGCTACGAACGTCGCAAGGAAATCATCCAGGAACACGAGACTTACCAAAAAGGCCTCCTTTACTTCATCTGCACCGACCCGCGCGTACCGGCCGATGTCCGCGAGAAGATGAACACCTGGGGCCTGCCGAAGGACGAGTTTAAGGACAATGGTAACTGGTCTCACCAAATCTACGTCCGCGAAGCCCGTCGCATGGTCGGAGCCTTCGTGATGACCGAGAACGAGCTCACGAAAGTGAAGCCCACCCCGGACTCTGTAGGCATGGGTTCATACATGATCGATTCACATAATACCCAGCGCTACATCACCCCCGATGGTTTCGTGCAGAACGAAGGCGACATCGGCGTCTCCCCTCGCGGCCCCTACGAGATTGCCTACGGCGCGCTCGTCCCAAAGAAAGGCCAGGCGGTCAACCTCCTCGTGCCGGTCGCCTGCAGCGCCACGCACATCGCCTACGGCTCGATCCGCATGGAGCCCGTCTTCATGATTCTCGGCCAGTCCGCCGCCACCGCCGCCGCGATGGCCATCGACGGCAAGCTCGCCGTCCAGGACGTGCCCTATGCCGCGCTCAAGGCCCGCCTGCTCGCCGACGGCCAGGTGCTCAGCAAGGCGGTCGACCTCTCGAAGTACCCGGCCGAATCGGATGACCACGCCGCCTCACCCCGCCTGCCCGGCATCACGGTCGACGACTCCGATGCCCAGCTCGCGGGGGATTGGACCCAGAGCCAGGCCGGGAAAGGCTTCGTCGGAGAAGGCTATCGTCATGACAGCAAAGGCACGAAGGGGCTGATGACCGCCACCTTTGCCACCAAGTTCGACAAAGCAGGCAAACACGAGGTCTTCCTCACGATCGTGCCGAACGCCAACCGGGCCAACCACGCGAAGGTCCGTATCGTCCATGCCGGCGGCCAGACCGAGCGCGTGGTGAACCTCGCCAAGGGCCCGGCCGACCGACTGGTTTCCCTGGGAACCTTTGACTTCACAGCCGACGCCTCTGCCCAGGTCATCGTCAGCAACGAGGGCGCCGACGGCTACGTCGTCATCGATGCGGTGAACTGGCAGTCTCGCTGAGGGTCTTTCCCTAGAAATCCATTGAAACCCCGGGGGCGTAGGGTTGTCATAAAGATACCCCCATGCGCGTCCTGTCTTTAGCTGCCCCCATGCTTGTCGCCGGACTCCTCGGAGCCGCCGAATCCGCCGACACGGTCCGCTTTAACCGCGACATCCGTCCGATCATGTCGGACACTTGCTTCCATTGCCACGGCTTCGACCCGAAGTCCCGCAAGGGCGGCCTACGTCTGGATATCCGCGAAGATGCCCTGAAGGCCGGCAAGAGCGGCGAAATCGCGATCGTGCCGGGCAAACCAGAACAGAGCGAGATTATCAAACGCATCTTCTCGACCGACGCTGAAGACATCATGCCCGAAAAGGAGTCGCACAAGACCCTCACGGCCGCCCAGAAAGAACTCTTCCGCCGCTGGGTCGCGCAAGGCGCCGTCTACGAACCGCACTGGGCCTACAAACCACTCGAAACGCCGGTCGTTCCCGTCCTGCCGAATGGAGCCAAGAATCCAATTGATGCATTCATTGGCGCCAAACTCGCTGAGAAGAAGGTCACCCCTTCCGCCGAAGCCTCAAAGGAACGCTTACTCCGCCGCATCTCACTTGACCTGACCGGACTGCCGCCCACCCCCGCCGAGACTGCCGACTTCCTGGCCGACAACACCGCCGATGCTTATGAGAAACAGGTCGATCGACTGCTCGCGTCCCCTCGCTTCGGCGAACGCATGGCGGTCTGGTGGCTCGATGTCGCCCGCTTCGCCGACACAGTCGGCTACCACGGCGACCAGAATCAGCGCATCTTCCCTTACCGCGATTACGTCATCAATGCGTTCAATACGAACAAGCCGTTCGACGTCTTCACGCGCGAGCAACTCGCCGGGGATCTCCTCCCGAACCCGACCGAAGAACAGCTCGTCGCGAGCGGATATAACCGCCTGAACATGATGACCCGTGAGGGCGGTGCCCAGGTAAAGGAATACCTCGCGAAGTATGGCGCCGAACGCGTGCGCTCCGTCTCCAATGCCTGGCTAGGCAGCACCTTCGGTTGCGCCGAGTGTCACGACCACAAGTTCGACCCGATCAAGTCGGCCGACTTCTACACCCTGCAAGCGTTCTTCGCCGACGTGAAGCAGTGGGGCGTCTACGCCGACTATAACTACACACCGGAACCCGAACTCAAGGGCGTCGGCAACGACCATCCTTTCTACCCGGAAGCCCGCAGCAAGAATGCCTACCGCACCAAGAAGGACGCCGAGTTCCGCGCTGAACTGGCCGCACTGTATGCCAAGACGCTGACCGAACAGAAGAACCTGAACGACTTCACCGCTTGGCAGAAAGAGATCGCGGCCTTCCTGTCCGAACATCCGAACGGACTACTCTCCCCGGCTGGTACCTTATTCCACAAGGCTGCACCTCCCACCGCGCCTGCCAAAAAAGCGCCCGTGAACACCAATGCGACCACGGCCGCCAAGAAGCCTGCTGTCAAGAATGCAGTCGTCGTTGTCCCCACCCCCATCGCTTTCGCAGCCGGCGCCACCATCAAGATGCCCAAGGGCGTGGCTAAAGGCGAAGACTTCGCGATCACGCTCGACACCGGCGCCACACCAATCGCCTCTGTCCGAGTCGATATCCCCAAGGGCTCCCTGCCGGCCGGCTCCGCCGCGAACATCACTGCCCGCTTCGGCATCGTCGATGCCAAGGGCAAGGAACGTCCAGTCGCGTTCCATCTGGCCGATGCCACCCATCGCGAACCGCGCTACAATAGCAGCTTCGAGCTGACCGATATCAATGCGGGTTGGTCTTTGAAGATGCCGGACGCCGACGTCCACGCAGTCTGGCTGCTCGACACGCCCGTAACGACCAAGGCCGATGAGAAGTTCGTGATCCACTTCGAAAGCAACGCTGCCCTCACGCTCAAGGCCTCCGTCTCGCCTCTCTCTCATGATGACCCATTGAAGGTGACCACTCCGGAGACCCTTACGAGAACTGCCGCCGTCAAGGACCCCCGCCTGACTCCGGCCACCTTCGCCCTCTTTGTGACTTCGCGAGGCACCGACCGCGCGACGCTCGAGAAGAGTCGCACCCTGACCACCACGATTCGTCGCCAATACGACGGCCACGCCTGGTCGATGGTCACCCAGGCCACCAAGCCGCTCACGGTCCGCGTCCTGCCTCGTGGCAACTTCCTCGACGAGACTGGCCCGGTCGTCCTGCCCACGACGCCTTCGTTCCTACCCGGCCTCCGCACGAGCACCGAACAGAAGCGCCTGACCCGTCTCGACCTCGCCGACTGGATTAATTCGAAAGACAATCCGATCACCGCTCGCACGGTGATGAACCGCCTCTGGCAAATCTTCCACGGCACCGGCCTCAGCGCCGGCCTGGACGACCTGGGTTCGCAAGGCGAACTGCCCTCGCATCCGGAACTGCTCGAATGGCTCTCTCTGGAATTCCGAGACAAGGGCTGGGACGTAAAAAAGATGATTCGCCTGATGGTCACCAGCAGGACTTACCGCCAGAGCAGCAGCCTGCGCCCAGACCTCAAGGAGGCCGATCCCAATAACCGCCTGCTCGCCTCGCAGAACCCCCGCCGCCTCGACGCCGAGTTCGTCCGCGACAACGCTCTCTTCGTCGCCGGACTGCTGAACATCGCTGACGTCGGCGGACCTAGCGTGAAGCCCTACCAGCCCGAAGGTTATTATGAGCCGATGCAGTTCCCCAACCGCACCTACGTCGCGAGCAAAGATTCTGAACAGTGGCGCCGAGGACTCTACATGCATTGGCAGCGCATGTACCTACATCCGATGCTGATCAACTTCGACGCCCCGTCGCGCGATGAGTGCACCGCGCTCCGCAATTATAGCAACACCCCGCAGCAAGCCCTGACC
>Ga0209134_10000140_pt1 | contig 19522 bp, 18 predicted proteins | sample LauGreSp1BDMLBSN_2_FD_187566 | JGI IMG/M metagenome (GOLD analysis project Ga0209134, IMG submission 187566) | Freshwater lake microbial communities from Lake Michigan, USA - Sp13.BD.MLB.SN (SPAdes) (version 2) | ecosystem: Environmental > Aquatic > Freshwater > Lake | place: Lake Michigan, USA... | reverse complement strand
GACATGCAGCGCTGCCTGGCCGGTTTGCACATCATTCACGGCAAAGCCCTGCTGCTGCAGGGCTTTCTTAAGGCTTACCGCCAGTGGCCGATCATCTTCGACTAGCAGGATCTGCAAGAACTACCTTCCTATCGGGCCTTGTTCAATTCTTCCCGGCAATGGAGGCCAGCGCCTCCTTGATTTCATCCTGGCGTCCCGAATCTGCCAGTGCGCGTCCGGGACGTAGTGCTGCAAGCTGCGCCTTGCTCAGGTGTTTTCTGGCTTCAGCATACCGCTTTTCAACGATAAGGAAACTACCGTAGAAGTAGTTGCTGTCGATGCCGTCCGGATTGAGCGTCAGCGCTTTCAGCAAAAGTTCCTCGGCCTTTTCATGGTCACCAAAGCCAATGGGCCAGCCAGGCACACTGTAGTAAAGCGCACCCAGGCTGGTATACGCCGAACCCTGCATGGAATCAGGGTCGATCGACAAGGCCTTCTCAAGATCAGACTTCGATTCCTTGGCCAGCGCCAGCGCTCCCAGGCCGCCCTTGGCACCGGCGTAAGTGGATTTGATGATACCACTCCAGATCCAGGCTTCCGGCGCATCCGGATTGGCCTTGGCAAGCTGGGTAGCTTCCTGCACCAGTTGCTCGAACGCAGACAATTGCGTCTTGCCCTCCAACTGGTAATTGATCTCGGCCCAGCGCTGCTGCAGATGCTGGACATCTGCCAACACATCGGCGTGCGCCGTGTTCAGCATAACGACGGCAAGCATTCCTGCCTGTACCAGTCGGGTCGTGAGTTTCAAGATTGTCATGATGCTCTCCTTGGTTCAGCTAGTTGGTTCTTTGCACTAAAAGTTTCTGTAAACAAGTGCGATGGAAAAGCGAATTGCGCTGCCCGCGCCTACTGGGCGAATTGCTTGATAACAGGCAGTTTCCCCGCCAGGGCCTTGTGCACTACCGACGGCAGTACGGCATTCACATACACATAAAATTTTTCCGGCCAGCCCAGAAAGCGCAGGCGTGCCGTGCCGGCCAACAGCCTGCAGATTTCCCCGGCTACCAATTCCGGCGAATCTTCTTTCGTGCCCAGCGCCGCATTGAGCGCCTTGACCTTGTCGGTATTGAGTGCGGTGCGTGTTGCACGCGGTGCGATGTAAGCCACGGACACAGACGTATCTGCCAGTTCGCGTGCCAACGCCTCACTGAAGGATTTCATGGCCGCCTTGCTGGCACAGTACACGGCAAAACCGGGATGTCCGATACTGCCAAAGATGGATCCTACATTCAGGATTCTGGCTTCAGGCTTGGCCAGCAACTGTGGCAGCAACGACTGACACAACAGGATCGGTGCAATCGTGTTGATCTGCAGCATCTTGGCGACAAGGCCCGGATTCTGCTCACTGAACATGGCGAAATTGAGGATGCCGGCCAGATTGATCACCGCATCTATCCCACCCGCGGCAGCACAGGCTTGCACGATTTGGGTCCTGCCTGCATCGGTACTCACATCGGCAGCCACGCAGTGGTGTACTGAGCCCAGCTCTGCCTGCAGCACCTGCAGCTTGTCCGCATCAATACACGTCAGCACCAGGCGGACTCCGCGCTTGGCCAGCTGGTGGCACAACACTGAGCCGATGCCACCGGTGGCACCGGTAACCAGTACCAGTTTATTGGTCAAGTGCATGAAGTGCTCCTGCCGCAGCTGTGCTGGCAACCGGGATGCCATGCTCGGCTGAAAGGGTGTGGAAAATATCGCCATACAGTTTGAAGAACATGTTGGCAGCGTGAATGATCTGCGCCTGTTCGGCAGGATCCGTGATCTTGTCCATCAAGCCTTCGAAGAACTTCACATGATCCTGGTCGAGCGAGCCATGTGAATAGAGATAACTGAACGCCTTGCGTGGCAACTCCAGTTTTGCACGAATGGCATCAGCGGCCTTGTCGGCAATGCGGATACTGGTGCCTTCCAGCACATGCACCATGCCGAAGAAACCCAACGGGTTGACGCGGCTTACCATGTCCCAGGCATAGGCCACCATCAATTCTGTTGCTGCTGCCGGTTTGCTGTTGCGCGCCGCTTCCTTGTCGTAGCCGCAATTGGCGATGTCGTTGAGGATCCATTCCTGATGACCGGTTTCCTCTTCAATGTATTCAGCCACGGCCACGCGCAGCCATTCCTTGCTTTCCGGCAGTCGTGCACCGGTGCCCATCAACAAGGGCACGGTATGCTTGACGTGATGGTAGGCCTGCAGCAGGAACCCGACGTAATCATCCAGGCTGATCTGGCCCTGAAACGTGCGGGCGATGATCGGGGCCGACAACAGATGCTGCTGCGCCACGGTGGTTTGTTGTATCAACTGCTGATAAAAACTCATGCTAGCTCCTGTCTGTCTATCCATTTCTCAGCCTGCCACAACTTGCAACTGCGGTTCGGCATAGAGTCTGTCGATGTCTTCTTGAAAACGTTGGGCAATGGCGGCGCGGCGCGGGCGGCCGTTGCCGGTGACCAAAGCGGGATCTGCGGCCAGCGGTTGTGCCAGACGGATCCAGCGCTTGATCCGCGCATAATCGGGCAGGCGCTGATTAACCTGGGCCAGCGCCTGTTCAATCAGCGCGTCAGGAATAGTGCTGGCCACCGGACCCAGCAACGCACTGCACCAGGGCTTGGCATCACCCATCACCACTACATCCCGAAACAATGTAGTGGCCAGCAATTCACTTTCCACCCATTCGGGGGCGATATTGCGGCCATAGCTGGAAATCAGCAGGTTTTTGCTACGGCCATCGATGTGCAGGAAACCCTGTGCATCGATATGGCCCAGATCCCCGGTAGCGATGCGCTGCGGATACCAGCTCTGCGGATCGCCGACATAGCCGAGCATCGCGTTGCCGCTGACGAAAATTTCATTGTCCTTTGGTTCTACTTCTACGTTGATATGAGGCAAGGGTTTGCCGCAACTGCCTGGCAGGTCTCCAGCTGGCGTATTGAGACTCACGACTGAAGCACATTCGGACAAGCCATAACCTTCGTAGACCGGCAGGCCAAGTAGCCGGGCTTCCCCGATCAGGGCAGAGGCAACGCGGGCACCCCCACCGCAATGAACTTGAATGCGGGCGCTTTCCAGCCAGACTTCGCGGCATGAACCAACAACTGCAGCAACTGGGGTATCAGGATGATCGAATCCGGTTGTACGGTACTGAGGGCCTGCAGCATTTTTTGCGGATCCTGCAGCGCACTGCCGGCAAAACCCAACTCATTCAGGGAGCGCAGTACGACAGTGCCACCCGCCAGCAAAGGCGCATACACTCCGGCTACATTTTCCAATAACGTGCCAAGGGGCAGCACACAAAGATGAACCGGTTTTTCAAGTCCAACCGCTTCCTTCAGCGCTTCCGCCTGCAGCAGCAGCTGGGCCGTACTCAGGCATACGCCTTTGGGAGTTCCGGTGGAACCAGAGGTGAACGTAATCTTGTCGGTGCCCTTTGGCAGTTGCGGAGCAGTGCCGCTGGCAAGCTTGCGCAAGGCCAGGCCTGGCAGCATGTTCACTGCCGGTTCATCGGCATGCTGGGCGAACAGGGATGGCGTGGAGGTAAATACTGCCTGTACCGCACAACTCTGCAGCACGTGCGCCAGCTGTTGTTGACTGAAAAATACCGGCAACGGAACGCAGAGAATGCCGGCATGCTGGCAGGCAAGGTCGACCAGCAGCCATTCCACATTGTTGTCACCATGCAAGGCCACCCGGCTTATTTGCATGGAGACCAGGCGAGACGCCAGCGTCAGTACCCGTATCCGGATTTCATCCCAGCGATAACTGTGCTTGCTGTCTTGCAGCACCACGTGACTGGCATCCAGCCTTGTATCCAGCACTTGCAGCAGCGATTTCATCTCAACGACCTCTCAATTCCTCGGCCAGCACATTGATCCGGTAGCGGTACATGCGCAGCACGCGTCGCAGCAGCGGACGACTCTGGATAATATCCATCGCCGTGCTCAGGCGGCCGGCCATCACCAACGGAGCCGTGTCGTAATAGGAACCCCACGTGGCGCGTTCGTCTGCATCCAGGCGGCTGATATCGGCTTCCTTCAGGGTAATCAGTGGGAAGCCGAGCTTCTCCAGGTTGTTGCGCAAGGCCTTGGTCGCAGTAAACGTAATCCATTCGTAACCGGCGCGATGCAGCAGTGAAGTAAACAGCAAAAACAGGATATGGCTGGCGCCGCGCTGCGCGGCGGCAAGATTGCCGATTTCCACGATGCTGGTACGTTCCACGTTTTCACCGCTGTGCCCGGCGAGAAGTGCTTCGAGGGGCTGATCCAGATAGTTCTCAAGAAAAAGCGGGGTACTGTCAGCAGGACGCATACCGGCAACCCCGGAAATCCCGCCGAGACAGCGCAGGGTCAAAAACCAGGGTAGAAAATGTGATACGTTGGCATGGTAGGCAGCACTGTAGCGTTCAGCGATAAATTGTTCTGCTTCCGCGCGCTCAGGGTGCTTGCTGCCGACCAGTTCAAACTGGGGGGCAGGGCTCAGATAACGGCGCAGCATGCTTTCATGCTTGCCGCTTGCCTGCGGCTCGGCCTTGGTGTCAACCCGGGTCATAAAACTGTTCTGGTCAGAGGTAAATGTCAGTGTCTGATTGAAGGTGGTCATGGCTACTCCAGTGCTACTGCAATGGGGAGCAGCTTAGGCTGGCAGTCTTAAGACAGTCTTAAGGCCAACCGGTGCCAACCTTAAGAAAGGCGGGGACAAGCCGGACCGTTAGGCAAAAGCTACCTGCTAACCTACAATGGCAGCAGTCACCCTGCTTTACCCTATACCAGCAGTACTTGTATCGATGCCTGTATCCAACGTCATTCTGGAACTCACCCGCCTGCAAAAAGAGGTGCTGGAACTTGCCTCACCTGCAGAGCAGGTCCGCAAGATCGTGGATTCCATCTCTGAAATAGTCGGTACCGACGTCTGTACCCTGTACCTCGGCGACCAAAATGGCGACATGGTACTCATGGCCAGCCACGGCCTGGTACAAACCCACCCGGTGATCATCCCTGCCGGCAAGGGCCTGGTCGGCCTGGCGGCCCGCAGTCGCCACCCCATTAACCTGGCCAAGGCCAGCGACCATCCCAATTTCTATTACGTGGAGGGTACCGCCGAGGAGCGTTTCCAGAGCTTTTGCGGCATTCCGCTGGTTCGTTATGGCAAGGTGATTGGCGTATTGGTCGTCCAAAGCCGCGAGGCCGAAGCCTTGTCGCCTGAAAGTGAAGGCTTCCTTGTTACCCTCTCGTCCCAGTTGGCCCACATAGTGGCCGACATGCCGGTATCGATGCAGGGGGGCCATTTCAATACTTATGTCAAAGGGGTCAAAGGCAGCTCAGGCATCGGCATCGGGACTGGCGTGCTCTGCGACCATGGTGATCTCTACTCGGTGCCGGATGAACCCTGCCCGGATATCGAAGACGCCCTGAAACAGTGGCACGAGCTGACCCAGACGGTACAACTGGAAATCAAGCAGGAACAAAGCACCATGAGTGCGCTGCTGTCCGACAGCGTTGCCAGCATTTTCAACACTTATGCCTCCCTGCTCGCCGACCAGACCTTGAGCAACAAGGTGGAAACCGAGATACGCAATGGCAACTGGCTGCCCGGCGCACTGCGCAAGAGCATCCAGTATTTCGCCGACCTGTTCCTGGCGATGGAAGACCCCTACCTGCGTGCGCGCCAGGAAGATATCCACCATTTGGGCAACAAGCTCTACACCACCCTGAAGGGTTCTGCCTCATTATCGCTCGCCGCCGAAGACATCAAGCACATAGTGCTGATCGGCGAGGAAGTGAGCATTTCCGACATGGCATCCGTTCCGGCAGAGCGGCTGGCGGGCGTTATCTGTTTTTCCGGCTCCAGCATGTCGCACACCGCCGTGTTGGCCAATGCGCTGGGCGTGCCGGCCGTGATGGGCGTGGGTGCTCTCAAGAATTTGCGCAACCGTGAACGCTTCATCGTGGATGGCAACAGCGGCCAGGTCGTGCGCTATCCCAACGATATGCTGTGTGATGAATTCCAGCGTCTTATCAACGAAGAAAAACAACTGCTGAACAAACTCTCGGCCTTGCGCGACGAGCCCGCAGTTACTACGGATGGACAGGAAATCCGCCTGCTCACCAATTCCGGGCTGCTGGCCGACCTTTCGCCCGGCTTGCGTCATGGCGCCCAAGGCATAGGACTGTACCGGACTGAAATCCCGTTTCTGGTGCGTGACAGCTTTCCTTCCGAGGAAGAACAGCTGCTGGTGTATCGCCAGGTGTTCGACGCATATGCCGGCAAACCCGTGTACATGCGCACGCTCGATATCGGGGGCGACAAGCAACTGCCGTATTTCCCCATCACCGGCGAGGACAACCCGGCGCTGGGCTGGCGCGGCATCCGTTTTACGCTCGACAACATCCAGCTGATGATGACTCAGGTGCGTGCCATGCTGCGCGCCGCCAGCACCGACAGCAACCTGCACATCCTGCTGCCGATGATCAGTGCTACCGAGGAACTCAACTCCTTCAATGAACTGCTCAGCGAAGCGTTGCAACAACTGCAGCAGGAAGGCATTGCAGTGGTGCGGCCGCGCGTAGGGGTGATGGTAGAAGTGCCTGCGGCGATCTCGCAGTTGTCTTTCTGGAGTAACCGCATCGATTTCATTTCGATCGGCTCCAACGACCTGAGCCAGTATTTGCTGGCACTGGATCGCAACAATTCACGCGTGGCGAGCCGCTACGATCACATGCATCCGGCAGTCATTCACGAGTTGTATCGAGTGGTGAAAATAGCGCGTGAATACAATCTGCCGCTCAGCCTGTGTGGAGAAATGGCGACGGATCCGCTGGCAGTAATCCTGCTGGTAGGCATGGGCATCACCACCCTGAGCATGAGCGCCACCAAGCTGCCCCGCATCAAATACCTCATCCGTGCGCTGCACTGGCGCAATGCGCACAACATCCTGCAGCAATGCCTGCAACTCGACAACGTACAGGATATCCGTGCGTTGTTGCACACCACGCTGATGCAAATGCATCTGCACGAACTGGTGAAGTAAAACTCAGTTGTCCTTGACGAACTTGCTGATCCAGGGAAAGAGGACAATGGTGAGTGCCGCGGCAAGCAGCATGTCCTTGTCGAGATGATAGTCCGACAGCAGTTCCGGCGTGAACGTGATCATCGCACACAGCAGAGCGACGGCGACACCAACGAATATACTCCTGAAAATCAGGAGCGTGGTGATGGCCAATCCGATGGCACCAATGATGGGGTAGTCAGCCTGTATACCAAGTTCGACAAAAAACTCCTTGGCGAGAGCCAAACCCACTGTAGCGAACAGTGTCAGTACGTGCAGAAACTTCATGATTCAGGATACTCCGTTCCGGGCTTGGCCGGACGGAGCAACTTTAGCCCCGGGTATTCACCGAGACTGTGAGCCATGCCGCAAAAACATCACTAAAGTTCAGGAGTTTGCTTCCGACAGGAGCGGCAGCTCACATCTGGATAACGCCATTGGCCAGGGCCAGCCTCACCAATTCAGCGGTACTGGTAATGCCAAGCTTCTCCTTGATCTGAGTCTGGTAGTTGGCCACGGTTTTGACACTAAGGGAGAGTTCATCGGCGATCTCCTGCACGTTGAGCCCCTCCGCGAACCTGCAGAAGATCTGGAACTCACGTCGCGTCAAACTGCCCAGTACCGTGCCCGATCCCAGGCTCTGCCGCATGGAGAGCTGTTCATTCAGCCGCGCCTCGACATAGGTTTCGCCCGCGATGACATGCTTGATGGCGTCCAGCAGCATATTGGCGGCATTGTTCTTGGTGATGTAGCCATTGGCACCGGCTTCCAGCGCCTGTTCCACGAAGGCAATGTTTTCATGCATCGTGAACACCAGAATCTTCATTTTTTCATTCTTGATGCGTACCCTGCGTATTGCTTCCAGACCACCCATGCCCTGCATGGAAAGGTCCATGATAATGAGATCGGGGTTGATCTTGCCAATCTGCTGGTTGATGGCTTCGCCGCTTTCCATTTCCGCGATCACTTCCACTTCGCCGGTGCTTTCGAGCAAGAGGCGAAAGCCGGCACGTACCGCTGCGTGGTCATCAACAAGCACAACCTTGTACTTATTCCCGTTCTTCATTTTGCCTCCTGAACTTCTGCCCATGTGGAAACTCTATTTGCAGGGTGGTGCCTTTGCCGCGCTTGCTGCTCACGTTGAGAGAGCCATGGAGAAGATTCGCGCGATCACGAATATTGGACAGGCCGATGCCGATCTTGACCCGACTGCCATCGAAGCCTTTGCCGTCGTCAGTGATTAGTATGGTGATGATCTCTTGCCCACTGACCACGACACTGACCCGTCCCGCTTCCGCGTGCTTGGCCACATTGGTGAGCGCTTCCTGCACGATACGATATACCTGAATCTGCTGCTGTTCCTTCAGTTCGGACAGATCCGCATCCAGGCGCAAACTGCAGAAGGTGTCCTCGTGATGCAGATTCCAGTCATCCACCATTTGTTGCAAGGCCAGCGTCAACCCCAGCTCGTCCAGGACGGCCGGCCGCAACCAGGCCATGAGGTTGCGCACTGCCTTGTAGGCATCATCCGAAATTTTTTCGATATTAATGGCACTCTCCGAAATCGCAGGCAACGTTTCACGGGTACGATTCGCGATGGAAACCGCCATTGCCTTGATGGCACTGACCGCCTGGCCGAGACTGTCGTGCAGCTCCTGTGCCAGAAAGCGCCGCTCCTGTTCCTGTATGGACATGGCCTGCCGGGTCAGACGCTCGTTGTCGGATTTACTGGCTCCCAGGATCGTCGCCAGATGATTGATCTTCTGGGCGATCTCATTGACCTCTGATATCGGGATAACCGGAATGCGCCGGCCAAAATCCCCTTTCCCCAGTTGATCCAGTGCAGTAATGATATTCCCGATCGGCCTTAGCCAATGTCCAACCAGCAAATACAGGATCATCGCGATCGTGAGTACAGAGCCCAGGCGGGTCGTCACCGTGTGGCTGGTTTCTTCCCAGATTTCGTTGATTTCGCCGACCGGATCAACCCGGACTATAAGGGTTTTTCCATTGCCAAGTTCGTACAACCGGATCAGCTGGCTTCCATCAATGCCAAGCACATCGACAAACCATGAGGGCGCATCCAGCCGGGATGGGTCAATCGGTTGTATGGCCGTGCCCGGATTGGCACCCTGCGAGACTTCAATGTCGAAGCGGTCGAGGGTTTCGAGATGGCTCAGCTGGGAACGCAGCACATTGATGAACTGTTCTTCTTCAAAATCGCTTTCTTGCGGGGCAAGCAATTGCAGGAATTCGTTGGATATCTGGCGCGAAAACTCTATCTCCTCCCTGATCTCCTGCCTGGCGCCGATCAGGGAGCGACCAGTGACTACCGCTATCGACAGTAAAAACAGGAAGCTCAGGACAAGCGTAAGGCGTAAGCGCAGGCTCACAAGCGGGCACGCTCCACCATTCCCATGATCTTGTAGATCAGCAGGGCTGCAGCATTGTCATGGAAGGGTTGGCCGGAAACAGGACTATATTCGGTCAGGTCCATCCCGATGATATCGGTCTGTTGCGTGATGGACTCGATGATGGACAGTACTTGCCACCAGCCCAGGCCACCCGGAATAGCGCCAGGGGTTGGAAACACCGAAGGATCAAAGCCATCGATATCGATGCTGAGGAATACGTTTTCCGGAAATTCGCTCGGCAACTCTACCTTGTTCACGTTGCGGGATACCAGGTAGTCTGCGTCATAGAATTTCACGCCATATACCTTGCGCGCATCAGCCTCCTCCTTGGACAGGCTGCGAACACCCAGCTGAAACAAGGGCACGTCCTCATCCACGATGCGCTTCATCACGCAGGCTTCGCTCCAGGCATCACCATTGTCGTCATCACGCAGATCAGCCTGGGCATCAATGTGGATGACGCCGAAATTTTCCACACCGGCATCCAGCAGTCCTTTGATCATGCCGAAGGTGATGGCACCGTCTCCGCCAATCCCGATAGGAAACTTGTTTTTCTTCACGATACCGGCGACTGCGGCCGCGATTTTTTCCATGACCTTTTCGGCGCTGCCTTTGCAATCAACCGCGGGATGGGTATGGATACCATGGCGTGCTGGCACGCTGCGACCGTCCCAGGTTTCAATTTCCTGGGAGGCCAGCAGAATCGCATCCGCCGCTTCCGCCATCGCTGTACCCCTGAAGCGCGCACCGGTATAGGGAACGGGCAGCACATGAAAGAAGGCATCTTCCGGCTTTGAAGGCTTGACCGCAGCACCCATGAAGGAATTTGCAGAAATTGTTGTTTTTTGTTTTGGGCTTGCCATTTAGCGATCAACCTCTAAGGTACTGCTTGCGTATGTGTACCGCTTGAATAAGTACCAAGACTTATATGAATACTGTTATTAATACTATCCGTGATATGCACTGAATAGTCGACTCTTAAGGCTAATCCAGGCTAGTCCAGGAGGATAGTCGACTCTTCAGGACAGCCTGTCGCGGAAATCTTCGTATGCGAACTCACGCACCACCCTGACAGTACCACTGGCAGAATTGTAAAGCGCGAGAGCTGGCAGCTTGACGCCATTGAACGTGGTGGTCTTCACCATCGTGTAATGCGCCATGTCATCAAAGATCAGCCTCTGCCCCACTTGCAGAGGTTGCCCGAAACTATAATCGCCCATCACATCCCCTGCAAGACAACTCATTCCGCCCAGACGATACTTGTACGGCAGCTCTGCTGCCTCGCCTGACCCGAAGATCTGCGCTCGGTAGGGCATTTCCAGGGTGTCGGGCATATGACAGGTGGCCGAGGTGTCCAGAATCGCTACCGCCGACTGATTATCCATCAAATCCAGTACCTCGCTGACCAGCACACCACTGTGGATGGCAATAGCCTCGCCTGGCTCGAGGTACACCTGCACCTCGTATTTGCGGCTGAAGGCCTTGATCCGCTCAATCAGTCCATCCACGTCGTAATCCGGATGCGTGATATGGTGGCCACCCCCGAAGTTAACCCATTTCATCTGTTTCAGCAGCTCGCCGCAACTGGCTTCGACGGCGTCCAGGGTACGCGCCAACGGTGCAAAATTCTGCTCACACAGCGTGTGGAAATGCAGGCCGCTGAAACCGCCCAGATCGGCGCCTTGCAACTGGGTGACCGGAGTTCCCAACCTTGAGCCAGGGGCGCAGGGGTCATACATCGCCACCGCGCCTTCCGAATGCAGCGGGTTGATACGCAACCCAAAGTCCAGGCCAGGGCGCGCCTTCAGCTTTTCCTGCACCAGGGGCTGGAAACGCTGCCATTGGCTCAGCGTATTGAACACCACATGATCGGCGATATCGAGAATTTCGCCCAGGTCGGCCTGTTTGTAGGCGGCCGAATAGACATGCACTTCGCCGCCATATTGCTCCTTGCCCAACCTCGCTTCCCACAAGCCGCTGGCACAGGTGCCCTTGAGGTAGCGCATGATGAGCGGGGCCACACTGAACATCGAGAAGGCCTTAAGGGCCAGCAGGATCTTCGCGCCAGATTCCTGTTGCACACGCTGCAGGATCTTCAGGTTGCGCTCGACCGCCACTTCATCCACGACAAAGCAGGGCGAGGGAACGCTGTACGGATCGAAGTTTGTAAAGGTGTCCGAATTGGGAGTCTGGGCCATTTCTGCTTAAACCAGGTCGAACCCGGGATCCACGATCACCTGCCAGGGCAAGCCATGCTTGTTCATGTCGGCCATGAACGGATCTGGGTCCATCTGTTCCATGTTCCAGACGCCCGCCTGCTTCCACTTGCCTTCCAGCATCATCTTGGCGCCGATCATCGCGGGCACACCGGTGGTATAGGAGATGGCCTGCGACAGCACCTCTTTATAGCACTCCTGGTGATCACAGATATTGAAAACCACCGCCTTGCGTGGCTTGCCATCCTTGATACCGGTAACGTGGCAGCCAATCCAGGTTCTGCCCTTGGTGCGCGGACCCAGCGTTGACGGATCTGGCAGCAAGGCCTTCAGGAACTGGATCGGAACGATCTGCTGGCCCTGGAATTCCACGGGATCGATGCGGGTCATGCCGACATTGCCCAGCACTTCCAGATGCTTGAGGTAGCTTTCGCCGAAGCTCATCCAGAACTGGGCGCGCTTCAGGGTCGGGAAATTCTTTACCAGCGATTCCAGCTCTTCATGGTACATGCGGTAGATATTGTAGGTGCCCACGTCATCGGTGCAGGTGAAGCTCTGCTTCAGTGACATTGCCGGCGTCGTATGGAAATCGCCGTTTTCAAAGTGGCGGCATTCGGCAGTCACTTCACGGATATTGATTTCCGGATTGAAGTTGGTGGCAAAGGCATAGCCATGGTTGCCGCCATTGACGTCGATGATGTCGAGCGTATGGATTTCGTCGAAATAATGCTTGGCGAGATACGCGGTGAACACATTGGTGGCACCAGGATCGAAACCGCTGCCCAACAGCGCCATCAAGCCGGCTTTCCTGAATTTGTCCTGATAGGCCCACTGCCATTTGTACTCGAACTTCGCATTATCGAGCGGCTCGTAGTTGGCGGTGTCGAGATAGTTCACGCCGGTTTCAAGACAGGCGTCCATGATGGTGAGATCCTGGTACGGCAGCGCCACGTTGATCACCAGCTCTGGCTGCACTTTCTTGATCAGCGCGACCAGTTCCGGCACATTATCGGCGTCCACCTGGGCGGTCTTGATGGTCTTGCCCTGCTTTTCGAGGATCTGCTGCGCAATCTTCTTGCACTTCGATTCCGTGCGGCTGGCCAGCGTAATGTCACTGAACACGTCGGATACCTGCGCGCACTTGTGCGCTACGACCTGCCCGACTCCGCCTGCTCCGATAATCAATACTTTTGCCATAAATTCGCTCTCCTGTCTGGCTAGTCTTCGCGTTCGTAATACGTGTAGCCGTTAAGGCTCTCGTTGAACAACTTGATGATCTGCTGGCGCTCACGTGCCGTGATACGGCCTTCGCGCACGGCGCGCTCCGCAGTGTTGCGATGGCGCAACTGCATTTCCTTTGGATGGTATTCCACGTAGGTCAGCACGTCGGAAATGGTGTCGCCGTGCATTTCTTTCACGAAGTCGTAACTGCCATCGCGGTTGATGCGCACGCTTACCACATTGGTATCACCGAACAGGTTGTGCAGGTCGCCCAGCGTTTCCTGATAGGCACCGACCAGGAACACACCCAGATAATATTCCTCGCCTTCTTTCAGTCCGTGCAAGGGCAAGACCTTGGTGACGTCTTCCGGCCCGACGAAACTGTCGATCTTGCCGTCGCAGTCACAGGTGATGTCGGCGATGACGGCGGTGCGTCTTGGCTCTTCGTTCAGGCGATGGATCGGCGCAATCGGGAACAGCTGGTCAATCGCCCAGGTATCGGGCAGTGACTGGAACAAGCTGAAATTGCCGTAATAAATGTCAGCGAGCGACAGCTTCAAGCCTTCCAGATCAGCCGGCACGCGCGCCATCTTCTCGGAAAGGTCGGCAATCTTGTGCAGCAAGTCCAGGAAAATGTTTTCTGCCACCGAGCGGGTACGCAGGTTGAGCTGGCCGCGCTTGAACAGTTCGCGTACTTCGTTGCGGTAGAAGTGCGCATCGTTGTAGCACTCCTGGATGCGCGCTTCCGACAGGTTCGGGTAGATATCGCGCATGCTGCTGATCAGGTGATGCTCGTCATCGTGCGGTTCGGGCAACTTGGTGGGCTCGAAGATGGTGGTGTCGAGCACGTTGAAAATCAGGATCGACGAATACGCGATCGTCGCACGACCGGACTCGGTGATGATGGTCGGATGGACGATGTCATAGTCGTCGAAGGTGTTCTTGAGGGTGTCGACGATGTCCTCGCAATATTCCTGCAGCGAATAGTTGCGGCTCTGGCCGTAGTTGGAGCCCCAGCCGGTGTAATCCACCGCGAGACCGCCGCCCAGATCGATGTACTTGAGCGCGGCGCCTTCTGCCACAAGGTCGGCATAGAAACGGCACACTTCGGTAATGCCGCTGCGAATGTCCTGGATGTTCGGAATCTGCGAACCCAGATGACAGTGCAGCAACTGCAGGCAATGCAGCATGTTTTCGGATTTCAGGTTGTCGACCAGCTCCACCAGCTGGGTGGCGGTAAGACCGAACACGCTGCGATCGCCGGAAGTCGAGTTCCAGTGGCCGCTGACGCTGACGGTGGTCTTGATGCGCACGCCGATGATCGGCTCCACGCCCATGACCTTGCTGCGCTCGATAATGATCGGGATTTCGGTTGGTGTTTCCACCACGAAGACACAGGTAAAACCCAGCTTGATTGCAGTGAGGCCAAGGTCGATGAACTCCTGGTCCTTGTAGCCATTGCAAATGATGATGCTGCCCGGCTCTTCCAGCGTGGACAGCGCAATCATGATTTCCGGTTTGCTGCCCACTTCGAAGCCGTGCTTGTAGCGTGCCCCGAAAGCGGCGATTTCCTCGACTACCTGGGCCTGCTGGTTAACCTTGATGGGATACACGCCACGGTATTCGCCCTTGTAACCAAGATTCTCGATGGCCTTGCGGAAAGTCATGTTGAGGCGATGAATCTGGGCGTCGAGGATATTTTCGATGCGCAACAGCACCGGCATTTGCAGGTCGCGTTCCAGCATGCCCTTGACGATATCGAGCAACTCTACTTGCGCGTGCAGGGTACGGGCAGTGACATTGCCGTTGGCACTGACACTGAAATAGTCATTGCCCCAGCGTTCGAACCCGTACAGATCAAGAGATTGTTCAATACTCCATTCGGTCTGTTCAGCAGCGTTCAATTCTTAGCCCTCTCTTAACACCACAAGTGTGCCCCCGTCCCGGATTCAAGGCCTCTGTGCAGGGGGCTGGCCCACAGAGGGGCGCGATTGTACAGAAAACAGCGTCCAAAATACCGCGTAAAACATTAATTTCAAAGCATTCCGGACATCAGCGTGGCGATCCCCAAAAACGACATGAAACCGGCGATATCCGTCACCGTGGTCAGCACGATGGACGAGGATTGGGCTGGGTCAAAACCGAAGCGTTTCAGCAGTATGGGCACCATGGCGCCGGATACCCCTGCAATGGTCATGGATACCACCATCGCCAGTGCTATCACCAGTGCCAGCCCGGTGCTCCGGCTCCACGCATATACCCCTAACGCACAGACCCCCGCAATGCCAAGACCGTTGATAAACCCCGCCCCCAACTCCTTCATCAGCACGGCAAACCAGTGCCGCATGCTGATCTCGCGCAGGGTAAGGCCGCGCATCGTCACGGCCAGCGCCTGGGCCCCGGTATTACCGGCTTGCCCGGCGGCGATCGGCAACAGCACGGCCAGTGCCGTGAACTGTGCGATGGTAGCCTCGAACATACCCACGACAGCCGCCGCCAGAAAAGCGGTCAGCAGGTTGATCTGCAACCAGGGCAGGCGCTTGCGCACGGCAAACATGCTGGAAGACAGCGCACGTTCGTCCTTGTGGGCACCCACCATCGTCTGCATGTCGGTGACCAGCTCTTCCCTGACGGTATCGAGCAGCTCCTGCCCTTCCACCACACCGACCAGATGCATGTCGATATCCACCACGGGCAACACGTCCACTTCGTGATGATTGAGCTTGTCGTAGACCTCTTCCTTGGGGTCCAGTGCCTGAACATAGACTTTTACCGGTTCGGCGAGCTTGGCGAGCGGAGTCTGCGGCGGCACCAGCAACAGGCGACGCAAGTCCACCTTGGCATGCAGGCGCATGTCGTCATCAAGCAGGAACAAGTGCCCGAGACTCTTCACCTGCTGGGAGCGTAACTGGGCAATGGCACCCTCGGCCGTTGTGCGGTAATTGAAGGCAATGATGGAGGGATTCATCAACCGGCCGACGGTGCCTTCCGGGTAGCTCAACAGGGTATCGAATTCCCCTGCCGTGACCTTCTGCATATGCGCCAATATGCCAGCACGCCCAGCCTGCTCCATCTGGGCCAGCAACATCACTGCCACGCCGACATCCATCACTTCCAGCGCCTTGGCAGCACTGGCTGGCGGCATCTCTTGCAGCACGACCAGCGCCAGGCTCGGTGCCATTTTTTCCAGCACTTTCACCAGCACGTGCAGTTTTTGGTGCTGCAGTATCGCCAGCACCTCCAGCGGCGCCATGCCTTCCAGCTTGCGCGCAGCCTCCAGCGGATAATTGAGCAGGAAGGCCTGGGTGAGACTCAGCTGGGGATCGATGACCTGTTTCGGTGCGGTGGGCATGGCCTGCGTTCCTGTCTTTCAAATCCCGGTGATCAAGGGGTCAGAGTAACTTGATCGCCACATTATGGTTTCAGGCGTAGCCAGAGCATGGATCAAGTTACTCTGACCCCTTGATCCTTGATCCCTTGGGTCCGGCTTCAACGACATCGGTGACGGTGTTGAAAAGTGCCAGCAAGGCCTTGCCATACACATCAACGATGCCGGACACCGGATCACCAGCATGTGCCGATGCTTCCGGCCTGCCCGTCAGCTGATGCAGGCCTTTACGCAAATCGACATGGCGCAGTACGCCAATGAACTGCTGCTGCAGGCCCACTACCGGCATCACGTCACCGTGGCTCCAGCACGGCAACTGTACCGTATACGCGAGCGACAGATCGGCGGAGATCGTGTTGACGTCCGTTTCCATGAGGCTGGCAACCATCGCATCGGGAGCAGCCTTGAGCAATTGCAGATAACTGATGCGTCCCTTCGGAATACCATCACGACTGACTATATAAACGTACTTGCCGAAGGTTTCCTCGGTGGCATCCTTGAGAAAGGTCAGCACGTCTGCGGCCGAGAAATCCTGGGTGACGACAGCAGTATTGGGCACCATCCATGCCCCTACGCGATCGAGCGTGTAACGCATCAGCAAATGGCAGGCTTGGCGGCGCGCCTGTGGACATTCTTTCAATACCGCATCAACAAAGCCGTGCTCAAGGTGTCTCAGTACCGCCACCATGCGCGAGACGTCCTGCTCCAGCAACAGACGTGCGCTGGCCTCCACCCCGAGCAAGCTGCAGAGATGGGCAGCAAACGCCGGCAATGAAGACTTGAGCACCGCCACGGAATAGGACGCGGGAACCTGACGCAAAAAATCCGTCACATGGACAGCGTCAAGCTGTTCGAGTGTACGCACTGCGACATCCGGATGTTCGTCCAGGAAATCGAGCGCCAATGTAAGCGCTTCCGGCATCAGTCAGCTCCCACGTCAGGAATCCTTGTTATGTATTGATAGCACATGGCAGATTTCCTCATGGAACAGCCTGGCCGGAATAATGGCCTTGCCTTCTGCAGTGGCGACCACGATACCGGTCTGGGCCACCTCGATGATTTCACCCTGCACTGCCCCCAGGCGAATGAGGTCACCCACACGGCAATGCTTGCGCGTGTACTGTGCGCCGATCACATTGGCCACCAACTGCTGTGCGCCAAGACTGAAGGCGAGCGCGCCGCCAGCCAAAAGCACGCCAACCACCACAACAATCAAGGTGCTTAGAAAGCCTATGTTGAGCCCAATCTGCTCCACGCCGATGATCACTGAGCTGAAGATGATCACCACCTGCACCGCACGCGACATCATCGCGCTTTGTTCGGGTGCCGCGTCGTGCGTGGCCGACACGATGCCGGCCCGCGCCACACTGCTGAGCAGTATGCCGGCAAGAATGATCAACAGTCCCGTGATGAGACCGGGCAGATAACCCACGATACTATCGAGCCAGCCGGCAAACAGGTCCCAACCCAGCACATTCGCACCCACGGCCATGAAGAACACCATGACTACCCAGAACACCAGCTTGCTGATGATGAGGGCATAGGAGCGCTGGATGTGCTCGCGCTGGATGCTTTCGTGATGCACAAAGCGCACAAACAGGGCATCAAGCCCCTCCACCAGTTTGCGGGCACTCAGTGCCAGCGCCTTGGCGAGAATCCAGCCCAGCAACAGCAAGGTCACAGTTCCCAGCAATTGCGGGAAATACTGCACGATCTGCTGCGAGAGCTGGTTGAAGGTTTCGTCGATTGCGGCTCCCCATTCAAACGGGGCGCGGTTGGTATCAGCCATGATTGATCCAGTTCAGCTGTTATTCAGCATCTGTAATAACTACAAGTCACTCTGCCAGCTCTTGATGGCCTCGGAGTTGTCTACATCATAGCCGAGGCGTTCACACGCCAAGGCCCAGCGCTCGCTCACCAGGCGCAGCAAAGGTGCGTCGAGGTGCACTGCCCGTCCCAAACCTTCGGCAATTTTTACATCCTTGGCCAACAGGCCAAGCTTGAAGCCGGTGGCATATTTTTCATGCAGCACATGTTCCTTCATGACCACTTCGCTGATGAAGGATTTCCCGGTAGAAACATTGAGAATATCGACCAGTGTTTCGGGATTCAGGCCAAAGCGCCTGGCGATCAGCACCGCCTCGGAGGTTGCAGCGAACGCAGCTGCGCCCAGGTAATTGTTGAGCGCCTTGGCAGCATGTCCACAACCGCTTGCCCCCACGTCGAACAAACGGTTGCCCAGCACCGATAGCACAGGCTTCACCTTCTCGATGGCAGCGGCATCATCACCACCAATCATGATGGCGAGCGTGCCGGTAGTCGCGCGCGGCACCGCACCGGACACAGGGGCATCGACCAGCACCACGCCTTTTTTCAGCAACTCCACGGCCAGTTCACGGGTACCGGTCGGCTCGGAGGAACTCATGTCGGCCACGATAGTGCCGGCGTTTACATTATTGAAAAACGCGCCCTGTTCGGCAGCCAACAGAACCTCACGCACGATAGGACCGGTCGGCAACATCGTGACAATAATCTCGCTCTTGGCCAGTGCTGCCAAGCCAGGCGCGGTCGCCTTGTGCTCCTTGCAAAACTGAGCGGCACGCTGCGGATCGGCATCGTAAACCGCCACGTCGAATCCGGCCTTCACCAGATTCACTGCCATCGGCCATCCCATGTTGCCGATGCCGATAAAACCAATTTTCTTTACTTCGGAACCCATGCACTTCCCCATTACTTGTAGAGTTGTAGTTGCTGCGGTGTTGCTGATGCGGGTCTTGGCCCGGCTTTGCGTTTAATCCAGGCCTCGCTGCCCCAACACCTCTTTTGCTGCGGTCATGGCTTCAACCCCGGTTGGAATACCTGAATATATCGAGGTGTGCATGATGATCTCGCGAATCTCTTCCACGCTTACACCGTTCGCAAGTGCACCCTGGATATGGGCCTTCAGCTGATTGGGTTTGGTAAGGGCCGTCAGTGCCGCGAGGGTGATCATGCTGCGGGTCTTGCGATCCAGTCCGGGACGGTGCCATACATCACCAAATACCCAGCTGGTCACCAGATCTTCAAACGGACGGTTGAAACTGGTCGCCAGATTCACCCGCTCCTCTGCCCCGGCGCTGCCCCACATGGTGCGCCTGAGCTGCATCCCCATTTCATAATCGTTTTTGTCTGACATAGCACTGGCCCCTTCTGCATGGTTTT
>Ga0209134_10000138_pt1 | contig 19650 bp, 21 predicted proteins | sample LauGreSp1BDMLBSN_2_FD_187566 | JGI IMG/M metagenome (GOLD analysis project Ga0209134, IMG submission 187566) | Freshwater lake microbial communities from Lake Michigan, USA - Sp13.BD.MLB.SN (SPAdes) (version 2) | ecosystem: Environmental > Aquatic > Freshwater > Lake | place: Lake Michigan, USA... | reverse complement strand
GCCTTGCGATCAACCTTCTTGAACTTACCGAAATCGTTGATCATTACATCTTCGCCCTTTGAAAGGTTACGAATGATTGTGTCAAAAACGATATCTACAGCGTGAGCTGCTTCCTTCTTGCTGTCGTTGAAGTGTGGTGCCAACGCCGCAATGAATTGGGCCTTATTCATTGAAATCCCCTTATTTACGCGTAAATGTTAGGCAACTGCTTAACATGTTCATAAACTTACGCGCATAAATGGGGTGATGCGGTTATTGAAATGCGCGTGTCGCATTTTTTATTTTATTGAAAATATCTAAAAAGCATTGTTTTTATGCGTAGAAAACTCTAAATGAGAGATTGAGGGTTGAGCGCTCATCCTCTCACCCATGCGCAAAAGCAAGGTTTTACGCTTGTTTTCAACCCCTACGAGCGAATAGGAAGTGTTGTGGGCTTGTAATCAGGTCGATTTTTCTCGAAAGAATCAATGGAATCAGTCTGTTTCAAGGTTAAACCGATGTCATCTAGCCCTTCCATTAAGCGCCAACGGGTGTAGTCATCGATTTCAAAAGGCAGACTCTTTGAGCCGTAGGCAACTGTGCGAGTTTCAAGATCAACGGTAATGGAAGTAGATGGATCTGCTTCAACGGCAGCCCACATTAACTCAACCTCATCTTGATCCAGAATGATTGTCAGTAAGCCGCCCTTGAGGGAATTGCCCCGGAAGATGTCTGCAAAGCGGCTGGAGATGACAACCCTAAATCCATAATTTTGCAGCGCCCACACAGCGTGCTCGCGTGAAGAACCAGTTCCAAAATCTGCTCCAGCAATAAGAACTGTGCCTTTTTTGAATGCATCCTTGTTCAATACGAACTCTGGGTCGTTACGCCAAGCAGCAAATAAGCCATCTTCGAATCCGCTACGGGTTACACGCTTCAAATAAACAGCAGGAATTATTTGATCTGTATCAACATTGCTTCTACGTAGTGGCACACCAGTGCCTGTGTGCTTAATAAATTTTTCCATGAACTTTGCTCCTTACAGATCCGCAGGTGAAGAAAGCGTTCCACGCAGCGCTGTAGCAGCTGCGACAAGTGGACTCACTAAGTGTGTGCGGCCGCCCTTGCCTTGACGACCTTCAAAGTTACGGTTAGATGTTGAAGCAGAACGCTCTCCAACGGCTAATTGATCTGGGTTCATTCCAAGACACATTGAACATCCAGCATTACGCCATTCAGCTCCTGCATCAAGAAACACCTTATCCAAGCCCTCTGCTTCTGCTTCTAGCCGAACGCGTGCAGAGCCAGGAACAACCAACATTCGCAATGTTGATGCAATCTTCTTCCCCTTTAGGACCTCTGCTGCTGCTCGCAAATCTTCAATGCGACCATTTGTGCAAGAGCCCAAGAAAACAGTGTCAATGGCTATCTTTTTGAGCGGCATTCCAGCCTCAAGTCCCATGTAAACAAGTGCGCGCTCTGCCGCGGTGCGCTGTTCTGTGTCAGCAATATCAGCAGGATTAGGAACAACTGAATTTAGTGGCAAACCTTGTCCTGGGTTAGTCCCCCATGTCACAAATGGCTCTAACTCATCTGCATTCAGATTTACTTCAACATCAAATTTTGCATCGCTGTCGGTAAATAAGGTGGACCAGTAACCAACTGCTGCATCAAAATCTTCAGGGGCATGTGGCTTGCCCTTGATGTAATCAAAAGTTGTTTTATCAGGTGCAATAAGGCCTGCGCGTGCTCCTGCTTCAATAGACATGTTGCACACGGTCATACGTGATTCCATTGATAGGGCACGGATAGCACTGCCACGATATTCGATGACATAACCCTGGCCACCGCCTGTACCGATCTTGGCAATGATCGCAAGAATGATGTCTTTTGAGGTAACGCCTGGCTTGAGTGATCCTTCAACATTAATCGCCATCGTCTTTGGACGTTGTAGTGGCAAGGTCTGCGTAGCTAAAACATGCTCAACTTCAGAGGTACCAATACCAAAAGCTAATGCTCCAAAAGCGCCGTGGGTGGATGTGTGCGAATCTCCACAGACAATTGTCATGCCAGGTTGCGTAACTCCTAGCTGTGGTCCCACAACGTGTACGACACCCTGATCTTTATCTCCCAATGAATGGATGCGAAGACCAAACTCTGCGCAATTTGCACGCAAGGTGTCTACCTGTAATTTTGAAACTGGGTCTGCAATGGGTTTATCAATGTTTAGAGTCGGAACATTGTGATCTTCAGTTGCGATAGTTAAATCTGGGCGACGAACTGTGCGCCCTGCAAGACGAAGGCCATCAAATGCTTGTGGGCTTGTAACTTCGTGGATTAAGTGAAGATCAATGTAAATAAGATCTGGTTCACCTTGAGCTGCGCGAACAACATGCTCTGCCCAAATTTTTTCGGCCAGGGTTTTTCCCACGATTGCCTTCTCCTTACATTCAAGTTTGTGGTATCAGATACTGAGATGCTAATATCACTCTATGAACAAGAATAATAGCGGAGTCGGTGTATTAGACAAAGCGGTAGCAATTTTGAGCACCCTAGAGGCCGGTCCACATTCACTTGCTGAATTAGTTGCTGCAACCGGAATTGCGCGCCCAACAGCCCACCGTTTGGCTGTGGCACTTGAGTTCCATCGATTAGTAACCCGTGATTTAACGGGACGTTTTGTTCTGGGTCCGCGTTCAGGTGAGTTAGGAGCCGCTGCGGGCGAAGATCGCCTATTAGCAGCTGCTGCACCAGCTCTGGCCGCTTTGCGCGATGCAACTGGGGAAAGTGCCCAGCTCTATCGTCGCCAAGGTGATTTACGCATTTGTGTTGCCGTGGCTGAACGCTTATCTGGCTTACGTGATTCCGTTCCAGTAGGTGCAGCCCTAACCATGCAGGCTGGATCTGCTGCACAAATTCTTTTGGCGTGGGAAGAGTCAGAAAAGATTCACCGTGGATTAACTAACGCCAGATTCACAGCAGCGCAACTATCTGCAGATCGCCGCCGAGGTTGGGCACAATCTGTTGGAGAACGAGAAGCCGGTGTGGCATCTGTTTCAGCCCCTGTTCGTGCACCTAACGGCAAGGTAATTGCTGCTGTAAGCATAAGCGGCCCGATCGAACGTCTGGGACGTCAACCTGGCCGCATTCATGCCGCTGCTGTAGTTGCTACTGCAGCTCGTCTGACTGAACATCTAGCTCGCGAATAACGCGAGAGATCGTATAAAAAGAAAAACCTTTTCTTTGCAAGAGAGATTGAATTCTACGAATCTGAACCTCTGGCTCAAGGCGACTCATGGTGTTGTACTTTTTCATTCCGAGCGAAAAAGCGGTCCGATACTCAGACTCATCATCAATCTCATCTATAGCTTCATCAATACTTTGCTGATCTACTCCCCTAGTACGAAGTTCTCCAGCAATGATTCGCTTCGATAATTTCTTAGAGGTGTGACGAGATTGAGTCCATGCCTTTGCAAACTCTGAATCGTTGATCAAGCCATTTTCTTGGAGACGAAAAATCGTTGCTTGAGCAACATCATCCTCAACCCCACGTTTTTTTAGGTGAGCCAGTAGCTCACCCTTACTCTTTGCGCGGGCTACCAAGGCATTGAGTGCGATGGTGTTTGCGATTGAGTAAGGGTCAGCCTCCTGGTCAACCTTTAAGTACTCCAGCATTAGAGCTTAGAAATCCACCTCTGCAGCAGCCTCATCAATGGCAGCAACGAGTGCTGGATCGACCTCAACTGGAACAAAGTGTGCGCGGATCTTGTTCTCAATCTCATTGGCTAGATCTGGGTTATCAAGCAGGAATGCGCGTGCATTCTCTTTGCCCTGACCCAGTTGATCAGCCTCGTAGGTGTACCAAGCACCTGACTTCTTAACAACACCGATCTCAACACCCATGTCAATGAGTGAGCCTTCACGAGAAATTCCTGTGCCGTAAATAATGTCGAACTCTGCCTGCTTGAAAGGTGGAGCCATCTTGTTCTTGACTACCTTTACGCGAGTACGGTTACCAACTGATTCTTGGCCATCCTTGAGCGTTTCAATACGACGGATATCTAGGCGAACAGAAGCGTAGAACTTGAGTGCCTTTCCACCTGTTGTTGTCTCTGGTGAACCAAAGAAAACACCGATCTTGTCACGCAGCTGGTTAATAAAGATTGCAGTTGTTTTAGATTGGTGCAGTGCGCCAGTGATCTTTCGAAGTGCTTGTGACATCAAACGAGCCTGAAGACCCATGTGTGAATCACCCATCTCGCCTTCGATTTCTGCGCGAGGAACAAGTGCTGCAACTGAGTCAACTACAACAAGGTCAAGTGCACCTGAGCGAATAAGCATGTCCATGATTTCTAGTGCTTGCTCACCGGTATCTGGTTGTGAAACCAAAAGCGCATCAATATCAACGCCGAGCTTCTTTGCATACTCTGAATCAAATGCATGCTCTGCATCGATGAAGGCACATATTCCGCCAGCCTTTTGAGCATTAGCGATTGCATGCAATGTCAGAGTTGTCTTACCTGAAGATTCTGGTCCATAAATTTCAACAACGCGACCGCGTGGAAGTCCACCAATACCAAGTGCGATGTCCAATGCGATGGAACCAGTTGGAATTACCTCGATCACTGTGTTCTGTCGCTCTGACATCTTCATTACTGCGCCTTTACCAAATTGACGTTCGATCTGGGCTAGGGCTGTGTCTAACGCCTTATGGCGTTCAACGTTGGCTTTGTCTTGTGCTGCATCGTTTGCTTTATTGCTTTTTTCAGTAGCCACGTACATTCCTTTCGATAGAACGTCCTGCGATATGCAGTTCGTTTGGTGTGCGGCCCAGAAGGTACGGAGACCCAACGACGGTCTGCAGAAGCTCCACAACTTGTGTGGAGAAGTAGCTGCAGGCGGAGGTTGGAACCGCTCTGGTTGTACTCGAATAGTTTATCCGAACATCTGTTCGAAAGATAACAAGCGCCACTGACAGATTTAGGCGTGTCGCCCCACCATACTGAGCCGGTGTTAATCCTCCTGCCGCCCTCTGAGAAGAAATCTGAGCACCCAGGGCCAGCAGTCCAGGTCTACACAGGAGTTCTCTATGCCGCCTTGGGTTGGGAGCAGCTCACCGCAGATCAACGCAGGAAGGGCGCGGAATCTATCGCCATCATCTCAGCCAAATACGGGGTGGTCCGCCCACTGGATCCAATCGAGCCGTATAAAGAGAAAATAGATAACAGAAAAATGGCGGCCCGTGTTGCGCAGGTACTCGACGGGATTGAATCAGAGTTAATTATTGATTGTCGCTCATCTACATATCAAACGGTATGGCAATCCCCCGCTGACATAACTGTTGAGATCAAGGTCTTCACCAAAATTGAAGGCGTCAAAAAAGTTATTACGCACATGTCCAAAAAAACTCGCGGTGAGGTCACCCATCACATCCTAAAGAGTGGAAAGGTTCCGGCAAATCCGCGTGAACTACAAGCAATTGTTTCTCAGAAATTTGAATGCGACTTACTGGAAGGCTGTAAGAAAGAACCTTGGGTCCTAGAGGTGTACTGCTAAAGAATTTCTAGGAAGCAATCAATGCAGTTTTCTTGATCAATTCAACAGTTAATCTCGGGTAATTCCACATGATCACATGTGCACAGTTATCAACGACGATCCACCGCGAATGTGCAGGTGCAACACTTTTTTCTTGAGCAATCTCTTTTGGCAGCGTTAAATCTTCATCTCCAAAAACTACTGACAGCTTAACTTTTTCAGGAACGACAGATTCAAACCTACGCCCATTTGCACCATGCCACATCGGCATGTAACCCTTAGATCTGGCCATTGCAATAACTGAATCCCGACAAGATTCAAAACTTAACTCACGCCACAAGTGTGTGATCTTCTTGTATCCAATCGCCTTTAACAATGGAATGCGATAAGCCGTCTTCATGAAGTACTGAGATATCTTCGCCAGTATTCTTGCATCAAGACTTGGTGGAAACTTTCGAGGCGGTTGCTCATGCCATAAGCCCGCTGGCGCTAATGCAGTAACGCTCAGCACATTATCTGGAGCAACAGCTGCCATTTCTAATGCAATCCATCCTCCAAGAGAGTTTCCGGCAACATGCATACTTTCAACGTGCATTTGAGAAACCATGTAATCAACTATGGACTGAGCAAGAGAACGGGGATCTAGCTCTTCATCCTCCCCAAGTGGCGCTTCACCATGACCTGGGAGGTCTATGGCATAGACCGTAAAGTTTTCAAGTAACTCTGGAAGCAAGCTGTTCCAGATATTTCCCGCCGAGCCCAAGCCATGAACAAGAACAAGTGCTGGATTTTTTGGGTCCTGTGTATAGCGATGAGAGCTCACTGGCATTTTAGTACCTGTACTTTTCTGTCTCGGTTGGATGCGCTTTACAGACCGCTTTCCAAATCACATCCGGTTCAAACCCAGCAGCAAGTGCTTCGTTGACGCTTTTGCTGCCTAATTCAGATAAAGCAATATCTGCTGAAAATGATGGAGCCCAAGCATCACCAAAAGAAAGGGTGATGCGTTCGCGAAGGTCAGAGATTCGCAATTGCGGTTATAGCTTCTGCTTGCGCACGAGATTGTGCAGGATTAATCGGATGTAAAGCTTGCCCAATCAACCACCGTGTGGCTAATTCGCCTTTCTCACTACCCAACAAGTGACCCATTGCTATGGCAAATGCTTTCCACAACACATCCTCTTGGGTGGCAAGGGCAATAGTTAATGCTTCTGGATCTTGGGTTCGCATCGCAGCCAAAGCTTTGTCCTGAGATATTTCAATTGAAATCTGCTCTAATGCTGCTGTTGCATCCGGTGCCACCTGAGCAATCTGAACTAAACGTTGCATCTCTGCTTCACAAAGACTACGAATAACACTCTCTTTGTCACGATAATGATTGTATAAAGTTGCTCTAGATACTTCAGATACATCTGCAATTTCAATCATGGACATTTTTTTTAAACCAGTGGTTGAAATTAATTGTTTAGTAGCCTCAAGAATTGCGTTTTGTGTACGGCGGTGAGTTGCTACTTGTGGCGCGTACTTATTAAGCGGCATCGACAACAGTGAGAGTTACGCCCTCACGGCTCTTAAGCTCTGCAGACACATCACTGAAAACACCAGAAAGTGAGAGACCGAGTGCAGAACAAATCGCATTTAGTAGTTCAGAGGATGCTTCTTTCTGTCCTCGCTCAACCTCAGAGAGATATCCAAGAGAGACTCGTGCATCACGGGCGACATCGCGCAATGTTCGGCCTTGCGCCGTGCGCGCAGAACGAAGGGTTTGGCCAATAGCTTCACGAACTAGAACCATTGTCATACTCCCTTCAATTGTCGATCTTTAAACGCGATGTCTAAGGATACGCGCAAAGGTGGCTATCGCGCTTGAGGTAGCAGCGTTTCGGACCGATTCACGGTCCCCCGATAGCGCTAATTCGATTGTGTGGCTGATGGGGCCCTCGATTGCTACCCACACAACCCCAACAGGAACGCCATCTAACGGATTGGGGCCAGCAACCCCAGTTGTTCCAATAGCCCAGGTGGTACCAAAGGATTTAATAGCACCCTTGGCCATTGCAACGGCAACCTCTTCGCTGATCACAGTGTGCTGTTCAATGATTTCTGGATCCACACTTAAATGTGAAATCTTGATTTCATCTCTATAGGCCGTGGTTCCACCAACAAAAACATCCGATGCACCCGAAATAGTGACAATAGCCGAGCTAACAGATCCAGCAGTTAGAGATTCTGCTGTACTGATGGTTTCTCCACGTTGACGCAGATGATCAACGATCTCGGCTGCAAAGCCAAGGATCTCATTTGATAACGCCATCTGCGTAACCCTTCTCAAATCACGCTTTCTGCGTGAATACTGATTTTACATAATACGCACCGGTAACGATAGTGAGTATCACAGCAATATACATAAAGCCATCCCGGAACCAATACAAGCTCTCGCTTAAGGGCAAGACATAGAACCCCGCTCCAAAATTTTGCATCGTAGCTTTTATCTTTCCACCCTTATTGGCTGGAATCACTCCCCGCTTTATCACCGCAAGTCGGAAAATAGTGATTCCTATTTCGCGGAACAAAATCACACAAGTGATCCACCATGGCAACCGTCCTAAAATGGACAAGGAAATCATGGCTGTTCCGATCATGAATTTATCGGCTACAGGATCTAAGAACTCGCCAAGTTTGGTTACTGCGCCTCTGCTTCGGGCTAACTTGCCATCCAATACATCTGACATGCCAAGAAGAAAGAAAACGCACCATGAAATGTATTGCCAGGTTGGATCATCCCCGCCGTTTTTAAAGAGTGTGTATGCACCAACTGGAACAAATAACAACCGCATGATTGTGATGAAATTTGGAGTTATAAATGCTGGCAATTTCATATCGGCTTAGCCACCAAATCTGCACCCATAGAATCAATAACCACCGCATCAACGTACTGACCAACCGAGAAATTTGTGCCGATAAAGGATGTTGTTCCATCCACCTCAGGCCCTTGATGTGCTGCTCTGCCCTCTTGTAACTCTACATCCTCGATTAGAACGCGCACATTTTCACCAATTCGCGCCTGTGCTCGTAATGAAACCATCTCATCAGCCAAAGAAGAAAGTGTTTCAACGCGCTGGGCAATCACAGCTGCATCTACCTTATCTGACAGATCCAAGGCTTCAGTGTTATCTTCATCTGAATATCCAAACACTCCAACAGCATCTAACTTTGCTTTGGTAATGAAATCAGCAAGATCATCAAAATCTTCTTGAGTTTCACCAGGAAAACCAACAATAAAGTTTGAACGAATACCAGCTTCTGGTGACAATGCTCGAACTTGGTTTATCAGATGTAAGAACTTTTCACTATCGCCAAAACGACGCATCCTGCGAAGCACCGTTGGACTGGTGTGTTGGAAAGACAAATCGAAATAGGGAGCAGTCTTATCTGTTGCAATCATTGCTTGCATCAGTGTTGGACGCATTTCTGCAGGTTGTAAATAGGAGAGGCGAACTCTCTCCACTCCAGGCAATGCTGCTATATCAGGCAAGATTTTTTCCATCAGTTGTAAATCGCCTAAATCTTTTCCATATGATGTTGTATTTTCACTAACCAGGAATAGCTCAGTCACTCCATTTTCGGCAAGCCAACGAGCCTCTTTGATAATCTCTGTCGGACGTCTAGAAATAAAGGAGCCACGAAAGTAAGGAATCGCACAAAATGAACATCTGCGGTCACAGCCAGATGCAATTTTAAGTGGCGCCCATGGAGCATTACCTAAACGTTTTCTAGAAAACTCTTCGCTCTCTCGTGCATCTGCGCGGTCAGCTGGCGCAATCGGCAGCAACGCTCGACGATCTCGAGGCACATGTGGTGTGTGAGATTCGCCGGCCACAATTGACTGCAGACGAGCAGAAATATCTTTGTAATCATCAAATCCCAAAATTGCATCTGCTTCAGGCAGCGCGTCTGCCAATTCATTTCCGTAGCGCTCTGCCATGCAACCAACAGCAACAACTGCCCGTGTAACCCCATGACCTTTGAGCGAATTAGCCTCTAGAAGTGCGTCTACTGAATCTTTTTTGGCTGATTCAATAAATCCACATGTATTGACCAGTGCAACTTCAGCAGATTCGACATCATCAACAAGGGTCCAACCATCAGCTGCTAAGCGACCAGCGAGTTCTTCAGAATCAACTTCATTGCGCGCGCATCCAAGAGTTACGACTGCAACGGTGCGCTTCATTTGCGCGATCTTACCCTGTTTAAGCCTATTAAGAATCTACTCCGTACGACACGCTAACAACTTCCCCATCAACACCTATTGAATCGACTTTTTTGCCATTAACTGTTAAATCCACGCCACCGGCATTGCCGATTTTTACATTCAAAGATACATCAGTCGTAAAAGTTTTAGTTGTGCCTTGTGCCATTTGGCCACTAAACAATGTTCTACCTGCTTGATCTGAGACGAAGAGCCAGCTCTTTCCTCTTGAGGCAAAAATGACAAGTTCAACACCAGCGCCAGTAGACACTGTGGCTTGCTCTGTTGGGGTGGCTTCACTTGTCATCATTGGATCAGGAGAAGAAGATGGAGTTGCACTTTCACTTTGCAAAACCGATGATATTGGATCGGGAATCTCAGTAGTCGAACTATTTGAGACAATAATTTGCGCTAACCCAACTACAAACAGAGATGCAACCGAAATCGTTGCCAATACTTTCCACGAAACTTTTCGAGTCTCTTGTGGTTCTCTCATGACACTATTTTCAACCAACAAATTCTGCAAAGAATGATCGGGGCGAACGTGTTCCTCTTCAAATGCGGTGATAAACACTTGTGGATCAACCTCTAGCTTTATTGCAATATTACGAATGTGCCCACGTGCATAAGTTTCTCCACCGCAACCTGTGAAATTATTTGACTCAATCTCACGCAATAATGCCGAACGAATACTGGTAAGTGCAGAGAGATCTTCAATGCTCAGCCCAGCACTCTTACGTGCTTGAGCAATCAAAGATCCTAGAGACATGAACTAATCCTCAAAATGACTGTGGGGTGATTGCTAATTCTAAAGCAGAACAGGTGAGGGTGAATAGGTCCAAGCATGAGAATTAGGGGTGAAAGAGGGAAACCCCTAACCTTGTTTACCTTATGTTAATAATCGCGAAGGGTTGCCAGCACAGAATCGAGTTCATCAGGCTTGACCATAACGGTGCGAGCCTTAGAACCTTCTGATGGTCCAACGATTCCACGAGATTCCATCAAATCCATGAGGCGCCCGGCCTTTGCAAAACCAATGCGTAGCTTTCTTTGCAACATAGATGTGGAACCAAACTGAGTCCCCACAACTAGTTCAACAGCCTGGCACAGTTCATCTAGATCATCACCGATTTCTTTGTCAACCATTTTCATCTGATTAACAGGAGCGGTTACATCATCGCGATATCGCGGTTTTAACTGCTTTTTCACATGAGTAGTGACAGCTTCAATCTCTCGCTCTGAAACGTATGCCCCTTGAATTCTTATTGCTCGGCTTGAGCCCATAGGGATAAACAAGGCATCACCTTGACCAACTAATTTTTCGGCACCAGGTGTATCCAAAATAACTCGGCTATCAGCTAATGAACTAGTAGCAAAGGAGAGGCGTGAAGGAACATTTGCCTTAATCAGACCTGTCACAACATCTACTGATGGTCTTTGAGTTGCAAGCACTAAGTGAATACCGGCAGAACGAGCTAGCTGCGTTATTCGCACAACAGATTCTTCAACCTCTTTCGCAGCAACCATCATCAAATCTGCGAGCTCATCAATAATTACCAGCAGATAGGGATAAGGCTCAACTGTGCGATCGCTACCTGGAGGTGGCACTACCTTTCCAGCGCGTACCGCCTTGTTGAAATCATCAATGTGCCTGAATCCAAATGTTGAGAGATCTTCATATCGAAGGTCCATTTCTCGAACCACCCAAGTCAAAGCATCTGCAGCTTTTTTCGGGTTAGTAATAATTGGAGTAATGAGGTGTGGAATTCCCTCATATGCCGTGAGCTCCACTCGCTTTGGATCAATCAAAACCAGTCGAACATCATCAGGTGTGGCGCGCATTAAGATCGATGTAATCATCGCATTAATCATTGAAGATTTACCCGCACCAGTTGCACCTGCAACTAGAAGATGGGGCATCTTGGCCAGGTTAGCGCAGACAAAATTACCTTCTACATCTTTTCCTAAAGCAACAAGCATTGGATGTAGGTCCTGACCTGCAACAGTTGAGCGCAAAACATCACCTAAAGCCACGATTTCACGATCTGAATTTGGTATTTCAATTCCAACGGCAGACTTACCTGGAATAGGCGAAAGAATTCGAACATCGCTACTAGCAACCGCATAAGAAATATTCTTAGCAAGTGCGGTGATCCGCTCCACCTTCACTGCATTTCCAAGTTCTACTTCATAGCGAGTTACCGTTGGGCCCCGCATAAAGCCAGTCACTTGGGCATCAATTTCAAACTGCAAGAACACCTCAGTCAGTGCGGCTACAACAGAGTCATTTGCTTTGCTCTTCGCCTTTGCGGCAGGACCAGCACGCAAAATATCTGGAGCCGGGAGCTCATAAACAACATCTGCAGTCAGTAACAACTGCTCTGGGCGTTTTGCCTCACCTGTCTCTACATCAGTGTGAATTATCGGAGAAACTGGTACTGGAACTGTGAACTCTTCATCAAAACTTTCCTCGTCCAATTCCTCTTCTTCAGGTTCATTCCACACCGCTACAACCGGAGAATCAAAAGGAGGAGTATCTGTAATCTCAAATTCTTCTTCTATCTTTTCAGCACGCTCTGGACGCTTAGACCACAGCCACTTGCCTGCATCTGTGATGCGTGTGAAAACTTCAGAAACGGGAGTTGCAGTAATTACCAATAAACCAAATATGAAGACAATGTAGAGAATTGGTTCTGCAAGTACTGTCGTAAGTCCGACTAACGGCTTTGTCACTGCATAACCGAGCCATCCACCACCCTCTCGCATATCAGTTGCACCCGTTCCAGTTGAACCATTGAAGCGATGTGCCAAGCCAGTAGATGAGAGAAGTAAAGCTAGAGTTCCAATAATTATTCGCCCAGTTGCTTTGGAATCCTCAGGCACGCGAAACAATCTAAATGCAAAGTAAAGAAGCACTAATGGTGCAATAAATCCAATGCGACCGAATCCTCCATACAGAACTGAATAAACTGCGCGCCCAAGAAGGTTGTCCGAATGAAACCAAGTGCCAGCAGATGCAATTAGGGATGCAATCAAAATTAGAAAGGCAATTCCATCTCGTTGATGTGCTGGATCTAAATCTCTTGCACCACGAGCTACAAATCTAACGCCCTTACCAAGTGACTTGGCGAAAAACCGCCAGGAGGCAGAAACGCCCCGACCAAATGCTCGAGTTACAGCACCTGACTTAGATTTAGGTTTTTTTCTTTTAGCCACACGACTGATCTTAAAGGGTGGACAATTTAGCGCCCGCTAGGCGCGCCGCGTTCTAAACTTCAATAACGACAGGGACAATCATCGGCTTTCGACGATGCTCTCCCCCAACCCAACCACCGATTGTTTTACGCACTATTTGAGATAACTGATGGGTTCCGTTAATTCCATCTACCACAGCGGCTGCAAGGGCTTTTTCAATACGCATCTTTACCTCATCAAACATTGCAACATCTTCATTAAATCCCCGAGCATGAATATCTGGACCGGCGACAATTTTTCCACTTTGAGAATCAATGACGACAATGCAGGAGATAAAGCCTTCTTCTCCTAATATCCGTCGATCCTTCAATGAGCTTTCAGTTATGTCACCAATGCTTTGTCCATCTACAAAGACAAAACCGACAGGTATAGCACCAACAACTTCGGCAACATGGTCCACCATGTCAATCACCACACCATTATCAATAATGAATGTATTTTCCCTAGGAACCCCAGATTGAATCGCAAGCTCGGCATTAGCCTTCAGGTGTCGCCATTCTCCGTGAATAGGTAATACATATTTTGGTTTAACAATGTTGTAGCAATACAGCAATTCACCAGCAGCTGCGTGGCCTGAAACGTGCACCATGGCATTAGCCTTATGAACTACCTTTGCACCAAAGCGTGTTAACTCATTAATAATTCGAAACACTGAATTTTCATTGCCCGGAATTAGCGAGGAAGCCAAAATAACGGTGTCGCCCTCGCCCACTCGTATCTGGTGATCACCATTGGCCATGCGTGACAAGGCAGCCATAGGCTCACCTTGCGAGCCCGTGCAGATTAAAACAACATTGTCATCATACTGATCCAGATCTTTAGCATCGAGAACTAAATTGGCTGGAACGTTCAGGTATCCCATATCTTCCGCGATCTTCATGTTGCGAACCATAGATCTACCAATGAATACAACTTTGCGACCATGTTGAGCGGCAACGTCAATAATTTGTTGCACTCGGTGAACATGTGAAGAGAAAGAGGCAACAATGACGCGACGTTTGGTTGAAGCGACCACTCTATTAAGAGCAGGCATGATTTCCCGCTCAGAAGGTGTAAAGCCCGGAACATCAGCATTAGTGGAATCAACCATAAAGAGGTCAACACCTTGCTCGCCCAGACGAGCAAAAGTTCTTAAATCTGTAATGCGACCATCTAATGGAAGTTGATCCATTTTGAAATCACCAGTAGCTAAGACTCGACCAGCATCTGTATTGATCACCACTGCTAATGCATCAGGTATTGAATGGTTAACTGCAACGAACTCCAAGGTGAAGGGGCCAATATCTTCAATTCCACCCTCTCTGACCTCACGAGTAAGCGGAGTAATCCGGTGCTCCTTAAGCTTTGCTGTAATAAGAGCAAGAGTTAATGCAGAACCATAAATCGCAATATCGCCACGTTCGCGCAGCAGATATGGCACCGCTCCAATATGGTCTTCATGTCCATGAGTCAAAAAGATACCGATGACATCATCTAGGCGATCTCGAATATAAGAAAAATCAGGAAGGATTAAATCAATTCCTGGTTGATTGTCTTCAGGAAAAAGCACACCGCAATCCACGATTAAAAGCTTTGATTTGTACTCAAAGACGGTCATATTGCGACCAATCTCAGTCAGACCACCGAGTGCGACTATGCGCAAACCGCCATCTACTAATTTAGGCGGAGTACTTAAATTGGGATGTGGATGATTCATTAGTTAACTGCAACGCCACCAGCACGCAGATCTTCACGCAGTTGCGCGATCTGAGCGTCTGTAGCATCAACTAGAGGAAGACGAGTGTGACCACCAGGTAGGCCCATTAATGTCAAAGCCGCTTTTGTGAGAATTGCGCCCTGTGTGCGGAAGGTTCCGGTATAGACAGGCAATAGCTTCTGATGGATTTCTAATGCCCGTGCTGCATTACCAGCAAACCATGAATCTAATAACTCTCGAAGATCTTTTCCGACTGTATGTCCGCAAACAGATACGAATCCAACTGCGCCCACAGAAAGAAGTGGCAGATTGAGAATGTCATCACCTGAATAAACTGGAATTCCACATCGTTTAATCACCCATGAGGTTGATGCAACATCTCCCTTTGCATCCTTTAGAGCAACAATGCGTGGGTGTTCGGCTAACCGAACAATTGTGTCTGGTTCAATTGGAACACCCGTGCGACCAGGAATGTCATACATCATCATGGGAAGATCAGTTGCATCTGCAACGGCGCGAAAGTGCGCCTCAATTCCAGCTTGTGGTGGCTTGTTGTAATAAGGAGTAACTACAAGCAAACCATCTGCGCCTGCTTTTTCTGTGCGCTTGGCTTGATTGATGGAGTATTCAGTTTCATTATCGCCAGCACCAGATAAAACTTTAACCGAAGATCCCACTGTGCTTCTAACAACTCGAATGATCTCTTCTTTTTCTGAGGATTTAGTTGTTGGGGCTTCTCCTGTTGTTCCATTGACCACGATGCCGTCATGGCCATTTGCAACAAGGTGAGCTGCAAGAGTCTCCACTCCCGCCCAATCGATTGCACCATCTTTGGTGAAGGGCGTGACCATTGCGGTCAGAAGCCGTCCGAAAGGTGGTGTGATTGTCATGCGGTGAACTCTACCCGCTTTAAGGGGCGATTCGTCCAGACTTTTCGAAGGCTCCGTATGTAAGTGGCATTAATTTTGCAAATTCCGCTTCCATTTTCTCTGCAACCATCTCAATTTCACGTTGCGGATAGCTTGGGAAATGTGATCCCTCTCGGGCCGTGCGCAAAGACAAAAAGTTCATTAGTGCGCGAGCATTCATTGATACATACATAGATGAATATGTGGCAACCGGTAGTACTGCACGTGCCACTTCGCGAGCAACGCCAGCTTCTAACATCTTTTGATAACTCTCATATGCAACAACGTATGCATCCTTCATGGCTGAAACAGTCACATCAAATTGCTCTTTCGTTCCATCAACAAATGTATACGCACCAGTCTTTCCAACTTGAATGAGTTTGCGTTCAGCAGATGGAATATAAAAGACAGGTTTTAGTTCGCGATAACGACCACTCTCTTCATTGTATGAAGCGATGCGATGGCGCATGAACTCACGAAATACAAAGATCGGAGCTGAGACAAAAAAGGTCATAGATGTGTGCTCGAATGGAGAGCCGTGACGTTCGCGCGCAAGGTAGTTAATCAAGCCCGCAGATCGTGCTGGATCCTCGCCAATTTCATCCATTGATTGCTCGCCAGCAGTTGACACACGAGCAGCCCAAATAACATCTGCATCACTAGCACTCGCCTTGACCAATTCAACGGTCACATCATCGCGGTAAATTATTTCTTCACTCATAGTGGCACCCTATCTAGTAGCCCCTATCGGCTCTCGGATTTATACGGCACAATGTCCGCGTGTCCAAGGTTGCCTCCACCACATTGCGAGATTCGCTCAGTGTTTCTCTGACAGTGGGTGCATATGGAGTGGCATTTGGCGCTGCAGCGGTTGCTAATGGCTTTAGCGTTTTACAGAGCTGCTTGCTTTCCCTACTGACTTTTTCGGGCGCTTCACAATTTGCAGTTGTCGGTGTCCTGGGAGCAGGTGGCTCTGCCATCAGTGGAATTGCAACCGCCTCACTTCTCGGTGTTCGAAACGCACTCTATGGCGTCATCATGGCTCCTCGACTTAAAGTAAAAGGATTAACCCGAGTAGTTGCGGCCCAGATAACAATCGATGAATCAACAGCTGTTGCACTTGGTCAAGAAACTCAAGGCGATGAAGCCATGCGCAAAGGTTTTTGGTACACAGGCATTGGTGTATTTGTTTTTTGGAACCTTTTCACATTAGCGGGTGCCTTAGGTGCTCAAGCTATGGGCGATATTCGCGCATTTGGTCTTGATTCAGCGGTGCCAGCCGCCTTCTTGGGATTGGTGTGGCCTCGCTTAACCGGAAACTTTGAGCGTTCTTTGGCCGTTGGTTGCGCCCTCTTTGCAATCGTAATGACCCCAATACTGCCAGCCGGTCTTCCAATCATTGCAACAGCCTTTATTGCAATTGTGATCGGATTGAAACGATGAGTGCATTCTGGATTGCAACGATCGGAACCAGTGTAATTGCTTTTGCACTGAAATACTCAGGTCACTCTGTGCCAGAACGTTGGCTTTCTCATCCCAAGATTCAACGTATCAATCTATTGATTCCTATTGCATTGCTCAGCGCATTAGTTGCTGTACAAACTTTCTCTGAGAAATCACAACTCATGATTGATCAGAGACTCGTAGGTCTCTATGTTGCAATCGTTGCACTAGTTTACAAAGCACCGTTTCCGGTCGTAGTAATCTCGTCAGCTGTATCTTCTGCGGTGGTATACCGCTTACTTAAATAATTCCCAAAGCTTGAAGTTTCGCCTTAAGGTCATTATCTGATGGCTCAGTCAAGTGTGTCCCGTCTGAGAAAACTATTACTGGAATTGACTTAGCTCCACCGTTTATCTCAATAACCTTATCGGCAGCGGTTAAATCGGCATCAGTATCGATTAAGGTGTATTCAACATTAAGTTCTTCAAATAAGCGCTTGGAACGACGGCAATCTCCGCACCAATCGGCACCGTACATAGTGATTTGATCTTTTGACATGGGTTGCTCCTTACATGAACTTATCTAGGCCATGGGTTAGGCCTGGTTGATTAATAATTTTTCTCACACCAAGAATAACTCCTGGCATAAATCCTGCACGGTCAGTTGAATCATGACGAATAGTTAAGGTCTCCCCTAGTCCGCCAAACAAAACTTCTTGATGTGCAACCAATCCTCGCGCACGTACTGAGTGCACTGGAATATCTCCCACAACTGCGCCACGAGCACCATCGAGTGAAGTTGTGGTGGCATCAGGCATTGCTCCAAGACCTGCTGCTTTGCGTGCTGCGCTCATTAATTCTGCCGTTCGGGCAGCGGTTCCGGAAGGTGCATCAACTTTTGCGGGGTGGTGGAGTTCAATAATTTCAGCAGATTCAAAGTAACGAGCAGCCTTTTCTGCAAACTCCATCATTAAAACTGCGCCAATAGCAAAGTTGGGAGCAACTAACACACCAACGGCTGGATTCGCTGCTAACCAACCCTTAACAGTTGCAAGCTTTGAATCATCAAATCCAGTCGTTCCTACGACAACATTGATTCCATTATTGATCAAAAATTCAAGATTATTCATCACGCTATCTGGAGTGGTGAAATCAACAACCACCTGAGCGCCGGAATCCTTTAACTGCTCTATTGAATCACCCAGATCAAGTGCGGCAACTAGAGCTAATCCTTCAGCTGCTTCAACAGCCTTAACAACCTCAGCACCCATTCGTCCACGTGCACCAAGCACTGCAACATTAATCATGTGCGTAACACCTTCTCGAATTTTGACTCAGACTTAAAAGGACCAACAAGGGCAAGCGTAGGCGTTTTTGTTAAGAAGTCGCTGGCAATTTCCTTGATGTCTGTCGAATTGACCGCTGAAATGGCCTTTAAAATTTCATCAAAGCCCATGATGTGGCCATAGACAATCTCATTTTTGCCGATCCGGCTCATGCGTGAACCTGAATCCTCCTGACTTAAAACTAGTGAGCCTCTAACAGCCCCTTTTGCCCGTTCTATTTCTTCGTGAGTCATTCCATGGTTGGCAACATCTGCCAACACTTCGCGAATGATTTCAACAACCTCAATTGCCTTTGATGGATTACATCCTGCATAAAATCCTATTTGGCCACTTCCTGCAAACTGCTGGGCGTATGCATAAACAGAGTATGCAAGCCCTCGCTTTTCGCGAATTTCTTGGAACAAACGAGATGACATTCCGCCGCCGAGTGCTGAAGCCAAAATACCCATTGCAAAACGTCGATCATCGTGACGAGCAACGCCTTCCATCCCGTAGAACATATGCGCTTGTTCAGTTGGTCGAGTAATTAAACCAACTGATTGCTGCGCACTTTTCTTAACAGGAGTACTAGGGCGGATCACTGGCGCACCTGTCACATCTAAGAAGCCATCCTTGGAAAGTGCCGCTTCGACCATTGCCACAACTTTTTTATGCTTAATATTTCCTGCAACGGCAACAACTAAATCTTGCGGCAAATATCGCTTCTTGTAGTAATTAAAAACAGCATTTCTAGACATACTTTTTATTGAATCAATTGTCCCCAATATAGGACGTCCCAGCGGAGTATCTCCGTAATAGGTTTCTGCATAGAGATCGTGAACTAAATCGCTGGGATCATCATCTCGCATCGCGATCTCTTCAAGGACAACCTTGCGTTCAGCATCAACATCTAAAGCTGTAACTATTGAAGAAGTGATTAAATCTGAGACCACATCTATTGCCATAGGTAAATCTGTATCAATTACGCGAGCATAAAAGCAAGTGTATTCCTTGCTGGTAAAGGCGTTCATCTCGCCACCAACAGATTCGATGGATGATGAAATCTCTAATGCATTACGTCGCTTAGTTCCTTTGAATAGTAAATGCTCTAGAAAGTGAGAAGCCCCAGCAACAGCCGGGGTTTCATCACGAGAACCAACATTTACCCAAATACCAATCGCGGCGCTGCGTACCGAAGGAACTTCTTCAGTAACGATACGCAGACCGCTAGGTAAAACTGAACGACGAACGCTCATTTATT
>Ga0209134_10000137_pt1 | contig 19826 bp, 20 predicted proteins | sample LauGreSp1BDMLBSN_2_FD_187566 | JGI IMG/M metagenome (GOLD analysis project Ga0209134, IMG submission 187566) | Freshwater lake microbial communities from Lake Michigan, USA - Sp13.BD.MLB.SN (SPAdes) (version 2) | ecosystem: Environmental > Aquatic > Freshwater > Lake | place: Lake Michigan, USA... | reverse complement strand
AATCTGGAATGCTCATTTAACTACTACGGCCTTTGCCATTCCTAGGACCTTAACCCCGGCAGAAGTTGCAGTGATATCTAGTTTGACTGTCTTTCCATCAACTTCAGTAACCGTTGCAACAACAGTTAAATCAACCTTTTCTCCCGCTGGAACTATCACTGGCTTGATAAAGCGAGCTGAAAACTCACGCACATTGGCGCTTCCACCTGCCCACTCTGTTACATATTTCCCAGCAAGGGCCATGGTGAGCATGCCGTGGGAAATAACATTAGGAAGGCCAACAGAGAGCGCAAACTCTTCATTTTGATGAATAGGGTTTTGATCTCCACTTGCATCTGCATATGCCTTAAGCAAAGCGCGATCAATATAGAAGACTTTTTCTGGCAATGTCATTCCAACTTCAATCATCCGCGCACCACCAACGTTGACCACGATGTCACAACAAGCTCGTTGCCATTATGTAAATCAGATCGCACAGAGACAATTTCATTTCCAGCTGCAACTCTTAGAGTTTCAATTGTTGCTGAACAGGTAAATACATCGCCTGCAACTATGGGGCGAAAGATTTCAAACTTTTGATCACCATGAACTAAGCGAGTCCAGTCAACGCCGATTTCAGGTTGAGTAAGGATTGATTCATATTGGGAGAGAGAAATGCGAATAGAAAAAGTAGGAGGAGCAACACTTGTATCAGTTTCGCCAATGACAGCAGCAAAGGCATCAATTTGTGATTGTGTGACCGTAACTTCTTCCACACCCTTGAAGGTGCGCCCGACCGAATCGGGATTGATCATTAGCGAGTTTCGCGGTGAAGAGTTGAAGACTTGCAACGTGGACAGAACTTCTTAAGTTCCATGCGGTCTGGATCGTTGCGGCGGTTCTTCTTTGTAATGTAGTTGCGCTCTTTGCAATCAACGCATGCCATGGTGATCTTTGGACGTACGTCCGCGCTCTTGCTTGCCATGGTCTTACTCCTTCATTGGTTATCGAGGGGCTCAGGTTACCCGAGCCTTCTCGATGCGCGAAATTCACGCGTGTGGAACTAGTAGCGGAGGCGGGATTTGAACCCACGACACAGCGATTATGAGCCGCTTGCTCTACCAAGCTGAGCTACCCCGCCAAGGGTTGTGCGTTTAAAACAGATCTTCATCAAGTGAAGAACTCTTTCGAGCCCCCCACCGGAATCGGACCGGTGACCTTTTCCTTACCATGGAAACGCTCTACCAACTGAGCTAGGGGGGCAGATCGAATGCTGAGCGTACAGGCAATTAACTACTTTGGAAAAATGACCTTCTTATAGCCCTGGATTTAGCGTGATTTTGCCAGTTGTTTCGCGGGCCAACATTGCTTGGTGAGCAGCAGTGGCCTGACTTAAGCCAAATGTTGCACCGATTACTGGCTTTAATTTTCCTTCAATTACTAATGAAAATAGTTCAGTAATTACATCGTTAAGAAGTTCTTTCTTGCCAAAGCAATGTGCCAACCAAAATCCCACTACGGTCTTTGTTCCACCCATTAATACACCTGGATGTATTGGTGTTGGCGCAGTTCGTGAAGCCATTCCGAAAGTAACTAAGCGACCAAATGGTGCCAACACATCAAGGCTGACATCAAAAGTTTTACCGCCAACCATCTCAAGAACTAAGTTAACCGGCTTTCCGCCATTGGCCTCAAGAATCGCATCTTTAAGTTTGTCTTGATTTGCATCAATAACAACGTCGGCACCAAGTGATTTAGCAAGTGCTCGTTTGCTCTCACTTGAGGCAACTGCAATTACTTTTGCTCCCCACATCTTTGCTAATTGAATAGCAATTGTTCCAACGCCTCCTGCTGCTGCATGGATAACTACGCTCTCACCTTTTTGTAGGTGACCAACAGTTTTTAAAATATGCCAAGCAGTGCTTCCTTGCACCAACATACACAGAGCTTGTTCATCACTTACTCCATCAGGAATCTCAATCATTGCAGCTGAGTGCGCAATCGCTTTCTGCGCATATCCCCCACTATCAACTGGTGCTAGAACACGGCGCCCGTTAGCAATACCAACAACTTCAATACCTGGGACTAATGGAAGTTTTTGGGGTGAAAGATAAGAGTTTTCAGTTTGATGTGTATCGGCATAGTTGATACCAATTGACGTCACTTCTATTACTTCTTGTCCAGGACCAGGAACTGGCTCTGAGAGATCAACTAAGTGCATGGATTCTGGACCGCCAAATGCGGTGATTTGTATAGCCTTCATTTTTATCCCTTTGTTGCGCCTAGTGTTAAGCCTGAAACAAACTGCTTACGTAAAACAAGGAAGAGAATGATTGTTGGCGCTGCAACAATGCTGGCACCTGCGGCAAGCAAATTAAAGTCTGTTACATACTGTCCCTGCAGTTGGCGCAGAGCAGAAGTAACTGGACGCTTGGAATCCTCAGACATCAAAATCAGCGCCCAGAAGAAGTCGTTGTAAATCCAGCAACTCATTAATACGCCAAGGGCTGCTAGAGGTGGACGAAGCAACGGCAACATAACGTTCCAGTAATGTCTAAAGACTGAACAGCCATCGAGAATCGCTGACTCTGAAATTTCCTTTGGAACTGTCTTCATGTATGAAGAGAGAACGAAGGTCGCAAAACCAACTTGGAATGCAACGTGAATAAGAATAATTCCAAAATAGTTGTTATAGAGCAAAGAACGGTTTCCGAAAAGATCACCGATTTTGATGTATAGCCAGAACACTGGAATGTAAGTTGCAATTGTTGGCAACATATTTCCGGCGGTAAAGAAGAGTAGAAGAGTGAGATTGAATCTAAATGAGTAGCGAGAGACAACGAAGGCGATGAGTGAGCCTAAGAATAAGATCAAAATAACGCTAGGTACCATCACATAGAGAGTATTCAAGAAGTACTTCGTTAAACCCATAACTCGAAAAGCTTGGAAATAGTTATCTAGGTTTAAATGACGTGGCCAAGAAAAAACACCGTAGGAAATAATGTCGTTATATGGACGAAGTGAGGTCCACAGTGTCCAAAGGATTGGAAAGATCCAAACAAAAGCAAAAAAGCCGATGAGTGCAGAGATGAAGTTATCTTTAACCTTTTGCTTATTCTTATACTCTTTATTTTGGACGATTGTCGCACTCACTGGAGGTCCTCCTTAAAGACATTGCGCAGGTAAACAAGGATTGGCACAACGCAGAGCACCAGCGCAATAACTGAATAGGCCGCACCCTTCATTGAAATACCCTGTCCTGCAAAGTTTTGGAAGGCCAAAATATTAAGAAGTGGCCAGGCCGTTGATGTGCCATAAATGATGTAAACAAGGTCAAAAGCACGCAAAGAATCGATAATTGTGATCACCAAAATGATGACATTGACCGGGCGCATCGTGGGGAAAATTATCTTTCTAAAAGTCTGCCACTCTGTCGCACCATCGATTGCAGATGCTTCGCGCAGGGATGAATCAAAGGCCTTTAAGCCAGCTAAATAAAGCAACATGATGTAACCGATATGGCGCCAGGAGGCCAAAGCCATGATCACATAGCTATTGATGTCGTAGTTACCCCAGATAGAAATAGCGTTTCCAATATCTCTACCCATTATGCCTTGCACAAAGCCACCAGGCTGGAGCATGAAGTTCCAGATGATTCCGATGATGGCTAGGGAAAGAACTACGGGGATATAGAAAATAGTTTCATAAATCTGATGACCCTTAATTTTGCGATCAAATTGATAAGCCAACAAAATGCCAAGTGGTGTTGCAATAAATGTAAACCACAGTAACCAGACGACGTTGTTTTTTAGCGCATCATAGAAAACTGGTGAACCGAAAAAAATGTTTTTATAATTTGCAAAACCAGCCCATTTAATGTCACCGACATTAATGCCGTTCCAATAAGTGAAAGAAAGAACAACTGTGATGAGTGTAGGTCCCCATAAAAAAACTACCTGTAACAATGTTGGAATGCCTACGAATGCGCTGAGAGTAAAACGATCGTTACGGGAAAGGGAACGGCGGCTGCGAACTTTTTTGTTCACAGCCGCCGTTTTCATTTCTTAACCCTAGTCTAATTCGTTAATTTAAACGAATTAAAGTGCAGGAAGTGCATCCCATTGTGCTTGAGTGCTTTCAAGAATCTTTGTGAGATCTTTTGGATTCTTAAGGAAGCTCTGAATTGCTGGACCAACAACTGGACCTGCAAAGTCACCGCGAGTATCGCGGTCAAGGAAGAAGCCGATGTTCTTAGCTGCGCCAAGAACTGCAAGCTTCTGCTTGTTGAATGCATCGTATGTAGATGTATCGAAGTCGCTGCTGATGTAGATACTTGTATCTCCAGCGGCAACTGCTGCATCAATACCTTCCTTTGATCCCAAGAATCCAGCAAGGTCTGCTCCACCTTCGACGTTCTTACCATTTGCGGCAACTGAAATACCGTCAAGTGGTGCATCGATTGAGTCAATACCGTGCTCTGGATTGATTTCTGGGAATGGAACGATCCATAGATCGTCATAGTCAGCCTGTGACTTCGCTAGGAAGTCATTAGCAAACCATGAACCCATCATCATGGCGCCGCACTTCTTCTGTAGTAGAAGATCGCGCATGCCATCCCATGAGATATCAAGAACGTTCTTGTTCATGAATGGAATCAATTCGCCCATGTGGTTGAAGACTTCTACAACCTTGGCATCTGTCCACTGCTCTTTGCCGTTAAGCAAGTCAATGTGGAATTGGTATCCGTTAAGACGCATGTTGAGAATGTCGAAAGTTCCCATTGCTTCCCAGCCGCCCTTGTCGCCAAGTGCGTAACCAACTAGACCCTTCTTCTGTGTAGCTTCACACAGTTTGATTAGGTCATCCCATGTTGCAATGCTCTCTGGGTTAAGACCCAATTCCTGCATTGTTGACTTACGGTAGTGAAGTCCCCATGGGTAGTAAGTAGTAGGAATGATGTACTGCTTGCCATCTGAAGGATTTGTTGCACCTTGGATTGCAGCAGCTGAAAGTGAACTTCCAAGAGCCTTTACCTGCTCTGAAACATCAGCTAGTAGGCCAGCATCTGCACGTGCATTGGTACGCCATCCGGCCATCCAACCAAATGCATCATCTGGTGTTCCTTGCAAAATCTGAACGAAGTTATTCTGGAAGTCATCTGAGTTAACTGCCTGTGAAATAACTTTGTTGCCAGTCTTTGCTGTGTATGCATCATTTGCTGCGATCGCAATCTTTGCACCAGCATCACTTAGATTTCCACGAATTGTGAAGTGAACATCTCCAGTGACTTGCTTCTTTCCACAACCAGCAAGAAGTGATCCACCAGCAACTAGTCCAGCTCCACCGATTGCAGCACCCTTAAGTACTGAACGACGGGAAATGCCATTGTTTACATCTGACATTGTTTTCCTTTTCTCTAGAGTTGAGCCTTTCGAAAGGTCATCAGGTTTTGAAGGGGTCAAGGCCTGGTAACACGCTCAACCTAGAGGTCATACCATTGAACAGATAGGCCTATGAGGTAACGAATTGATTACATTTACGCGTAAATTGCCGTTTTTTGGCTACTTTTTGCCGCCGAAGAGCCGTGAGAACAAGCCGGGCTCTTTAGGGTCATTTTTATGGCCTTGGCAGCGATCTTTCTCAGCCACACCCACCAGCGCCTGCTCAATATGCTCTCCGCAACCTGACCAGGTTGGCTTTGAACATTGATTGCACGTAACTCGTGAACACATATTTACACCCTACATCCCAGTGATGCGAACAGCAACCAGGGCAACACCAGCCACCAATGCCCAAGCAATAAGTCCCATGACCATTGGCCTTGCACCAATCGCTCGAATTGCCCTCCAACGCACTCCTGTACCAAGTGCAACTAATCCAGCACCAAGTAATAGCTTGCTAGTTAAAACGATTGCATCATGAATTCCCGTAGGGATCTCAAAAACATTCTGAATGATAGCCACTGCAATGAAACCTAAAACGAAAAATGGAATAAGTGGAACTTTCGCTGACTCTTGAGCGTTTTGACCTTCAGTCTTTAAATATTTGCGATGACGAAGAGTAAGAATCAAAACAATTGGTGCAAGTAAACACACACGTGAGAGCTTTATGACGATTGCAGACTTAACTGCATCATCACTCCAAACAGAGGCTGTTGCAATAACTTGACCAACATCATGTACTGCAGCACCTGCCCAGGCACCAAATGTTTGATCACTCAAACCCATTAAGTTACCAAGGAATGGCAAAACAAAAATTGAGAGAGTTCCACACAATGAAATCAGGGCAATTGCATAAGAGGTTTCCTCTTCGGTCGCACGAGTTTGAGGTCGAATTGCTGCAACTGCAGTTGCACCACAAACACCAAAACCAACTCCAATAAGTAGACCTAAATCCCCACTCATTTTGAATAATTTAGCAAGTCCTAATACTCCAAAAATTGTGATGCTAACTACCAAAATAACCGTGATGACACCTTCTATGCCAATGGCCTTGAGTGAAACAACACTGACTTGGGCACCTAGAAGTGCAACACCAATGCGCATTAATTTCTTACTGGATAGTGCCGTACCAGCTGCGGCAAAGGTTGGCCATGTAGCAAAATTTGCAATCAAGAAGCCAAATCCAACACAAAGAGCTAAGGGGCTGATCGCAGGTTGAAAACTATTGATCTGAAATGCAACAGCGACTACTGCTGCAATTAAGCCAAGGCCTGGAAGTGTTTTAGTCATTTAGATACCGAGCTTTGTGGACCAGGTTTTCAGCTGCTCTGAAACTTGATCGGTGATTGTTATTTCATCGCCATCATTGAGTTTCTCTGGATTCACACGATTTGCCCCTGGCAGGCGGCCCCCAGCGGCTTTAACTTCTTGAGCGAATTCATTAGTTCTGTTGTTGTTTCCATCGACCGATAATTTGGAAGCATCAATAGCAATAACAAAGTGTGAGATCTGTTGTGGCAGGCCATCTTGGCTGGCTGCAAACATGTCAGGAATATTCTTTGCAAGAGTTGGACCAATCAACATTCCTGTCAGTGACTCAACTAGAACTGCAATTGCATAACCTTTGACGCCACCTAGTGGTGCAAGCATTCCGGCAAGTGCTTCTTTTGCATCAGTTGTTGGCGCACCATCTTTTGTAAAGGCCCAACCAGGTTCAAGTTCTGCGCCTGCTTGTGCTTTTGCCTGAATCTTTCCGCGAGCAACCGCACTCGTTGCTAAATCAACAACAGTCGGTGGGTTGGTTGGGATTCCTGCCGCAATAGGAGAAGTTGAAAGTAAAGATTGATTGCCGCCCCAAGGTGGCATCACAGCTGGTCCAGTACTAAATGCAATTCCTACTAATTCGCGATTAATCATTGGCCATACATAAATACCTAAAGCACCACAGTGATTAGAGCGTCCAACACCTACTGCGGCAATTCCATTGACCATTGCGCGCTCAGATGCAATTTCAGATGCTTTTTGTAATTGCCAGTGACCTAAACCATCATCTCCATCAAAGACAACCAAACTTGGTAAATCTGTAACAGTTTTCAACTGTGCTTTTGGATTGATACCGCCTGCTTGTAAACGTGAAAGATAAAAAGGCAAGCGCATAAGTCCATGGCTGCCAATCCCCCAACGATCACTGGCAACGATGCAACGCGCAGTTGTGGCTGCCTCTTGCTTAGGAACACCCGCTGCCTCTAAAAGTGAGGTCGCAGTTTCAATTGCCGCACCAACCTTTAACGTGGCCATTAGTTGCCACTTTCCTTCAAAGCACCAACGGCATGGGTGGCTGGTTTTGAGTTTAGAACTAATTCAATGTTGGAGGTCAAAATCTGATTGATTCGAAGCTGACTTTCTTTGGTAATGCCAGCCACGTGTGGAGTCAGAATCAAGTTAGGAATAGCTTCCATTTCACCTTTACCCGGTGGCTCTTGGGCTCGAACATCAAGTGCTGCCCCAGCAATTGTTTTAGCTTTCAGGGCACTCATGAGATCTGCTTCATTAATTACTTCCCCGCGACCCACGTTGACGATGATTGCATCAGGCTTCATCAATGCAAGTGTTGCTGAATTTATAACGCCATTGGTTTCCGGCGTTGATGGCATGTGAATGCTTACGACATCGCTGCGCTTTAAAACATCTTCAAAAGTAGTCAGTTCAATTCCTGAAAGGTTTTTTGCATATGGGTCATATCCAACAACGTTGCAATTAAAACCTTGAATCAGTTTTGCTGTTGCAACTCCTGTTGCACCGCATCCCAATAATCCCCATGTCAGACCAGAGAGTTCTCGGCCCGGAGTGCGCACCCAACCACCATCGCGTGTTGCAACATCATGTCCTGGGATGTTGCGAAGTAATGCAAGTGCCAAGCCAAGTGTTAATTCACCGACGCTAACGGCGTTTGCACCAAGTCCTGCAACCACTATAACGCCAGCAGCATCTGCGGCTTTAATATCAATATTGTCTAATCCAACACCGGCTCTAGCAATCACCTTTAGCTTTGGAGCGGCTGCGATGATTTCGGCAGTTACCTTTGTGCGATTACGAACTACTAGTGCTGTTACGTCTTTAAGAGAAGCTTTGAGTTTTTCAGGGTCATTCCACAAATCATCATTTCGGATAATGGGAAAACTCCCTTCCAGCTTTTGGAAGGGAGTTCCCCATACATCTTCAGAGATGAGAATCATTATGCAGAGATATACAACTTCGTGAATGTGAACTCACGGTGGCCCATAACTTCAGCCTTGCATAGACGACCATTAACAGTGTCATAAATGACATCCATCATCATGTCGCCAGCCTTAGTCATGTCGTATTCGTAACGAAGGACTCCAGAAACATCAAGATCGATGTGCTCAGACATTGACTTTGCAGTCTTGATATTTGCAGTTAGCTTCAATACAGGAACGATTGGGTTACCAATAACGTTTCCTTGTCCTGTTGGGAACAAGTGAATTACAGCGCCACCTGCAGCCATCAGAGTTACGCACTCTGCTGCAGCAGATGATGAATCCATGAAGTACAAGCCAGGCTTTGCAGGATCAGGCATTTGTGCAGGTGTTAGAACACCAACGACTGGGACGGAACCTGTCTTTGCAATGTTTCCAAGTGCCTTCTCTTCAATAGTAGTGAGGCCACCAGCAATATTTCCTTGTGTTGGCTGTGAGCCAAGAAGGTTTGCACCAGTTGCTTCAATAACCTTGATGTAGTTGTCATATGTGAGCTGGAACAAATCACGTGTAGCAGCATCAATGCAACGCTCTGCAATGAGGTGCTCTCCGCCAGTTAGCTCTGATGTTTCTCCAAAGAAAACAGTTCCACCAGCATCAACCCAACGGTCAACTGCCTCAGATGTTGTTGGACAAGAGCCGAGACCAGAAGTTGTGTCTGACTCTCCGCACTTGATTGACATGATCATGTCGCCCATTTCAGCTTCAGTGCGAACAAGACCAGATGCATCTTGTAAGAACATTGCTGCAACGCGGCTGGCTTCTTGAATAACTTGTAGATCGCCCTTACCCTCAATTGAAAATGCTGCAACTGGCTTTCCAGTCTTTGCAATTCCGTCTGCGACACGTTGTGTCCACTTTGGCTCAATACCAATAACAACAACTGCAGCAACGTTGGCATTAACGCCTGTACCGATAAGTGTGTCAAAAGTTAATTGAAGATCTTCACCAAACTGCAGACGACCAAATGCGTGCGGTAGTGCCATCGTGCCTGGAATAACTTTTGCAACAGCTTCTGCAGCTGCATTTGAAAGGTCATCGAGAGGCAAAATAATGACGTGATTGCGGATACCCATAGTGCCGTTTTCGCGGCGGTATCCAGTTAAGCGCGGCTTGCTTCCCATCGATAACTCCTCATGTTGTGTGTGTGAATGTAATCGCCCTTTTTGATGGCAGCTGATGCAAGTCCGACTTTGATGCCGTACTTAATAATTGCGTCACCCTCTGCAAGATCTGCGAGCGCAAATTTGTGTCCAAGAGGAAGCGCGTGATTTAACACCGCGGTGCTCTCAGTTCCTTCTTTTACCGAACGCCCTTGAAGGGTTCCAGGTTGCAGATCTGTCATCGCAACAGCAACGTTGTCGCCATCATGGTGAAGCAGGAACTGCGGTGGTGTTATTGCCATATCTACACACGCCTCTCATCGCTTAAATTGGGTAGTGGTCTGACCTCTTGCGGGAGTCTAGGACAGTTGAGCGTGTTCCGTCTAGCCCCCTGCCCAAATATCTTGAAGTGGTCTAACCTGTTGCCATGAAAAGCGAGCTTCGGTACGGAATTATCGGCGCAGGCAGCATGGGCCGCGAGCATATTGAGAACATCAAGGTCATGGGCGGGGCCACCGTGAGCGCAATCAGCGACCCACATAAGGCCTCCCAAGAAGCAGCCCTAGCCATAGCGCCAGGTGCCAAAGTTTTCAGTGATCACCGAGCCCTGATCGATTCTGGTCTAGTCGATGCAATTATCGTTGCAACGCCTAATGACACTCATGCAGCCATTCTTAAGGATTGTCTTGCCAGTGACATCGCAGTATTTGTTGAAAAGCCTCTAGCCACAACGGTTGAAGATTTGAAATCAATTTTGGCTTGGGATGAGAAGCGAAGTGCAATGACATGGATGGGCCTTGAATATCGTTTCATGCCACCAGTTGCTGAAGCTATTGCCCGTGCAAAAGAAGGCGAAGCTGGAAAAATTCACCAGGTAACTATTCGTGAGCACCGCGAACCTTTCTATCCAAAGGTAGATAACTGGAATCGCTTTGCCGAGCGCACTGGTGGAACTTTGGTTGAAAAATGTTGTCACTACTTTAATTTGATGGACATTGTTGTCGGCGAACAACCTGTTCGAGTTTTTGCATCAGGTGGGCAAAGCGTGAACCATTTGGATGAAAAGTACGATGGTAAGCAAGCAAATATGTTGGATAACGCCTATGTAGTTCTTGAGTATGCAAATGGTGCTCGCGGAATGTTAGATCTGTGCATGTTTGGCGAAGGCTCATTTGATAAAGAGATTCTGACAATTGTTGGCGATGAAGGAAAGATTGAATCCTTCTTACCTTCTCAAGTTGTCCGTGCTTCACGCAGGGAGTCAATTGGAAAACTTTCAGGATGGTCACGCGGTGCAAGCCGTGCTCGTGGAAATGAACAAAAGATTGTTCACAACTACGATGTGAAATATATGGGCCACCATTACGGTGCTTCTTACATCGAACACACTAGGTTCCGGGATGCTATTTTGAATTCAACTCCAGCAGAAGTAACGCTAAAGGATGGCGTAACGAGCGTGGTTACAGGCCTTGCTGCTCATAAGAGCATTAAAGAAGGCAGAGTTGTTGAAATTAAGGAGCTGTGGAGCTAATTACCAGCTAGTCCATGGCTTTGCATGAGTATCAACAATCTCAGCCAACTGCTCTAAACGTGGAATAGAAACATCTCGTAATGCTTGTGGGATATCTGCTGCGCCAACAATGTCAGCCCACACAGCACGGCCTGCAAGGAATCCACTAGCTCCACCCATTGCACATGCTTTCACTGCGTCGTTAAAGAACGGCTGCTTAACTCCATTTGAAAGTACTACCCATGGTGAACCAATAGCTTCAGAGATTCTTTCAGCGTTCTTGGTCACTAAATTCAAATCACCTTCGCCATGAAAAGGAACTTCGGCTTTGTAGAGATCAGGCTTCCAACTCGCAGCTTCTCTAGCCGCAATGATTAATTCTTCTTCGCGATTAAATGTTTTTGAAGTATCGGTTGGGGGCTTTACGATAATTTCAATAATTGAAGGAAGGCCTGAGATAGTGCACAACTTATTAAATTCTTCTACAAGCTTTGCTCGTGAATCTGGTGACTCATCATTGCGCCATAAGACTAGAAACTTTAAGCCAACGCTTCCTATATCGCGCATGCGAATAGGGTCTACATCTGGATCAACTGCTGTATCTGTTGCAGCTCCACCTGCAGGCCCCACCAATAAGTCAGCTGCAGCAATTAGCCCACAACTCCCCTTGAGTGCTTTCTGATTAACAATCTCATCGATACCAAACTCTTGATCAACTAGTAGGGCTGAAGCAAAAGGTGATAGCTCACGGGCAACATCTACTTTGAACTGTGTGAGTTGAGAATCAGGCACTGGAGTCGATTGGTGGGCTGCAAACATTCCGCGCAATGCCTCACGCTGATCAACTGCAACCATTGCAAGTGCACCAGATGCTCTTGCTAACTTAGTTAGTGGTGCTCTCATTTGTTTGCCTCCAGAAATGCATTGAGTTCAGCTGTTGTTGGAATCATTGATTGGCCATCTAGTCCGCGGCAAGAAAGGGCTGCTACGGCGTTGGCTCTGCGAAGGGCGACTGATAGTTCAAAGCCCTGAATTACTTGGGCAATAAGTGCCCCATGGAAAACATCGCCGGCACCTAAAGTGCTTGTGACATTAATTTGAAAACCACTTGCAGTTACTAAACCTGTTTGCGGGGAATACCCAGAGCTCCCAGCTGAACCTTGTGTTGCTACGACAGTGTTATCAGCTTTTTTAGAATCATTTTCAAGTGCTACTGAAAGGTCAACTCCTGGATAGCGAAGTGCCATTTGGCGATCTGTAGGAACAAATAGATCAACACGGGAAGCATCAAAATCTTCCACACCGTAACCAGCATCAAATGAAATCTCTGGGCCTGTCCCGCGAGTAATACCTGCTTCGGTTATTTGTTTAATTCCGACATGGTCAACATGTAACCAAGTAGCCGAGGAAATCATCTTCTTCGCGTTCTCATTTATAGGAGTTTGAAGCACTGGTTGCCTAGTACTAATTGCACGGGCGCTATTCTTTTTTGAGGCAACGATGACGCTTCCTGCGGTTGCAACCTTGCCTATTGAAATTCCTGATGTATTGACTTTTTCTTTTTCGAAGATGCGTAAAACTTCTTTGCCATCGGCATCATCACCAATAGTGCCAACAATTGCGCTCCGAATGCCTAGACGACTCAATGCCACAGCTGCAACAGCTGCTGGTCCCCCGCCTGCTCGTATGATTTCTTCTGCTACAACTCTTTCATCCTCGTGTGGATATTGATCAACGAGTGCAACAGTGTCAATTGTTATAACACCAACACAAACGACTTGAATCTCGCTCAATTCTTGTTCTTTTCTTTTGCATCAGCCAATGCCACTGCTCGCGCACCTGTTATGTGCTGCAATGTTAGTTTGGCAGCTAGTTCACCATTTCCAGATTCAATGGCAGCTAAAATTGCATTGTGTTCAGACTTTGAAACTTCAGAGCGGCCTGGCAGTCTCAATGTTGTCTCCATAGACATTTTCATTACATCCTGCAAAACATTGAGAGTTTGATTAACAAATCTATTTCCTGCGATTCCAACAATTGTTAAGTGGAACTTTGCATCCAATAGCTGTAGGTGGTCAAAATCAATGGGAGACACTGCTGTAACGGCCTCAATCTGATTTAGAGTCGCTCGCAGTAAGCGGATATCTTCCTTCGTGGCTTTATCTGCAGCCCACTTAGATGCTGGAACTTCTAGTACTTCGCGGGCATCAAATAATTCATTTAACCCATGTGTAGTTGCCATCATCGATGCACGAAGCTCTTGAGCCACAATCGGTTCTTGAACAAATGTTCCTTGGCCGTGCTTTATTTGTACTAATCCTTGTGCCTGCAAAATATGAAGTGCTTCTCGCAAACTTGGACGACTAACTTCCAACAAATCCGCTAGCTGTCGTTCTGGTGGCAAACGATCACCAGGGTTTAGTTTCTGCAAATCAATAAGTTCAACTAGTTGTGTAGCAATACGTGCGGCTCTTTGAGGTGCAACTGAAGCAATAATGCTCATCTTTACCCTTTCACTGCACCGGCAGTTAGGCCGGCGATAAATGAGCGTTGCATAAACAAGTACATGATCACCATAGGAAGTGAGGCAACCATTACTGCAGTAAATAGCATAGAGAAACTAACAAAGTATTCACCACGATAAGCGAGCATCGCCAGAGGTAGTGTCTTTTTGCCAGATTCCTGGATCAATAAGAGTGGCCACAATAGGTCATTCCAATTGATTACGAATAGAAATATGGCAGTTGCGCCCATAGCAGGCCTTGAAAGTGGCAGTGCAATGGCTCGATAAATTCGAAATGGTGATGCTCCATCAACTTCAGAGGCTTCATACATTTCCTTGGAAACTTGTCTGAAAAATGCACTGAGAATAAATATAGAAATCGGCAATGTTGTAGTGACATTTATTAGGATTAAACCAATAAATGAATTCGTTAAACCAAGGTCCTTAAAAATGTAATAAATCGGAACTAGATTTATCTGCGCAGGTATTGCTAGTCCTAAAGCAAAAAGTCCTGCCAATACTTTTCCAGAGACCGTAATCATTCTTGCTATTGCAAATGAGGCCAAACTGGCCAAAATTAGGGTTAAAACTACAGAGGTGACCGTGACAAATACACTGTTTCTAAAACTAACATCTAGATCACTATCACTCAACAAACGGCGATAATTATCCAGACTCCAGGCATCAGGAAGAGAGAGTGGCTTGTTATAAACCTCAGCATCGGTCTTAAATGAACCCAGCACCACAATAAGTGATGGCAAAAGAATCATGGCAGCGAAAGTGACTAAAGCTATAACTCTGGACACTCTATACATTTTGAGTCCTTCTCACTTTTCATACCTCTTGCCAAAAGTTTGACGCTGCAACCAGGTAATTAGAATCATCACAATAACCATAAATATGGTTTGGGCAGCTGCATATCCCAATCTCAATTCGTTGAAAAGTGTCAGATAGATCAAAGTGCTAAAGATGTTAGTCGAGTTATTCGGCCCTGCAGTTGAATTTGTCATAACCATAATTAAGTCAAATGCACGGAATGATTGAATTGTCGTGTAAGCCATAACTACTAGAGTGGTAGGCATTGCCATCGGCCACGTTACATTTCTAAATTGCTTCCAACGAGAAGCACCATCTACCTCTGCTGCTTCATACAATTCCTTTGGAATTTGCTGAAGTCCTGCAATATATACAACCATCATTTGCCCCGTATGGAACCAGACCTGAGTAAATGCAATGGCGTACAGAGCACTGTTCTCCTCGCCAAGCCAATTTAGTGCAAAGGAACTTAGCCCTACCTTGTTAAAAAATAGATTTAACGCTCCAAAATTTGGATCGTAGAGGAATAGCCAAATCATTCCCACAGAAACCGAACTGAGGATAGTTGGGAAGAAATACAGTGTTCGCAAAGCAATATTAGTTTTAGAGTTATTAACTAAATAAACCGCAAATAACAATGCAAACATTGTTTGAAAAATAACTACGAGAAAAGTGAACTCCAAGTTATTGCCCAGAGTTTTGTAGAAGAGATCATCATTGGTAAGAAGATTGGTGAAGTTTCTAAAGCCAACAAATTCAGGCTCTGTAATGCCATCCCAGCGGCGCGTTGCAAACTGCAAGTTTTGCAAAGCTGGGTACAAGTAAAAGCCTAAAAACAAAAGTAGTGCTGGGAGCCCCATCAAATAGTAGGTAAGGGAGTCCTTTTTCCGCTTTTTTTGCGAACCCAAAGAACCGCTCCTACTTTGCGTAGGAGCGGTTCTTGTGAGGATTGCTTTATTGATTATCCACCCAGCTTTTGCTTGATCTGCTTAGAGAAGTCGGCAAGAACATCATCTGTGTTTTTACCACCGACGATCTGAATGAGTGCATCTTGAGTCAGATCTGAAACTGCCGTATTCAGAATCAAGAATCGAGGTGCAAGCATTGTGTTCTTTCCTTGGAAAGGAGAGGTGTTGAGCAAATCGATGTTCGTGTATTCAACATCGAGCACGTTTACGTGCTGAGTTGTCGCATTTCCATAGATTGCTGCAACTGGACCAGTCGCTAGATATGACAAGAACGACAACGCAATCTTCTGATTGGTAGATGTCGATTTAGCATTCACGCTTAGGTTAAATGTGTTGTTCATGATTCCTTCGGCAATTACTTTGCCATCTGTTAGAACCATGCTCATCAAATTCATCTTTCCAGTAAGTGCTGGGTTTAGAGCTTTAACTGCTCCCATTGAGAAAGTACCTGTTGGAAGAATTGGTGACTTTCCAGTTGCGAACAAGTTAAGAGCAGAAGCTTCTGTAACTCCTGTTGGGCTATCTGGGAAGCAACCAGCTGTACGTAGCTTCACGTAGATATCTGCAACACCCTTGAACCATGATGAGGTCAAGTCAATCTTTCCGGCATTGAGGTCTGCAAGGTTCTTAGAAAGTTCAGCATAACTTCCTGCAGAGTTCATCAAAGCAGAGTTAGAAATTTGTGCAGCTTGTCCACGAGTAGCTCCTGGCCATGCAAGTGGGACATATCCCTTGGCCTTTGCATCCTTACACCAAGCTGTCCATTGAGTTAGGTTCTTTGGGAAAGCCCACTTCTCTTTAGCCCAGATTTCAGTGTTATAGACAGGGTTGTTAAAGAGGTAGTGGTATGGAACGCCAAGGACTTTTCCATCAACAGTTCCTGCAGCAAGACCCTTTTCTACCAAGTTTTGCTTTACGAAACGTTGACCCGAAATATCTAGTGTCAAACCACTATTGACGAAGTCATTGAAAATCGAGCCGCGTGCGGTTGCAAACAAGGCAGCGCGAGGATTCGCCAAAATCTGCACGCGAGCAGTTGCGTTGTAATCAGTTGTTGTCTTGATTACCTGAGTAATTTTTGTACCTGGGTACTTCGCTTCGTAGTTTGAAATGATTAACTCGAAGTGTGCCTTGTCTTCTGGGCGGTAGTGCCAGAACTCAATTGATCCTTTTGGAGGAGTTGAAGAAGCAACTGGATTTGCTCTAGTTGCAGCCAGACGCACGCGCTGCCAAGCTAACTTTCCATTTGAGCCTGTTGCACAGATAAGTGACTTTGAGCTTGTTCCTGTGCTTACACCTTCTGTTGTGCACTTCTTACCGAAAGTTGGAACTTCGGCTGAGTTTGCAACCGCAAGTGGTGTTACAACAAGTGCCGCAGCAACTGTTGCAACAATACCCGCACGGAGTGAAGCAAAGGCTTTGTGTCCTTTAGTTTTCATTTTTATCCTTGCTTTCGAGGGTTTGTAGTTGATGTTTACCATTCTGTGAGGGGTATCCCTAACTTCTTTGCCAGTTGACGAATACCTGGTCGCACATCGATCCATGAAATGACCAAGTGGTGCGGATATCCGCCAGTGACGATTCCATTCACTAAAGCAGCTGCATCAGGTTCAGTGATAACAGTTGCTGTATTGCCTTGGAAGTGATTGGGAGCAGGGATTGATTCCCCTCGGCTCACAACCATGCGTAGACCCGTGCGGTTGCTCGGATCCACATCCCGATCAATACGAAACAGTGTTACTGCTCCGGTCTTGAGCGGGAAATTTCCTGCAACGCCTAATTTGCGATTGCAGTGGGTTGATTGCGTGGCATTTGTTGGATCGGCTGCAAGTTTTGTTGCCGCTGAACCGCAGTGCCATAAGCGAACTAAACCTTGTGAAGCATCAAGATCAACGATGTCTACCAAGTAGTTTTCATCTGAGCCCAGTGATTCACACACCATCATTGTTACGGCGCCTAAAACATCGCGCTCACATGTTGTGACAGTGCCACGGTCTGAAAGACGTCCTAGAGATGAACAAATGCAGGCACCTAAATCAGTTGGAAACTCTGGCCAGCAACGAATTGCAATTGCATCTAAGACTTCTTCTTTGCGCCATTCATCGAGTGCTACTTCTACGCCATAAACCTTCTTAGCTTCAGCAACATTGACTGTAGCCAATGATGGCTGATCAGCAACTGCATTGGCATAAGCAAGTTCGCGTGCCTCTTCTTTTACTTCTGAAATTCTGCCAAAAGCATCATCAATTGTTATCTGGCGAATATCTAAGCCAAAAGTTGAATGTATTTGTTTTGCATCATAAACACATGGTGTGAATCCAATAGGTGCTTCTCCAACAGCACCAATCTTTTTACCACGCAGCCAATCCAAAGCTTTTTGTGCATCTGCTTCTGATCCCAACTGACCAGTGATTGGTTTTGGTGAAGATGCTTCAGGAAGCTTTCCTGCAAGCGCATCTTTAATTGCAGTGCGCACTTGTGGTTCATCCGCATTGCCATGAATGTGGCGAATAGATTGTCCTGCATTCATTAATGCATGAGCTGCAAGGTTTACACCACACATTGAATTCAATTTAAGCCGATCACCAACTGCGCCAGGTTCGCGCATAGACCAACCAAGAACTGGGCCCTTAACTTTTCCTAGAAGCTCAACAGCAGGTGATGCATCTGAAAATGAGGCCATGAACAAGATATGTAGGTCAGCGTGTGGAAGTTGAACTGCTGCAACATCATCGACTGTCATTACTAACTCAGATGGTCCGACCACAGTGGCACCGAGCTCGGTGAGCAATGCTCGAGCGCTATCAAAATTTGCTTGGGCGCATGCGAGGTCAAAGGTTGGGCGCGCGAGTGCGACAAGAGCAACGGTGCTCATTAAACCTCCAGTGGTAAGACCTCTTGGCAGAGCGTGCCACTGGAGATGGTGCGAGTCAATGCCAGATTGCTGATTTTGCGCCTTGTTATAGGACTGTGATGATGTTTAAGGGGTGAGTAAAAATGGTCTGGTCCGACCATTGACCTCAAAAGAGGGCCATTCGGGGTCATGAGAGAGGATTTTCACGCCTGAGTTCGTAGCCAGAATGGTCTCTTCAGCTTTAAATCCTTTACCTGTGGGGTTCCACGCGATCGGCTGATTACTAGCAATCAAGCGGGCACTGCCCGTATTAGCTGGCCAGTCTCGTGGCAAGAACCCGGTTGGTCCACCTTGATGATGTTTAGTCCATTCATCAGAATCAAAACCATTGGCTGGATAGGCAGCTATGGCTGCATTAATCGGATCAGAAAATGCTTTACCCACCACAGTTGCATCCAACATCGCAGCTTCTACTTTAAAAATTGATTCATAGTCATTTGCCATCGCATCTGTAACTGGTTCAAAACTGACAATACGCGTAACAGATGTAATCAAGCCTTTGCGCTTTGCACAAATAGATGCAGATACTCGATTTCCAACCACAGCATCTGTTGGAAGTGGATGTCTAAATTTATGCACCCGATCCTGACCTGCAACTCCTAAGAAAGCAATCTCAAGATCTGCTTGCCACAATGCATGAGTAATCAATCCCGCAACATCTATTTCGCGATCACTACTTTCAACTTGCTTCATTGCACTTCCTAATGCGGCAGCTGCATCGGTGCAAATCTGCTTAAAGCGCGCAATATCTGATTCAATCAACGAGGCTCGAATAATCTCGATCTCTGTTCCTAAATCGATTCGATCCGCTCCTGGTTGATCACTACCAACTTTTGCACCTGTTGGAAGCTGTGGATCACGACCTTCTGACCACTTGATAGTTTTAACACTGACTTCACTTGGAAGTTCTTCTGCAATCAACCGTGGTGCTTCAACAACATTGGTAATAGCTGTGGCTGAATCATGAGTAATAATGAGATCAAAACACGCTGCATCAATAGTTGTTGGCACATGGGCACGTCCTGCTATTGCCCATGCCAGGTTGGGATTGCGGCGCAAAACGATTGCCTCTAAACCTTTGTGCTTCATCAACTCTCGTAAGGGCTGCATACGCTCATTAAATGCGCTCATTGCTAAAACCTACAGCCTTCCAGCCTGGTGCACGCGCTTTAAGAACTCCTGAGTCTTTGGGTTCTTAGGAGCATGCAAAACATCTTCGGCAGAGCCTCGCTCTAGGATATTTCCAGACTCCAAGAAACAGACTTCATCAGCGACTTGAGTTGCAAAGCCCATCTCATGTGTTGCAAGAACCAT
>Ga0209134_10000136_pt1 | contig 20206 bp, 27 predicted proteins | sample LauGreSp1BDMLBSN_2_FD_187566 | JGI IMG/M metagenome (GOLD analysis project Ga0209134, IMG submission 187566) | Freshwater lake microbial communities from Lake Michigan, USA - Sp13.BD.MLB.SN (SPAdes) (version 2) | ecosystem: Environmental > Aquatic > Freshwater > Lake | place: Lake Michigan, USA... | reverse complement strand
GTTGACCATCGTATATGCCTCGCGAGGGACATTGGTCTCCTCCACAAACTCACGAATCGCGCACTCGATGTCCGACTCGGCACGTATCCGCCGGCCCTTGGGAAATCCCCACTCGGGCTCCTCGTACGGGCTTTGATTTGCATTCACAATCCCCTGGACATCAAGCTGCATGAACTTGGCACGGGACTGCGTATAATCAATCGACGTGTGGTCGTCGCCCCACAGCTGACGCCACAAAAGATCAAACGGGATCGTCGTAATCATTTGCTGCTCGGCCTGGGTCATGTTGACAATCAACGTGCTGACATACTCCAGGTTGTTGGCATCGTACTTGCCACGCATAAACTCGGCAAAGCTCATACTGTCCTTCCTGCGAATCATAAGAATCTTTGACGTCGCAAAGGAGACCGGAAGAGACGGAGCGTCCAGCAACACGATTCCGCACGACAGAATCGGTTCGCTGCAGGATCGAAAGACATGGCCCTTCTCCCCGCAGTTGTTGCAATACATTGCCATTGGGATTACCTGTTTTATTGGAGTGATCGTTCGTTTTTCCATTACATTCATAATAAAGTTCCCTTGTAAGCATAAATGCAGGCCGCATATCCTCCTCCGCAAACTTCCTCGGGGTCATCCTATCTGTGGATAGGCATCGGCATTTTGCTGCTTGTCGGTGTCGTCTACATCTACTTCAACTGGTCTGTGGTGGCATCTGTGTCAAACTCCGTCATCCCGACTGCCGTGGATGGAACGTCCGGACAAAAGTTGGGAACCGGCAATTTCCCCTCGCACGGTTCGGATTACTCGATGCAGTACTGGATGTACATTGATAATTGGGACTACCGGTTCGGAGAAGACAAGTCGGTTGTTGTGCGCACGGATTCCACCAACTCTGCGATCATGAACCCGAACGTCTCGCTTGATCCCGTCAACAACAGCCTGAATATCGGCATCAGCATCTATTCGGGCGGATCGACCCAGGCGTCTGCAGATGCGTCAGGCGGATCGACCGATGACCACTACACGTGTACTGTGGAGAACGTGCCCCTCCAGTCGTGGTTTGCCGTCAGTCTCACGGTCTTCCAGAAGAACGTCGACGTGTACATCAACGGCAAGCTGGTCAAGTCGTGCGTCCTGCCCGGTATCCCGAAACCCGCACTGGGTGAAGTCGTGATTGGTGCCGGAAAGGGCTTCTCTGGACTCGTGTGCGGTCTCGTAATTAACCCGGGCGCCTTGAGTCCCGCTGCGGCTGCCACCTTCTATGCTGCTGGAACTCCTTGCGCGGCGACGACAACGACGACCACGAGCACTGCGAGGGAGGGATGGAGCTTCTTGGGCTACACCTGGAGTTTCGGCGTTTACGACAGGGATGGCACGAATCTTCTGACGGGCACCAAGTCTGCTGCGACAAACTAATGCATTTCTTTACACTGGAAACACATAATGCGTATTCTTTTAAAGTGTCCAACCCGTTCCCGACCTCAAAAAGCGATCTCGACACTCAAAAAGTATGTCGACATGGCCAACAGGAAGGATCTTTTGGGAATCTTGGTATCGTGTGATGCGGATGACACGAGCATGAAGAATGTCCGGAATGAACTGACGGCAACCCTCCGTCCTGCTTCGTGGAGCAAGGTTGTGTATGGAAACAGCAAGTCCAAGATCCAGGCGTGTAATGCAGATATTGCCGAGTGTGACTGGGAGTGGGATATTGTCGTCTTGGTTTCGGATGATATGCAGCCGCAAATCCAGGGATACGACGATGCGGTCCGCTCGTATATGATGGCATCCTTTCCGACCACCGACGGCATTCTGTGGTTCAACGATGGATTTCAGGGAACGAAGCTCAACACGCTCACCATCTTTGGGAGAGCAATGTACAATTCCTTTGGATACTTGTACCATCCCGAGTACGTCAGCTTGTATTGCGATACGGAACTCACAGATCTGTGTAGGACAACTCTCAAGGACAAGACAGTGTACATTCCGACCTGCATCATTCGTCACGAGCATCCTGGAACGGGATACGGAGGGAACGACGCGCTCTATGCACACAACTCCAAGTTTTGGAATCAGGATATGCATACGTACATTCGTCGCAAGAACTACGCATACGATCTGACGATCTTAATCCCGACCGTCCCGGGACGAGAATCCAGATTACAGACTTTGATTCAGTCGATTCACGCTCGTTCGGCCGATCTGCGAGTGGAAATAAAAATCGATTTCGATAATCGTGAAGTAAGTATCGGAGCAAAACGTCAGCGTTTGCTGCAAGGTGCCCAGGGCAAGTACTGTGTATTTGTGGATGACGACGATGCAATTACCGATGCCTACTTTGAAGATGTTCGTGCGACGATTGCGGGAGGATTTGATGTCATGCGGCTGCGTGGCCAGATTGAACATCGTACGTTCACGCACAGCCTGACCAACACGTTGGACATGCCGATGGTTGTTGGCGAGGAGTTTTTGCGTCCGCCGAATCACTTGAATCCGGTCTTGTCGGATATTGCAAAGAATGTTCCGTTCAAGGATGCCAAGCGAGGCGAAGATCTTGACTGGTCGATCACCCTGTCAAAAATGAAGTTGCTTTCCACGGAATACCAATCAGACAAATCGCGTATTCACTACATCTACAATGTTCGTGCACCGATCGCAGATAATACAGTTGATTACCAGAGAAACAATACATACGAAGCCTTCTTGAAATCGATATGGTTGGACCCAACGGCTCCGCAGCAGTCGAATGGACGGCTGCGTCTTGGACCGAAAGGCTTTGTTTCTAGATAGTAATGACGTGGATCATCGGAGTCCTTGGATTTTTGCTGATTGCTGGACTCGTGTACTGGTGGTACAAGTCGACAGGCGACAAGGGGCGCGTACTGATTCAACGGACTGCATCGGGGAAGGAGACGGTCAAGTCGGGCGCAATCTTGCCGAGGTCCTTTAACCAACCAGAGGGTGCGGTGTTTACCTACACGTGCTGGTTTGTGGTGAATGATTACACGTTCAACTATGGCAAGAAGCGCACCTTGTTCAACAAGGCGGATTGCCCCGGCGTCGCCCTGGACTCGACGTCGAATGGTCTGATTGTTACAGTCGACACGTATGGTGCAAAAGAAACCATCCTGATCCCGAACCTTCCCGCCCAGAAGTGGATTCACCTCGCAGTCAGCGTGAATCAGTATGCAGTGGACATCTTCATCAACGGTCTCATCCGCCAGCACCACACGCTGACCCAGCTGCCGAACCAGAATGAGGAGACGGTAACGGTCGGAGGAGACAGCGAGTGGGACGGCACGATCTCGGACCTGGTCTACTACAACCACTCCTTGACGTCTGCGGAACTGGACGCCCTGGTCAAGAACGTCCCCCCGAATCCGGTGACTGCTCCTGCAGGTCCGCCTTACTTTGGACTGACATGGTATACCGGTTAAAATATTGGTACTGTGACAAATGAGTGCCGGAGGTGCTAATTCATCGAATCTTTCAGGAATCACGAGTATGCGTTTGCGCGATGCAGCGGACATTACGGCGCAAACCCGCGTTCGTCTTGTCTACCAGACGTTCAATTCTACAACGGGTGCCAACGGATACCAGGGCGACACGGTAAACCCGAATGGATACTATGATCAGTACATTGCCGGTATCAAGGAGTGTGCAGGATGCACGGGCCTTCCCTACAGCCGCACTGCAACCATGAGTTTCCGCAATCCTGTGATGATTGGTTGAGACCCGGTTAGAGCTTGTGAACCCGCTTGGTCAGCTTGTTCTTTTCCGTCTGGCTTATAGGCGGAACATACGAAAAGAAGGACTTCATGAAATCCGGCGAGCTACGGTCCTTGGACACTTGCTTAAAAACTTCCGAACGATGCTTCTTCATTTCAATCAATGTTTCCTGGTGACCCAAGCATTCCCTCGGTGTCAACAATGGAAACGTGCGGCTTCCTTCGTGGGACGCGAGTTCTACCAAGCGATCCGCCACACACAAAATACGACTGACTTCGTCTGCATGGGCATCCGTGTAGAGGTAGGCAAAGAAGAACTGCAAAAGTGTCGGAATACTCGCCACCTTGATTCTGTCCCGCGTCATGTGGTAGCTGTGGCACGCCTGGGTCTCGTAAAAGGACATGGTGACATCCCCATGCTCAACCACATCGTGACGTGTGGGAAGAATCTCGCTGCCTTCCTTGACAGTGACCTTCTTGCCCTTGGTGAGCGTGTCGATCGTCTCCTTGTTTGCCAGCAAAACCACCGGTGTCACCCACACTGTCTTTTCAGCGTGTTGCGATGCGGCCGAGAATCCCATCAGAATCACGTCGTGGTGCTTGAGCATGCGAATGACCTCCCTCTTCTTGTTCTCTTCCAAATCCTTGGGAAGCGGGAAATTGCCGGGGCAGGTCATGGGGTGGTGCTTGTTGAGCAGTTGGAGGCGCGTATAGACCTTCTTCCAGCGAGACACGTCGCCCTTGGGACGCGACAGCTCCAAGTACATGCTCATGCGCAGAAAGTTGGGCGTCACGTAATGGATACCGCCATGGACGACATTCTCCTTCCACAGCTTCTCAAAGATGGGCTTGTCCATGTGGGTAATATCGGCAATACCGTGGAAGTCCGCAAAGACCTTGAAGGTGCCCAAGTGCATACCCGGCTTGACTTCAATATTGGGCAGGTTCAACTTGACCAGCTGATCCGCAATCATCATGGCGTGCTGCTGCGGCGTCTCGCTAAAGAAATCGTAATCAGGGATTTCCGTGCTCGAGTCGTAAAACTGCTCGCTTTTCGGTAACAGGTTGTTGATGGCTGTTCCGCCATAGCACATGACACGGTGGTGCTTCAGAAACTCCTCCACGATCCCGAGCATTTTCTTGACTGCAGGATCGGATGCCTCTTCCCGCTTGTTTTCGAGCTCAATCTCCTGGACCAAAGTTTCCAGCGTATCCATTGTAAGTATCTGATAAAAACGGATTCATAGTTTGTTTTTTTCCTTGACAGGCAGCAAGATGCCCCCATCTAAATACAACCTTCGCCGTCACCGCACGAACAAGACTACATGGGTCGAGGACAAGACCCTGAAGGCGGAGTCATCTTCATCCTCATCCGAGGACGAGGACTACCAGGAGCCGAGCGAGTCGGAAGAGGACGTTGATGAGAGCGTCGACGAGGAGGAAGAGTCCGAGGAGGATGAGGAGACTCCCCAGATTACTCTCCCCAAGGGTGCCAAGGTGTCCGTCAAGCTGCACATTCATGCAGTGACGGGCGGCAAGAACTCCAAGATCATCATCAAGACCAAGGACTCGGATACCGAGGATGAGTCCGGGTCCGAGGAGGAGGAAGAGGATGAGGACGCGGATGACGAGGACGACGAGGATATGGTCGAGTACCTGCGCAACAAGTATGCTCCTGGTATGGCGTCTCTCCGCCAGCGTCGTGCCCGCCGCCAGCGCAAGGAGAAGGAGGACCCGCCTGCTCTCGAGCTCAACGACGACGAGCAGGAGTACTACGAGGACCTTCCTCGTGCCCAGCGCAAGGCTCTCAACGAGAAGATGAAGCGTCTCTCCAATCTCGTCGACGAGGGCGAGGTTCCACTCAAGTTCCGCGTGCTGGACCTGGACATTCCCGACTCGACCAAGGCGTCCGTCATCAAGAAGATCGACATTCTCGACGAGATGGGTCTCGAGGGCGAGGGATTCAAGCTGCGCAACTGGGTCGAGTCGTTCCTGCGCATCCCCTTTGGCAAGACGGTGCCTCTTCCGGTGACGCTCAAGGACGGTCCCGAGAACTGCGCCGCCTTCCTGTCCAAGACGACCGGGCTGCTGGATGAGGCAGTGTACGGCATGAACCCGGCCAAGACACAGATCATGCAGATCCTGGCCCAGTGGATCGCGAGCCCACAGTCCGTGGGTAACGTGATTGCGCTCAAGGGACCCATGGGTGTTGGCAAGACATCCTTTGCAAAGAACGGTGTTGCCAAGGTGCTCGGCCGCCCATTCGAGTTCTTCAGTCTCGGTGGTTCGTCCGACAGCGCAAACTTTGTGGGTCACTCGTACACCTACGAGGGCTCGACGTGGGGTCGTATCGCAGACTCGCTCATGAATGCGCGGTGCATGAACCCGGTCCTGTACTTTGACGAGGTGGACAAGATCTCGACAACGTCGCACGGCGAGGAGATTGCTAGTATGCTGATTCACTTGACGGATCGCTCCCAGAACTCGCAATTCCACGACCGGTATTTCTCGGGCGTGGATTTCGATTTGAGTCAGTGTCTGTTTGTCTTCTCGTTCAACGACGAGAGCAAGATCAATCCTATTCTGCGTGACCGCATGCAGGTCATCAATTGTACCGGCTACAGCGCCGAGGAGAAGAAGTCGATTGTGACACAGTATGTCTGGCCGCAGATGATGGAGCGCATCCAGATCCCGAACCTGGCGATCGACGAGTCGGCCATCAAGTACATGATTAGCGAGTTCTCCTCCGAGGAGCAGGGTGTCCGCACACTGATTCGCGCAGTCGAGACGCTGGTTACGCGCATCAACCTCGTGCGCATCGCAGATGAGAAGACTGCAAAGTCATACTCCTTCTACCAAAAGATGAGCTTCCCGATGACGATTGACGAAAAGACGGCGCGTCACATCCTGCAGGACACTGCCGTTCCCCAGAACGAAAGTCACCGTCACATGTACCTTTAAACATTCAACCACTGAAACGTAGACACCGGGATCTTCATCATGCGAGGCATGTTGTCCATGGTGGAAAAAGAGCAAACCAGATTCTCACATCCATTGTCCGGAACACAACCCAAACAATACTCGATTGTCTTTGCCTGGAAGGAAAAGGGAAGAGCAATCATTTTTGGCTTGTAGTTGCTGTCCATGCGCAGAACCGTGTGGAAGTACTTGCGAGGCGTGGAATACTCGACAAAGTGGAGCATACACCACACTTCGCCGGGGAACTGGGCAGGGCGGAACGCAACCGCCGACCCACGCAGATGCTGGAAGAACCAGGGTGTCGCATGCTCGGTATGAAAACCCAGTTTTGTGTCGTGGATACGTCCCACACGCAGAGGGCGGTACGAGTAGATAATGTCATCGGTGCCATCCACTGCGAGCCAGTTCTTCTCGCACTCGGCATTGAGAGGCGACTCGATCATCTTGCAATCCGAATAGGTTCCGCTGGTCGGATGGTACTTGCCCTGCATAATGCGGATCTTGTCCGTGTACCCCCAACTGGTTGCCGTGAAGCACAGCTCGCCCTGGGCGTCGTGGTACACACGCACATCCTCGAGACCATGAATGTGAGCATTGGGGCGCGGCGTCAGACCCGTGGACGACTCGTGCATCTTCTGAAAGTTGATTCCGTCATACCACACATTCTCGGTCCGCACATGGTGGTCGGCCGACACATTGCCATCCTTCTTCATCAGGTACGCACCGGTCTGCGGCTGAATCATGTAGTTGACGAAACGGACGTTGTGGTGGATCTCGCCCTTGGACCGGTACAGCGAAACCGAGGTCGGGTGAAAGTCCTCGCCCCAAATATCCCACGACAGAGTGTGCGGATACACGGGCAGCTTGAGAGACTCAATGTAGAAAGGAAAGTTGCTGTACACATTCTGGACATTCGGCGCGTCCTTCAGCATGTACTGCAGCGACGTCTCGCATCCCAGATGGTTCTTGTCGAGGTAATACAGCACAATCGTTGCCTCGTAATCAAACAGGTGCTTGTAGACATCCACCTCCACAAAGAGCGAATCCGTGGAAAGAGGGATCTGCTTGCCAAGCCGGATGTAGTGGTATGCCTTGTAGTGCTGACCCGACTCGCGGAAGTAGCGGGCCAGCTTGTAGATGGGCTCGGCGCGCGAAGGACGACGCTCGTGTGCCTTGAGCATCCACATCTCAAACTCGGGATACTTCTTCAGCTCCTTGTACGACTCGCCAATCATGTAGTGCGAATACCATACCTCCTCCTCCCATCCGCCCGCATCAATCCGACGCTGATAATTAGCAATTGCGCCCTCCCAACTGCCAATCGAATGGTAACTCTGGGCCAGGTAAAACATGTAGCGCACATTGGTCGGCTCCTTCTCCAGTCCCTCTGTGAGCAAACGGATATCGCGCGAGAACTTGTCCGACTTGCATCCGCCATCGTTGCGGTCGTCAATGAAGCAAACAGACTTGGCCAACGCCGTCGAAGGACCGTCCCAGTACTCGTGCGTGACACCTGTACACTTCCAGTCAAAGTCCATGCGAACCAGGCGCGTGTTGGGGTACTCGAGGCTGCCGTTGCACTGAACAACCGTGTATCCCACCTCGGTCAGTTCCTGCTGCTTAAGTGTTCTCGGAACAAACACCATGTCAGCATCCAGCAAAAGTCCATACGTATCCTTGAGATCCCACCCCGTGGTGCGGAGATACGTCTGTGCGGCCTTGAAGGTCTCTGTGCGGTTGAACCCGAAGTTCTGCCACGGCACCTCGGCCAGGTGACCATCGTGCGTCTTGAGAAAATCGCGGACAATCTCGCAGGTATTATCGGTCGATCCAGTATCGCACACGCAAAAGGCATCTACGAGCGACTCCACGGCTTCCAGGCAGCGACGAATGATTGCAGACTCATTCTTGACCATAAGAACCAGGACGAGCTTCATATTGCGTCGATTTAAGTAGAACTAACCTCCTTTCTCTAAACAAAAGATGAGCACGGACTTTGTAAAGCAAACGCTTCGTGAAAATCTTGCTCGCACGCTGGTTCCCCACGTGTCGGATGGATTGTGGAGTATCTATGATAACGCCAAGACTGCGGCCGAGCGCAACAAGCAGCCCGACCAGATTCTCAAGACGTTCCAGAATCTGCTGACGCGTGTTCCCGAGTGGAAGGAGGATGTGCTGACGACAGAGGTGGATCGCATCATCAAGGTCAGCAAGTGTGATTACATCGAGGACCTTTTGCTCGGTGTGTTTGTCAGCTACATTCGCGCATTTGCGACTCTGCAGCAGGCGGACACTACGCACGTCGATATTGATTTCACACGCCCGTCGGTCAACACCTTCGTGCACGCCCTCTACAAGGCGTCTGCCCGTCAGTGCTGGACCAACGCGTACCTGTTCAAGACGGTGGGTGTGCCGTCCGAGCAGCAGGCCCGCAACCGTCGCGATATCGAGACGCTGGTGGGCAATTGCATGAATGACGTGATTGACAGCTTCATTCCCTGGAAGACAATCAGCAAGGCGTACTTCCAGTCGCCGGCCCCGACACCTGCCCGCCCCGGCACGCCCATCCCTCCCCCGGTTCCGGAGCCGATCCCCGAGGTCAAGTTTGGAGAGAACGAGACTCGTGAGTTCACCTCGTCCGAGTCGGATGATGAGGAGGCGCCTGCCATTCAGCTGGGCGAGGAGGTTACGCTGGGCGATGACGACTTTGAGGAGGACGACGCAAAGTCGACGGGGTCTGTTCACCTGGAGGAACCCAAGGAATCCATCAAGCTGGCCATGTAGTGCGTTTGGCATGTGTGAACAAAACAACTCAAAAAACAACAAATGCCGTCCGAACTTCAGACATATGGTACCATCTTTGCAATTGTCGTGATTGCGTCTGTCGTTCTGTATATGCTGGATCGTCGCAGCAAGAGTGAGTCGATTGTGTGGACCGATGCGTTCAAGATTGGAGGAGGCGCCGCGACCCTCACAGGCGGTATTCTGTATTCAATGCTGACTCCCGAGAGCGCCGCAGATGTTGCGGAGCCCTTCGCAATGGTCCAGGATATGTTTGTTGGCAAGCCTGGGTTTTAAGTTTTTTCCTTCGTTAAGAGCATACAAAATGTTCTACAAGCTGCTCCTGTCCGCTGCGCTCTTCTACTTCCTCATCCCGGGCGTGCTGGTGCGTCTCCCCCCGGGCGGCTCGACCATGACGGTCAATGTCACGCACGCGGTCGTGTTTGCCGTGGTCAGCCACTTTGCCTGGCGTATCCTGAAGAAGTAAACTAGGGTTCCACAACCAAGAACGTGCACTCCACGGGAACCTTCGGAACAAGGAATGCCTTGAGCTTTGAGATTTCGCGGCGCGGAATACCATTCTGGCAATGACGGGCAATCGCCTTGTACAAATCAAAATCATGATACCTGTCGTGGTTATCATGCGAAGCTCTATACAAAACAGACGACCCATCCGGAACCGTCATCCAGTGTTTGAACATCTCAAACAGCGGATGGTCGTAGGCATGGTCGGGTCCCTCCGGAAACATGTCCCAAAACACACTCGTTGCAAACCGTGTCAAATCAAACGATGCCGACAACGGAATGCGCGGGTGCTTGCTGTTGTAGAACGGCTCAATATTGTACTGCCCTGCCGCCTCCTCGTCCTCCTGAAACTGGCTGCTCAAGAAGAAGCGCGGATCCTTCATGCCCGTCAGCCGCACAGACAAGCCAGCGCGGTCAAAGTCAATCACCTTGATCAGCACGCCGTACGTCGGGATACAGTAGCACTGACCGCCAACCTTGTAGTACAAGTGCGTCTGCGTCGTGGAAATGTACATGACGTTGTTTCCATGCAAATCATTGTGGACGAACCCAAACATGCGCTGGGCAAAGGCCAGTGCCATCATCAGCTGCGCGACAAACGCCGTCTGGTGCTGAACGTCCGTATCCTTCTCAATGAGATCGTAGAAGGTGCCCTCGCACTTTTCCATGACCGTCGTCAGCACCGGCACATCCTTGAACGTGGCCCACGCAAACGGCTCCTCGTCATCGTCATCTTCTTCCTCCTCTTCCTCATCATCCTCCTCATCTTCAAAGTCTGCACACTGGCATGATTCAATGTCATACACATCCTCTTCATATGTGGAATCGTCTGCTTCCGAGGTATGCTCGCTCAACTCGTACTCTTCCAGCAACTCTGCATCCGTAGGATTCTCCACGTGATCTGCGGCAACATCCTCGACGTCCAGCTCCGTCTCTTCGCCCAGCATCAGACCGGCACGCTGTCCACGTGTGTGCGTGAACGTCTCCCCCGACACGGGACGCATCTTCAAGTCAAACGTCTTGCCCACATTGTCGATAAACCATTTTCTGTCATGGATGTCCTCGTAATCGTCCGAGATGTCGAGGGTGTGCTCCTTGGCAAGTGCGGCATAGACTCCGTAGACAGCGGGGAAGTGGCTGCATCCGGAAAGAGACAGGACGGACGACGCCAGGGCTCCCACGTACGCGGCAGTATGCGGGCTCTGGAGACGACTGGCAATATCCTTGGCAACATCCGACGGCTTGGGAAGATCGGGAGACACGTACTCGCCCTTGATGGTCTTGAAGGGGCTCAAGAGCATAGTGGTTTTGCGATGAATCTCCAACTTGCGGCGTTTGGATGTCACGATGGTCGACTCGGACTCAATGCTCTCCACTTCTTCAGGAAACCGGATTCCGTACTCGGACATGGATGTCAAGCGTTCCGTCTTGAACAAATGTTCGAGGGGCGGGAAGAAGGGCTGGGCGCCGACCATTTTCCACTGGGACGCGTCCAGCTTGGTCGGGCGATGCAGCCGTAGCTCGATTTGCTGGGTTCGCAGTTCCTTGACCATTATATGAAACAGGGGGTGAAGAAACCGAGTAAGTTTGCGCAAAAGAAAAGAACTCTCTCCAAACAAGGGATGAACTTTAATCTCCAGAAGTTTGACATCAATATGCTGAAGGAACGATGTGGGATTGATTCAAGAAAAAGTCCAATGATTGTCGTGATTGGAAAGAAGGATACCGGCAAGTCCTTCTTGGTGCGCGATATCCTTTATGAGGCCCAACACTCGTTTCCCGTCGGAACTGTGATTTCCGGCACGGAGGTTGCCAACGAGTTCTTCCAGCATATGGTTCCGTCCAAGTTCATTCACGACAAGTACAGCCCTGGCATTGTGATGAACGTGATCAAGCGCCAGATGAACATTAAGCAAAAACGTAACCTTGAAAAGAACAGTCGCGGCGGCAACTCCAACATGGACCCACGCGCATTCCTGATTCTCGATGACTGCTTGTATGATGCCAGCTGGATCAAGGAGGAGTCCACACGTTACGTGTTTATGAACGGCCGTCACATTGACTTGATGACCATCATTACCATGCAGTACCCGCTCGGTATCACGCCCAACTTGCGCACCAACGTGGACTTCGTGTTCATTTTGCGTGAGAATATCCTAGGTAATCGTCGCAGAATTTACGAGAATTACGCGGGTATGTTTCCGACGTTCGAGATGTTTTGTACGTTCATGGACCAGTGCACGGAGAATTTCGAGTGCCTGGTGATTTGCAACAACGTGTCGTCCAACAAGCTGGAGGACCAGGTGTTTTGGTACAAGGCATCGGATCACCCACCGTTCAAGATGTGCGATGCCTCGTTATGGACAGACAACCGCCCGTTCCACTCTGCAATCCTGGCAGCGGACGACTACTCTGCAGGCGCTGTCAAGAAGAAGAACGCGGGCCCTTCCGTTTGGGTCCGGAAGAGCGGCGACCAGTCCTAATCGCGGATCGCGCCCTCCGTCGGGTGAACCGGCTTCGACGCATCCTCCAGCGCCTTCTGCTCGGCATTCTCCTTGCGACGCTTCTCATTCTCCGCCTTCTGCTTCTTGATGCTCTCATCGCGCTGCTCGGCAAAGAACATCTCCTTGTTCGCCTCGTTCTCCTTGTAGCGACGCATCAGCTCGTTCAGCTCCTGCTCGGCATACTCCACCTCGGGCATCAGGTGCTCGGAAGGATCCCACGGCAGCCACGCACCGACCTTGCCAATGTACAGGTTGTCCTTCGGGTAACGGCGCTGAAGGATCTTGGCAAACATCTGGGTCTCCTCCACCGACGCGAAGCAGCGACGCACCTTGACACCACGCATGTTCGTCTTGAACTCGACGCTGTTGTCGAAACGCTCCTGCAGGTCCTTCTCGTTCTTGAGGAGAAACACCTGGAACTGCTCCTTCACGTCCGTCTCCTTGATCTCCTTGCTGCGGACCTTGGCAAACTCCTCGGCGTCCTTGAGCAGGTCGTCAATCTTGAGCGAGTACTTCTTCGACAGGAACGACATGAAGTGCTCGAGGCCCTTGATCTTCCAGTCGTAGTCCATCCACTTGATAAACTCCTCAAACATGAACTGGTCCTTCTGCTTAATCACCTTCTCCGGGCTGATGAAGGAAATGATGCAGTACTTCTGCGTAGGAACCTCCGGGTCCTCGTCGAGGTAATCCACGCGCTCTCCATCCTCCTCCTTGGGCAGTGTTGTCGTCTGGGGCATTCTACTTGCTTCTTGTCAGACAACTGAAAATACCTTTTTGTGACGCATCAAATAAAGATGTATTCGATTGTCACTTCCTCGGTGCTGATGTTTGTACTCACGCCTGGAATCCTGATTCCTGCCTTTATCGGCGCGTTCTGGGCGGCCATTGTCCACGCTGTCGTGTTTTACATTGTGCTCGTGTATGCGTCTGCCTTCATCCCCTGGTGGGTCGTGTGGGTTGCTGCAGCAGTTGGTATCTTCCTCCACTTCCGCTCTGCACCTGCTGTCACGGGAGGACGGCGATGAAAACACGAATCTTTTACTTCTAGAATACAATGGAACCGAAAGACTACCTGCGCAAAAAGCAGATACGGAATGTTCAATCCGATCGCGAAGCTGATGTGAAGGGATCCATAGCTTACTTTGAAGAACTTAAACGGAACAAACAAGCGTCCATGGAGCACTATGATGCTCTCAAGCAATTGGTCAACAAACACAATGACCTGCTTAAAGTCGGCAAGGGAAAGAGTCGCCGTCGCCGCCACAAGAGACGCCACACTCGTCGTTCATGAAAACGGAAACAACCGGATAAACTCTAATTTGTTGCAAGAATGTCCAACTGGCAAATGATCAAGGTTTCGAATGAGAAGTATGTTCTTCGCAAGTATTTCGTCCATCCCACACACGAGCATGTGTACTCCATGATTGCGCACCCTACGCATCCAGGTCCTCTGACGTACGAGGAGGCAAAGGACGCACTGCTGCCATGGGCTATATTCAAGGTTGTCGAGATCTATGGCGACGATGAGGTTGACACTTCACCGTCCAGGTATGTCATTCGAAACAGCTTCTACTACGAAAAGAAGTATAACAAGATTGCAGCTCATCCACTCTATACAGACTACTACTCATTGGAGGAAGCACGTGCCATCCTCTCGGAGATCGGATGTATTAGCGAAGCATACTTCCAATCGTTGTCGGATCGTACACTTGCGGCCGATAATTGACGAGTAACGGCGGACGGTGTGCAGCGAGTCCCTTGGGGTTCTGTTTGACCCAGGAAATCAACAGATATTTTTCATTGACAGGCCACACTTGGAACCCTGCTTCCTTCAAGGTTGCAATCAGGTACTCCCGCGCCTCGCTCATTTGGAACAACGGGTATCCAAACACAAACGACGGAATCTCAAACACAGTATAGGGTGCGTCCTTGGACACGATGGCTTGCTTGCGGATTTGCCCATAGAGGCGAGAGAGGACAGGGCGCATGGCAGACATGCGACGTTCTTTGCGTTCTTCTTGTTCATCCCATACATCACGCGCTTTCAGCATCCTTGTTCTGAACTACTAATAATGTTTCGCTCAATTGCACTTGGTGGAGGAGGTGTACGTGGTGGAATTATGGTAGGAGGACTTGCAGCACTCGAGAAAACACAACCGCTGGTTTTTCCAGATGGAATTTACGGGTGCTCCGTGGGCTCCATTCTCGCAACCGCCGTTGCCTTCAATCTTCCCATTGCAGAGATTCGAACCATGTTTGACAATGACTTTTCAATGTCAAGCATGATGCCTTCAATTGGCATCAACTCTCTGTTTGGGTTTTCCTCCAAGAAGGGGCTGTACTCCATGGACATGATGGGCACGTCCCTTCTCAAGATCTTCAAGAAGAATGGAATCGATATTGAAAACAAGACCATTGCCGATGCCCCGCAGAAGCTCTACATCCTGGCGTCGAATATGACGACCCGAAAACCGGTTTTTCTGACGGGCGATGTCTCGGTCATTGACGCAATCAAGTGCTCGTGCTGCCTCCCCGGTCTTTTTCATCCACAGATTCTGTACAACAATGTCTATATGGACGGTGCAATTCTTGTTCACAACATCCACACGGTTGTCCCGCAAAATTGCTTGGTGTTTCACATTTGTCGTGGCGAGCTGAACTTGTTTCCCAAGCAGGTGGAGTCCATGACGATCCTGGAACTGTTTGGAACAATCTACGAGTCGTCACGCACAACTGTTTTGCCCACCAATGTCATAACTTTCAAGAATGACAAGATTGCAATTCTGCAAGAACTGACACCTGCAATCAAGAAGGAGATGTTTGACTATGGGCTCTCAACCGCTAGTCGGTTCCTTGCCAAGCGAGCTGCGGAGGAACTCAAGTAACGCCTCCTTGGTCATTTTGCCCTTGTAATCCTGGATGCCACCTGACGTCTCCAGCTTCACGGTCGGGTATCCCTCGATGCCATAGGTGCTGCACTGTGCCTTTTCCTTCTCGCAATCGACCTTGACACCCTCGACCTTGGTGCTGCCGAACGTTGCGGGTAAATCAAGAGAATCCCACTCGGGCTGGGCCTTCTTGGAGAAGCCGCACCAATCCGTGTAGAAAAAGTACAGACGCGCCGTATTGGGCAGCGTCTCGCGGACGGGCGCACGGAGCATGGGCTTCCAGTAAAACTTGTACACAATCAACCCGAGGGCAACGAGGGCGAGGACTTGCCACCACATTGTTGAAAGAGGTGAGAAATTCTACGCTGCCTTTCGAACCAGAGTCGATAGGCCTCCCGGGACGAAACTCCCTCCTTGATTTGGATCCACGCAATATCCGTGGTCATGCGCTCGGGCTCGTACGGTTTCGGAGTTATCATCTGCCACACGCCCTGGTAGCGAACCAAAAACGAACTCATCTATCTTCTTACAAGAGTCACAAAGGTAAATGGAAGTCTTTCTTCGCACCTTCGCAGCCGTCACTGCAAACTATGCCGTCCACTATGCGTCGATCAAACTGTACGACGCCATGTGTGTCCCCTCGACCGTCTGGGATATTCCGATGGGATTCGTCACTGCCGCGAGCCCCATGTGTACAACGATGCTGTCGGTTGCGACACATACACAGAGTGCCTATGCTACCATTGTAACCGCATCCATCGCGACCGGCGTCGGCTCGTACTTGACACGCATCTAGAAATAATGTGTGGGTGTAGGACATACCCGCAACTTGATGGTGAAACCTTTGCAAATGCTCGCATCGAGGGCATTGCAAACTCAAGAGCGCGTACTTCCGCATTTAATACGTCTTCAACATGGATTCATGACCGAAACAAGCCTTGATCAAACCCAACAGCTCATAAACCAAATGCAAGAGATGCTGCGTGAAATGCGCGTTGCACTCCATGCGCCACCGAAGATGGATTCAAAAAATAATGATAATGATGTTGTACCGCTCAAATAACCTACACACGCAGACCGCCGCTGGGGAAGCCGACCAGTCCAGCGCCGATACCGAAACCAGCACCCGTGCGGGCCGAGGCACCCACGCTCGGCGCATAGATGTCCAGGATGGCAAAGGTGGCCGTCGCGACGAGGGCAATCATGCCAATCTCCTGGGGCTTCATCGTCTTGCCAGGGAGAACGTACGCGGCGATCGCCACGGCGAGACCCTCCAGGAAGTACTTGACGACGCGCGTCAACAGATCGCTCACATCGAAACCAGGGGCAGTGGGCTTGGGCTTGGACTCCATTTTTATTCTTTAACGCTGGAGATTTTTCCAGCATCGTTCATGAACGATGCTTCTCATACAATGCAGGGTTCCTACTAATGTATACATCTCCACGGTCCTCCGACTTAATCGCACCGAGCAGCATGTCCCGCGTCCACTTCCCGTCGCCCTTTAAAGACGAATCATACACATCCTGTTGAGAAATGCGAATGATCTTGTACCCCAATGATCGAGCAGCATCCATCTTGAATTTGTCTCTCTCGATACATTCTTCAGGCGACATCCACTTCCATACCTGCTTAAAGTGCTGGCCGCCATCTAATTCAATAATAATCATCAAACTTGGTATACAGAAGTCAAACCTGAAATTTCCGGTCGCCGTAATCTTAAACTCGGCTATTACGTCAGAGTAGATAGATCGCAATAACTCAAGTACGAACTTCTGTGTCTTGTGCTTGCAGTGCGGACATCCGCTTCCGTCTTGACGACATCTATTACCAATAATAGAGTTGTATGAGTGATTGGACGAACACTTCCACCATATCATTATTTCGGATCCAAAGCTAACTTGGTCAGGTGTTAGGTCTCCGTTCTTTTCTTCATCCCACTCCGCTGCGATATGTGGATGTGTGTGAGCAATTGTTTGGTGAATACAAACCGCTTTTCCATTTGTTGCACAATAAGGGCAACCACATGGTTGCGAACCACACCTGGTTCCAACTGCTGCGACCCATGAATGAATGCATCCACATGTGTTCTCTGCAGCGGTGCACAACCACCAGACATCCTTGTCTGATCCGAAGCTAACGTTTTCTGGTTTCAGATCCTTGTTCTTGTCATGGTCCCATTGCGCTGCAATATCGGGATGAGTGTGAACAATCGACTGATGAATGCATATAGATTTTGGAGTAACAGAACAGTAGGGACATCCGTGTCCATGACGAGTTCTGTTTGCAATAATTGCCTGCCACGAATGGATACATTTACATGTATTTTCTGCAGCAGTACACTTCCACCAGACCAATGCATTAGATGAAGAAGGCATGTTTTCGGGTTTCAGATCCTTGTTCTTGTCATAGTCCCATTGTGCTGCAACCGCAGGATGAGTGTGTGCAAGCATCCTGTGGAAACATCGCTGTTTGCTGTTTGGTGAACAGAAGGAGCAACCTGCAAGTTTTCCATTTTTAATCAGGTTGGATGGCACTGCTTCATATTCATGGGGGCACTTGCAATCATCGTACGTACAACTGCGGAGGACCCATATTTTAGTATGCTGTCCGTTAGTGACTGTCTCAATCGGTTGTGTGTTCTTTCTTGGATGCCAGATGCTATCAATGTCGGGGCATACCTTCAAAATAGGCGGCATTCATACATTTTTGGTATGGAATAAGGTTTTCCGTTTTACCGCCGGTGCTTCTTGACTGTCTTGCGGCGACTGTGGCGACGCTTGTGACGAGTCCGGCGACTGTTGCCCGTGCGGCGGACGCTTGTCGATGCCATCTCCACAGGTTTGCTCTTTAACTTTTCAAGGGCCTCGGCTGCCTCATGGATCTTCTCGTCTTCCGACTTCACGCCAGGTTTGGAGATGGTCCGGATATTTGCGTAACTCTTGAGCGTATCGACTGCTTCATCCTCTTCAGACTTTGGCATTTATTACTATGTAAAGTGTAATAATGGACCCCTACACAATTGCAAAGGCGATTGTCGAGCGCCATTTGCGCGACACATATCCTGGCCCAGATGGGAAAGCAGCATATGTTGCAGCATTGAACCGCGATCTCGACACGTTGATTCGCCGTGGCCAGGACGGCGGTATCGTGGGACTCGCAATGTTCTTGCGCGTTCTCAAGGAAAAAGGTGCCGATGTTGAACCCGTTATAAACAAGATCCGTGCCTACCTGGATGCCATGTCCGCTGCCGCACCTGCCGCAGGTCGTCGCCGTCGTACTCGCAAGACCCGTCGTCGCCACAAGTAAAAATTGGTTTGTGTTGTTGTTCTGCTGCTTCACGCCTTCTGGATGATGGAGCGCTGGAGCAGCGTGCAGGCGGCATCCCACACGATCTCGTCGCATCCGCCCGCCGTGTCGTCGAATGTGGAGAGGCTCTCGTCGCCCTCCTGATGGAAGGAGTCGCCGTCCTTGAGGTACTTGATGACGCGGAGCAGGAAGGTCTTCCACTTCAGACTGCCCATTTCGCCGAGGACTTCGCGCGCAGCCTTCGGGTACTCCTCGCACAGCGGGTCGTAGCAGTCATCGAGGATGATGGCGATGTTGTCGACCATGTCGTTGTCGACAAGCGCCTGCCACTTGGCGTTGGTGGGCGCCAGCTTGCGCACCTCGCCGATGATGTCGAAGGACCGGACATCGCTCTCGCGAACGGCATGGAGACTCTTGACGAGCTCCCCGATGGACATTTCGTAGTAACGAAGCTGCTGACCCATGTCGGGCGGTGCAGTGATGAGGACGGCGCGCGCACGCATGGTCTCGCCGTTGATCTGGTTGAGGAGATTAGTGTAGGTAGACATGGAATTAGAGTTCATCTTGTTGGGTGGGTGCTTTCTTCTCTTTTGACCGTCCATATTTCCGTTTTCGCCCTAGGTAGTTCCGTTAGGACACTTACAGCTATTTGAGTCCGCATCATATTCACTACCTTGATCCGTACATGCTTGACGAATAGAACTAGCTGTACTAGCAGCAGGTGCCGCACACATCCTTTCGCGTGGGCGTGTCAGCAAAAAGACCGCAAAGAGTACCACTGCGATATAAATCCACTTTGTGTGACGCATTGTTATAGACGGAGTTTAAAGTTATGAAGCTACTGTAGAGCAATGGACGGGTTTGAAGCAAACTTTCAGGCACTGTCTGATCAGGATCGGCGTCAGAAGCTGGACCACATTCTTGCGTTTCTGCGTCAGCACAATGCGGTGCCCCAGGCAGATGCGTTCCAGGAGTTGAGGAACTGCTACCCTACTTTCTTTCCTTTCCCGCCAGAGGAGCGGAAGCTACGCGAATTGGTGGCATGGACCAAAATAGCATCTCATCTGAAACATCCCGCGGTCCGTCAAATCGTGCAGCAGGGTTGATGTGCGCAACGATACCGGTCGGTGTGCGGCTTATGACCGCATCACCTCGATAATCCCTTTGCAATGCATCTACGATATCTATGATGTTGTAGCCCGTGTATGGGAAAAACATTTTCGGTGACTTGTCTGTGATCATTCGGTCAATGCGATAAGAGATGGATTGGATAAGCCGGCGGTCTGTCATTACATCGTCGCTAGGAAAGTATCCTGTGCGCCCTCAATCTGCTGAACGCGGTATCCCATCTTGCGGAAAGTATCCAGGAGTTCCGTGCGAATCTGAATAGCAGGAACGCCCTCGGCCTCCTTCCACGCTCCCCAACTCTCAAACAGAATGGGAGGATATCCCGACGCACGCAGTGTCTCTTGTGCACCTAGCAGCACCTCC
>Ga0209134_10000132_pt1 | contig 20744 bp, 32 predicted proteins | sample LauGreSp1BDMLBSN_2_FD_187566 | JGI IMG/M metagenome (GOLD analysis project Ga0209134, IMG submission 187566) | Freshwater lake microbial communities from Lake Michigan, USA - Sp13.BD.MLB.SN (SPAdes) (version 2) | ecosystem: Environmental > Aquatic > Freshwater > Lake | place: Lake Michigan, USA... | reverse complement strand
AGAATTAAGGAGCTTAGAAAAAGATATTCAAACCACCGATGCCAACATTGCAGCTTATTGCAAGGAATTGGGAATTGATACACCGTTTTAATTATGGAAGCAGAAGAAATAAAAGAAATATTAAAAAACCATAAAAATAAACCAAACAAAGATTTGGTTGGGGTTATGGATTTTTTGAGAGAAGATTTTGATAAAAAGCCAGTAAAATTTTACAACGAATGGTTGTACACAGCACACATCTACGATGAAGGTGCAAGCCCGATGCATGAACAATTAACTCGTGAAATGGTCGAGAAGTTCATTGATCCATTAAATCTCCCTAAAAATGCTAAAATCTTAGACTTGGGCTGCGGACCTGGATATTTTCTAGACGCAATGAAACAGAGAGAATATACAGACGTTACCGGAGTTACACTAAGCCCCGGTGATATTAAATTCTGTGAAGACAAAGGCCATACTATCAAAAAGTATGATTTGAGCTTTCTACCGCAAAAAGACGGATATCACGATGAATCAGTCGATTTTATCTTCTTACGTCATGCACTAGAGCATAGTCCATACCCCATCTTTAGTTTGATGGAATACAATCGTGTATTGAAGCAAAGTGGCAAGATTTACATTGAAGTACCTGCACCCGACTGTGAACGCAAGCACGAGTGGAACTTGAATCATTACAGTATTTTAGGTGAACAACAACTTGCAGCATTGCTAGTTCGCACAGGATTCAACATCGATAAGTTTGAAAAGATTGAATTCGATATCGGTGGAAAAGACGAACAAGGCAACGACTTCTCTGCTAGAGAGAAATTCTACTGCATCGAAGCTACTAAAGTTAGACCATTAGATATCAAGTAAGATTAATAAATACTCTCATAAGCAATTATAGAGAGTATTTTTATATGTTCGATCCATTCAACCAAGCTAAACTACAAAACGCATATCAATCAATGAAGGAGTATAAACCTGCTCCCGAGAAGGACATGACATTGGACGAGTTAAAGCGTTTGAGTGGATCAGGCAAAATCACAGGTGAGACAACCGTAATACCTAATCATCAACTTGCTAGCAAGAAGGCAGAATACATGAGAGAAAATAACATCAAGCCTGGCACAGAAGCATGGTTCAAAGTAATGTTCGCTAAACCTCATCTTACAGGTGAAGACCCTTTTTCAAAATAGTAGCATTTAATTCATAAATAGTGTTATGGCTACCAATAATAACGCACCTTCATTAGTAAAGACACCCTATACTAAAACAGCATTCACTCAACAACAATTACAAGAGTTTGTAAAATGCTGCGATCCTAATACAGGCTATCTGTATTTCATGGATAACTTCTTTATGATTCAGCACCCGACAAAGGGTAGCATGATTTATCACCCTTGGCCTTATCAAGAACGATTGATTGAAACATATCACAAGTACCGCTACAGTATCAGTTTGATGCCTCGACAGAGCGGTAAATCTACTAGTGCTGCTGGATATCTATTGTGGTATGCAATGTTCGTACCAGACAGTACAATTCTTATTGCAGCACACAAGTACACAGGTGCTCAAGAGATTATGCAGCGTGTTCGTTATGCCTACGAAAACTGTCCTGATTATATCAAAGCAGGTGTAACTACATACAATAAAGGCTCATTGGACTTTGAGAATGGTAGTCGTATCGTTAGTGCTACAACTACTGAAAACACAGGTCGTGGTATGTCGATTACATTACTATACCTTGATGAGTTCGCATTCGTTCGACCAAGTATCGCCAAAGAGTTCTGGACTGCTATCACTCCTACACTAAGTACTGGTGGTAAAGCTATTATCACTAGCACACCTAACAGTGACGAGGATCAATTTGCATTCATCTGGAAGGGTGCTAACAAGACAGAAGACGAGTTTGGTAACAAGACTGAGTTAGGCGTAAACGGCTTTAGAGCATATAGAGCATTTTGGAACGAACAACCTGGAAGAGATCAAAAGTGGGCTGACGAAATGAAGGCTCAGTTGGGTGAAGATCGATTCAACCGAGAAATTGGATGTGAGTTCATTATCGCTGATGAAACACTTATCAATCCAAATACATTGCTCATGATGGAGGGTGTAGAACCAATGACTAGAATGGGTCAGATCAGATGGTACGATAAGCCAAAGAAGGGTAATATCTATGTTGTAGGACTAGATCCTTCACTAGGTACAGGCGGAGACCCGGCAGCTATTCAGATTTATGAAGCCAACACTACTAATCAGATCGGTGAATGGAAGCATAACAAGACAGATATTCCGAATCAGATCAAACTACTAGCACAAATTACCAAATATATCGCTGAGTGTACCGGTGAACCTAACAACATCTACTATTCAATTGAATGTAACGGTATCGGTGAAGCAGCTATTGTGTCATTGAATGAATTCGGAGAAAGCAATCTTCCTGGAATCTTTTTGAGTGAACCAGGTAAGACTAGACGAGGATTCAATACTACTAATAAGAGTAAAATGGCAGCATGTGCTAAGTTCAAAACTCTAGTCGAAAGTAAGAAAATGAAAATTAATAGTCATAGTCTTATCAGCGAATTGAAAGCATTTGTAGCATCAGGTGGCAGTTTTGCAGCTAAAAGCGGTGACACTGACGACTTAGTAATGTCAAGTTTACTAGTGGTGCGCATCCTGACAGTAGTAAGCGACTATCACTTTAAGCTAGAGGCGCACATTCGAGACCACGATGAACGAATTGCTCCCCTACCTTTCTTTGCAGTGATTAACTAACTGAGGTAGATAAATACAAGATGTCAAATAATACAGAAGCGTTAAACCGCAATTTATATGAGCTTCTGCGCAGCAGAGGCTTTAAACCCAAGATGCTAACCACAGCAGGCCAACCTACTCCGGTACCGGAAGAGGCAGCAGTGTTCCAATTTAACTTTGTCAAAGACGGCGAAGAATTTGGTAAAGTATCAATCTCCATCGACGGAGATAAGAAAATGATCGTATACTATGGCGATGATGTTCAAAACAGTCCAAATACTAATACCTCAGGTACTCAGTATTCAGATAGTTGGTCATCTTTCATTAAGTTATTAGGCAATTGGCGCTTCCGTAATGGATTGCGTAAATTCGATTTAGAAAACAGCGACCACTTAGAATCAGACATGGCACGGAGAGAACACATGAGAAAACAAGAAGAAATTAGCGAAGGCTATTACCCAATGGGCAAAAAAGCTAGCTATAATGACAGTACACCTACAGTTAAAATGGTTATTCAACACAGCCGTCAAATCGAAGAAGGTGAGCAACGCTATCGTAATGTAGCACGAATATTTCTAGAGAATCAAGACGGTGAAAGATTCTTAGCACCTACGACAAAGCCCGGCATTGCTAAAGTATATGCACGCCACATTGCAGAAGGTGGTAAACCACATGATGATCGTTGGAATCATATTGGTAGTATCTGTGAAGAATATCAAAAGATGGCAGGATTCGTTCGCGCTACTCGCGGCAATCAATTCAACGAATCAGCACAAAAGTTAGTAGAGACTGGTGTCAATCACTATAACTCCTTGCGTGAGTCATTGAGTAAGATGGCAGGACATCGTGGTTACAACTTGTATTTTGAATCATGGACTCCACCATTAATGGAAGATGAATCTGATACCACTTCTATCAATGAATTATTCGTACAAGAAACATTAGATCCACGTATTGAATCAGTAATGCCTATTCTATCTAAATTACACAAGCAAGTTAGCGAAATGGCTGAAGTCAGTGCGTTAAGCGAATGGGCTGACAGTTTGATTGAAGGTGATGGCGGTCAAGAAGCATTGAACCCAATTGGTATCCCTGAATCAGTCGATGGTGGTATTGATGCTATCTTAGCACAACACCCAAAAGCAGTTGAAATCTTTAGACAAGGTGGTGATTTAGATTATGATTTAGAGTCTGACCTATGGGATTACTACTTCAATCAAGGTGATATCAAAAATTATGATGCTGATGCGAGTGAATACATCGGTCAACAATTAGCAGATTATTTAGGTATTGATGAAGGCTATGGCGGTCAATTAGGCCCTACAGAAAAAATTACTAAGAAGAACCCATTGCGTGGTAAATTAGTTGATGCTAATGAGAACTTCATTAACACTGTTGATCAAGCTGTAGTAACAGAAGAAGACTTAGAAGAAATGGATTCAGAAGGTTACACTGGTACTCGTGATGACTATGGTTCTGGTCGTGGTCCAGATCGTTATGGTAAAATGACTACTGCTAAGAAAGTTGCTAAGGCTGGTTTAAGCATTCTAAACAAATCGTTGAATAGTGCGTTAAGCAAAGAGAAGAAGGCAAGTCCTACTCAAGTTGAAAAGAATAAAGCACGATGGGCAGAACGCCAAGCTGGTAAAGAGCAAGGTGTGGCGGAAGAACAAGTTAATGAACTAAGCAAAGGTACATTAAAGTCTTACTCAAAGGCAGCCGGACACGATGTACATGCTGACCAAAGAGATGCTATAGGAGCAAGAGACGAAGCTGCCCATAGCAAAAAGCATGGTGATACAACACGTGCTGCTGATTGGGCTGATGAAGCTGATTGGTTAGATAAACGTGCCGAAAAACGTGCAGGTGGCATTGCTAAGGCAACTACTAAAATTGCTCAAAAGCAAGATATGGCAGAAGGTCAAGATGACTTTGACGCTATGATGCGAATCGTTAACAGATAACATGTCTGACTACTCTACGCTAGCATATAAAGTATATCATTGGCTTGCTGAGATACCAAGTAAAATAGCATGGAGTAAAAAACATGCCTTTACTGAAGTTGATAAGGAACAACTAGCTGCTCTGCTTGCCACTGGTTACTATATAATCTTAACCGGAAATCGTAGTCATCTAAGCAGTGTATTAGTATGTTTTTTGTCTTGGATAAAAACAGGAGTATGGGCCCAGTATAGTCATGCTTTGATGAATTGCGACAATATTACTGATCCAAATGATCGCAATAGCTTTAAGTTTATCGAAGCTACCTCAGTTGGTGTTCACCTTTCTACTTTTGATGAAATTACCAAATGCGATACATTATGCGTTCTTACTCCAAAAAACATTTCTAATGCAGAATGGACTGCAATTATTGATGCATTAGTTAAGCAACAAGGTACTCCATACGATGATTTGTTTGACCTGACAGATACAACACATATAAGTTGCGTAGAGTCAGTACTTAATGCATTAAAGGCCGCAGATTACGCTGATGATTTTTCGAACCTAGCAGCTATGATATCTGATACCGGTAATTTAGTTCCCCAAATGTACCGTAACTGTCCTGACTTTATTGTCACTTTTGAAAAGTAAGTAACGGGCAAATAAACCTCACTTAAAAGGTGAGGTTTGCCACATCTGGGATAAATACTATTGACAGGGACGTAAGCATTTGCTATACTTACATCTGTGTTAGTTACTTCATTCTGAGGTAGCGAATATTAAACAAGAGACCATCTCAATTTATATAAGGAAAATTAATCATGGCATCATTAGCAGAAATCCGCGCTCGTATCGCAGCGCAAGACAACAAATCAAGCAACAAGGGTTCTAACGCCCAATCAGACAACGCAGTCTACCCCCACTGGAATATGGATGAAGGCACTACTGCTTCTATTCGTTTCGTACCAGACGGTAATCCAAAGAATGATTTCTTCTGGGTTGAAAAACAAATCATCAAACTTCCATTCAATGGTGTTAAAGGTGACACTAACATGAAACAAGTTGTCGTACAAGTTCCATGTATGGAAATGTATGGCGATGCTTGCCCTATCTTGGCAGAAGTTCGTCCTTGGTACAAAGATGAGACATTGAAAGAAATGGCTAACAAGTACTGGAAGAAGCGTTCATACTTATTTCAAGGATTTGTTCGTCAGAACCCACTTGGTGATGACAAGACCCCAGCAAACCCGCTCCGTAGATTCATCATCAGCCCACAAATCATTCCAGTTGTTAAAGCTGGTTTGATGGACCCTGAGATTGATGAATTGCCAACAGACTACTTGCGTGGTCTTGATTTTAACATCAAGAAAACTAGCAAAGGTGGTTATGCTGATTACTCAACTAGTAACTGGGCACGTAAAGAGTCTGCATTGACAGAAGCAGAACAAGCAGCGATTGAAGCACATGGCTTGTCTAACCTTTCTGACTTCTTGCCTAAGAAGCCAACAGAGGCAGAACTACGTGTTATCAAAGAAATGTTTGAGGCAAGTGTTGATGGTCAACCGTTTGATAACGAACGTTGGGGTCAATACTATCGTCCATGGGGCTTAGAAGCTCCGGCAGGTTCATCACAAGCGGTTCAAACACCGACGACTATTGCAACCAGCGCCCCCGCTCGTGCTGAAACTCCTGTACAAGAATCTGCTCCATGGGAAGCAGACGCACAAGAAGCTGCTAATGCACCTATTCAAGTGCCAGCAAACTCATCAAGCGATAAAGCACAAGACATCCTAGCGATGATTCGTGCAAGACAAACAAAGTCTTAATGGGAACAGGGGCTTCGGCCCCTTGTCTTAAGGAACATTCCATGACATTACCAGATGAACGATACCGTGCCCTTAAGCAAGGCAAGAAATTACTTGAGGAACTGTGCGATCCAGGTCGTACTCCCCGAGTACCCAGTTTGATTAGAGATAGAGCGAGAGCCGCATTGCGACATTTCCCTCAAGACTATGAGATTGACAACATGGCAGACAAATGCCCGGAGATGTTTGATAAAATCTCATTCTCTGATAGACTATACAAAACACAATTAGGAGATAAAATTGGCTAAACCATTCGACCTGAGTAAATTCAGAAAAGGTGTAACAAAAAGTATTGAAGGCCTATCAATTGGCTTCAACGATCCAACTGACTGGATCAGCACAGGCAACTATGCCTTAAATTATTTAATCAGTGGTAACTTCAATCACGGCGTACCGCTTGGTAAGGTTACTGTATTCGCAGGTGAATCAGGTGCAGGTAAATCTTATATTTGTTCCGGCAATCTGATTAAGAATGCACAAGATCAAGGCATCTATGTTATTCTGATTGATTCAGAAAACGCATTGGATGAATCTTGGCTACATGCATTGGGCGTCCAAACTACAGACGACAAAATGTTGAAACTCAACATGGCAATGATTGATGACGTAGCACGAGTTATTAGTGACTTTGTTAAAGAATACAAAACACTACCATCAGACGAACGTCCAAAGGTCATGTTCGTAATTGACAGTCTTGGCATGTTATTGACTCCTACTGATGTGAATCAGTTCGAGGCAGGTGAGATGAAGGGTGACATGGGTCGTAAGCCTAAGGCATTGACCTCTCTTGTTCGTAACTGCGTTAATATGTTTGGTAGTTTGAACATTGGTATGGTGTGTACTAATCACTCATATGCAAGTCAAGACCCATACAATCCAGATGACAAAATCTCAGGTGGTGCAGGTTTCATCTATGCAAGTTCTATTGTTGTAGCTATGAAAAAGCTAAAGCTGAAAGAAGACGAAGATGGTTCAAAGGTATCAGAAGTTCTTGGTATTCGTGCAGGCTGTAAGATTATGAAGACTCGCTACAACAAGCCATTCGAAGACATTCAATTGCATATTCCATACTCAACAGGCATGAGTCCATACAGTGGATTCTTTGACTTGCTTGAAAAGAAGGGCATGATTGCCAAAGAAGGTAATCGTTATACATACATTGACTTAAATGGTGTTGTTCACAAATACTTCCGCAAAGAATGGAACAAGAATTCAAATGGTATTTTTGATTTAGTGATGCTAGAGTTTGAAGAAAAGAACAAATTGCTAGTGCCACTCACAGTAGACGATGAGGAACTTGTAGAATGAGTCTAGATATAATTGCAGCAGTTTGGGAAGCAATGAGTTCACATATTGATTTGCATGAACGAGTTGATGCCGCAGATACTTTGATAAATCTTTTAATCGATCACGATTACGAAGCTGATGATATCAAGAGTGCTTTTAGAGGTGAAAAAGAAATTCTCAAGGCACTGAAAGGTTATGCAGAAACGCATGACGTTGAGGAATATGAGGATATCGATGATGATGTTGACGATGACGAATGGGATTAAATGTCAAATTGGTACACTAGAATAACATCTAACTTGGGTGTGATTCCTGATTTCATTACTCACTGCGAAGCTGAATTAATTTCGGCCAAGCAAGAGGTAAAGATTCAGGGCAATGTTGAAAAGAACATTGCTGCTATCCCGGGAGTTACTGAACACCGCTTCAATCAACTACAAGAGATTGAAGCGGTGCTTCAATTTCTCAACTTACAATTACGGAAAATTCGCCGAAAACATTTTCAAAAATATTTAGAAGCGTACAATAGAGTCTTGAGTGACAGAACAGCCGAGAAGTATGTAGACGGTGAAGATGAAGTTATTGATATGGAAACAATCATTAACGAACTTGCATTGTTGCGTAACAAATGGTTGGGTGTCATGAAGGGGCTCGAATCCAAAAACTTTATGATGGGTCATCTGGTGCGCCTTCGCACTGCTGGAATGGAAGATATCTCAATTGGCTAATAATATGTTCAAACAACTTACCGTGGCTCAAGCGTCACTTCTTAGTACCTCACCTTCAACAGGACTACCAAGTCTAACTGTCACCGATGCATGGGATTATTCAAACCATCGTGTACACAAAGTTGTAGATTCAAATGAAGACTTGTTAGTGTTGAGTGCAACTTGGCAGAGACTAAGAACCGATGCTAAACAAGATAATTCAAAATATGTTGATATTACCTCATTGACTGATGCGGATTTGTTCAAACATATTACCGCAGAGGATAAAGAAAAAGCTGATAAGATTCGTGACCACTATAGTAAGAAAATTATGATGTGGACATTGAAGGGTGCAAAACTCTCTAAGTTTAGAGAGGACATGAATCAGTTCATTCATAGCGACGGCAAACATTTCAAAGAAAATATGTGCCCACTTGTTTATCGCTTGCCTGAATTTTATGATTACGATATAGAGTTCGAATCTATGGTCAGTAAATTTAACAAAGTTGTTACAACAGGTAGACAACAAGTTAGAGGTATCAAGTTATTGAAATTACAAAAGACCTTTATCGTTGGCAAGCAACATAGTAAACGCAAAGAATATTGGTTCAGTGATGCAACAGATAATCTAGTTACTATTTCAATAACCCATGACAATCCGTTGCTTTCGCTGTTTGATAATTATGTTATCAACCCTATTAATGTGCAAGCAATTTATTCTACTAAAACACGTGATGGTGTTGAGTATATTATTGCAAACAAGTTTACCTTTGGTTAAGGTCTAGTTGGGACTGGAATAACAGATGTGTTAATTATGAGGTCTGGCCAACCTAATGTTACCATTAATTCTTTGCTAAATGTTATCCATTCTTCGGCAGCAGCCTGATCGATAAAATCTCGGGTAAAACATGGTTTGTCGGGGTTAGAGGCATCTGTTTCTGTATAAAAATTACCATCTGTCTTATCTGCGATAGTCATTTCTACGATTTTAGCCCTCCTAGGTTCTGATAAAAATGGATCTTCATCCATACTAACTTCTGCCCAAGTGATTTTTGATGATACTGTATAAGTTGTCATATTAAGTTTCCTTTTAACTATTTATCATTTTTCATGAATTTGACATTAAATAGGATCTATGTTATACTGTAAGTACAGATAGAGAAAGGTTACAGATTATGAAAAAAGGTGAAATGTTAGCCCAAATGTTGCACATTGCAACCAGCGCACACCACGGTCAATTTGACAAAGGTGGCGCTCCTTACATTCTGCACCCACTCAAAGTTATGCATTACCTGAAAAATGATGACGAGGAACTGATGTGTATTGCTCTCGGGCACGATGTAATTGAAGACACAAGTGTTACATATAAGGATCTACGGGATGCTGGTATCAGTGAGCGAGTTATCAATGGTATCTGGAGACTGACAAAGCAGCCCGGTCAGACTTATGACGAATATAAGCAAGGTGTCTTTGCTAGCGAGGATGCTATGCGAGTGAAACTGGCTGATCTACGTCACAACACTGATATCCGTAGACTGAAGGGTGTTACTGAAAAAGACATTGCAAGAATGGCAAAGTATCACACTTTTTACATGGAAATCAAGACAAGATTGTCAGTATAAAGTACTCACTTTAATCCCTGATAAAAAGGGGCTTTTTCTTGACAATAAATCATTTTGGGTATATAATAGAATCTTAGACAGTAAAGAAACGGAACACAAAATGGCTAACTATTCGATGTACACAGGTTTCGGTGACGATGCAGTTGATGCAATCGTTCATAGTGCTAAAGTACTCAAAATGGAATGGCCTGCTGTTCTTGCTGAACTTCAGTCTTTGGCTGAGCGTTTTCCCGAAGACTTTGGTGAAGCTACTGACACCGCAGTACGTGAATGTGTGTACACCGCTCTTGGTTTCAAAACTGACTTTTACGTTTAATACAAAATGATTACAGCCGACAAACTCCGCTTTCTCACCGGAATCCCCTTTTTCATGCTCTATGATGAAATTAAAAAAGTAGGTTATAAAGGTGAGAAGTTTCACGGTAGCCAGTTTTTGGGAATCACTAACAGTGGTCAATTCTGCTACAATGGTTTCTACTTTGTTGGAAACGAAGAAAAAGAATGTAAGGTTTTTGTTATCTACAATAGTGTAAACGATAGTGTTGCATTTGGTATTTGACAATAAATCCATTATCTGATATAATAGAATCTTACACATTGACACACAGGAAACATAAATGATTATCAATAGTGCTCCACAAAACGAAGCTATCATCTCCAATGTGAGTGAGGTTGGCGAGTTCCGTATTCGCAATAGTGCAAAAGCCTTTAACATTCTTTCGTCAGGTTTGTACGCCAACAAGATTCGCGCAATCGTCCGCGAACTTTCTTGCAACGCGGTTGACAGCCATGTGGCAGCTGGTAAGAAAGATACTCCCTTTGACGTTCACTTGCCTAACAGTCTCGAACCTTGGTTCAGCATCCGTGACTATGGTACAGGTCTCTCCGGTGATCAAGTAACTAGTATCTACACCACTTACTTTGAGTCCACAAAGACTGATTCCAATGAATTCATCGGTGCATTGGGTCTTGGATCTAAGTCACCTTTCAGTTACACTGACAACTTTACAGTCACTGCGATTAAAGGTGGCGTTAAAGGTGTTTACACAGCCTTTATCAATGAAGCAGGTGTCCCGTCTATCGCTAAAATGATGGAAGAACAAACTACTGACCCAGCTGGTGTTGAGGTTAAGTTTGCTGTGGAAGAACGCTATGACTTTGACAAGTTCCGTACTGAGGCTCGTTATGTGTATGAATACTTCAAACTGCGGCCAGTAGTTAGTGGTTACAGTGAATTCAAATTCAAAGAAATTACATACAAGGAAGAAAACATCGTCCCCGGTGTTCACTACTGTGAAGACGGTCGTGCTAGTTACGCTATCATGGGTAACATCAAGTATCCATTGACTGACATTCCTAGTGCTGATAAGGCTCTCGGTGGTCTGCATGGATTGTTGAGTTGTGGTCTGGTGATGGAGTTTGCTATCGGTGAACTTGACTTCCAAGCAAGTCGTGAAGGCTTGAGCTATATCCCACAAACTGTCAACGCCATCAAAAATAAGCTGGAACAATTGAACGCACAATTGGCAATTCACATTGCTACTGAGGCTGACAAGATCACCAACTTGTGGGAACGTGCTAGTTACTTGTCTAAGCGTTACGAAGAAAGTTTGTTCCTAGCAGCGGTTGGTAAGTATATCACTGACACTAAGTTTGAATTGTACAATCCAAATCTTAACCGTTGGAATGCATTCAAGACCTTTAAGTTTGACGTTAAAAACTTGGCTGCTCTCTATAACATTAGTATTCGTGGTTTCACAAAGAGCCGTAGCTACACTGCATGTTCTACACTCAAGCCTACTCATGCTTATGATAATGTTAACGGTGCTACTGTTTATCATGATGACTGGGAAATTCGTGTAAGTGATGATGTATACTTTGTTATCAACGATACCAAAGTTGGTGCTACTGAGCGTGCAAAACATCACTGGAGAAATAGCAAGTTTAATTCACACACCTCAAGTGTGTATGTGATTGAGGCAGTTGACAAATCTAAGCCAGTACGTACTACACCTTTCTTTGCTGAATTGTCTAGTCCTCCCGAAGCTAAGATTGTGGTAGCAAGTAGTTTGCTTGAAAAAGAACGCGCTAGTGGTATGGGTCAGAACGTTACTATCATGCGATTGGAAGAAGGTAATCGCCGTGGCTATCGTGACCGTGCTCCGATGGTGTGGCGCGATGGTGGTAAGGCTGGTGCATTTGATGCTACTCAAACTTACTACTACTTGCCCTTGAGTGGTTATAAGAACCTCGGTGTCGTTGAGGATGTTAAGGATTTGGAAAGTCACTTGCGTAAAAGCGGTATCTACACTCAAGTCATTTACGGTGTTCGTAAGACTGACATTGAAGCTATCAAGGCTCAAAAGAACTGGGTTAACCTTGACGAATATGTCAAGGGTAAACTAGCATTGTTGGGACAGGCTGATGTGATGGGTTTGGTCAAACAGAGTATTGACTACAAAGAACTTTTCCAGTATAATGCTACTAAGCATGTGAAAAATGCTGCAAGTCCTTACATGGTGTTGTTCAATACTTTTAAGGATGTGAAAGAATCTGACAAAGGTTTGCGTCAGAGTTTGGAATGGTTGTGTCGTCAGTATAAAGTAACTACATCAACAAATGTTGATCCAGCTACACTGATTGATAAGTACGACAAAGAAGTTGAGAGTATTAAAAAGCGTTACCCGCTGATTAAGAATCTCAGTAAGTACAGCATCGAAGGTGCTGAGTTGGCAGAGTATATTAATTTGATTGACCAGGCTAAAGGAGTCTAAAATGAGTTTTCCGTATATCGTTCAAGGTAATAACATTACCGTAGTGATTGGCAACAAGCCACACACAATTAGTAAATCACACATCACCTATCAAAAGGTGTTGGATGCTATCAAAGCAAGTGATTGGGATTTGGTTAAGAATATCATCGAGCCTATCAAGGTTGTGTTGAATTTCGGCAAGGGCAATGTAAGTGTCCAAGGTGAGCAATTGTTCTGGAAAGGCAAACCAATGCACAATGCATTGACTAGCCGAATGATTGCTATGTTGCAAGATGGCTTCCCAGTTGAACCTCTCGTAGCGTTCATGGAAAACTTGATGGCTAACCCATCTAAGCGGGCCGTCACTGAGTTGTATGGCTTCTTGGAAAAGAACAGTCTGCCAATCACTCCCGATGGTTGCTTCTTGGCTTACAAGAAAGTTCGCAGTGACTACATGGACATCCACAGCGGTACCTTTAACAACAGTGTTGGTTACATCTGTGAAATGGAACGCAACGAAGTTGATGACAACAAGGATCAAACTTGTAGTACTGGTTTGCACTTCTGTTCGCAAGAATATCTGCCACACTTTGGTAATGGTTCTGACAGTCGTGTTATGATCTTGAAGATCAACCCAGCTGATGTGGTCTCTATCCCTAGCGACTACAACAACGCTAAGGGTCGTACATGTAAGTATGAAGTTATTGGTGAAATCGGTAATGACGGGGATGAAGTTGATACTGCATTTTCTAAGCCAGTGCAAACTAATGCAAGTAACAACATTCATAAGCCAGTAGTAACTGCTCCGAAGACTGGCTCTAGTGAATTCTATCGTGGTTACACTGATGGATATAAAGCTAAAGAATATAGTCCTAGCAATCATTCTACCCGGGACTATACTGAAGGCTACGAGAAAGGTGAGGTTGCCCGTCAAGATGGTAATAGCCCTCGATATCAGCATGTGAGTACCCCGGCAGGTTGGACTCGTCACGCTGATGGTAAAGTAAGTCCTCCACCGGGAACTACTTTCACTGCACAAGGTGATGCTTGGCCGTGGCCGACTGACATGGGTTAATTAAAAGAGTGCTTCGGCACTCTTTTTTTTGGTTGACAATAAATGAATAGGATGTTATACTGAAAGTACAGTAAATAGCAACCCCCGAGAAAGGACCAGAAAATGTTAACGTATTATATTTTCCGCATTGAGTATTCTCAAACAGATCAGGACATGATTATCGTTCAAGCTGAATCCCGTGCCCAAGCTGAAAAATACCTCAAGCGTCATGGTGATAAGGGCCCTAGATACGTCACATACTACGGTGAACGGGAAACAATCCCAGTTGCTAAGTAAAAAGTATACACTTTTTGAGTACGAAAGTACTCATTTTCTTGGGTCAGGAACGCTAGGACCAATACTTTTCTCAGGACTAGTTACTGACAGACAAGAAAAGAATCACCCAAAATTTGACATTTAATCCATTTGGTTGTATAATAGATACATAGCAACAAGGAGTAGATAATGACCACATACGCAACCCGTGAACAAGCAGAAGAAGCGGCTACAGCACGATCAGCAGAGCTGGCAGAATCGTTAGACACCGTGGAGTTCGATGGACAGAACTGTGCTGATGCGTGGGACGAAGGTGAAGATTGCGATGGCTGGGACGGCAACGACCGTCGATGCGAATGTGGCAACCGTAGGGTCAGTTGGGCCTTTAGCGAATACCCTAAAGGTGTTTGGACTTATTACGCAGAAGCCTATTGACATTAAATGGTTTTGGGTGTATAATAGATACATAGACAGCAACAAACAGGAGTTTAAAATGGCACGAGAAACAGCAGAAGCACGTAACGCACGATACGCCCAAGAACGTGAAACATACCTGGCAAATCAGGTTGCTGAGTACCCTCAGCGTTTGATGGTTGCTCTTACCCGTGCTACCAATGCTTACTTTGAACTCAGTGTGGTTGATAACAAGTTTGTGGTTCGGAACCGTGATCGGTATGATCCTGAATACCTGTCGCTGGCATACTCACACAGTCCTAACAGTCAAGAACAGTTAGAAGCATTAGAATGGGAACTGGACAAGCACGAACAGGAACAGGCAGAACAAAAGCGTTTGGCAGAAGTCAAGGCATCGGCATTGCGTAAGGTCAATGAATTGTTGACTGCCGAAGAACGTGAATTGTTGAATCTGTGATGTATATCAAAATGAGTACTTATGAACGCATTGCCGAAAAGCTACTGAAGGGTCAGCCCAAAGCTAAACCTTTCTGTAAACTGATCGGCAAGCGATTTATGATCGGAACACAGAGCCTGCATCAGACAAAACAGTCACGAAATTGGCGACTTTTTTGGCGATTGAAGCAAAATCGTGTGCCCAAAATTTGACATTTAATCCATTTGGTTGTATAATAGATACATAGACAGCAACAAACAGGAACACAAAATGGATTACGCTACAATTTACATGATCGGTTTTATCGCAACAGTAGGTGCTTTTGCTATCCGGGCTAAGGATGTGGACTCCCGCACACTGTTTTTCATTGCCCTTACATGGCCACTGAGTATTTTGTTTGCATTGTTCGTGTTTGTATTGGACCTCATAGGTTATGATATGGATGTGCAAGAATCCACAAAGATGTTTGGCTTCCGTAGGCCTACTAACCCTAAGGCTAAGGGCTTTGCTATCACCGTGTTTGGTACTGAAATTCAATTTTATTCTATGAAAAAGGCTTGACAATAAATCATTTTGGGCATATAATAGACTCATAGACAGTAAAGAACAGGTGTAGAAAATGCGTAACATCAAAGAAATCAAAAGCGAATTGTCAACTATCCGTGACGCATACGAGGCACGTGTGCGTGAGTTGGAAGCTGAGATGGAAAGTGTTCGCAGTACCCGTGGTTATGTCAAAAAAGTCCCCGCATTTGAAACTTACTACGAGGCAGGACGTTCGGCAATGCCCGGTACAAACCCTGCTTACTACGAGGCCGATGGTGGTTCTATGTGCAACGGTCTTGGTAAATCTTATTTCTAAGGCTTGACAAAAAAAGTAAAGTCTGATATAATAAGATAAATAAAACAAAGCAACGAGATAGACTCCGCGCTGACATTATTGAAAGGATTTTTCAATGTCAATTAAAACATTCACCATTTCAAAAACTTACCTATTGTCGGCCATCGACAAAGCAGGTCAGCGTGTCTATTACGACACAGACGCACATAGCGGCGGTTATCCATATTGGAGCATTTACGCAACCAGCGCCAAGCGATTCGAGACTCTGGAAAAAATTCCTACATTCAGTGGCACAGACTATATGCGCCGAGACGTTGTTAGTATCGAAGTACTGGAAGTCAAGATGCAAGCCAAGGTAATCCAAACTACTGAAATTGTTTCAGAAGCCAAGGCCAAAGCAATGGCAGAGATTGCAAAGATTGAAAAAGAACTTGCCCGTAAAATCGCAATGTTGGAAGGTACAAAATGAAACAATACGATACACTTGTCCTTATTGGACGCTTTCAACCTATTCACAATGCTCACTTGGAGATTATCAAACGCGCCACCGCAATGTGTGACCAACTGATTATCATCACTGGATCAGGTAAACAACCTCGCACATACAAAAACCCCTTCACTAGCTTTGAGCGTGAGCGAATGATTAAGGCTGCTACAAGCGGTTTGTCAATTCAAATCAAAGTGGAAGAAAACATTGACACCATGTACAATGATCAAGCCTGGGCAGTGCGTGTTCAAGGTATTGTTGCAAAGAACACAAAGCCCGGCGAGAAAATCGCTATCATCGGTCACAAGAAAGACGAATCAAGTTTTTACTTGGACATGTTCCCTCAATGGGGCTATGAGAATGTGGAAGAAGTTGAACCACTTAGTGCAGTCAACATTCGTGACCTGTACTTTAGCTGGACCTTTAACAGCAACTTCATTAAGAATGTTGTGCCACAAACAACTTACGATTTCCTTATGGAGTTTCGTCGGACTGAGGAATTCGCACAGATCATTCGTGAGCGTGAATTCTTGATTGAACACAACAAACAATATGCCAGCTTGAAGTATCCCCCAATCTTCTCTACTGCGGACAGTGTTGTTATCTGTTCAGGTCACGTGTTGATGATTAAACGCCGTGCTGAACCAGGTCGTGGCTTGTGGGCATTGCCCGGCGGTTATGTTAACGCCAACACTGACAAGACTGTATTGGATGCGGCTATTCGTGAACTGCGTGAAGAAACATTAATCAAAGTGCCCGGTCCTGTACTGCGCGGCAGTATTGTTGACAATCGTGTGTTTGACGCTGTGGATCGTAGCCCACGTGGTCGTATCATTACACACTGTTTCAAAATCGTATTGCCCGATGGTGAACTGCCAAAAGTAAAAGGCAGTGACGATGCTGAAAAAGCACGATGGGTTCCTATCGCAGAAGTGCGTAGCGAAGAATGTTTTGAAGACCACTATGACATGGTCATGTGGGCAGTTGGAGCTTGATATGAACGAACGAATTGGAGAACTCATTGAAGAATGTACTGATCGCCACTTTGGTCAAGGTGGTGGAGGTTTTGAAACTTTTGACAAAGAAAAGTTCGCCGAGTTGATTGTGAGAGAATGTTTAGACATTGCCTTAGAGGTTAGAGGAGAACCAGCAACTGATACACATTATGTTATTGGGTATGACCGTGCTTGTGAAAAGATGATTGTTGGGATTAAAGAACACTTTGGAATTGAGTAATGAAAGATATCGCAGTTCATATTATTGCTATAGTATCCGTATTGATCAATGCGGTGGTGTTCAATGTTTGGGTGTTTAGTGGAGTGTTCAAATGAACGAACGAATTAAACAACTTGTTAGTCAGGCTGGCGGACATTTTTCTACTCACAACTTAATGAGCAATCCAGTACAACACCGAGAATCTATCGAGTTGTGGGATGATAGGATTGAAAAGTTCGCTCACCTTCTGATGCGTGAAATTATGAGAGTTCAAGTCTCATATCAAACAGGCATGGACCTAGAGAATAAAAAAATGGATAACCCAGCAAGAGAATTGACTCGGGCAGTAATTGAACATTTCGGAGTTGAAGAATGATTATATTTGATAAAGAGTATACTGGTGAATCCATTGTGGATATGGATCGTGATGTTAATGAATTCTTTTCTGATTCATTGATTGATGATTTTGATATTCCGCAAGATGACAACGGTATCATGCAAGGTAGCTTTCGTGTAACAGTACAATGGATTCCGGCAAAATGACAACACAACATTACAATCGTTTAGAAAACGGACCAATGGACGAGATTGACGCTGCAATTTGGAGCGGAGACTTGTTCCACAATCGTGCAACCATTGCTGCATTTCGTGAACAGATGGCACGATGGGAACGTGGCTTACAATCATGTGAAGACATTTTGAATGAAGTACCGGAGAACGAATAATGGCAAGAGAAACAATCATCACAGTAGCAGACAAACTAAGAATGGCAGCAGATGCTGGTGTCGAATTGCCACACTATACAAACACTAATAGTCCAATTGACTTTCCACAGTCCAAGGAATTCTATAACAAGTATGCGAGTTATAGTGAAGGCATTAGCGAAGAATGGGAAAACTTAGGAAAATCTATGATTAAACATACTAAAGGTAATCTACTCGACCTAGCAGAAGCAGGCGAGTTTGACGTTGTTGTTCAAGGCTGTAATTGCTTTAACACAATGGGCGGTGGTATTGCCCGAGAGATTCGTGAACGTTATCCCCATGTTGCTAGAGTAGATGGTAAAACTCTTCGCGGCGACTATAACAAGTTGGGCAACTATACCAAGGCAATTGTCAATGGTGAAGACGAGCATTCGTTTATCGTCATTAACGCCTACACTCAGTTTGATATGAGCAAGGGTGAAGATGTGTTTGAATATACTGCATTCCAATTGATCTTGGAAAAGATGGTTAGACTGTATGGAAACTATTCTATCGGTCTACCCTACATTGGTATGGGTCTGGCAGGTGGCGACAAAGATATCATCATCCCGATGATTGAACGGTTCGCCGAACAAGTTTCGGCTAAGGGTGGCACTGTCACTTTGGTCGAATTCGGTTGACATTAAAATAGGTTAGTGTTATACTGTATCTAAGTCCTAGCGATAGACGCAAGGCAATTAACTTTAAAGGAACTTTAAAATGAAACTCTCTAAAAACTTAATACTTAACACTGATAGCTATAAAGTATCAATGTTCAAACAATATCCCGCAGGAACTACTGGTGTATATTCTTACATTGAGTCACGAGGCGGGCGTTACGATCAAACTGTATTCTTCGGACTACAGGCATTCATTAAGGAATACTTACTTGAACCAATTACCCAAAGCGATATTGACATTGCAGATGAAATTCTCACAGCACACGGTGAGCCATTCAATAGAGACGGATGGGAATACATTCTCCGCAAGCACAACGGATACTTGCCTGTCGTTATTCGTGCAGTTGCTGAAGGCACAGTGGTTCCTGTTAAAAACGTTTTGGCGACTATTGAAAATACGGACCCAGAATGTTTCTGGTTGACTACATGGCTTGAGACTGCATTGCTCCGAGCAGTGTGGTATGGTACTACTGTATCAACACAAAGCAAATTCATTAAAAACATTCTTACAGACTACTTGGAGAAATCTGGTGATCCAACTACTATCGATTTTAAGTTGCACGACTTTGGCGCTCGCGGCGTTTCTAGCATGGAGAGCGCTGGTATTGGCAGTGCCGCGCACTTGGTCAACTTTATGGGAACTGACACTATTACTGGTGTTCTGTTTGCTCGTGAATATTACAATGCTGGTATTGCTGGTTTCTCAATCCCAGCCGCAGAACACAGTACTATCACTAGTTGGGGTCGTGCAGGCGAAGTAAAAGCCTACAGCAACATGGTTACTCAGTTTGGTGTGCCAGGTGCATTGTTGGCAGTTGTTAGTGACAGCTACGACATTTATGAAGCATGCCGCATGTGGGGTACTGAGTTGAAACAACAAGTTATTGATTCTGGCGCTACAGTTGTGATTCGTCCTGACAGTGGTGATCCAGTAGAAGTGTTGCCAAAGATGTTTAACATCCTGAGCGAAACATTTGGCTACACTACAAACAGCAAAGGCTACAAAGTCTTGAACAATGTCCGTGTATTGTGGGGTGATGGTATCAACCAGTTGAGTATCGCTAGCATCTTGCGTGTGATGGTTGACATGCATGGTTATAGTGCTGATAACATTGCGTTCGGTATGGGTGGCGCACTGTTGCAAGGCATTGACCGTGACACTCAAAAGTTCGCTATGAAATGTAGTGCAATTCGTGTTAGTGTCCCAATGGTTGATGTGTACACCAAAGAAGATGCCGGCGATGCTGATGAATGGATTGATGTGTTCAAAGATCCAATCACTGACCGAGTGAAGGCATCTAAGAAAGGTCGCGTGACTTTGTGGCAATCTGGTGGTGAATTTGCTAGCGATGTTATTCCTCCCCGCGGATGGTTTGACAAAGCAGTTGGTGAATTCAAAGAAGCCCTTGAAACTGTTTATGTGAATGGTAAACTGATCAAGGAATACACCTTCGATGAAGTTCGTGCTAACAGCATGAAGTAAGTTTTAAACTTGTGAAATGGGTGGTTGATTACTAATATCAAACACCCATTTTTCAAAGTCTTCAGCTTCAGTATACTCAAACGGTAACCAAGCGTACCCGTTATCTCCCCAATTTCTTCCATAGCTATTCTTTATTAGAAATTGCTTTTTAGGTATATCGTATCCTACAATGGTCATTGCATGACCTCCTCCTGTATCACGTTC
>Ga0209134_10000130_pt1 | contig 20824 bp, 19 predicted proteins | sample LauGreSp1BDMLBSN_2_FD_187566 | JGI IMG/M metagenome (GOLD analysis project Ga0209134, IMG submission 187566) | Freshwater lake microbial communities from Lake Michigan, USA - Sp13.BD.MLB.SN (SPAdes) (version 2) | ecosystem: Environmental > Aquatic > Freshwater > Lake | place: Lake Michigan, USA... | reverse complement strand
ACCGAGACGTTCTTTATCGATCTCAGGTGATCCTGCATCTTTCCAAGCCTCACGGGATGCGATCAAGCCAAACTGCTCTGAACGATCCAGGCGTCTGATTTCAACGCGCTCCATCTGCTCACTTGGCTCAACTGCAACTCGCGCTGCGAAGGTCACTGGAATTGTTTGTGCCCACTCCTCAGTCAGAGTGCGCACACCACTTGTTCCAGCCAAAATACCAGCCCAAGTTGTTGCTACATCTCCGCCCAAGGGAGTGGTTGCACCAAGTCCAGTGACAACAACGCGACGACGAGTCATTGTTTAAAAAATTACTTTGATGCGTTAACTATGAAATTAACTGCGTCTTCAACTGTTAGCAAATCTGTCACATTCTCATCAGGAATCTTTACTCCGAAGCGCTCTTCAGCTGCAACGACAACTTCAACCATGCTGAGTGAATCAACATCTAGGTCATCTGTGAAGTTCTTATCAAGTTCAACTGATGCAGCTGGGATACCGGCTACCTCTTCAACGATTTCCTTCAGTCCTGCAAGTACATCTGCTTGTGCAAGTGCCATTGTCTCTATGTCCTCTTCTATATCGATCGGGCGTGCAAGGTTATTATTGTGTATCAATTTCGCTCTTACTTACGAGTATTGCACGCCGTAAGTGGCCTAAATCTCAATAAATTTTACGGCTTAGGCGGAAGTTCAACAACCTGCCCCGCATATACCAAACCTGCTCCATAGCCAATGAGTAGAGCCAATTGTCCATGCAATTCCGGATGTTCTTCCAAAATTCGATCCATCGCCAAAGGAATAGAGGCCGCTGATGTATTTCCATTTGTGCGAATGTCATCTGCGATTAAAACAGAATCAGGAATCTTCATTTCCTTAGCCATTGTTTCGATGATTCTAATGTTCGCTTGATGTGGAATGAACGCACCAAGTTCATCAACTGAAACTCCCGCAACTTCAAGAGCTTTTAAGCCAACCTTGCTCATGGAATAAACAGCCCAACGAAAGACAATCTGTCCTTGCTGAGAAATGTTTGGCCAACCGAGATCACCAACACCTTTTTCGGGATTCTTTTTATACTCTAAAAATGATGGAGTTAAGGTAATTGCATCACGTGAATCTGCATCAGATCCCCAGATTGTTTGACCTATTCGAGGTTGCTCACTTTGGCCGATCACAACAGCACCTGCACCATCTGCAAAGATAAAGGCCGTTGCTCGATCATCTGGGTCTGTGAAATCAGAAAGTTTTTCAACACCAATGACTAAAACATTGCGAGAAGTTCCGGAACGAACTAAATCACTTCCCATGGCAACGCCATAGCAAAAGCCAGCACATGCGGCACTAATATCAAGTGCAGCAGCCTTTGGATTACCTAGTTGATTTATCAATTCAGTTGCCGCACTTGGTGCCTGGAATGGATATGAAATAGTCGCAAGAATGACTGTGTCGATATCTTCAATAGTTAACTTTGCTCTTTGAAGTGCCATCTCGCATGCGGCTTTGGCCATCGAAATAACTGTTTCATCATCTCCGGCAAAGCGACGTGATTCAATGCCTGTGCGCTGCACAATCCATTCATCGGTTGAATCAATGCGATCTACGATCTCTGAGTTTGGGACAGAGCGCCTTGGGCGATAGAAGCCAACAGACAAAATTCTGCTGTGTCCTGTTGGTGCAGCTTTGATGCTCATGCGTGCCTTCCTGCAAACTCTCGCGCCGCATCTAGATCATCTGCACTCTTTAATGCAAAGGTTTCAATTTCACTAGCGGCGCGCTTGAGTAAGCCAACCAGAGTTCCAGCCGGTGGTAGTTCAATGACACCCGTAATCCCCATTGATTTCATAGTTTCTATGCATAGATCCCAGCGGACAGGGTTAGCAATCTGATTAACGATGCGATTTAGCACCTCTGTGCCATCTTTTATTACTTGTCCATCTTTGTTAGAGATAACTTGAATCAAGACATTTTGAGTTGCAATAGATGAGGTCAAAGCGCGTAAGGGTTCAACAGCAGGTTGCATGAATGGGGTGTGAAAAGCACCTGCCACAGCCAACGCCCGAACACGTGCCCCTGCAGGTGGGTTCTCACCTAGTTGTAAAAGTGATCCCAAATCTCCAGCTGCAACAATTTGGCCTGCGCCATTGTCATTTGCTGCAACCAAATCAAGTGCAGCTATTGCAGATAAGACTTCAGCGCGATCTCCACCTAACACCGCAGACATCCCTGCTGTTGATGCGGCAGCAGCCTTTGCCATTTCAATTCCGCGAGTACGAACAATTCTTAAAGCATCAATTTCAGAGATTGCTCCTGAAAGTGCCGCAGCTGCTAACTCACCAACGGAATGGCCAGAAGTGATGAATAAAAGATTCTTCATGGCAAGTGCGTGAGCTCCTAGTAGTGAAGTAGCAACGATTAGAGGTTGAGCGTTTGCTGTGTCTTTTATTTCATCTGCATCCGCGTTGGTTCCAAGATGTAACAGATCCAAACCGATGGCATTTGACCAGGTAGCAATGAGTTTTTTGAGTACAGGATCTTGAATCCAGTTAGTGAGCATTCCTGGAGTTTGTGAACCTTGTCCAGGGGCGATGATTGCGAGCACATGTAGATATTACTGTGCTGACTTACTTACTATCTAGTACGGGAGACAAGCCAGACGAGCACGCTGTGTTCTGGAACTTCAACTTTAGAAGAAGGTGCAGCAATAACTGGCTCATATGTTGCAATCTTCTGGGAGGCATCAAATATGCATCGAAAGGTTTCGCCCCAACTCGAATCTGGCAATGTGAAAGTCGTTACCTCGCGCGATGAATTGAGCATCAGCAATAATCCTTTAGTTGGATCTGCCTCAACAAACACAGTGATGCTTCGCTTTTCTTCATCACGCCAGTGATCATCACTCATTTCATTTCCACCGAGTGAGAACCAAGCGATATCTTTGCGATTAGTGCCCTCATCAACAGCGCCTGTGTAGAACTCTGATGCAACATCTGCGAGATAGGTTGCACGAATCTGCGCAAGTGCTTGAACCGCTGCCAAAGTATCTGACTGCTCTTCATCTAATTGCCATGGCATAGCCCAACCACCATTAAATGATTCCTGGCTTTCTGAGTTTTGGGAAAGGGGGAGCGAGTAAGCATTATTTGAACCCATTTGAGTTCTATTGACTTCATCGCCCATGTTGAGCATCGGAACACCGGATGAAAGCATCAATGTTGCTAGTAAAGATTTCTTTATGCGGCTTCGTATCAGATTGATTCCAGTGTCCTGAGTCTCACCTTCGTGGCCAACATTCCAGGAACGGTTTGTGTCATTACCATCCTTATTGCTTTCGCCATTAACTTTATTGTGTTTGTGGTTATAGGTGACCATGTCATGAATTGTGAAACCATCATGTGCTGCTACAAAGTTAATGGAAGAGGTTGGTCCTCGGTAGTGGAATATCTGGCTTGATCCGCTGATGCTGGATGCAATATCTGAAACACCTTCACCAAAGCCGCGTTCAAGATCGCCCAACCAGAATTGGCGGACAGAGTCACGATAAGCATCATTCCATTCACGCCAAGGATGTGGAAAATCTCCCAGTGAGTATCTTGAAACATCCCATGGTTCAGCGATCATTTTAAAGTTTCGAAGCACAGAGTCAGCACCGATTGCTGCCATGAGTGAAGAGTTGAAGGCACTATCACTTGTGTAGAGAGCTGTAGTTAGGTCAAAACGAAAGCCATCAATTCCAACTACTTCAATCCACCAACGTAATGAATCGATTATTTGGCGAACTGAATGTGGCTTACTTGCAGCAAATGTGTTGCCACAACCTGTCACATCCAGATAGTTTCCCTTGGAATCTTGGCGGTAGTAAGCATGATTATCTATACCTCTGTAAGAAAGTGTTGGTCCACCGACGCCGCCTTCGGCTGTGTGGTTATAAACAACATCCATGATCACTTCAATGCCGGCAGCATGTAATTGATCGACAGCCCATTGCAATTCTGCAATGGGATCTGAAGTGCTTGCATAGGCACGATGTGGCGCAGTGAACAAAAGGGAGTTATAGCCCCAATGATTAATGCGGCCCCGACTAAATATCGAAGGCTCAGTTATTGATTGCGCGATGGGCAATAACTCAAGTGCGGTGACGCCTATTGATTTCAAATGCGCAATAGTGCTGGGATGACCTAAAGCTTTATATGTGCCACGTTCCTTTTCCGGAATCTCTGTATTAAAAGCTGTTAATCCTTTAACGTGAGCTTCGTAAATAACAGTTTTTGCCCACGGCACCAGTGGTCGCACGATCTCTCGTGGTCCGTGGTCTGTGACGACAGAGTAAGGAACTTTGCCTGCACTGTCTCTGCCATCGCGTTGTGTTAAATCGCCTGCGCCAAATGGGTCAGTTGCGACATGGCCATAAATTTCAGGGGAGTAAGAAACTTCTCCATCTATTGCATGTGCATAGGGATCGAGCAAAAGCTTTGCTGCATTGAACCGAACACCATGTTCTGGCAGCCAGGGACCATAAACCCGATATCCATAGCGTTGACCTGGGCGCACGCCGGCTAAGTAACCATGCCAAATTGGTCCGTTGCGATGAGACATGGCAAAGCGGGTTTCCACCATCTTGCCATTTACTTCATTAAAAAGGCATAACTCAACGGCATCAGCAGCGTTACTCCAGATTGCAAAGTTGGTTCCGCCTTCTGTGACGGTGGAGCCAAGGGTGCGGGGATCTGCAGGAAGCATGGGCGTTATCTTGCCGTTAAATGAGCAAAAATACTTGCTTAAGAGACGCGCGCTTCGTTAACTTCTTGTAAATCCCAGTGTGATTGAGGTGAAAATTCAGGGTAATACATAGTTCCTATTTCTTTTGCCTGTCGGTTAAAGATGATTTTGAAGAATTCGATGCTCATTAAAAACAAGGCAGCTGGGAAGAGGTCAAAGGATCTTTTGAAAAACCAAGGCGTTCCATTACGAAGCATCCAAATAATTGAAGTTTTCTTGCTCGTAACGGGAGTCTCTTCAATAACAATGGGATCAATCTTCCAATTTCGACGAAGCAGAATTTCGCGGAAGTGGGTGGCCATTATTTGATGACCGTATTTGCTGGGATGCATACGATCAATGTGCCAAACTTTTCTTTCATAAATGTCCTGAATTGAACGAGTCAAAAGGATTTGTGCGTTGAATTCCCGTCCAACTGAGTGAATGACCCTGTTTACGGCATTAATACGCCGATTCAAAACTTGGGCAAGCAATTTGGGCAGGGGAACAATTTTAGTTGGATCATGTAATTGCAAAAGTAAAACTTCGGCCCCTGATTTCTTTAACTCAGAGATTGTGGTTCGCAAATTTTGGTGCAACTTTTCCGGATCAAATCCATTACGCAAAGCATCATTTCCGCCCACAATTACCGCTGCAATATCTGGCTTATGCATGAGAGCCTTTGGAAGCTGATCCTCAAGCACCTCGGCAGATTGTGCACCTGGTCGTGAAAGATTTACATATACCAGCGGATCTTGAAAGTGTTTTGCGAGGTAGTAACCCCAGCCTTTTGTAACACCATTCTTATCGCTATCGCCAACACCTGACGCCGCGCTATCTCCTAAAACCGCAAAGGTAGCAACGCCTTCCATGACTAGGCAGCCCTTAACCTTTTTTGATTCACAGTCACTTCGCGGCCTGCGCCATGCAAGCGAAGCATCATCATCAAAGTTGAGCTCCATGGGTAATTCTCTGCCTGATGTTGGCAACGAATAGGCATGGCCCTATCTGCGGCTCGATATGCAAGAACTTTTTGAATGGCTTCTGCAAAAGATTTTGGATTGTTCTGAGCAACGGCCCCAACAGGCTCATTTGAATCTAGGAGCAGGAACTCACCAACGGCACTTGTGGAGGATGCAACTACCGGCGTTCCAGAGGCAAGTGATTCGAGGGCAGCTAGACAAAAAGTTTCGATTGGTCCTGGAGCAATTGAAACATCAGCACTTGAAATGATCTCTGCCAGCATTTTTCGATCAACGATATATCCCATGAATGTGACCGGCAGATCTTTAGAGATCGCTTTCAAGTTTTTAAACATCGGGCCCATTCCGACAAAAATTAGTCGCGCATTAACTCCTGCGGCTAGCAACTCTTTTAATGCCAAAATTGAGTTTTGTGGATTCTTTTCTTTTGACATACGCCCACAGTGCAAGAGCAACACATCTGCGCCCCTTAGGAGTTCTGTTCTTAAGGCTTCATTTCTTCGGTAGGGGGAGAAGTTTTGCAGGTCAACGCCTAAAGGAATATGAGTGAGATTGTTTATCTTAATCTCGCGGAATTCTCGGGAAGCAAACTCGGTTGTCGCGATCACGTTGTGGAAACGAGATGCCAGTCTCGTGTTATGCCAATTTACGAACCACTTCAATTCAACCTTGAAAAAGGATTTCACAAGACCAGAGAGTGTTTCATGGCTAAACACCACTGTGTGAATGCCTCTGGTCTTTGCCCAGAGGCCTACTTTGGATAAAGTGAAACGGTCAGAGACTTCCAAGGCATCAGGCTTGAGGGTAATCAGTAGCTTCTTAATGTCACGATTATTTCGAATGATTCGATATCCACCGCTAAAGGGCAGAACTATTGATGGGACAGTAATTTTCTTTCCGTGAAGCGTTTCCTCACAAAAGAAACCGTTACCGGGAACTATGTATGTAAATTCGTGACCGCGGGCGATGTAGCCAGATCCAAGCTCGTGCAGCGTTGTTCTAATTCCACCAGATTTTGGTCCATAAAAATTAGCGATATGAACAATTTTCATGCGACTCTCTCATTCTGCTGCGCTTGGGTCAATGCCAGGTCCTTATAGTGTGAGACGAGTTGGCTATTTACTAGCTCCCAGGTGCGATGAACTACTGATTCTCTGGCCCGCTGACTCATCAAACTATGTTCAGAAGAGTTCAGAATTTGATTAACACTGTGATTAAGTGAGTAAGAGTTAGAGGTGTCAATCAAGAATCCGGTCCATCCATGCTTGACTAAATCTGTAGGACCTCCAGAATTTGGTGCAATAACTGGGACACCCGATGCCAGAGCCTCTTGGATTGATTGACAGAAAGTTTCATGCTTACCTGTGTGCACAAAAATGTCTAGCGATGCGTAATAACGCGCAAGATCTTCCCCGCCTTGGTAGCCAACGAATTTAGCGTTAGGCAGCTCGCGCTCAAGTCGGATTCGAGCTGGACCGTCACCAACGATTACAAGTTGAATGTCATCGCGCCTATCAAGCACAGCTAAATCATCAATGCGCTTTTCATTTGCTAAGCGACCGACATAGCCCACAAGTTTTCTATCTGGACGATCTCCTAGTAGTTCGCAACGCAAATTGATGTCACGCTTTTCAGGAGAAAATTTCACGGCATCTACGCCGCGTTGCCACAGGTGCACGTTGTCCACACCCGAACTCTTGAGATCCTCGCAAGACCAATTAGAAGGAGCAAGAGTTCTAGTTGTGCGTGTGTGAATTCTGGCAACCCACTTCTTGAGCGAGTCATGGGCGATTGTTAACCCATAGTGACGAGCAAAACCTGCGACATCGGTTTGATAAATAGAAAGAGTAGGAATCTGCAACTTCTCTGCAACCCTGGCTGCGTAATTTCCTAAAAAGAAGGGGGAGGCTAAGTGAATAACATCAGGTGAGAATCCATCAATTAATGGTTCTAAGCTTTTTTGAGGAAAACCAACTGGAAGCATTCCCTTCATTTCAATACTTGGAACGCGCTTTACTCGAAAGCCTGCATACTCACTGACTCCACCGGCACTTTCAGGGGCGATCACTAAAGCTTCATGACCCTGGCTCCGTAGGTACTCAAGAACGCGAAGAACAGAGTTGGTGACACCATTAATTTGGGGGAGAAAGGATTCAGTCACGATGACCACACGTAACTTCTTGCTCATGGCCATAGATTGAGGTAGTTCTCAGGCTTCAAGTCGAAGTTGAGGTTACGAGTCGGCAAACCTCACGTGAAATCTGCCGCTTGGCTAGCCGAAAGAGTTACTGACCAGTAACATTTGACCCATGAAGATTGCCGTGTGCGTAAAGCAGGTCCCAGACTCTTGGGCTGAAAAGAAAATGGTTAATGGAATTCTCGATCGAGAAAATGTTGATGCAGTTCTCAACGATCTTGATGAGTATGCAGTTGAGGAAGCGCTGCGTATCGCAGAAGCACATGGTGGAAATGAAGAGGGTGGTAGCAACACCATCACAGTAATTTCAATGGGACCAGAACGCGCAACTGAAGCAGTACGCAAAGCTTTATCTATGGGAGTAAATGATGCGATCTTGGTTACTGATCCCAAGCTGGCAGGTGCAGATGCGCTCGCAACATCAGCGGTATTAGCTGCAGTAATTGAAAAGGGTGGCTTTGATTTAGTTATTTGCGGAACAGAGTCCACTGATGCACGCATGAGTGTTGTTCCTGCGATGTTGGCTGAGCGTTTAAACGCAGCTCAACTTACATTTGCCTCCAAAGTGGAAGTTGATCCTGCAGCAGGCAAGGTTTCAATAACACGAGTAACAGAAGCTGGCGTTGATGAGATGCATGCACAGTTCCCTTGTGTTATCTCTGTTGTGGAAAAAATTAACGAGCCACGTTATCCATCATTTAAGGGAATCATGGCAGCGAAGAAAAAAACAATTGAAACTAGAGATTTAGCAGCTGTGGGAGTTTCAGCAGAAGGTGCGTGGTCATTAGTTGCAGATGCAACACCGCGTCCAGCACGTGCTGCAGGAATTAAAGTCACAGATGATGGAACCGCTGGCCAACAACTGGTTGCATACCTAGCAGAAAAGAAGTTGATATGAGCAATGTATTGATTTTGGCTGACTTTGTTGGCACAAAAGCGACAAAGACAAACGCTGAATTAGCAACAGCTGGCGCGCGTATTGGCGAAGTAACAGCTGTAGTTCTAGCACCTACTGGTCAAGGTTCTACTTTTGCAGCAGCAATAAATCGTGGCCCTATTGCCAAGATCATCGTTGTTGAATCTGATGCTTTTGCAGCCAATGGTGTTGCAGCAGTTGCTGATGTCTTAGCTCAAGTTATTGCATCACAATCACCGGCTGCAGTTCTGATTGCATCTCATGCCTTCGGCAAAGAGGTTGCAGCACGCACAGCGGTTAAGAGCGGATCTGGAATCATCACTGATGCGGTGGATGTTTCAGCAGATATCACCGCAACACAATTAGTATTTGGTGGCTCGACTACAGTGCATTCAAAGGTTTCACATGGCACGCCAATCATTACTGTGCGCCCAAATTCAATTGATGCAAATACAACTGAAGCAACACCGACTGTTGAAACACTTTCATTTGCTGTGGCAGATGCTTCGAAGAAAGCAACGGTTACATCTTCACAACCCCCTGTTCAGGGCGGGCGCCCAGAGTTAACTGAAGCAAACATCGTTGTCTCAGGTGGCCGTGGCACCAATGGTGATTTCAGCGCGGTAGAAAACTTTGCTGATGTTCTAGGAGCTGCAGTTGGCGCATCTCGCGCGGCAACTGATGCTGGTTGGTATCCGCACTCCTACCAAGTTGGCCAAACAGGCAAAACTGTTAGTCCGCAGCTATACGTTGCAAACGGAATTTCAGGTGCCATCCAACACCGAGCAGGTATGCAGACCAGTAAAACGATTGTTGTCGTCAACAAGGATCCTGAAGCCCCGCTCTTTGAAATTGCAGATTTTGGCGTCGTAGGCGATTTATTTGCTGTGCTGCCAAAGGCAACGGAAGGCATCAAAGCCCACAAGTCATAGACTTAGGCCCGTGCCTTCGATTTACCTAGACCATGCCGCAACGACTCCTATGTCGCCTGCCGCTTTCTCGGCTATGTCAGAGCAGTTACAACAACTTGGAAATCCTTCAAGTCTTCACACGCATGGGCGGGCAACTCGCAAGAGCTTAGAAGATGCAAGAGAGGCAATTGCGAAAAAGATTGATTGTCTAGCCTCGGAAGTTATCTTCACCGCATCTGGAACAGAGGCAAATAATATTGCTCTCAAAGGTTTATTTTGGAACGGCAAGAGAAATGGCAAGAATCTGGTTGTTATTTCTTCAATTGAACATCATGCAATTTTGGATCCTGCGCACTGGCTGCATACGCACGAAGGCGCAGAAGTTATAGCTGTTCCAGTTACCACCGATGGAGTTGTTGATTTAGCGTTTCTGCAAAAACTTGTCATGGAACGTGGCGATGAAATTGCTGTCATTTCAATAATGCACTCCAATAACGAAACTGGAGTTCTGCAACCTTTACAAGAGGTAGTCAGAATTGCGGGAGACATTCCTGTTCACACAGATGCAGTGCAAAGTTTTACAAAAACTCCACTGTCATATAAAAACCTTGGTGTTACAGCTTTGACACTTAGCGCTCACAAAATTGGTGGGCCACTTGGAGTGGGTGCACTTATTTTGCGTAGAGCATATGAAATTCCAGCACTGCTACATGGCGGAGGACAAGAGCGAGAGATTCGCAGCGGGACCTTAAATGCCCCTAGCATTGTTGCCTTCGCGGCAGCAGCGAGCGATTCTTATGGCGCGACTAAAGTGCGTGGGATAAGAGATGCTTTTATCGCTGGAGTTAAGCAACTGATTCCGGATGCGTATATAAATGGTGAAAAAAGTGATCGCTTGCCAGGAATCGTCAATGTGACCTTTCCTGGAACTCAAAGCGATACCTTGTTATTGCTTCTAGATAGCGCTCATGTTTCTGCCTCCACTGGATCTGCCTGCAGCGCGGGCGTGCATGAGGCAAGTCATGTGCTTCTTTCGATGGGTCACACAGAAGAGACCGCCCAATCATCACTTCGCTTCTCTTTTGGGGCCACATCCACGCAGGAAGATGTCGATTTCGTTTTGTCAGTATTGCCCGATGTAATTAGTCGAGGACGGGCGGCAAATAAATGAAGCTAATTGCAGCAATGAGCGGTGGGGTTGATTCGGCAGTAGCTGCTGCTCGCGCAGTTGAAGCTGGCCATGAAGTAATTGGTGTTCACTTGGCCCTTGCTGCTAATCCAGAGAAATATCGTTCAGGTGCCAGAGGTTGTTGCACAATCGAAGATTCACATGATGCTCGTCGCGCAGCAGATGTCATCGGTATTCCTTTTTACATTTGGGATATGGCCGAAGAGTTCCACGATGGAGTCGTTGAAGATTTTCTAGCCGAGTATGCAGCCGGAAGAACTCCTAATCCATGTTTGCGTTGTAATGAAAAGATTAAGTTTGCCGCAGTTCTAGATCGCGCACGAGCGATGGGATTTGATGGTGTCGTCACCGGCCATTACGCAAGAACAGAAATTAGTGAAAAAGGAAAAACACTCCATCGCGCAGTCGATCACTCGAAAGATCAATCTTATGTTTTATCGGTGTTAACTATTGAGCAAATCCAAGGCGCAATATTTCCTTTGGGGGATACAACTAAGGTTGATATTCGACTTGAAGCGGAAAGGCGTGGATTGGCTGTCGCACAAAAACCAGATAGCCATGACATTTGTTTCGTGCCATCAGGAGATAACGCGGGCTGGTTGCGAGATCGCCTCGGCAGTGAAGTTGGACCGATCGTTGATCAAGACGGAAAAAAGATAGGTGAACACAAAGGTGCCTACACCTACACAATCGGACAACGAAAAGGATTAGGTCTCACAGTCCCAACCTCTGATGGATCCCCACGCTTTGTGTTAAAGATTGAGCCAGTAACAAATACGGTAGTTGTGGGTGCCCGTGAAGATTTAGCGATTTCAACTATGCGCGGAGAGCGCCCTGTGTGGTGCGGACCAGCTGTGACAACCGCAGAACAAAGAGGTTTTGTGCAAGTGCGTGCCCATGGCGCAGCGCTGCCTTGCACCTATTTCTTCGATGGCACATTACTTATTGCTCAATTAGATGAGCCTTTACTTGGGCTAGCAACGGGCCAAGCAATGGTTATTTATGACGGTGATCGTGTCGTGGGATCAGCAACAATCTGCGAGACGCAATGAGTAACAATGCTCGCCATGCAATCACAGAGTTGATTAATGAGATCAGAGATCATCAATTTAAGTACTATGTTTTAGATCAACCAACAATTTCTGATGCCCAATTTGATGAATTACTACGCCAGCTCAGGAGTTAGAAGAGAAAAATCCTGAACTTCGTGAAGTAGATTCACCGACTCAGCATGTGGGCGGCGGCTTTTCTACACAATTTGAACAGCGCGATCACATCGAAAAGATGATGAGCCTAGATAACGTCTTTGATTTGCAAGAGCTATCGACTTGGTTTGATCGAGTTGAAAAAGAAGTGCCGTCACCAAATTATTTATGTGAGGTAAAAGTAGATGGATTAGCCATTAATCTCACCTACGAAAATGGCCAGTTGGTTCGTGGTCTAACTAGAGGCAACGGTGTTACTGGGGAAGATGTAACACTCAACGTTAAGACCATCAAAAATCTTCCTCACACCCTGGCTGGCGATCAGATCCCAGCTCTAATTGAGATTCGCGGAGAAGTTTTCTTTCCTATCGCTGCATTCAATGAACTCAACGATTCATTGGAAGAATCTGGAAAGCAATTATTTGCTAATCCCCGAAATGGTGCAGCTGGATCGCTTAGACAAAAAGATCCACGAGTTACCGCGGCACGACCATTATCAATTGTTGTTCATGGAGTTGGTGCAAAGGAAGGGATCAGCTTTGATTCCCAAAGCCGGGCTTATGGTGAATTGAAGAAGCTAGGTCTGCCAACAAGTGATCGATTCAAGGTGTGTGGCACCCGCAAAGAAGTTGAAAAATTTATTCAGTACTACTCAGATCATCGCCACGATGTGGAACATGAAATAGATGGCGTGGTGATTAAAGTCGATGACCTTTCACAGCAACAACAGCTGGGTTTCACTTCCCGCGCGCCTAAGTGGGCAATTGCGTATAAATACCCACCTGAGGAAGTGACGACAAAGCTCCTTGATATCAAAGTGAGCGTTGGTCGCACTGGTCGAGTTACACCATTTGCATTTATGGAGCCCGTAAAGGTTGCCGGTTCTACCGTTACCAATGCCACTTTGCATAACTCGGAAGAGATACTTCGAAAAGGTGTATTGATTGGTGACACAGTTGTCATTAGAAAAGCCGGTGATGTGATTCCAGAAGTACTGGGTCCTGTCCTAGATAAGCGCACTGGAAAAGAAAAAGCATTTGTCATGCCAACCCAATGTCCTGAATGCGGCGCTGAACTGCGCGCTATGAGCCAAGGTGATGTGGACATTCGCTGCCCAAACACTCGAAGTTGTCCCGCCCAGTTACGCGAACGTATTTACTACATTGGCTCTAGGGCTGCCTTAGATATCGATGTCTTAGGTTATGAAGCAGCAGTTGCACTTCTGGAGTCCAAAGTAATTACCGATGAGTCAGATCTTTTTGATTTAACGGCAGAAAAGCTAGTGACATCAGAATTTTTCACAAAGAAGGATGGAACCCCAGCTGCCAATGTTGAAAAGCTTCTTGCTGCCTTAAATGAGGCTAAGAGCAGGCCGCTTTGGCGAACCTTGGTTGCACTATCAATTAGACATGTTGGACCGACCGCTGCTCAAGGATTGTCCTCAGCGCTAGGTTCTATTGAAGCGATTTCCCAGGCAACAGCTGAAGAACTTGCCGACGTTGATGGCGTTGGGCAGATTATTGCCGATTCAATTGTGGAATGGTTTGCAGTTGATTGGCATCAAGAGATCATCAAAAAGTGGAGCGCCGCCGGAGTGCGAATGATTAACGAACCCACGCAAATATTGCCTCAGACTTTGGCAGGATTAACATTTGTTGTTACAGGCGGGCTGGAATCTTTTAGCCGAGATGGGATTTCAGAAATAATTGCCGCCCATGGCGGAAAAGCAGCTTCTGCTGTTTCAAAGAAAACTGATTATGTCTTGGTGGGTTCAGATCCGGGGTCAAAGTTAGCTAAAGCACAAGAATTAGGCGTGCCAGTCATCGATGAAGCCAAGTTCAAAGATCTTCTCGCAGGCAGGTAATTGTGTCGGTAAGTAGTATTATTTCGCCATGATTAATCTTGCAGAAGAGATGCACCGCGAACTTCCAGCATCACCATTATATTTTGGCGTCTTTACCTTTGTAGTTTTTGTAGTTCTTCTTTATTTAGTACTTCGCCTAGACAGAGACTAATTTGTCCCGAGTAGGTATATACGGAGGAACTTTTGACCCGATTCACTTAGGTCATTTGCATGTAATTACCCAACTCATTGAAAAGAAAATTGTTGATCAACTTTTACTAGTTCCTGCTGGTGAACCTCTACTACGCACTCATGCACCAAGGGCTTCGGCGCAACAGCGAAGAGCGATGTGCCAATTGGCAGTTTCAGATTTATCGGCAGATGTTGCCAGCAAAGTTCAGGTCAATCCGATTGAAGTTTTAAGAACTGGACCAAGTTATGCCATCGACACCGTTGAGGCGGTTGCGCAAAACAATCCTGAAGACACTCTTGTTCTAGTTATTGGACAGGATGCTGCAGACAAATTAGATCAGTGGCATCGCATTGATGAGCTGCGCGAAATGGTGGAATTTGTCGTGATCGGTCGACCTGGATTTGAAGGAAGCGGCATCGATATTGGTGCCCTAGATGTTGCAGCAACCTCTATTCGAGAAGGATTGAGCGCAGATGTTTCGTCATCGGTAGCTGCATTTATACGGGAGAATAACCTCTATGACAATTAGCAAAAGAACCCATGAGATCACCCAAATTGCAGCACATGCGGCAATCGACAAGATTGCAGTAGATGTAGTTGCGCTAGACCTTTCTGATCAATTGGTTCTCAGTGAAGTCTTCTTAATCGTGACAGGACAAAACGAAGCTCAGGTAGATTCCATTGCAGATGAGGTTGAGCGCAAACTTGCTGCTGCAGGGGACAAGCCAATTCGCCGTGAACATGGTGCTGAATGGATTCTTCTTGATTATTCAGATTTAGTTGTGCATGTTCAAAGCGCAGAGCTTCGTAAGTACTACATGCTTGATCGTTTGTGGAATGACTGTCCAACTATTGAGTTGGAGGCTGTGAAAGAGGCAGCAGTAAATGGCCGCTAACAGAGTTGTTTTATGGCGACATGGCCAAACTGATTGGAATGTCGTTAACCGATTCCAAGGGCATTCAGATATTGACCTTAATGAAGTTGGAGTTTTTCAAGCAAAGCATGCTGCGCAGATTCTTGCAGGAATGAATCCAACAGCAATTATTTCAAGTGATTTAGGACGTGCTCGAAGTACGGCACAAGAACTCGCCAACTTAACTGGATTGACAGTTGATATTGATCCAGATTTGCGTGAAACAGATGGCGGTTTATGGGAAGGTAAAACTGGCGCAGAAAATCGCGCAGAAGATTTCGACAATTTTATTCGTTGGATTGATGGCGAAGATAATCCAGCGGGCACCACAGGAGAGCGCCGAAGCGAGGTTGCAGAACGCGCAATTCGTGCCATCAAGAAAGCACTTGGTGAGAAAACGGATCAAGTTCTTATTGTTACAACTCATGGTGGTACAGCCAGATGCATTCTCGGATCATTACTTCAGCTTCCAATGTCGCACTGGGGTGTGATCGGAGGGCTTTCAAATGCATCGTGGTCAATCCTAGAACGCAATCCCCGCCAGTGGAGTTTGGTTGAACATAATGCCGGTTCTATTCCAGAACCTGTCTATGGTGAAGAAAGTGGCGGGGCTTCGGCATAAGTCCTATGGGGTGCGATGCGGTAAGGTCTGCACTTGCACGAAAATCGGGGCTATAGCGCAGCTGGTAGCGCACCTGCATGGCATGCAGGGGGTCAGGGGTTCAAATCCCCTTAGCTCCACATATGAATAACAACGTGAATGACGAGCGCGAGCACGCGGCATATGACTTTGCCTACGTGCAGGAAAAGTGGCTGCCTGTTTGGGATCAACTACATCCATTTAAATCTGGCCGCGCAGATGACACACGCGAGAAAAAATATGTATTGGATATGTTTCCTTATCCATCAGGTGATCTGCATATGGGTCACGCAGAGGCATACGCGCTTGGCGATGTAATTGCTCGCTACTGGGCGCAAAAAGGTTTCAATGTTATGCACCCAATTGGTTGGGATGCATTCGGATTGCCAGCAGAAAATGCTGCGATTAAACGAAATTCAGATCCTCGTATCTGGACTTATGAAAACATTGAAGTTCAAAAAGCTTCTATGCGTCGCTATGCCTGCTCATTTGATTGGGATCGCGTCTTCAACACATGTGACCCTGAGTATTACAAGTGGAATCAGTGGTTGTTCCTAAAGTTTTATGAGCGCGGCTTGGCATATCGCAAAGACTCAGCTGTTAACTGGTGTCCAGGGTGTCAGACAGTTTTGGCAAATGAGCAGGTTGTTGCTGGTTTGTGTGAGCGATGTGATTCAACTGTTACAAAGAAGAAATTGAATCAGTGGTATTTCAAGATTACAGATTATGCAGATCGTTTGCTCGATGACATGGAGCAGTTGGAAGGCAAATGGCCTGACAAAGTTTTGACGATGCAACGTAATTGGATCGGTAGATCTACTGGAGCAAATGTTAATTTTGCAATTGAGGGTCGCAACGAGCCAATCACAATTTACACAACCCGCCCTGATACTTTGTTTGGTGCAACATTTATGGTGGTTGCAGTAGACAGTGAGTTAGCTGCAGAACTTGTTCAGGGCACTGGCGTTGAAGCAGAGTTCGCACAGTATTTAGAGACAATAAAAGCTGCAAGTGATATCGATCGACTTGCAACAGATCGCCCTAAAAGCGGTGTTTTCTTAAATCGATATGCAATTAATCCAGTTAATGGTGAAAAACTACCTATCTGGGCGAGTGATTACGTGTTAGCTGATTATGGAACTGGCGCAATTATGGCTGTTCCAGCACATGATCAGCGAGATCTTGATTTTGCACGAGCCATGAAGTTGCCTGTTCGGGTAGTTGTTCAAACTGGTGAAGAAGATCCAAATGCTTCAGGAGTTGCCACAAGTGGCGATGGAAAGCTTGTTAACTCAGATATTTTGAATGGTCTGAGCAAGGCAGAAGCAATCGCTGCAATTAACAAGAAGCTGGAAGCAGACGGAAATGGTGCTGCAGCACGTAATTATCGCTTGCGTGATTGGCTTGTTTCTCGTCAGCGCTACTGGGGCACACCAATTCCAATCATTCACTGCCCTGCATGCGGTGAAGTTCCAGTACCTGCTGACCAACTGCCATTGACCTTGCCGGATGCAGAAGGATTAGACCTAAAGCCAAAGGGAACTTCACCACTTGGTGCTGCAACTGATTGGGTAAATGTTAAGTGCCCTAAGTGTTCTGCTGATGCAAAGCGCGATACAGACACGATGGATACATTTGTTGATTCTTCTTGGTACTACCTACGTTATGCAGACCCAACAAACGCCAATGAACCATTTTCCAAGAAGGATGTCGATACTTGGTTGCCGGTCGATCAATATGTTGGTGGTGTAACCCACGCGATCCTGCATCTTCTCTACAGCCGTTTCTTCACAAAAGTGTTAAATGATATGGGAATGGTTGATTTTAATGAACCATTTACTCGACTTCTTAATCAAGGCATGGTTGTTATGGATGGCTCTGCGATGTCTAAGAGCCGTGGCAACTTAGTACGACTTTCTGATGAGCTTGAAAACCATGGGGTTGATGCAATTCGTTTATCGATGGTTTTTGCTGGACCACCAGAAGATGACGTGGATTGGTCAGATGTTTCACCATCTGGCTCAGTGAAGTTTTTAACCCGCGCTTGGAGACTCTCTGGTGATGTCACAAGTGAACCTGGTGTTGATTTCAGCAGTGGTGATCTTGGTTTGCGCAAAGCCACTCATAAAGCTTTACATGATGCATCATTTGCCGTTGAATCTTTCCGATTTAACGTTGCGGTTGCACGTGTGATGGAGCTTGTAAATGCAACACGTAAAGCCATTGATTCTGGATGTGGGGCTGCAGATCCTGCTGTTCGCGAAGCGGTGGAAGCAATTGCAATTATGGTCTCACTTGTTGCTCCATTTACAGCCGAAGAAATGTGGGAACGCTTGGGCCATAAGCCTTGCGTTGCACTTGCAGGATGGCCAGCAGTTGATGAAAAGTTACTTGTTGCTGATGCCGTCACAGCTGTTATCCAAATTAATGGAAAGATCAAAGATCGTATTGATATTTCACCAACGATTACAGATGCCGAACTTGAGGCAGCAGCCCTTGCCTTGCCAAGTGTTGTAGAGGCGTTGGCGGGTGCGAGCATCAATAAGGTGATCACGCGGGCACCAAAGCTTGTAAATATCGTTATCAACAATTAAATCGATAGCGCTTTAGAGCCCCTGGCTCGCAAATGACAATGCGGCAATGGAACAGTTGCGAAATGCCTATGAATCCCTGAGCAATTGGTGGTTTGATCTTCACTACTCCCAGATTCAAAAGCGGGCTTTACTTGGTATCAGCGTCGTTCTTATTGTTCTTTCTGTTTTCATAGTTGCTCGTGGCAATAATCAAGAGAGTCCACCGATCAGCATAGTTCCAATCACAATTGCAGAACCTGAAATCTTTGTTGATGTTACTGGGGCGGTAAACAATCCAGGTGTTTACACTTTAACTGGCAAGTCAAGAGTTATCGATGCAATCAAGGCAGCTGGAGATAGTGCACCGGGTGCGGACTTGAGCACAATTAATTTGGCTCGTGTATTGACCGATGGTGAGCAAATTTATGTTGACTCAACTGTTGTTAATATTGCAGGGGTCCGTGTTTCCAAAACGGCACGCGCTGGACCGATCAACATCAACAGAGCCACGGCACATCAGTTAGATGCCTTAGATGGCATTGGCCCCGTCATTGCACAGCGAATCGTTGACTATCGAAAAATCAATGGTTCCTTCCTGAGTATTGATGATCTTCAAAAAGTGAGCGGAATTGGTGCAGCAAAATTCGCACAAATCAAAGCAAAAGTCAGGATTTAATTGATTACAGGGCACTAGCCCTCGGTGCTGCTTTGTGGTCAGGTGCTTTATTGCAAAGTGCGGTGTCTCCTTGGCGAGTTTGCATAGTCTCGTTGCTATTGATTCCATTTGGATTTCGAAGAGGTCGATTTATAGTTTTTATCTTTGCAATTCTTGTGGGGGCTACGGCAATGTCTCTTCGACAGGCATCTCTAGAAAATTCAGTGGTAACACGCCACTTTGACTCGAAAATTGATTTCACCGCTCAAGTGGTGACAGATCCATATCAAACCAGCTCAGGTAATTACACCTTCACGGCAAGATTACTGTCTTTTGAATTCGATCATAGGCACAGCACTTTGCGGGCCCCAGTTCGAATCATTTCAAAACAAAGAGTTGAATTTCTTCCTGGTCAGACAATTAGAGCGATCGCACGAGTGGTGCGGACAAAGGAATCACGGGTTGCAGCATTACTGCTAGTTGATAAGGATTTTATCGAAATCACTCCTCCTTCACGGTGGGCGGCCGCCCTGGGTGCAATAAGGACAGGATTGCGAACCCACTCTGGTAGTGGTGATGCCGGTTCACTCATACCTGGAATGGTTCTTGGAGACACATCTAAACAAACCGCACAATTTAAAGATGAAATGAAACGATCGGGATTAACACATTTAGTTGCCGTAAGTGGTGCGAATTTTGCAATAGTTTCTAGTTTTGTTTTGTGGTGCATGCAGTTCTTGATTCGACGCACTAGTTATCGGGTGATAGCAACTGCTATTGCGCTGGCCTGCTTTATTGCTTTAGTCAGACCATCTCCCTCTGTCTTGCGCGCAGCGGCAATGGCGGCGGTTCTACTCTCTGCTCATGTCACTAAACGCAAAACAGATGCTCTGCCTGCATTAGGGTTTGCGATAGCAGCCGTTGTGCTGGGAGATCCCTGGCAATCACGTGATGCCGGATTTGCACTATCAGTGCTGGCGACAGCAGGTTTGCTCCTATTCGCACCGATAATCGAGGAACGCCTGCCAACCCACAAGATGTTGGCTGGTGCTTTAGCACCGCCTATTGCAGCCATGGTTTTTTGTGCACCTATCCTGGTTGCTCTATCTGGCTATCTATCGCCCATGAGCATTTTTGCAAATCTGCTTGCAGCACCATTTGTGGCTCCGATAACTATTGTGGGTTTTATAGCAGCCTTAGTCTCTCCCTTTGCTCCAGTGATTACTGCCTTTTTGATTTACATCATCAGATTTCCGGCAGGTGCGATTGTTGCGATTGCTCATTGGAGCGCCGGATTTCCTGTGCTGACTATTCACAACGGGACAATTGGATTCTTGATAGTTGCAGTTTTGGTGGTTTTGATTTGGTTATTTAAGAAATATTGGAGACAAATCACAGCGGTTATCGTGGTGGTAATACTTTCTTTAACCTGGATACAGCGCTGGCCAGCAGGGGATTGGCAGATTGCAAACTGTGACGTGGGCCAAGGCGATTCAATGGTGATAAACCTGCACGGGGGCCAAGCAATAGTTATTGATGTTGGGCCAGATCCTGTTGCAGAAGATAAGTGTCTTCGAAATTTAGGTATTAAAGGGATCCCGCTTCTGATCTTGTCTCACTTTCATGCAGACCATGTTGGTGGCCTCTCGGGGCTTTTACAATCCAGACATGTCGGGCAAGTCTGGATCAGCACCAATCTAGAACCGCTATTGGAGAGCACCCACGCTTTGGCGCTCTTGCGAGAAAGTAAAATTGTTACAGTTCAAACAGGTTTTGTTTCACAAATTGCAGGCATTCAGTTTGAAGTGTTGTGGCCTGAGAATGTCACTAAGAATTTCAGATCGGAAGAGC
>Ga0209134_10000129_pt1 | contig 20869 bp, 25 predicted proteins | sample LauGreSp1BDMLBSN_2_FD_187566 | JGI IMG/M metagenome (GOLD analysis project Ga0209134, IMG submission 187566) | Freshwater lake microbial communities from Lake Michigan, USA - Sp13.BD.MLB.SN (SPAdes) (version 2) | ecosystem: Environmental > Aquatic > Freshwater > Lake | place: Lake Michigan, USA... | reverse complement strand
AGGATGTACAGGGGCTGTAGCGTGTGGTCAAGGATTGGCAGAATGTGCAAATGGCATTGGAGCATGTGCAAATGCTGGCTGTACTATTATGGGTGGTTCTAAACGTAAAACAAAGGGACGTAAATTACGCAGAATACGTAAGAAACAATCACGTAAGCATACAAAGAAGTCTAGACGCTAACTAACGGGTTAAACTCCTTTTACATAGTATGTATATGGAGAGCATTTTCAAGGGAATTGCTTCAGCAATGATTGCTTATAGCACACACTACGGTGCAGTAAAGCTATATGATGCTGTATGTGTCCCTGATGGACTATGGGGATATGTGCAGGGGCTTGTGACTATGGGAAGCCCTATGTGCCAAGTAGGAGTACATGTAATTCAGAGCACACAGGTATCTTATTCCTCTATGCTCATGATGGGACTCACTCGTGTAGCACTTGACTGGATGGTACCTGGTTCCTCCGTTCCTTCTGTCGTAAGCACACTTACTACCATGTCGAAAGCAGCAGCAGCGGCTGCTTCAGCTTCTTCTTCCTCTTAAAAAACCTTTTACCTTACAAAACAGATGAACGTAACTGCTTCAGCAGAAGGTTCATTATTTGAACTTGTAAGTCGTGGAAATAAAGATACTCTTTTTTTCAACGACTCTTCAGATAGTAAATGTATTTTTGACAATTCCTATGAGGCTCAAACAGCATCGACCACTGAACTTCGCCGTGTACCCCCACGTAGTACAGCGGAGTTTGGTAGAACTGTTGAATTTGATATTGATCTTGTCGGCGATGTAATGACACATCCAACACTTGTTGTTAAATTGCCCACATGGCTTCCACCACAGATAGCAGCAAAAGCAGGATCATCTACGATTACAGATTCTGCTGGTGTAACCTATGGATATACAAATGGTATTGGATATTTCCTATTTGAGCAAGTACAGTTCTATCAGGACAATATCCTTTTACAGGAATTTAGTGGAGATGCCTTATGGTGTCAGGGATTATTAGAAGGTACCTACGGTAAACGATTTATTACAAATCACTTGGCAGGTCAACATGATGGATCTGCCCTATCAATCGCAAGAAATGCGGCACCGAGTCAAGAAATTCGCATTACACTTCCACTAATTGGATGTCAGCCAGGTGACGGAGGATTTCCTCAACGAGCATTGCAATCACATACATTCCGTCTCCGTTGTAAATTGAGGAAATTAGAGGATTTAGTGGAAGCATCAGATGGTCGTGCGAAACCTGTGCCGTGGGGACGCTCTGATTTCCTGATTAAAACAGAGGCTGCAGGGACGCCAACATCGTTTACAACTTTACAACGATCTGCAATGCCACCACTTGAACTTTTCTTAGAATCAAGGCAAGTGTATACAGCAAAGGAGAATGTAATTGAATTACAGACAAAACCTAGGAAGATACCTTTCAAGCGAATCTATGAAAATGTATTTACACAAAATCAGTTGGATTACGCAGGAGTTGTAGGAGGGAGTACAAGTATTGTGAACAGACGCTTAGATGCATGTCATCCAAGTGGTCGCCTCCTATGGATATTTCGATCACAGGCTGATATATGTTCCAATCAATTATGGAAAGTAACTAATTCTGTTATACCTTCTGCAGCAGCAATGGCAGCTGGGACTATCCAAGGTTCCTATTACAATTCAGTGAGTCTAGTCATAGCTGGTCAGACACGTGAAACAGCAAGAAATACACGAGTATGGAAAGATATTGTGAATTTTGCGAAAGAGGATGTAGACACAGGCACACATATCAATACAATGAATTGGGGACTTGGGACTCTTCCTTTAAAACGCTACGACACTTCTAAACAACCAGATGGTACAGTAAATTTCAGTACAGCTGACAGGCCAAATTTATATATTGATTTAGCACTTGCTCCTAATGACCCGCTGACCGGTGCACCGAACACAGAGCTACGAGTATTTGTGGAAGGATGGGCAGTCTATCAAACAGATGGAAGAGGTCGCGGAGAACTCTTTAGTGCGAATTAGTCGTGTCACAAATAGATAGGCATGGAAAGGCCCATTGGTGATATTGTCACTCTCTTAGATCTCACGCCCCGTGACTACCAAGATAGTGAACTTTTCCCGCTGTCATCAGAAAAAACATGGTGGCTTCCAACACAAGATCGTAAAATTCAACCATTTAGTCTAAGTATTCAGCAATTTCCTTTTCGCGGTCCAACACGTTGGGGTCAACGATTCACCTTTGACATTGCATCAGTGAGCTGTGGAGACTTACTCTGTAAGGCCTTTTTACAAATAGAATTATCACACTGGCTCGATGATACTACAATTATGCGTTTACAGTCAGGGCAATATACATATGCACCTGGGCAACCACAATGGTTCTACGCAAATTCACTCGGCACAGTTATTGTGGAAAAAGCGGAATTTGAAGTCAATGATCAGACAATTGAAACAATCGATGGAGATTGTATACATGTAGTAAATCATTTATTTCCTGATGTAAATTCTCAGTATGGCCTAGCAACAGATGGATTAGGAGCAGCACCTTTAACATCCCTGCTCACAACACCAGCATCTAGACCATACCCAACACTCTCTGGCACATTGTTAGTACCTATTCCATTTTTCTTCAGCCGTGTGCGTCTACAAGAAACATTCCCATTACTTGCAGTAAAAGAAGGATCTGTGAGAATTCATATAACATTGAGGCCATTTGAAGAATGTATTCGAATTCTCAGTGGTAGGAGGCAGCCACAAACTCCTCAGCAACCAGTACAAACACCTCTTACACAGACATTTAATCTTCTGAATGGAACAACACCTGTTACAGTTAAGACCCGTTTATTTCAACCAAAATTTAAGAAAATACAACTGATAACCTATGCTGCTCATACGGATGGAGTCCTTCGTCAACAGATTCTTAGACAACCATTTGAGAGTTTAACGCGTGTAGTGAACACATTTACATTCTCTGAACCACTGAAGTACTTAGTAAATAAGAATGTAAATGACAGTATACAAGTACAATTGCCTCTAGAAGTGAATCATCCGATAGAGGAAATTATATGGTTTGTCAGGAGGAAAGCAACAGCAAATAATAATGAATGGACAAATTACTCTGCTGTAACATCTCCAGAATATGACCCGGTATATAATGCTTTCAGACCCTTGTTACGTTCAGCAAAGATACAGATAAATGGACTTGATCTTATATCATCGAATGAACAATGGTTTCGTGAACATATTGCAATGGCTCATTCTGGTGGTGCTTCATCATTTAACAATTATATCTATGGATATTCCTTTGCAAAGACACCAGGACAACATCAGCCTTCTGGAACTGCAAATGCTTCCAGAATTCAGAGTTTACGGTTAACATTGGATGTCCGCCCCCCTGGAGGTGCGTATGAACAAGAATGGGAAGTAAAAGTATTTGTAATTTGTCTAGAATGGCTGCGTTTTCAAGATGGTCTTGCAAATAGAATGTTTATTGATTAATTGGTGAAAAATATATTGATAAGTAGAATCTACAATGTCCCAGTTATACATGTCCCTATTTCTCGTACTTCTCTTTGTGCTCCTAACACCCGGCGTTCTAGTAACTCTACCCTCCAAGGGCTATTCCAAGCTAACTGTAGCATTAGTTCACGGTGTAGCATTCGCTGTACTATACAGCCTACTCCATAAGTCTGTATGGAGCTATCTATACGAGGGCTTCACTGGCGTAGCAGCAGCTCCTCCCCCTGCTTGCCCCGCAGGCCAGAAGCGTAATGCAGCAGGAGTCTGCGAGTAAAAATTGAAATTTTGCTACTTGCTACTCCTAAGTACCCAGCACTATGAAGTACAAGATCAAGCAACTTCTTACACACAATTATAGATCCGTGAAAGAGATATTCACGGATGTATTTATTCCTGTAGGATTGACAATTAGTGATTTAACATATTCATGGAAGAATCGTTCATACTCTGATTCTTTCGGGATTTTCACTAGCCAAGGTGATCTTATAGGGTTTGCAATTGTATATGCAAGGGCTAATAATCCGGTCAATAAATACTTGTCTTATATTGCAGTCTACAAATCCTATGCTGGTGAACAACTGGGGTCACGTCTTCTTACACATACAGTAAAGAAGATTTTGAAAGATGGATATAGTGTTCATCTCTATCCTCTCCAGTATCCTAGATTAATTGAGTGGTATAGATCTCATGGTTTTCATGTAATAGCAAATGGATATCTAAATATTCATAAGCATTTTACACGTTACAATACTAGATACGAGTATGTTTAGACGACCTACAACCAATACAAGTGCTTCTGCAATTACAACACAGGCAATGTCAAAGGCAATCAGTAGTGCAGCATGTCCTCCATGTACGGCAACTATACAAGGAGCAGCTGTATCTCCTCCAATACCTTCACCACCTAGAAATCTTACATTCACATATACAGGTGCTGGACAAGTAGAAGTACATTGGACATCGTCTGTTCCAGATGGAATATCAAATGTAATTGCATATTCTGTATTAGTTTTTCCTGTAGTATCGCCTGCAGCACCCGCAATAGCTTCTATAGGAATACCTGGTGGTGGAATTATTACATGGTATACATCAGAATTCTCAGGTGCAAATTTTATAGCATCATATACATATACGTATTATGATATTACAGCAAGTGGGCCTACTATATCAGGGATACTAAGGATTATTATTCCAGGTCAACAAACATATCTATTACGTGGACTTACACCAGGCCATCAGTATAGTTTTACAATAATAGCTACAAATGATCAAGGATTAACTGCATCATCCACAACAACGTTTATATCAGTATAAAATTTAATACAGTATACTATGTAATATATATATTGTAATAATATATGAGATAGTATAGTGTAATGTCATTACCAATTATAACTGCAGGGGGTCTTACAGAACCTACGATCTTTACATTTACAACAAGTGCTACAAGTAGTATTCTCACAAATTTAGTAGCTAATATACCATATATATTTAAAGTATCTGCTGTAAATACTCAAGGGTATACATCATCCTATATATCTACTGTTTTTTCACCTATAACAAATCCGACGGCACCTTCGATTACAAGTATAACACGTGGAAATGCGGCAGCAACCATAAATTGGACATTATCAACATCATCAGGTGCAAACTCTGTAACATATACGTATAGGTATTATGATACTGCAACACCACTTATAGTATACACAGGTACAGCACCTACAACATCCTCTGGTCCACAGGTATTAGCACTTACAAATACAGCACAAACACCTCTGATAAATGGAAATACATATACATTTGTAATTATCGCAACAAATGATCAAGGACTGACAAGGCAGTCAACTACAACGAATGTTACACCAGCAACAAATCCGACGGCACCTTCTATAGTAAGTATATCACGTGGAAATGCAGCAGCAACTGTAAATTGGACATTATCAACATCATCAGGGGCAAACACTCTAACTTATACCTATAGTTATTATGAGACTACAACACCACTTATAGTATATACAGGTACAGCACCAGCAACATCTTCTGGTCCACAGACGCTATCACTCACAAATACAGTACAGACACCTCTAATAAATGGAAATACGTATGTATTTATAATTATCGCAACAAATGATCAAGGATTAACAAGTCAGTCAACTACAATGAATGTTACGCCAGCGACAAATCCAGCACTACCTACTATAACAAGTATATCACGTGGAAATGCGGCAGCAACCGTAAATTGGACATTATCAACATCATCAGGGGCAAACTCTGTAACATATACCTATAGTTATTATGAGACTACAACGCCACTTGTAGTATATACAGGTACAGCATCTGCAACATCCTCTGGCCCACAGGTGTTAGCACTTACAAATACAGTACAGACACCTCTAATAAATGGTCGTACATACCAATTTACAATAATTGCTACAAATGATCAAGGCTTTACAGCAATATCGTCATCTCAACAAGTTATACCGGCAACAAATCCAGCAGCACCAGCACTAACTTCTAGTGCAACACCAGGCGGTGGAACAATTACATGGACTGCATCAACATCATCAGGAGCAAATTCTATAACATCATATACATATACCTATTATAATACTACAATAAGTGGGCCTACTACATCAGGAACAGCAACCCTAGGGGCACAGACAATAACATTAACAAGTTTAGCAGCTAGCAATACTTATAGTTTTACGATGACTGCAACAAATGATCAAGGATTAACAGCATCTAGTACAACTACATTTGTACCACTTACTGTAGGCCTAGGAATGTCATTCTTTGCAGGTAGTGGTCAAAATGCTCAATTAGATGGTATTGGCACATTTGCTAAATTTGCTAATCCATTTTCAATCCGTATAAATTCAACTAAGACTGCTTTATATGTTGGAGATTTTGGTAGCACTAGCACATATCCAACTAGTATCTTATATGGGATTCGAAAAATTATAATAAATACACGTGCTGTTACAACCTTGGCACCTTCTGGTTCAAGCATGTATTATTATTCTATTACACTGGATAGTCTAGATAATATTCTATTGTCTACTGCAATTACAATATATAAATATGAAATGCCAAGTGAAAGTGTTAGTATTTTATATGACCCATCAACAACTCCTCCTTTATCTGGTATACAGCCATATAAACTTGGGGTAGATTCATTGAATAATATATATTATACATCAGGGCCAATACTATTTAAGAATAATATACAATTGTATAGGGCAGTTGGGTTTATAAATCTTGGTGGAGGTGATACACCTATTGATACAAATAATAATGTATATATTGCAGAATCAAATAATAATCAAATATATAAAGTAGATACAGCTGGAAATGCGACATTATTTGCTGGCTCTCCTACAGCAGCTTCAGGATTTGTAAATGGCCCAGCGACAACAGCTGCTTTATTTAATAACATTGGGGCTATGTGTTTAGATGCATCGAATAATTTATATGTAGTAGATATAAATAATACTAGTATTCGTAAAGTAAGTACTTCTGGTGATGTTACAACAATTATCACAGATTCACGTATAAATAGTGTTGGTGGAATAACTACAGATAGCAGCGGTAAATTTTATCTATGTAGTTATAATGATAATGTAATCTATCTTATACAATAAACAAAGTATATTAGATAGTGCGAATACTCTAAGCTTAGACTACATACTCTAAGCTTAGAGTAAATACTCCAAGCAGAATAAGATGGCATCAGCCGGCCTCCTGCGAATCTTACATTCAGGGTTGCAAGATGAACGATTATTACCACCGAAAGGTCAGCCTAGTATACAACAATTTCAGAAAGCATTTGTTCGTGCTGGGCGTTTTACAACAGAATTAGTTCGTGTAGATTTTGATAACTCTCCAGCATTCGGTTCCACAGCAAAAGCAACTCTGCCTCGCAGAGGTCATCTTATTACAAGAGCATTTCTTGTAACAACTATGCCAGATATCGGAACAGCTCAGGCACAAGCTCGTACATGGTGTACAACGAATTCTAAGAGTTTTGTTGGCCCGACCTTCGGCTGGACAAATTCTATCGGCCATGCTTTGATCTCCCAGGCCCAAGTGACAATTGGAGCAGCTCCGATAGATACAGTGGATGGCAGACTTCTAGAAGTCTTAGATGAATTCCACACTCCACTTGAGAAAGTTACCACCGTGAATAGACTTCTAGGAAGATATGATGCAGGATTTCATCCTGGGGCGAATGGTGGTTCACCAACTCGTCAAGAAGTTATAACGCCACTACCATTCTGGTTTAATCGTGGAGATCCAGGTGCAGCCCTACCAATTGATGCGATAGGAACTGATACTGTACAAATTGCCATCACCTTTAACACAGCTGCAAATCTCTATGTAACAACATCGAGGACAACTCCTGTTACAATGCCACCGATGGAATCAAGTCCTTTCTATTATGCTGATGCTTCAGGAAAAGAAGTAAAAGGCTTGACAGGAGATCCCACTGTAATAACAAAAGTATCACAAGTCCCAGGAATAAGCATGCCTTCTACGATTCTTTTACCATCGTCCTATCTCCTACTTGAATATGTATACTTAGATAAACCTGAGGCAAATCGTCTCCGCTTAGGAGATTTGACATATCCTATTGTACAACATTATGCAATCAACCCATTTAACACAAAAGCTGCCCCTGCTGTGAGAATTCCTATCAGAATTCCGAATCCTACACGCGAATTCTATTTCATGTTGAATAGGACTGATGCGGCTACGTTGAATGCTCCTTTCTTAGGAACACGAGATCTATCTGGCCTACAGCCGCAGGTTGCCCCTTGGTGGCCTGATGCTCAGGGTCTAAATACTGTAGTTCCACAGCCCCTGATACCTGCATATTCCGTAACAGATTCCGAACCTATTCAATCACTTTCCCTCATGTATGAAGGTAAAATGGTGAGGTATGCCACAGATTTTCCTGGGTTCTTCCGATCCATTTTACAGAGTGTAGAACAACGAAAAACACCTTGGCATAATAAATATTACTACCATTTGCCATTCGGTACGCAACATGAGCAATATGGGATTACAAATCCAATGGGTCATGCAAATTTAGATAAAATTACTCACGTGGAATTAGCACTTACACTAAAACCTTTCAGAAATACACTAAATGTTACAGAAGTACCCTCTTACACAGTGTATATATGGGCAGAAACTTATAATATTCTACGTGTCTATTCTGGGCGTGCTGGTTTATTATTTGGGTATTAGAACGCCTATATATATGGATAATCTTCTTATTATAATATAACTTAAACATAGGAATTAATATATATACTATAACTATATCATGGCAGATATTCAATTATTTATTATATTTCATAAAAATATTTTTGATGAATGTTATAAAGATATACCCTCTGATATTCTTAATAAATATTTTACATTTTATGCAGTGAATGAAAAGATCAAAAAAAACTATACACATAATAAATATAACATAATTAATGAATGGGAATTGCCTATATATGATAAAACATTTCAAGAGAGAGGGTATAATGAAAATTCAGCATTATATCATATATATTCAAATAATTTACACAAACCTTATAAATATATAGGATTTTTTCAATATGATATGAAATTTAATGGTAATATAATAGAGTTCTTACAAAAAAATATAAATAGTGTACCTACATATTTTTACCTTGAAAGGGGTAGTTTTAACTTCTGTAGCTATTATACATGGGGTGAAATAGATACTATGAATTATATAATTAATGATTATGAACAATTCTATAATAAAAAATTTACAAAACAGTATGAATATCCACTTCTTAATACATATGTTATTTCAATTGAATTCTATGAAAAAGTTATGAATTGGATTGTACAATTATATAATAAATTATATCCTTGGTGTATTAAACCACCAAATGCTTCTCATTTTGGTCATATTGGAGGAATATATGAAAGGATTATGGCGTATGCAGTAGGAGAGGAAAATTTACATTCCATTCAACTAGATATAAAACACGATAATGTATATAAAAGTTTATCCTATTAAATTTTTCTTAGAATATAATCGAATGGATATTCTACTTAATTATTATTAACTTCTCCTTTGAATATAGCAACCATAGAAAATATGTTTGGAATGGTTCGTGGACAATACTTTGGAGAGCCACCATTCTATGTAGATAAAGGAAGGCCAGCAGGTATGACCGATTTACCCAAGCCTACTATTACTTCCTGGATAAGAAATACACCATTTGTTCTTATTACAACACCAAATTTTATCTGGGCACTGATCGATATGGCTAATACTGATCATTGTGGAACATGTAGGTATCAGCCAGAGAAACCAATGCCTCTGCTCAAGGATAATGAGACACCCACTAGAATAACTAAAGTAGAATAACAATCCTCTTACACCTTCCTCAAGATATACTGATATCCTGGAAGAACATGCTCGATATAGTAGCCAAGTGATACAATACAATCCAAGAGAGACTCAAGCTGATTATCTACAAGTGATCTGTTAAATGGCAGACGAATAAAAACATACTGCTTTCCTTTTACAAGACTACTCACAACATCATGACGGGCTTTATAGAGTGAATTTGTAGCAGGATTGCGATGATCAATATCCCATATACGCTGATGTGTTACATCAAATGCGCATATGGAATTACCAGAATATGGGAGCGACATACTTCATGTATGATCTCATTTTTTAGACCGATTCTTGTGTAGCAGAGCTACGGAAGAAGCTTAGGCGACCTTCACGACGTGTAGCACGAGCTGCCTCTGCCTTATCGAGCTGTTTCTTTACTCTCTCGGCCCAAACAGCAGCTGGTGTCTCTTTTACATCATCGATTGTCCCTCTAAGAAGTAGTGAAGGAAATTCCTGTGGTGGGATCACTGGAACAGGAATATCTTCCTCAGAGGATACTGACTTCTTTTCAGAGGTAGCATCATCGACGAATTGAGGCTGTGTCCAACTAATACTAGTCCATCCTTCACTATCTTCTTTGAAACGTGGATTATTCCAACGCTTTTGGATTGTGCGATTAAAAGGGGCATTAAACACATTACTACTTCCTGGGACTGGCTCATCTGCCCATACACGGAATTGAGCAGATGAAGAAGTTGTAGCAGTGGGTGCACTCACAGGAGTGTTACGACTGGTGTGAGGTGTAGTTGTCGTGGATTTTGCAGGGACAGCAGCAAGCACAGCAGGTAGATCATTCTCTGAGTCAGAGTCAGACGCTAGGCATGCGAATGGGTTCTTGTCTGCTACATAGACCTCCTCCCTTTGCTTAGGCATATACTATATAGTTCATCGACACCTTAAATCATTTTTTATGTACAATGAAAATTGATGCCACACATTGGTAAAGTTAAAAGGTCAAAGCAGAATGCCAAAGAACCTTGTCATTGTGGAATCACCGGCAAAATGTAAGAAGATTGCCGGTTTCCTAGGTCCAGATTTCCAAGTTCTGGCAACAATGGGTCACATTCGTGCGTTAGAGGAAGATCTTGACGCTGTTGGCATTGATCGAGATTTTGAACCCCGTTTCCGTTTCTTGCAAGAGAAAGCAAAAGCAATGAAACCGATACTGGCAGCGGCATCTGGTGCTGATATTATTTATCTAGCAGCCGACGATGACCGTGAAGGAGAAGCAATTGCCTATAGTGTAGCATGTTTACTGAAAAAGGACCCAACTAGCATGCCTCGTGCGATATTTCATGAAATCACGGAAAAAGCTGTAAAGAATGCCATTGCAGCTGCTCAAGAAAAACGCATTGATATGAATCGTGTATATGCTCAGCAAGCACGTTCAGTCCTCGATATGCTTGTAGGCTTCACTATTTCACCTTTACTATGGAAACATGTTGCACGTGGCCTATCAGCAGGAAGATGTCAGACACCCGCCCTTCGCTTGGTCTATGATAGGGAAAAACAAGTAAAGAGTCATAGTACACAGACTACGTGGACTATCCAAGGAGCCTTTAGCACGAATACAACTGAGTTTACAGCAAAAATGGTAGATGAGTTGGAAGATCAAGAATCTGCATTAAATTACCTCGAGAATATCTACGAGGATACGACTGCATATGTAAAAGATGTGAGTGAAAAGCCATGGACTCTATCAGCCCCTCCTCCTCTAATCACTAGCACACTCCAACAAGAAGCATCAGCACTACATCATTTCAACCCGAAAGCGACCATGAAGTCGGCACAAGAATTGTATGAGGCAGGTCATATTACATACATGAGAACAGATTGTGCCGTCCTTTGTGAAGAAGCTATTGCCCATGCTAAAGAGTGGGTAACTGCAAAGTATGGGGCTGAGTTCATTGGAACACAGATCGTTAAAGCAAAGGTGAAGCCAAAGGCTCAACCAAAGGCTCAACAGCCACAAGTGCAAGCCAAAGGCCAGCCACAAGTGCAAGCTCAAGAAGCACACGAAGCAATTCGCCCTACACATATGGAACTCGAACAGTTGCCAGCTGGTGAGTGGAAAGACATCGATCGTAAGATCTATGCATTAATTCGTCGTCGTGCTATCCAATCCATTATGGCACCAGCAACAGGAAGACTACGCACAGTAACAATCGTTTTACATCCAGATCCAGAGCCATTTCTATGGACATCATCTCTTCGTAAAACAGATTTCCTCGGCTGGCAAATTCTAGGAAAGCCAGCAAGTCTCGATGATACAGAGGATGAGGGTACACCAGAGGATACAGCATGGGATGAGTTCCAGAAAATCCTCGCAGGCACACCTCTAACATGGACATCTCTTCAATCATCTCCTAAACGATCCAAGGCTCAGCCCCGTTTCACAGAAGCTACTCTGATTCGTGAATTAGAACATAAAGGTATTGGCCGCCCATCCACATTTGCATCACTCATTGAAGTACTCTTTGATAAACTCTATGTTGAAAAGAAGGATATCCCTGGGTCAAAAGCATCCACAACAACATACACTCTTACACCATCCCAGTGGCCACCTGATACAACTATATCACAAGTAATCTTGGGTGCTGAGAAAAGTAAATTAATGCCAACGGAACTTGGCGAATCAGTCCTTGGCTTCTGTATTCGTGAATTTCCTCAACTCTTTGGCTATGAATTTACGGCACAGATGGAGCAACGCCTAGATAAGATCTCACGGGGTGAGGAGCAGTGGAAACAGCTATGTCGTGATACATGGAACTCCTATAAGGATTCTCATGTACGCTTGAAGGACACATCCTCTATTCCACAAACATCTGAGAAACTGAAAGATTTTGGAGATGGGTTCAAGGCAGTCATGACAAAGAAAGGACCACTGCTTGTACAAGAGAATGGGACAGATAAGCCAACCTTTTACTCCTTTCCACCAAATACATCGGTCCTTTCAATTACAGTTGAAGAGGCGAAAGAATGGATAGCAAAACTGGCAACAGATTCTACGGTTGGAAGCATTGATGGTAAACCGGTCTTTAAAAAGAAAGGGCCCTATGGATTTTATCTGGAGTTCAATTCTCTTAAGATTCCATATGTAGAAGGTGATACAATTGAGCAGATTACTGAGAAATTTAAGTCTAGGAAAGTATCTGCCCCTGCGTATAAACTTGGGCCATACCAATTTGCAGTAGGGCAATATGGACCGTATATGTTTAAGGAGGGCCTGAAGACACGAAAATTCGTATCTCTTCCAAAGGATATCGATGTAAGAAAGCTGACTGGTGCTGAAGCAGATGCCTTGTATTCAGCTGGGATTAAGAAGGGAAGCGGCGGTTGGAAAGGTGGAAGAAACAAATAACCCTCTAACAGATGGCTGTAACACCACCAGGAACACCACAACCACCAAAAGATGTCTCTGGTTCAACTGCACCGCGTTTTAATAATGGATGGACAAAAGAACAAGAAGAATTGATGGCAGGATGGTCTGATATAGGAGCATGTTATCGTTGGATGCATGATCGTTATGAGAAAGTCATGTCAAGGAGTAATATGTGGATTACAGTTCCAGTGATTGTCTTATCTACTTTAACAGGGTCTGCCAGTTTTTTAATGAATAGCCTTGCTGGAAATAATCAAGATGCTCAGAAATATGCTCAAATAGGAATTGGAGGCGTATCTATTTTTACAGGGATTCTTACAACGTTAGGCAATTTCTTCCGATTTGCTCAGAATTCTGAATCGAATCGTGTCGCAAGTATCTCATGGGGAAAGTTTCAGAGGCAGATTGCAGTAGAACTTGCCCTCCATCCTAAAGAACGCATTGACTGTATGGATTTTTTGAAGATTACACGCTCTGAGTTAGATCGGCTAATTGAGCAATCTCCGCCAATTCCTGATGCTATTATTGAGGAATTTGAGAAAGAGTTTGCATCGACACCAGCACTCAAGAGGCCAGATATAGCACATGGAATTGATCATACACACATTTTTAGAGATAATGATAGTCGTATGAAACAGCTAGTCGTTGATGCGACTATTATGATGAAACAGAAGAAGAAGGTATGGCATGAATCACTCTTGCCAGAAGTGAATAAACATGTGAATTCAGCTCTTGATAAACATCTGAAAGATTTATCAGGAAGTGTTATAGAATTTGAGAAAAGGATTAAGGCGATTGAGTTACAGGCTTCGAAGGTGCGAAATGATTCTATAGCCCGCAATCCATATGTCCCTCTTCCAGGAAGTTCTTGGTATGCTAAAACAGGTGGGTCTGCAACACCAAAACCATCGTCCCCAGTAGTTAAGCCTGAAACTCCAAGAGTTACTACTGAAACTCCAGCATCTCAACTTATAAGTGCGTTAGTAAGTGATCTATCAGGAGGAAGTATTCATGCAACTGACGATGAAATTGGTAAGACATTTAACACGTGACCAAAAAATTGATTGCAGCCCCTGCCCTACCAGTAAGTCCAGTCAGTATGTGGAGTCTATATAATCTACCTACTCGTGTATTTGGATGGACTGAGCTTCTCCGTGAGTGGTCTATGAGTGCTGTTCAGCCAGTACAGGTATATAGAGTTCTCGAGAATCTAAAGACACATCAGTATCCTATTACACATTTCCTACAGTATCTAAACAACGAGCAGGATGGTATCCTGTGGCTCCTATTTGAGATTGTATCTTGGAGGACCTCTACTTCCAATGGCAATTGGTTTTGGGAAGGTACTCCTCGTCTTGAGTATGTAAAGGAGCTTCTTGATCATGTTGAGAATCTTGATGCTGGATTTCCTGATTTCCCTGGATCTCCTCGTGGCCATTCTACTGTAAGGCAGTTCATTGTAGCAAATCTGAATGGTTCTCAGCTAGCTGAAGTAAATATGATGCCTCCTCTCCTACGCACTCCTCCTCCTGTTCAGAGGACTCTCTGGCCTCAGGGAAACACTAGTAACTATTATCCTGCACAGGGAAACACTAGTAACTATTATTCTACACAGGGAAACGCTCAATGCGGTAGCTGCTCAATGGATGACGATGAGGATACATATGCCAAGTTTGTTATCCGTGTAGTTCGTAAGGATACACCAAAGTCTGGATCTCAGGATGATATCCTAACTATTCAGAAGGTTGACCATGATACATATGACCTATTCTACACCGATAAGTATTCCAATGTAAGGACTGTTACAAGGAGTATGGATAGAGCAGCTATTCTCAACAATATTAGTATTGTCCTACGCAGCCTACAGACAGATGATGACCCATTCGCATTTGTACAGGTCCTGCCACCAAATATGCCTACTATTATGGTGAATATTGAGAATCTCTATTCTCAAAATAGAGATCTAATCTATGACTCCATCGAGTCTACTATGAATAACTGGCCTCTCGTAAGGGATTAGAGAAAGAGTCAGCCTAAGAAGATTTAACAAGTATAGTATACCATAATGTACAAGAATATTGATGACACCATTGAGAAAAAATCGCATGCATGCCTTCTGGCTGTATGTATTTTTTCTGTGCTAGGAGTCCTAGGAATTATTCTTGGTGTATATGTATATTCTTTGAGATAATATTCTATTCATTAAGTTCTTTATGAAGTGCCAATGCTTTTCTATGTGCTGAATCTTCCTTAGAAAGTTTAAGTGGTGGAGGAGGAATATGAGCAGTAAGTTCTGATATACCAGTATCCTCTTTCATAATAAGAACATGTGATCTACTACGCCCTTCTAGAATATCTTCCCAAGCGATACGAATCGTTTCGCCTGCGAGGATACCAGTTACTTTCACTAGTGCTTCTTCACGTCTAAGAATATGCCAGCGATTCTCACCGTAAATCGTTGGAACAGCTATACTATAGGCTGTTGAGAATGAGACATTCTCAACTATTGATTTTAGCGTGTTATCTATATAAAACTTTACAGAGAACATGGTAACTATCTATTACACCTGTATATATAATCACTTTTATGTCTATACACGACTGCTGTAGGCCTGTAGACTAGCTGTTGGATTCTGTACAACAACAGAAGCTGTCTTACTGGGAGGTTTGAAGAGCTGAAGTGTTTCACGAACCTTCCTGCTTTTTGCGAGTTGTCCTATGACTGCTAGTAGAGAAATGACTCCTACTGCTACCATCCCTCCAATAATACCTTGTGTCCCTGGCTGTAACTCAGACGATTGAGGTACTGGCATTGATAGGCGAGGTGTTATAGTTGGTGTAGAACTATAGGGAGCAGTTGGTGGAATAAACATGTTTGTTGTAGATGGTGTCGTAGATACTGATACAGATGATGTACTTGATGCTGACGAGGATGCTGAAGTCGAGGCTGATGAGGATGCTGAAGTCGAGGCTGACGAGGATGCTGAAGTCGAGGCAGAAGGAGTTGAAGAAGAAGCGAGTGTATAATTTCTGTTCTGCACAATAGGCGGTAGTGTTATATTAGCGAATCCTCCTGTCCATTGTGTGCCCTGTACACCTCGTGTAGTTTGTGCAAGACAATATGAAATCCAGGCTATTAACGAGAGGACTCTCATTTGCTAGTAGTACTTATACAAAAAATAGCCCTATGCTTCAATTTTTAGATTCGCTAACTTCCTTGAAATGGATTAGACCATGGCCAGCTACAGTTCCCCACATCTGATTTGATACAGTAATTATCTTACCATCTTTCGTAAACTCCCAGAATAATTCTGACCCATCACCTGATCCCATCGTATAGTATCTCACAAATCTGCCCACTTCTTCTTGTACAAGTTCTCCTTCTAGTATCTGTATCTTCATATAGTATTTTGTCGTATCAAGATTTGTTCTTGATGACCTTGTATTAAATAACTCTTTTAATTCTTGGATAGACTCTTTTGCTAGCTCATCCATACTCTGTAATAAATGACGCCTGTCTTTAATAAGACCATGCAACATAGAATCCAGGACGACTGGCAAACCACGACATAGCCTCAACAAACTCTGTGTGTTGTTCTAGAGTCCATTCATGGGAAGCAGCAGTTTGTTCGATAGTACTCCATGGAGGCATCTCAAGATAGAAAGTACTTGCATCACAGTTATCCTCCTCTGGCATAAATGTTGAGATATACATGTGGAGATGTCTGCCACGGAGCTTGGCCCACTTACGATACTTCTCAGGGACGACATACTCTTCAGCGACATACGGAATACGATAGGCTACGCCTGAGGCATCAAGATGCCATCCAAGATCTGGTAGACCTGAGAGTTCATTAATCTGTAGCCTGAGTTCGAGGAAGAGATCAAAGCCCATTTGTGAGTGTCATAGGAGCCATATGGATACTCAATTTTAACGGACGACTGACATGAAAAAGAGCTTGTCCTCTTCTTTGTCTTCTAGTTGTCTTTTCTTGTTAGTTTGTTCTTTCATGCTGGGATACTGATGTTCTTGTACTTGATAGTAGCCATCCTGCTGCCAAAGCTCATGTCTGTCTCATCGCCGATAAGGTTGCGCACAATCTCAAAGCGGAAGCGGTTCTGGAAGAGGCGGCGGCCTGGTGTCTTTGGGTCTACCCAGTAGTGGCCACTTGTCTTCTTGGCTAGCCAGAGGCCAGTGAGGCCCTTCTTTATCACAAAGTAGAGCTGCTTGTCTTGCTCAGCAAACTCATAGAAGTTCACATTCACCTTCGCTGTCATGCGAGTGAAGCCGCCAGCCTCTGTTGTCTTTGCCAGCATGGCATTGATCTTGTCCTCATGAGAAGGAGAGTCCTTGAAGGTCTTGGAGAGACTCTCATCCATGGCGTAGTCAATGCCGATGCTGCCAGTAGATCCTGGCTTGACATCTGCCTGAGTCTTCATGGGAGAGTCAAAGTTGCTCCTCCAGTCGAGGAACTCCTTATTGCCATTCCAGATCTCTGAGTTCTGGAGAGACATGCATGGGATCTCTTGACTGACTGTCAGTGTAGCTGCTGCCGCAGGGACTACTGCCTGAGCTGCTGCCTCAGGGACTGCTGCAGGAAGAGGCAGGACAGTAGGGCCGCTGAAGCTGAGGCCAGCGCTGACAAAGGCGGATGGCTCAGAGTATCTGCGGAGGTACTCCTTACAGAACTCTGCCACTGTAGGACAGTTTGCTGGGACCTCTGCGAGAAGGATGAGTGCCATGGCTGATTGCTTGGAGGTTGGTGGGTGACCTGTCTATGGGCGGATTCGCCCAGTTCAATTTTTTCGACAGATGTCTTGCCGCCCCTCGCCTCTTCACCTCGTACACCTTGCCCATGAGACCAATAAAAAGACCACGGCTCTTAGGCTCGCAGTCTTTTTATTTGTTGTCTTTGTTGTCTTATGCGCTGTAGTCAATCTCCTCCATGTCAGCGTCCCACTCTCCCACATGCTCGCCCAGCTCACAGTCCTCAGGCTGCCCCACAATGCTGATCACCTCATAGGTACTCTTGTTCATGAAGTATGAGACGCCACTGCTCTTGATCACCTCAAACTCTGCCATGAACCCTGCCTTCACCTCATCCAGACTCTTTGCCGCAGGCACAGCTGCAGGGGCTGCTGCCACAGAGGCTGCAGGAGCCTTGGGCTTGGCTGCTGCAGGCTTGGCCTCCAGCTCCTCCACAGGCTCCCCAGCACCCAGGGGTGCCTCGCCTCTCTCAGCCCTCTGCCTGTTGCCAGCCTCCTTCATGGCAGTGATGCGGGTCACGCCAATGCTCTTGCAGGCCTTCCTCCAGGCAGCCTCTGCCTTGTACAGGGCATCCTTGTCCTCTGGATCCACGCCCTCCAGGGTCACATGCTCCTCATAGGCCACGCCGCCAGCAGCCGCCAGCTCAATCCAGGTCTCCTTCACCCTCTCATTCCAGGAGGCAAAGGCCACAGAGCCTGTGTTGGTAGGGGCCTTCTTCACTCGCTTCTCACCAGGCAGCTTCTTAGCCCTGGGCTTCTTGCTAGCCACAGGCTCTGGTGCTGCCAGCTCAGCCTTGAGGGCTGCGATCCTCTCACGCATGCGCTTCTCCTGCACCTGCTTCTCCAGGGCAGCGATCTCATCATTCAGGCTCATGGCACTCATCTTGTGATTTGATTGCTTGAAGACCAGTAGGGTGACTTACTATAGCAGTGGCTGGCCGGATTCAATTTTTATTTAAGGTTGAAGAGGTAAAGGGTGGTATAGACTTGTACCGCACAAGACCTCTTCAATTTTTATCTTGGGTTGAATATAAGAGGGCTTGAAGACAGGGCAAAGCCCTTGAAGACCCCTTGAAGGCCCTTTGAAGACCCCTACCTCTTCAACCTAATATAAAAATTGAATCTGGGAAGCCACTGCTATAGTAAGTCACCCTGGTGTCTCCCTGAGCCATCTACAGCAATGTCCTGCACTGATGACCTGTTTGGCGCAGCCTCCCAGCAGCGTGGCAACACCCTGCTCACAGAGAGCCCCTACCCCCTGCTCTTCCCCACCTTCTCTTGTATGCCAGAGGCTGCAGAGGACAAGGTCATCCTCTTCGCCCATGACTGGCAGGAGGTGAATGAGCTGCGTATGAGCTCTGATGAGCTGAAGGCCTGCCTAGAGCTCATAGATGAGGAGAGGCTAACCGCAGAGGATGATGTGAAGCAGAAGATTGACTGGTGGCGCCCCATTTATGAGAGCAACCTCAGTGATGCCCTGGCTAAGGAGGAGAATGCGGCAAAGATGGCCGTCTACAACTCACCAGAGGCTGTAGCAGAGCGTGCGGCAGCCACTAAGCTCTGGTTTGAGAGGCACCAGAAGACCCCTTCTGAGATTGAGTACAAGAAGCGTAATGACCTGCTGCGTGACATGTGGAGCCGCGGGTTCACAGGAACCCATGAGGACCTGTTTGGCCCCTGGAAGGATGAGTAAAGACAAAGACAAAGACAACAGACAAAGAGAGGCAGGCGGTGCCTCTTTTTTGTGTGGTCCCTAAAATTGAAGTAGCTAGCCTAGCTATCAACCACTTAACCAGATGACCATCACCATCCCTCTTACACCTTCTCTTAACCTGAACAGCCTTGAGAAGCGTTATCTCATGCTACTTGTCCTGAAGCCCAGGGCCCAGATTATGAAGATTGCCGATCAACATATTGAAGAAGAGACTCTGAGTGCCGCTTTGCCCCTCGTGAGATTCTACAACGAGGCTCTCAGGATACGACAGATAGTCGCTGGTAACGAGAGAATCGTGAGAAGATCTGCTCGACTGCGGAAGTCTTCAGAGCATCTCGGCAGCGTGTATGGCAACCTATAAGACAACAAAGAGACAGGCAGCAGGCAGCAGGAGACAGACGCCTCTTTTTGTCAACAGACAACCTTCTTACACAAGACTCTGATAAAATTGAATCCGTCGGCAGGCCCGTTTGAAGTCACCCCCTTGCTTAGACAAGATGTCTTCCACCCTTCAGAACCCATCGTCTGTCCTTATCTTCAATCATGAGATTGAGCAGGCTATTGCCAAGCAGTGGATGAAGAATCATGGACAACTCTGTGAGATTCTTCGTACTGGCGCCTATGCCCCTCCAATGCAGAAGACATATGATTCCAAGGGAGCTGCGATGGTTGAGCTCTGGAATCTGAACCTCAGCTCTGAGAAGCTGAAGGCTGATATTAGGGCTCTGGAACAGGCTCTTGAGGCAGCACATGATGAGATTCATGTAGAGAAGGCCCATGATGCTCTGAAAGATGCTGATAGACTGCTAGAGTTCTTGCAGGCTCGCATGAAGGCCCTTGGCAGCTCGTCTGTCGAAGCAGGCGATGGATGGCTTGAGACAGTTCAGTGGTGGAAGCCTGCCTATGAGAATGCCCTGCGTAAGGCTATGGCCGATAATATCTATAGCCGCATCTAAGACAACAAAGACAACAAAGACAACAAAGACAAGAAGAGGACACCCTCTTTTTGCTGACTACCTCTTCATAAAAATTGAATCCGCTAGGCCGCCCTG